>Ga0326511_10004857_pt1 | contig 10662 bp, 13 predicted proteins | sample 0_2496_0518_D_FD_203701 | JGI IMG/M metagenome (GOLD analysis project Ga0326511, IMG submission 203701) | Bovine rumen microbial communities from UC Davis, California, United States - 0_2496_0518 | ecosystem: Host-associated > Mammals > Digestive system > Stomach > Rumen | place: USA... | reverse complement strand
CTGTGAAACCAGTTTTATCCTTACCAGAAACCTTATCACAAACCAACTCAGCAACATCCTTCCAAGAACTCTTATTATTAACCATAGTTAATAACCTCCAAAAAAATTAATTTAATTTATTTAATCCAACAACGTTGGTTATTCACTTTCTAAAAAATGTTGACACTTTATACTTATACTAAAACTACAATAATTTTCATCTATCCACCAATAATATTTTTCATCTTCCGATTTCCAACCTAGTTCTACGTTTTTATAATTAACATACTTTAGCGGAATTTCTATCAATAAGGAACCAATTTTATCTGTATTTACTATTTTAAATTTTACTCTTAATAAATTATTAAAGTTGCTTTTGCTAAATCCTCTTTCTCTAAAATATTTTTCTTTTATATAAATAAAATCTCCAGCTTTCATAATTCATTATACCCAAATTAATTTTTATTTAAAAGTTTTTAATAAACTATAAAATTATCAGAATATAAATCTTTAAATTTAATTCTATAGCTTCCATCTTTATTTAAGTTTCTATCTGTGATATACCAACCAGTTTCAGTGGAAACAAAAAAATAACCATATAATTTACTAATTTTATTTGTTAAAAAAATAACAGCTTCTTTAATTAATTCTTCTATTCTAGGTTCATAATTTTCTGTTCTTAGTGCCAATGTTCTTTTGTTATTATTCTGATGAATTATAGTTTTTAATTTGCCAATAGAAGAATCAAACCAAAAATTAAAAATTTCAAATTCACCTTGTTCTTTAATTTCTCTTAATTTATTAGGGAAAAATTTTTCTACTAATTCAACTTTCTTTTCTTTATCAAGACTATTAAAAAGTTGTTCGGCATATTCGATTTTCTTTAAATTTTTTATTTTTTTAAATACTCTCTTATGAATAAAATCTTCATAAGAGAAACACAAACCAATATTTCTTAATTCATTTATACAATTATCAAGTTCTGCTTTTATAAAGATTTTGTTCATAACTGCTTCCTTTTTATATTAATATTATATTCACTTTTTTAAATTTATTTAAGACTTTTTAGGGATTAGTTGAATCATTACTTCCAGTTGAATCATTGCTACCAATTGAATCATTGCTACCAGAACCATCGTCAGAAGAATTATTTTCTTCTCTTGATTTTTTAATATTATCTACAATAGTCATAATACCTTCAATAAACATCTCAATTTCCTTATCAGATTTAAATTGTAAAGTAGTACCAACTGTATTAAGTATTTTAAAGATATTATACTTCTTTTCAATAATATTTTCAAGTTCTAATTCATATTTAGATTTATTAGGAAGAATTGTTTCAAAAGCATTATTAATAATAATCTTAACAGCTTCAAAAATTTCTTCACTAAAATTTAAACAATCATTAATACAAATACTATCATATTGCTGATTGGTAATTACTTCTGCTATTTCTCTAGCTTTATCTAAAGGATATTCATCGTCTTTAAAAGAAGTATATTTATAGCTTCTATTACCATCTAAATACACTCCAGAAAAAAGTTGATAATAAGTGTAAATATATTGATTAAAGTTCTTTGCTTTTCTAAATTGTGAAATAGAAGCATAAATCTCTGGTTTAAAAATATTACTTATTATTCTAACACTTTCTCTCGTCATTGGGACTATTGTATGTGGTAGTTTTAAAAACTCTACTTCTGGATCTGGCAGTTCTTTTTCAAAATATTTCGCAACTGTTTTTAAGCAGTTCCATTCTACCTTCTTAAACATAGTTTCTAAACCTTGATCTTTTTTTACAGAAAGTTTTGGAATACCATTAGTGAAGAAATCTTCCTCTGCCATTTCTTTAAGAATAAACATATCATCATTAGCATAAATAAATCTTTCTGAAAGACCTTTAATATTTCCTAAAAACATTTCAATAGTTGTACTATTGAAAGTAGGTAAAAAACTTTCTGGAATAATATCCGTATGGTAAACAATTTTTACTTCATCTTGATTTATCCAATCTGGAATTTGTTCTTTATTAGAAACTATCATGTAGACATTTCCAATAAAAGGAAGAAATTTTTCTATTCCTCTAAATAAATATTTTAAATTACCCCAATCTCTGTATCTAACTTGAGAGATTTCTGTTGATAAATCATTTTTTCTTCTCTCTTCTTTATATACTTCTTGCCAAACTTTATCACTACAATCTACATATGGAAATACAAAATCTATCTTGTTCATAATCTTAACTTTTATATGGGTTTATTTGTTTTTCAATATTTATTTACCAAAAGCTATAATTCCTTTACAAATATTCTTATTTTTTCTTCTAAACCATCTTTTGATTTAAATCCTCGTTCAATAAATATTTTTATATCTTCTTCAATTAAATGTCTTATATCATCTCTTTTATAAACATAAATTATATATTCCTTTCCTAATCTTCTAATATATTCTATGCTTTCTTCTAATGCTAATCTGGCATAATTTGGATTATCATTATCATTATCATAATCAAATTTATCTAATAAAGCACATTTATTCAGATTTAAACCCAATTCTAATATTTTGTTAGATAATTCATCTTTTTTATTTTCATAAAAATCATTATCAATATAACTAATAATTGTACTAAACTCAACTTCATTTGAAAACGGTTTATAAAAACTCAACATATCTATAGTTGGTTTATCTATTCCCATATGTCTTTTTGTTTTTATATATCCTTCTACTGGAAATTGATCGTCTTCAAAACTTATTTTATCTATTTCTCGATAACATTCAATATTCTCTGATATAACTTTTTCATAAATTTCTTGATAAAGTTTTTTATTAAAATTTTTATCAATACAAAGTACTCCAAGCCCATTTATATAACTATCAATCTTATCATTAATAATATATCCAGTAACAACACCATTTTGTATTTTCTTTTTAATATCCATTTTATTATTTAAAAATTTTCCTAAAACCATTCACCTATCCATCCTATTCAAAAACATCTATATAATATGTCGTGTCATTTTTATTTTCCTTACATATTTTTGACAAAGAGGATAAAAACATTTTTTCATCAGCACTTATTTTTTTAAAGCTACTTGCAAAACAATTATACAATTTTGTCTTATTTGCTTTTTTAGGTTTTGCTGAAAGCAAATATGTAATTATTGTCATAATTTCTATAAAACTTTCTTCGTTTTATTCTTAATCTATTTAAATATCTTTTCTAAAAAACGGAAAAAGTAAAGCTTGCAAGTTCATATATAGTAATATCTGGTCTACTTAATTTCTCTTTTTTTTATCATTATTACTTTCCTTTACAAGTATTATAAATTGTTTTATTTTTCAATTTAAGATTTTTCTTTCTTAAATATTTTAATCATATCTTGTAATTCTTTTTCAGCTGGCTTTACTACCATTTTATTGTTTACATCTAATTTGATAGTTCCAACTATATCATCCAGCTCTTCTATTGTTTTATTAATTTTTTCTGTAGAACTTTTTTTTGCATTATTCAATTCTTCTTCTAATTCTAATATTTTTGTTTCTTTTGATTTATTGTCTTTTTCAAGTAATAAATTCTCTTCTTTCAAATTTTCATTTTCTGCTTGAAGCTTTTTATAATTTTCTTCTAATTCTTTTTTTATATTTTCTTTTTCTTTTGAAACTTCATTATAATCTTCTATTATTTTTTGAAGTTCATTATTCTTTTCTTTTAACTCCAAAATGGTTTCTTTAAAAAGTGTTAGTTTCTCTATTACTTCTTTTTCTGTCATATTATCCCCTCGATTTCTTTTACCAAATTATCTACTTTATTTGAATATTCTTCTTTATTTTTCTTTTTAGTATATTTAGCTATAATATCTTCTATTCCATTTTCCATTAATTCTACTGCTTTTTTAGATTTGACATCAAATTCTTCTGTAGAAAGAATCCCTCTATCAAGATAGTTTTTGTAAGTATATAACATAAATTTGTTTAAATCTACATTGTCCAAATACTCACTAAACTGTGATAACATTTTTCTATTAATAGTAGCTCTAGGAGTAAATATAGCAATTAAAAACTCTTGAACTATACCAAATATCATTATTAAAGTCATCATTATAATTTCTGAAACACCCAATCCACCAGCAGTTTCATTTGCTTTTAAGTAGGTAGCTACTAAAGTAAACACTTTAGAAGAAGCTCCAGCATCTCCAGTATCTGATTGCCAAAGCATAATTGAATGTTGCAACCTACTAATAGCTAATTCTCTATTAATAGGTTCTCCATTTTCTACAAACTGAATTACAGCTCCATCTGGAGTTCTATAATCTTTGTCTTGTAAAGCAATTATAAATTGTTTTAATTCTTCTTCATCATAAGCAATAACTTCATCATAAAGTTTTGAATTGTCAACTATCTCATTATTTTCAGCTATATTTCTCATTAATGCTTCAAATTCAGATTTGGAAATAAACTCAATATTTTTTGAAGTAAGTTTTGGAACTCTGTTTACAGCTTTAGTTCTTATTTCCTTTATTTGTTTTTCTTTTTCTTCTTTTGTTAAATTTTCATCATCTTCAATCTTATTTCTTTTTTCTCTATATTCTTCTATATACTTCCAGTAAGTTTCTACTTCTTCTTTTGCAGTATCTCTTGCAGTTATACTACCAGTAATATTAGATTTAGTTGCCTCTCTTTTTTCTTTATTTCCAGATTTAATAGAATCTTTTAAATCAATTAAATACTGAGCGTCTGTTGTTTGATTCTTAATGTTCTGCTCCATTTGTCTAACACCATTACCAATAGTAATAACTGATAATGATATAGAAGTAACAATAGAAATAGAAATTAAAAACTTATGAACTAAATTCCATTTTAATTTTAGCCAAAAGAATTTCTTAACTGAATAAGAAAGTTCTTTTAGTCTTGTTTCTATTTCTTTAATAGCAGCCAGCTGCATTGCAACAAAGAATTTTCCGCCACTAAAGCCTATACTCATTATAGAGAGGATGATAGCTGCTGGAATTCCCAAATTAAAAAAAGGATAATCTGATTTTGATAATCCACTAAAAAATACTATATCAATAAAAGCTGAAACTACTGAAAGAATAATACAAGTAAATAATTTACCATTAATCAATACTTCAGTAGTATTTATTCTGTTTTCTTTATTCCAAAAAAATTTAAAAGGTTTTTTAGTCTTCTTTTTCATATCTTCTCTTCTAATACTTTTATTATATCTTCTTTATAAGAAATTGTCAATAAATTAATTTTATTAATTTTAGCATATTTTCTTTTTAACCAATCATGATGTTTTTGTTTTAAAAATTTCTTTCTACTTTTATTAAATGAGTTTTTATTATAATGCTGTTCACCATTATGTTCTATTAATAAATTTTGTTCTGGTAAATAAAAATCATAAGAAAGTAATCTATCATCTTTTAAATCATCAAATTTTTTCTGATAAATATAATTAATATTATGTTCTTCTAAATACTTCTTTATAATTTCTTCACCTTTACTTTTAGGTTTACAATAACAGCCACAATGTTTAAAATGAATATTTGGTGTTTGTTCAAATATAGCTCCACAATCATTGCATTTTAATTTTACTTTAGTTCCTCTATTTATATAATTAACAAAACTATAATCATATTTATTACCATAAATTAATTTTGACTTTTCTACAAAATTTGTAGCTGTTTTTAATTGTCTTAATTTTTCTTTTTTACAAATTGGACAGCCTTTTCCTTGTAAATGATTAGTTGGAGTTTGTTTAAACCAATAGTTATGTTTATTGCATTTAAGCAAAACTTTTGTATGACTATTATCATATTCTACTTTTGAATAGTCATACTTATCATAGTGAATTAGTTTTGCTTTTTCTATAAACTGTTCAGCTGTTAATGTTTTTTCTTTGGCTGATTTTAAAGTTTCACATTTTTTACAACCTTGTCCAGACAAATGTTTTCTTGGTGTTTGCTCAAATATTTTTCCACAATTATTGCATTTTAATTTTACTTTGGTAGAATAATTAACGTATTCTACCAAAGAGTAATCATAGTCTCCTTTATGGATTAATTTTGCTTTTTCTATAAATTGCTCTTTGGTTAATTTTTTCATTCTTCAAAGACTTTTAGTTCAGAAACTATATTAATATATCTAACCATTAATTTTCCAACTAATATTCCTATCGTACCAACATAGTCTTCTTTTTGCGTAACATTAGGCGATCTACAAATAGATTCCAATTCGTTTAATTCTTTCTCCATTATTTGAAACTGCTCTTTCAAATAAGCTCCTTGCTCTCTACTAGCGTTAGTGGGTCTAGGCATTTTGTATCCTCCAATAGTTCTAACAAATTATAAAGCTTTTCATTTAAATTGTCAAAATAACATATCTCTAATTCTATTATATTATTTTGATAACAATACTGTCTTTTTATTTTATCTTTAAATTGTCTTAATTCTAATTTTTCACTATGCTCTCTTCTATCTTGTTTAAAATGTTGTTCCCCTTGATATTCTATTACTATATTGTAGTCTGGTAAGTAAAAATCAAAAGGAAGAATTCTTTTATATTTACAATCTTTGAAAGAGTATTCTTTTTTGAAATCAATATTATGTTCTTTAAGAAAAGAAGCAATTTTATCTTCTCCTTTACTTTTAGGCTGACAAAATATACATCCTTGTCCCAAGTAATGCTTTTTAGGAGATTGTTCAAACCAATAGTTATGTTTATTACATTTTAAGAAAACTTTAGTTCTACTATTAACATAATTTACTTTAGAATAATCATAAGAAAGTTCTCCCCATATTTCTTTCGATTTTTCTATAAACTGTTCTTTGGTCATTAAAGTATTTCCATAACAGTAAGGACAACCTTGCGGATTAGTTTTATGTAAATGGTTTGAAGGTGTTTGCTCAAATTCACTTCCACAAATCTTATGAATAATTTTTACTTTAGTACGATTATTTTTGTAATCAACTAAAGAGTAATCATATTCATTATTATGTATCAAGTTTGCTTCTTCTATAAAAGTTTCTTTTGTCTTTCTAACAGGCATATTCCCAATGATAACCTCTATATGTTTTTCTTCTGCCTTTAAGACAATTGCATAAAGCAATTTGTTTTTTTATATCACCATTAACTGCTTCAAGTATAGAATTAAAAATAATATTCTTTTCAATACATCTTATTTTTTTGCCACATTTTTTTGAAGTTTTTTCTTTTATTAAATATTCTTTTTCTCCTTCATAATAATAAAATGTAAAACCTTTAACTGCTCTTTCTTCTTGACAAGAAATATATATAAGTTCTTTTCTTATTCCAAACTCTTTAGCAGCACTTTCTACATCATTGAAAATCTGTTTAGTATTAGCACAAATTATTTTCTTTCTTTTATTTGGATATGTAATTTTTTCATATCTTACATCTAAATCATCGGCGAATTCCCAATGATAATTCTTATAATTTTTTCGTTCTCCTTTGCAACATTTTCTTATATATCTAGCAGCATCTACTAATTCTGGAAACATTTTTTCTTTTGCTTTTGTAGCATTTTTAAAAATTTCTCCAGTTTCTACACATTTTACTTTTCTTGGTGCGCACATCATTTTTTCTTTTTGGGAAAGCTTTGGTTCTATAATTGGATATTCTTTATCGCCCTCATAATAATAAAAAGAATATCCATTAGCAGTTCCAATTCTACCACCATTACAAATCTCTCTAATCAGCATAGGACTAACACTAGCAAATTTAGCAGCTAAATTAAAGTTATCAAAAATTTCTCCAGTATTAGCACAAATTACTTTTTTTCGCTGAAAAGGTTTCTTTATAAGAGTTTTTCCATCTGTTCTTTCCCAATGATAACCACCAGCAGTTAATTGTCTTCCATTTACTACATCTTTAATCCCATAACCATATTTTCTTTCGGCTTCAGTAATAGTTTTAAATGTCTCTCCAGTTTCTACACATTTCACTTCTACACCTCTTGCTATGGCAAAAAGCTTTCTCTTACTCTCATAAAGTCTTGAATTTATATATCTTTTTTGTTCATTTTCATTAATAACTCCCATCATTCTAAAAGCATCTATGAGCTTGTAATTATTTGGATAAATTTTAGTCAATAAATAATGTGCTAAAAAATGTTCTCTTGCTGAAAGCACAACTAAATTTTCTGGTTCATCTTTTCCACCCAAACAAACTGGAAGAATATGGTGAGTTTCTTGATAATCTAAATCTCTTTTTCCAAGAGATTTAACATATTTTATATAGTCATAATAATTCTTCTCATAGTTCATTTTCCCTTTCTTCCTTCTTTAATAGACATAGTATTGTAATTAATAACAAAATTTACAACTTCTCCACTTGTACCGTTACGGTTTTTTGAAACGTAAATTCTTTGCTCTGCAATACCATCTTTTTCACCAAGTTTTTTTTCATTATCAGTTTGATTAATGGTTAGCAAGTAATCGCAAGTGTCTAGTATTCCACGGCTTTCTGACAAATCTTTGCTAGAAACTAAAGCTTTAGAATTACCACCATCTGACATGCCTGATCTATTTATCTGAGCAGCTGTAAAAACAGAACAGCCAAATTGAACACCTAAATTTCTCATTTCTTCAGAAACTGCTTTATAATAGGCATACATATTATCATTTTGTCTTTTACCATTAGCAGCAGTAATAAGAATATAATCTATGACAATAAAATCTGGTTTAAATCCTTCAATGGTATATAAATCCATTAAGTAATTAGCAAAATCATTACAAGAAGCACAATGAGCTTGATAGTTCTTAATTTTTACATCACCACCTTTATATGCAGCAAATACAGCTTCTACTTCTTCTTTAGTAATATTAGTTAAATCCATTCCAGATTTATACAATAAAGAAGAATATAAACGCTTAGCTAATCTTTTCTTATCAACTTCCAAAGAAAAGAAAACACCTTTCTTACCAAGTTTCATATTTTCAGTAGCAATATTACCTAACCAAATTGTTTTACCAATTCCAGGAGTTCCACAAAACACCGTAAGTTCTCCAGCTTTTGGAGAACCTAAAATTCTATCAAGGGTCGGAGTACCAAAAGTAAGACCAGAATCTGCATCTACTTCTTTTAATAAAGAAAGAGTTTCATCAATATTGGCAAGAGATAAACCAAAATCTTTATCAAGATTAATGTTTAAAGCTTTCTGCATTCTATCTGATAGATTATCAAATTTACCATTTGCAATATCTAGCTGGTTTAATGTAGTAGCTTCATAAGCTTTCATTGTTTTAACAAATTTAATTGTTTCATCTTTTATATATTGTGGTTCAATATCTTCTATTGGTTTATTATATATTTCTTCTGTAGAAATTCTAATTGCTTTTGCTAAAAGTGGATCAAATTGTCTAGTTTGGGTTGCTTTTTCTATTGTAATTTTTACTGTTTCTAAAGAAGGAACTTTCTCATAAACGTCATAATACTTAGAACAAAAATTAAGAAGCCACTGTAATTTGCTATCTATAAAATAAGATTTTTTTCTATAATCACTTGTCTTTAAATGCTGTGCAATCTTTAAGAAAAAAGAACGATCTTTAATTAAGTAAGTAAGAATTACTTTTTCCAAAGTTGCACTTTCAAATTTCATTTCACTCATATATTTATGTTATCATATTTATTAAAAATTGTCAAGAAAAAAATATTCATCTGGAAGTGTTAAAAAATCTTCCAACCAATAACAGCATCTATTTTCATGAACAAAAACTGGTTTTAAATTTCTTGGTGCTACATCTAATTTTACAAAAACTATTCTTTTGTGTTTATTAGTTTTAACTATTAACAAAGGTGATTTGTTTAGTAATTTAGCATCTGTATCTGCTTGCTCATACCAAGAAAATAAATTAGAAGATTTATTAAACAAATCATAAAAATCTATTTTTTCATAAAATTTATGTTCAATAGAGAATCTAAATTCTTTTGGACATCTAATATCTGAAACGAACAATAACTTTTGTTCTTCTGTTAATAGTTTAGAATGATTTGCGTTAAGTCCACCTGTATAAGCTCCACTACCAAAGGTTCTACTCCAAATTTTATCTGGGAAACGTTCTTTGAGTATTTTTACTAAATCATACTCACCCCTATTACCCTTTTTTTTACTATTACTTCTTTTTTTTGTTCTCTGCTTATCTGGAACAACTTGAGTGAGAAATTCTTCTTCTATATCTGTTTTCATTTATTTTTATACTACCTCCAAGATTTTACAAATATACTCACAGCTTCCTTTTTAAAGTATAAATATATCTTTCTATGCTCCACAATAAATTCATCATACTCTCTCTCAAATAAAAAAACCAACCTTCCCAAATAAAACCAGATTTAGAGATTTCATATAGCATTTTACAAACTGGACAATCTTTTGAATTGGAAGGGAATGAAGTTAATCTTCCAGTGGTAATTACTTTTTCTATTTTGTTTTCTTTTTCTAAAGCATCAAGTGTTTCTTTAACATAATTATTTTTTGAGAAAATTTCCCCATTTTCTTTTCGTCTATAAGCACCACCAACTATGTTGTAATCAGAGCTTAATTCTTTTTGAGTTAAGTCAATCGCAAATATTTCATCAAAACTTGGAAAAACTTCTTTATATTGTTCTTTAGTAACAAACTTATTAAAAATCTTATTACTAATTTTTTTATAAGTTACCCCTTTATAT
>Ga0326511_10004856_pt1 | contig 10662 bp, 7 predicted proteins | sample 0_2496_0518_D_FD_203701 | JGI IMG/M metagenome (GOLD analysis project Ga0326511, IMG submission 203701) | Bovine rumen microbial communities from UC Davis, California, United States - 0_2496_0518 | ecosystem: Host-associated > Mammals > Digestive system > Stomach > Rumen | place: USA: California... | reverse complement strand
CCTGAAGGGGTGAAAAGAATGCTGGAAGGTGAAGAGTGAAAAGTGAAGAGTGAAAAGTGAAGAGTGAAGAATGAGGAAATAAAAATGAGAAAAGAAAACATATTCAAGCAGCTTTTCATGATTGAGAAAAGCAAGTACGGGCGTTTCGGCACAGGTGCTCCTCTCGGCATGGGGCGCTGGGGCTTCATCGCCCCCGAGCTAGCACAGTTTGCCTATGCCCTGTTCACCATGCTCCTAATCCTGTTCACCTGGACGGGATTAGACAATCCGCAGTCACTCCTGTGGGAGCGCATGACGTTCCTATCAGGCACCATCGCCCTGTGGGTGGTATATCAGCTGTGGCCCTGCCGCTTTGTGATGGCATGCCGCGTGGGCTATCTGCTGATGATGCTGGGCATGTGGTATCCCGACACCTACGAGCTGAACAAACAGTTCGGCAGCTTTGACCACATCGTGGCAGCATGGGATCAGCAACTCTTCGGATGCCAGCCGGCACTGCTGTTCTCCCAGATCCACAACTCGAAACTGGTGTCGGAGCTGATGTATCTGGGCTATTTCTCCTACTACCTCTTCTTTATAGTGACGACGTATGTCATCTTCTTCTACGACTACAAGCAGTTGGAGCGGGTCACATACTTGATTTTCGGCGGTTTCTTCGCCTGTTATGTCATCTATGACTTCTTCCCTGTCACCGGTCCGCAGTATTACTTTCTTGCCGTAGGACTGGATGAGATAGCGGCGGGGAACCTGCCCGACATAGGCCATTACTTTGCATCGACGCAGGAGTGTATCACCCCTCCGGGCTGGCAGGACGGCGTGGGCTATCAGCTATGTCACATGATGCACCAAGCGGGTGAGCGCCCTACTGCCGCCTTCCCATCAAGCCATGTGGCCATAGCAACACTCGTGATGCTGATTGTGGCACGCATGAGGATGTGGAGATACCTGCTCTTCCTTGCCCTGCCTTACCTGTTCCTGTGCCTCGCCACCGTATATATCATGGCCCATTACGCCATTGACTCCATCGCCGGCCTCTTCACCGGTGCCGCGCTCTTCCTGCTCTTCGGCGGGCTGAAACTACAGAAAGTATAGTTTTTTTTCGCGCTCATTCTGCTTCTTTTCTTGCGCATGTGCGAAAGAATAGGTAATTTTGCGCGCGCAGACGACTGCAAATTCACATAGAATACAACACATTGAAGATACAGATGAAAGAAAAATTCTTATGGACAATTGTCGCTATCCTGACTTACTGCCTTGGAACGTCATGCAGCAAGGATGGTGACATCATCTATCTACCAGACCCAAATGAGCAGAAAGCAAGTACAGCACCGTTAGTTACCGTTGTTTATGATGCCGAAGGCGTGGGCGACCAGTCGTACAATGACCTCATCTACCGTGGTGTAGAAGAGGCAGCCGTCAAGTATGGGCTGCGCACTCTGCAACTGTCACCGCTGACAAATGAGGAAGGTTTGGCCGACTTAGAGAGGCTGATCCAGCAGATGAGCACAGCCAACGACACCATTCGCCGTCTGTGCATCGTGGCCAGTCCGGTGTATGATGAGTTTGTGCGCAAGAACAGCAGCCGCCTGGAGAGCAACCCGCGAGCCGACCTTCTCTATTTAGAGACCACTACGCCGTTGCAGGGCAAAGGCAGCACGCTCTATCTGCCATACTATGGTGCGATGTATGAAGCAGGCAACATAGCCTCGTTTTTCGCCAGCAACGTGACTCTCTTTGCAGCCAATCCCGTCAATGAGTCGGTGGCCGAGGCCGTCAAAGGTTTCTCTGATGGCTTCAAAGACCGCCAAGGCGAAACAGCCGGGGATGACCAAACCGACTATGACGATATAGACGAAGGGCCTCTGAAGGTACACTATTTAGGCGAGAAGGCAGGCGACGGCTTTGCCATTGAAGACGAGACAGCATTTGAACTGCTGAAGGAGTATGAGGTCGTCAGCCCATACGACCATCTGATTGTCCCCATCTGCGGAGGTGCTGCCAGCACATTCTCACGCCTGGTTGACATAACGAGTGCCTACACCTACATGGGCGTTGACTGTGCGCAGAACTCTGTGTTCTCGCCCTATTCAGCCGTAAAGCACATCGACCGCGCCGTGGCACAGTGCATCAGCCAGTGGCTTTCTGCAGAGGGCATGCCCAAACACCAGTCATTGGGACTGGCCAGCGGATATACCGATGTGGTTCTTCATCCGTATAATAACTATTACAAAACATTGGTAGATGAAAACCTGACCACCAGTGTCATGAACGAAATTCGCCAACAAGCCATCAGAAAGGAGGAAGCTTATGGAAAGTAAAAGGCTATCAGAAGTAGCAAAGAGCGTCCTGCTGTGCGCTGCATTCTTCGCTCTCAACACTTTATTCTTCACCTCCTGCAGCAAGGACGATGACCGTGTGGTCTATCAGCAGCAGCGCCGGTGGGTAGAGAAGACCGTTGCCGTTGTGGCTCCACTTAATCATGCACCGACCAAGACGCGACTGGAACGCACGGCACAGTGGATGCTTGACAACTTCCATGAGGCGCAGCTTCACGACACTCTCTGCGTCAGGCTGAAGTTAGAGTGGCACGACGAGCTGACAGAAAACCTCACCACTCTGAGCGAGACACTTGCCAAGCGAGAGGATGTCATAGCCGTCATAGGTCCATTTACCAACGACAACGTGGCAGTCTTTGCCCCTGCCTGCAAGCAGACATTGAAGCCGCTCATCGCTCCGACAGCCACCAGCGAGGACATCATACGCCGATATGCCGTCAGCTCCAGTAGCGGATTGAGGCAGGAAAAGCCGTTCCTCTGGTCGCTGACAGAGAGCGATGTAGCCCTCTCAGAGATGCTGATGGCCAATTTCGCTACACTCACCAAGATGTTTTCAGACGAGGAGGACGTGCCGGAGGCTGCCCTCTTTACACCTAACGACATCTACGGCCAGACCTTCTTCAACTGGCTGCCTTTCCAGGCGGAGAACTTCGACATCAAGGTGCAGACCAACGAGCAATACAGCAACAGTGCCGACTTGCAGCAGCGCATGCGCACCTACCTTACCTCACTGCATAACAGGGGAAATGTCAGTACTTATAACATAAGCAACTTCTGCGTAATAGAATCTACCCAGCAGCTATATGATGTGGCCCTTATGCGCCGCAAATGGATGCTCGATGATCCAAATATGGGAGAATTATTCCCTGCAGACGACCCTTTAGCTGCCGAAAACGATGACTATTGGCAGGATTTCGAAGGACTCTTCCGCACTTGGTTTGCCTTCAGCGGCATCAGCGAGGAGGGCATCAGCGCCCTTGGCGAACAGGGAGCACGAGTGCTGCAGGGCTATCAGGGATTCTCGCCATACGCCGATCCGTCAACAGGATTCGAGCTGAGCTACACCCAAAAGTTCAAGCAGAAGCCCACCTTTGCCGAGTGCAAGCTCTATGATGCACTGCTGCTCGCGGGATTTGCCGCAAGCTATGCAGAGCACCACCCCGCAGAAGGAACAGCAGAAACACAATCCTCACTCTCCACGCTTCACTCTTCAATCAACAACGCCATCATTGCCACCACCAGTGTCAAGGCCAGTGAGGGCAACCTCAGCAGTGCTGCATGGAGTGCTACATCCATGGAGCAGTATCTGAGGAACCTGGAGCAGGGAAAGTTGCTGCACTTCATCGGCGCCTCCGGAGAGATTGGCTTCGACAGCGAGAGCTACACCTCTGCCACTTCCACCACATATCTGCACTGGCAGATTCTTGACGGCAAGCTGCTGCACAAGGCTTATTACGGCTCCGACGGCAAGCATGTAGCCTCTGCCTCTGCTGCATGGAAATACCTCTACAATGAGCAGGAGGCACTGAAGGAATGGGACGAGATGGCTACGCAGTCCACAACCATACGATACCCCTTTCTGACGGACCAGTATGCCGTGCTCGTGCAGGGTAGCTACGGCCTGAAGAACTACCGCCACCAGGCCGACGTGCTGAGCATGTACCAGCTGCTGCGCAAGAACGGCTTTGATGATGACCATATCATCCTCATCGTTGACGGCGCACTGGCACAGGACAATGGCAATCCCGAAAAGGGCATCATACGCACATCCATGACTGGCAAGGACCTGCTGGGCGGCACCGACGGGCTGCCAAAGGCTGTCATAGACTATGATGCCGCCACGCTCACTCCTGCCGACATTGCAGAGATTCTGCTTGGGCGTCAGAGCAGCAAGTTGCCCGTAGTGCTCCCAAGGGACAATGGAAACAATGTCCTCTTCTTCTGGAGCGGACACGGGCGCAGCGCGACACATGGAGGCAGTGATGAGTTTGAGTGGCGCGATGCCTGGGCAGGACATGGCTTCACCGCCAGTCTCATGAAACAGACCGCCAACGAGATGCTCACACAGGGCTACTGCCGCAAGCTGCTTGTCGTGGTAGAGCCGTGCTATGGCGAGGTGGTAATCCGGCCATTGGAGGGCATTCAGGGAGTGCTGGCCATATCGGGAGCCGCAGCCAACGAGCAGTCATGGTCCGACAACTGGCGTGATCCGGGGCTCTTTTGGATGTGCGACCGTTTCTCGCAGAACTTCGTCAACGGTTTCAATGCCAACCCAGACACAAACTTCCGCGACCTCTACCTCTACTGCTCGCAGCACACAATGGGTTCACACGTCAAGATTGTCAACGCTGCCAAGTTTGACAATCTCTACGTCACAGGCCCGCAGGAGTTCCTTATCAAATACGAATAATTAAAGGAGTCAACTTTAGCAAGTATGAGAAACGGCCTGCATGAGTCGGGGATTTCAAATCCCCTCCAACTCAATTCTTCACTCTTCACTATTCACTTTCCACTCTTCACTCTTCACTTAGAGAAGGCTGGTACACCATCAACGGCTGCCGTCTCAATGGCAAGCCCACGACGAAGGGGCTATATATATAATGGTAAAAAGGTTGTGGTTGAGTAAAGAATGAGAATAGGTAACTCTCCACGCAGACTCGATTGTCAATCTACGTGGAATACAACACAACATTAATTAATAAAAATAAAGTTATGATTAAAAATTTTCTTTTGTGTATTGGGCTTGCGATAATGAGCATAGCTATCAGCAGTTGCTCTGACGTGAACACACCAACATCAGAAACTGGAGGCCCCGGTTCTGTGAAGGGGAGTGACTACTCGTACAACGTGCGCATAGCCGTCGATGTCAACTCGCGGGTGGTAGTCATCGACAGCGTTATTGGCAACGTGTCTAACATCGTCAGCAGCGAAGCCTGGCTGACAGCCAAGCAGGACGGTACGGATGGTGAGCAGCACCCTGTATTGCTGCTGTCAACATCTGAAGAAAGCAACATAGATCGTACGGCTACGGTGTCGTTTACATCATCGGACAACAAGCAGGTAGCCATCACCGTCTTAAAGCAGGGTGACACCGGCGGCAACAGCGGGGAGACTGCTTTGCCCGAAGTGACATCGCTTAACAAGGCCTTCTATCAGGACTGGTATGAAGGGGCAAGCGGGAAGGTCTATATCACCGAGTCCAGCGACAGACAGACATGGATGAAACGCGCCCTGCCCTGGGCAGACAATGCACTGGGCTCTGTTCCGCCATACGTCTCCGAAGAGATGAAAAAGACAAAGGCAGACTGGCGACTTGTCTATAGCACGCTGGGACTGGAGTCAACCAGCGGAGCCAATTTCTTCACACTCTACAACAACAAACAGAGCAAATTGCGTTTCTTCTACTATATCCCTGCGGGATACATCAACAACGCATCGACGGCATGGTTCGTACTGGAGCAGTACAATCCCAGCAAGAAGTTTTCTATAGCCTTTAATGGCAACGAGAGTAAGGTGATGCCACTTGCCGTGCAGAACGCAGGAAAATTGACGGTAGGCAACAATTACGACCCCCAAGGAACGCAAACTATGAATATAATACCCATCGGTACGGGTCAAACGCGCGCCATCACCTCTGGTTGGGTGTGCTTTGACGTTAGTGTAGATGGTGCGTATATCAACACAGCCAAAGAGGCTCTCGAAGATGCGAGCACCAGGTTAACACTAAGACTGGCAACCACCCTGGCGGGTAGTATCGAAACGAAGGCAAACCTACATAACGACGGCGACTTAAAGATGGATGCAGTCAAACTCGTCAAGAAGGGCAGTTCATTGGCAGCAGCAGCCACATTCTTCAATGGTTTTGGAACAAGTCTGTTTCAGGTAGGTGCAGGAATAGCAAGTATCGCGAATCCTACTTTAGGGGCAGGTGGGACAGGTGCAGGCATTGTGCAAATAGTTGGTGGCGTCAGCACATTCGTGGGCACCTGCCTGAACACTGCCGCAGCAGACCAAGACTCGAAACAGAGCTTCGAAGGCTCGGTGAAAGTAGATTTCAATACTAATGGTAGTATCAACGGTTCGCTGACATACAACACTATCAACGCACTGCCTGCCATCACCTTCAAGCCGGAACACTTCAAGTACAAGTGGGAGACGCTGCTCTCTGGCTCGCCTGCAAAATGGGCTAATAGCAGCACCAGAGCCGCTGAAGACCCAGCTGGCAACACACTGCCCACTTATGGACTGATGACCATGGTGAACAATCCTGTTGTCTATGTATCAGCCGACCACGTGCTCTACAACCCCGCCAGCTACCCTGCCAGCTACCAGATGTCCTATGACAAACAGCTGATAGAATGTGTCACAAATGATGACGAGCAGCTACGCTTTATTTCATTTCTTGACCCATCAACGGTAGAAGTATATATAAATAAGGAGATGATGGGCTTCGACTTTGATGAGGCAGAAATATACACAAGCCTCGTTACGAATGCCGGTCCTTATGATGTGTATCAGGGACCAGACCCTTACTTCGGATACTATCAGCTGAAGAACGAGCAGGTGCAGCTCACAACACAGGATGACAGCTTCATCAATCTGTTCAGCGAACAGGACACCAAGTCGGTAAAGCGCGTGGCATGCAAGAATGAAGAAATACCCACCATCAGTAAGGGTGCAGACCTCGATGCAGCGTATAAGGTGAGCGAGTTGCCTGTCAACGACAATAGTGTTGACACTCAGGAGACGGGCTTCAACTACCGATGCTACGGCCTGACAGGATCTGTGGCCAATGGCGCACGCAACATAGTGGCAGATCCTATTGTCTATGTGCCCACCAACAAAACCCACAACTTCATCTATAACAAGAGCTATCTGGGGCCGTTGTACGTGGCAGTTGTCGTACGACTGATTAAGGGCAACACAATGCAGATTGTCTCAAAGCACTTCCTGCCTGAGGTGCGAACCTTCAAGAGCAGCGAGATAGCCACCATCAGGGATCGCATCAATCAGGGCATCCCAACTCAGGTGAAGACCAATCTGGGCAAGATGACAGCCAAATACGAAGACACGGGATGGCTGAAGAGCAGGGCGCTCAAAATGTTAGAGCTGGCTGGCAAATAAACTACTTCGTCAATAATTATTCACCAACATAAACATATACAACAATGAAAAAGATTTTGTTTCTCGCAATGATGCTTACAGCAGGTCTGTGCTTCACGGCTTGCAGCAGCGATGATGATGACAACAGCAATAACAACAACAACCAGCACCCCTCTGCCGAGGAAGTTGTCGAGAACGAACTGGATGTATTTACCGACCGCGTTATCTCTGTCGATGAATTGGGAAACCTGAAAGGTGTCAACGTGGGCATGGCGCTCAATGACGTGACCCCAACGGTCTATAGCGTTGAGGTCAGCGACATCAACAATGCCAAGGCAAAGTTCATGGAACTGGTCGAGGGCTTCAAGAACATCAGCACTTACGGCAATGACATCACCGTCACCCTCATGGATGCCGAAGGCAAAGAGCAGGGTAAGGTCTATTTCAATGAGGGCAGCGGCGACGAGGTTGCCAATATGACCTTCGATGGATTTACGCTTAAGGGTATCACCGAACTGAAATATGTGACCAAATGGCCAGGCACTAACTCCAGTTCGCGCTATAGACTCTTTGAGGTGATGAGGGTACCCAGTGACAGAGAGGGTAATCCGACCGGCATTTGTATCCGCGAATACAGCGGCGGCACCAACGGCATGATAATCTGCCCCACAAGCTATGAGTGCGGATATCAGGACTGGCGCACCAACTCTTGCAAGGAAACCATGATAAATATGGGCAAGCAGGTAAAGGCCATTGGAGAGAGTACCGTACGCGAAAGGCTGTCCAAGGCTGGAGTATATAGCGACTTGAGCAAGTACTATTGGTGCAGTACAATGAAATTTATTTTCTTTGACAAGTTCCATTACAAGGTGCGTCTCAACGACGGTGATGATATAATGGTATCCTCATGGGAAGTGGCATTGCCTATCAACAATGCCAACAATGCCTACTGCTATTTTTTCGATGCTAATGGCAATTGTTGGTAAAAATGAACAGGACAATGAACAACAGATTTCTTATACACATCGCACTACTGCTGCTGACACTCGTCAGCAGCAGTACTTTCGCGGAGGATGACCCAACACAAACCATCGACCCACCATCTATCAGCATAACATTAAAGCAGGACCCGAAGAACACGACCTACTACTATGGCACGTTCTACGAAGGCAGCTATATATACAAGGCCCCCGAAGGTGTGGAAGTGTGGTATGCACGGGAGGTGAGCGATGATGTTATTCGCTTAGAGAAGAGCACTGACAACATTATTGACAACGGATGTGGAGTCATCCTGCGTGCCAACCAGGCAGATGTAGAACTTACACAATATGATGGAGCCGACCCTGGAAAGAAATCGGCATTGTCGGGTACTGACGACCAACAAATAGCCCCTGATTCAAAATACACCTACTATGTGCTTAGTTACAAAGACACCCATGGTGTAGCCTTCTATAAATTCACAGGCACTGCCCTCCCTGCTCATAAGGCCTTCTATAAAGTAAGCAACAATGCCTCTGCACATACAGCAGCACTGCTATTCGATTTCAGCGATGATGCAACGAGCATTGGCAAAGTTAGCTATACGACGGACAGCCGATACGAGTCTGACAGCGAGGTTGCCTACACTCTGCAAGGCATACCCGTCAGTCTTAATGACATGGAGAAGGGATGTGTGTATATTATTAAAGGAAAAAAGGTCTTTGTGAGATGAAGAAAAAGGATTATTGCAAACCCTCATGCCAAATTGTCGCATTGACTAACTCACAACTGATTTGCACCAGCACCGGCGGCATTCAGAACAATTCTATCCGCTACTACGATAAAGAAACTGTTGATAACAGCAATGACGTGTGGTAAGATGAGTGTAGCACAAGGAGAGGCCGGCCCTCCTTCCGGAACCCGAAAAATAGGACACCCCGCAACGCGCTCACATTCAGGGTGTTGCAATAGCAGGTCTTTTAGGCTCTAATAGTAGGTCTTTTAGGCGGTGATAGTAGGTCTTTTACCTAATAAAAGCAGGTCTTTTAGGGCGCAAAAGACCTGCTTTTAAAATGCCCCCTGATAATCAGCACGTTACGAGGGCACCCGCGCAGGGGTCTGATTATCCTATTTTTCCGTATTGGGTTATTCAATATGATGTTCTCACTTCTACGCAAGTTACGAGCATCCACAAGGGGGGACGTGGGCGTCCCCGGCCTCAGCGCTCGTATTATACAGAAAAGTAGGTACATCATATTTCCGTATTAAGGGCATGTTTGCAACGCGGTTGCACCTTTTTTGCCGTAACTTTGCACCCGCAAAACGCATGATATTAATAAACTCACATACCTATTACCTTGTAATAATACAATAGCCCATGCTTACATTCATTGAACATTATTGGGATGCCCTGATCGTGATGCTTGCCGAGATGGCTCCCTATCTTCTCTTAGGATTCTTCTTTGCCGGACTGCTGCGTGCCTTTGTCCCCAAGACGATGCTGAAAAAACACCTTGCCTCTCACGACATGAAGAGCGTCGTGAAGGCCGCTGCCCTCGGCGTTCCATTGCCTCTGTGCTCCTGTGGTGTCATCCCTACCACCGTAGGTCTGCATAAGGAGGGGGCGTCAAAAGGCGCCTGCACTAGTTTCCTTATAGCCACGCCGCAGACAGGCGTTGACTCCATAGCCGCCACCTATTCGCTCATGGGACTGCCATTCGCCATCGTGCGCCCCATCGCTGCACTGTTCACCGCCATGTTCGGCGGATGGATGGTGAACCGCTTTGGTAGAGGGATGACAGATGAAGCCCCCTCCAGCTCCCCCAAGGGGGAGGGATGTGAGAAGGATGAGGAGACAGAGCACGACCACTGCTCCTGCGGCTGCCACCATGAGGAGGAGCCCGGTGAGGATGCTTCCTTCGGCACAAAACTCACCGCCAGCATGCGCTACGCCTTTGTAGAGATGCTGCAGGATGTAGGCAAATGGCTCGTCATCGGCCTGCTCATTGCAGCGCTTATCACCGTCGCCGTGCCCGATGAATGGCTTGCTGCACTGCACGACTACAAGCTGCTGAACATGCTCATAGTCCTCGCCATAGCCATACCGATGTATGTCTGTGCCACGGGCAGCATACCTATCGCCGTATCGCTGATGGCCAAGGGCCTCACGCCGGGCGCGGCACTGGTGCTGCTCATGGCGGGTCCGGCGGTGAACAGCGCCTCGATGCTCGTCATAGGCAAGGTG
>Ga0326511_10004854_pt1 | contig 10664 bp, 8 predicted proteins | sample 0_2496_0518_D_FD_203701 | JGI IMG/M metagenome (GOLD analysis project Ga0326511, IMG submission 203701) | Bovine rumen microbial communities from UC Davis, California, United States - 0_2496_0518 | ecosystem: Host-associated > Mammals > Digestive system > Stomach > Rumen | place: USA: California... | reverse complement strand
ATTCCCGAAATGATATGTTCACCGGAGTGGTTTTGCATCCGTTCAAAGCGTTTGTCCCAGTCGATGCGACAAGGATAGTTCCGTCCGGTTTCCAGGGGAGATTTTACATAGTGTACCAATTCCCCATTCTCTGTTTGAACATCGATTACAGGTACGGATCCGATAAACCCGGTATCTGCCTTCTGTCCGCCACCCTCGGGAAAAAATGCCGTCTGATCAAGAACGATCCGATACACCTTTTCCGCCTCTTCACAGGATAAGACAGTCGCTTCAAACTCTTTTAAGTGACTGTCATCATAATATAACTGTATTGCCATAAAACACCTCAAAAAAGCCGGTGAGATCACACCGGCTTATCATTCAAGTCCTCTTTTATTTTCGTTGTGGAAATCTCCGGAGTACGCGGCAGGTACACCACTTCACACTGGTCTTTCAGGAAATCAAACTTCCCTTCCCAGTCATTACCCATGACAAAAACATCAATGTCATATTTTTCCACATCTGTCTTTTTCTGTTCCCAGTTCTCCTCCGGGATCACCATATCAACATAACGGATAGCTTCCAGCATCTCTTTGCGGACTTCATAAGAGAAATAGCTCTTTTTCCTCTTACTGTTCCAGTTAAATTCATCCGTTGAAAGCGCAACAATCAGATAATCACCCTGCTGTTTGGCGCGTTTCAGCAGATTGATGTGTCCGTAATGAAGTAGATCGAAAGTTCCGTATGTTATCACTCGACGCATAGTATTATGCCTCCATTTTCGATAAAATCCATTCTGCACAACGCCTGGAAGCGTTGCCGTCATCAATCATTCCGTACTTATCCGCAAAGGCGCGAATAGCTTTTCTATATGTATTATCATCGAAATGTTCGATATTATCAATGAAAGTTTTATTATTAACAGCAATGGGAAACGGCATCTCATCCAGCGAAATATAAAAGTTTCGGTCGTTTTTATACTCCTCAATATCCGTTGCGTACATAAAGCAAGGTTTCTGAGAGAGAATATAATCAAAAACAACAGAGGAGTAATCGCTGATAAGTGCATCTGCCGCAACAAGGAGTTCCTGAATGTCATCATACTGAGTAGCATCCACAGCCTCTTCATAGGGCAGCTGATCGGACAACTTTGCTACATTCGGATGAAGCCGGGTCACGAATACCCATTTTCCACCGAAACGATTCCCAAACGCTTCACATACAGCATTGGAATCCATGGTGTAGGGATCCAGGCTTTGTGTGACGCGGAATGTGGGTGCATACAAAACGATATTAACATCCTCATCGATCCCCAGAGCCTCATGGACTTTCGAACGAACCCACTCATTCTCTTTAAAAAAGATATCATTTCTGGGAGAACCATACTCCAGAATCTCCCCGTCATACCAGAAAGAGTCCCGGTATACTTTTGTCATATGTCGGGAGTTAGAAACGATGAGATCCGTTTGCTGAGAATCACGGATCGCATAATTCTCGTAATTGGAATCCGGGATCTTGTCCACTACGTCTTTTTCAATCTGCTTCAGTGCAAATCCATGCCAGACCTGCATATAGAACTGGCCGTCTTTTTTATACTTAGCGCCTTTCCGGCAATTATCGATCCAAACTTTTGCTGTGGAGAGCTCAGTCATTCTGGCAACGGAATCATACGCTACACAGCGCACTCCTTCGGGGACCTGAGTAGAGTCTTTTGTCAGCCAGACGATATCTAGATCCTTTCCTGTTTCCAAAAGCGCTTCCACTATGGCTTTTGGACTATCGGAAAACCCTCTCCCGTAATAGCTGGTCACCACGATCTTATTCTTTTTTATGGGCATGGTCTTTCCGGCCAGCCAGCCCAGTCCAGACTGAACTTTATTCAAAGGGCATTCCCCCTTTCCTTATCCCTGTGGAGTTTTCAGAAGATCCCTGTTTTTCCAGATCACAACAATCCGGTAGCCGAGAATCAGTGTTTCCGCCACTGTGATCAAAGCTGCTAGAGTAAGCTCATTCATATGCCCGGAGAAATACAGGACAGCCAGATTGATCACATGAATGCAGGAACCAAAGATAACTGAGTAATTGGCATGTTTGGACAATCCCATGGCTGTCAGCGTTGGGAATCCCAGGATATAACTGGGAAGGATCAGCACAAGGATCGGAAGCATCACTCGAAGAATCGGTGCCACTGGTCCATACTCCGCTCCAAAGAACCAAGTACATAACGGCTCGGCGAATATAAAAACAATAAGGCATCCCAATATGATCACTGGCTCGGCGACCATCAGGACTTTCTTTACAAGTTTAAAGTCACGGTTTTTCACCATATACGGATAAAGACTGTCCGCTACCGGCGACATGGCGCTCTTTCCAGTAGTAATGAGTTTATCAGCAGAGGTGTAAAAACCGACAGTATTACCACCGGCGTTAAGCAGATCAATAATCACAGTATTCGCTGCCGTATAGGCCGTTGTTGCAATACGGGAATAAAAGAACCTGGAAGAGCGTTTGGTAACTGCGGCCACATCTTTCCCCGTGACACTGCAGAACGTGATTCCATATTTTCTTTTCAGGTGCAGCCATACACCGATAAGCGCTGCGCTGTTCCCGATGATATTCAGTGTCGGAATGATCCATATCTGCTCCGGTTTTTTCAAAACGAGGAAGATCATCAAGGTAAAAAACAGTTTAATCAGCACTGTCCGCACAGTGATGGCCGTCATTTCCTCCAGCCCACGGTACAGGTAATCAGGAATCAGAGAATTCACTGCCGTAGCTGCGAAAAACAACACATAGAAGACCAGATCATCGTGCCAGCGTGATATCAGCTGGCAAAGAACAAGCAGGACCACGAAAGAAATGGCAGTCAGCACCAATTTGGAAAGAGTGACCGCGGAAAAAATCCGCCGCAGATAATCCTTATCATCCCGGTTTCGAGAAACGTCCTCCGTAGCAGACAAGATAAAACCAAAATCAATGATAAGCTGGAAATACACCATGATAGACATGGCAACGCCCAGCTTACCGTAAAACTCAGGTCCCAGTACACGCGTCTCATATGGAACAACGATAAAAGAGAGCAGATACGTGGAAAACTGCAATATGTAGAGCATTATGGTGTTTTTCAGCAGGATGCCCTTTTTGCTGTTCATTTTATCAATGATACTCATGATTAAGAAATGCGATCCTTTATTTCAAACATTCTGCGAACTAGATGATACTGTTTTCGATTCAAAAGTCCAAGGACCATTTTCTGATTACGGCTCATGCTGTCCAGCCGCTTGTTCTTCTTATAGTCCGGGAAATTGTTCTTCATATAATCGGCAAACTCAATAAGAAGCGGGTTTTTGTCATCAATACGCAGAACACGCACTGACCCCACAACGAAAATATGCTCCACCGCAAGGCGGCACAGTTCTTCGTAGTACTGTTCGTAATAGCCGTTTTCTTTAAACCATGTAATCAGATCATCAAAAGCTTCGATGATTTCCCGGTTTCTTGCAACATTTTTATTATGCGTGATTGAGTTCTCACGCACCAGGTAGTAATAAAAACACTGGGGAATCGACACGATGGAATCTGCGCTGACAAAAAGCTTCTCTGTTGTGCGGATATCTTCATACCAAACACGGCTGGGATACTGGATCTGATTATCGACGAAGAGCGACCGTTTCCAGAGTCTTGTCCAGGCAGTGGGATTAGCTTCCATCAATGCGGGGTGATCCTTTGCCCGCAAAACGGTGTCTTTCGGGATGTTATCAATCTGAGGAGCCGGTTTCTCCCCTTCCTTACAGACATAAAAGCCAAAATCATAGACGTCTGCATGGTATCGTTCAATATAGCGGTCCAGTTCCTTCAGTGTCTTCTCTGAAATATAATCATCACTGTCAACAAACAGCAGATACTCTCCTCTGGAAGCATCTATCCCGGTATTCCGGGCGCCCCCAAGCCCTTTGTTTTCCTGATGGATCACCCGGATCCTATCCGGATTTGCAGACTGCAATTCATCGCAGAGATCCGGACAGAGCCCATCGGTACTGCCATCATCCACAAGAATCACTTCGTAATCATCGAACTGCTGATTAAGTGCAGACTCGACACATTTACGAAGGTAATCTGCTACGTTATAAACAGGAATAATTATACTAATCTTCATGTTTACGCCTCGATCGTATCGTAGTTTCGAATCGTTGTCAGATAATAGATCACTGCCAGAAGCACAGAGAGATAGAATGACGAATTCGGTCGTCTGAGCACGCCGGCGGTATTGTATGCATAGATCAGTGCGATGCAGAACGCCATTCCGAAGGCGGCTGCCTCCCACGTGAAATACTTCTTAAAATCACGTATCAGAACTTTGAGTATCAGATAAACGAAGTATCCTACGAAAAGAATAAAGAATATCAGTCCAAAGTATCCGTACAGATAAAAGACTCCATGGAAATCATTCTCAACATCATAAATATTGCCGGCATAGGTCATTCGCGACAGCTCCATGCCAAACATTTTCGACCACACGGAATCCTGTTCCTTCATCAGAAGATCACAGTAGATGATCTTCTGATGCCGGGTCGCAGTAATCTCCTGAATGGAATAAGTATAATCATAGGCATCCAGGACCTCATCTATACCGAAGCGACGGCAAAGGAACTTCGTATTGTAGAACTCGTAGATGACTGACAGAATCTGCTTTTTCTCATAATTGCTCATCCGGTTCCACTCTTCTTCCGAACGTTTTCCGTCCTGCATATTCATCATGACATTGGCGTCGCCCTGCTTATCGTTCATGGATTGATTGTAAACAGTCTGATTTCGGTACATAGGAGACTGTTTTATAAATCCGCAGCAAATCACGAAACAAATACCTATGATTGCCAGCACTTTCAGATTCCATTCTTTTCGCACCAGCATAGTAAAAGCAACTCCGAACAGCGTTACTGCCATGGAAAGGAACGCAAGTCTTGTCCCAAGGAAGTACAGCTGAGCAAAGGAAGCCACCACTGCAAGTGCAATCAGCCAGTATTTCTTTTCACGATAGGCAAAGATCGTCATCAGCGGCGCCATCATACTCATAATGGCACTCTGTGCGTTACTGGTATTGAACCAACCCAGAACACCGATCTCATTGTCCACATAGGTATGGCCGTATGTCCCGGTGACAACACTGAGCACTATGGAAACCGTAATGATGATGAAGTTGATGATAAGACCCTTTTCAATTGCTTTATAGGCCTGATCTCCCAATCGTAAGAATGAGATAAAACAGATGGCAAACAACGGCATCTGGATCACACGAACATAGTTCGCAATGTCATCCACAGGCTGCAGGTACTCCTGTTTCATACAGGCAACTACATGTCCTGCCAGAACAAACAACGCCGCCAAGGCAAAAAGGATGTATGCCTTTTTCCGTTTCGATGCTATGAAGCCCACCAGTGCGGTCAAAGCAAGGACACCGAACCGAAGAAGCAGTGTGATGCTGTACCCTGTTCCGATCTTTTCCACAAAGAAGGAAAGCATATCCATCAGAGGCTGAAGGATAAAGATCAGAACAATAAACTTGCTGATGTTTCGCTGGATAAAACCTGCTTCGTTTTGATTCTGTGTTTTCATGAAACATCAGCCTCCTTTTTCAGATTAATCAAATAATATACCATCGCCAACACCATGGAAACATAGAATGAGGCGTTAGGTCTGCGGAGGACACCCGCAGTAAAATAGGAATGAACCAGCAGCAGGAGCAGAGCAATACCAGCGGCTCCTGCCCTCATGGTAAATACGTTTCTGAAATCCCGAATCAGAGCCAAGAGGATTAAAATCAGAAAACAGCCAATGAATAGCGCCATAAAGATCAGGCCGGTCCATCCAAAGAGATAATAGATACCATGCCAGTCGTTTTCCACATCGTAGATATAATCATCATAGGTCAGGCTGTCAAGCGGCAGTCCGAACAGATGGACACCGACTCCGCAGTCCTCCATCAGATTTTCATTGTATTCAAGTTTCATACGTCGCCAGTCGATCACTTCAGAGGCTTTCTCCGAATAACCGTATTCTTCAGCAATCCGCTCAAATCCGAAACGGGAAACAAGCCCTCCAAGGTATTTTTCATAGGCGGGCAAAAGATACTGATGATCGGCATCCCCGTAGAGTTCCCTTCCATCAGCAAGGAGGCTGTCGATATCCTCCTGCTCTTCAGCAAGGATCTCCTGATGTCGGCTCTGATTAACATAGAACGGTGCCATTTTGAAACCAGCCCCGCATAGAATGACACACAGGATCATGAGAATCGCCATAGACTTCTTCATCCCTTTTTCCCGGGTCAGAAGAACCGTGACTAAAAGACCAAGGCCGATCACGAACACGCCAAGATAGGTCAGTCTCGTTCCAAAAAGATACAGAGCTGCAAAAGAGAGTACGGACAGTACAACAAGCAACCACATCGTATTTTTTCTATATGCGTAAACCAGCACCACCGGAACCAATGCGCATAAGATGGCACTCTGAGAATTGGCAAAGTAAAACCAGCCAAGAATTCCCAGTGACTTGTTGGGATATGTATGTGGATCAGTCCCGGTAACTGTACTGATTGCTTCCACCAAAAGAATGATTAAGAAGTTAATCAAAAAAGCCTTTTCCAGGACATCATACAGGGCCTCACGATCCTCTGCCTGACGAAATGCAGTAATCATCGCCAGCGCAAAAAACGGAAGCTGCAGGACACGGAAATAGTTGGCAATATCTGAGAAGATCCATGACAGATTATAAGCCTCACCGAAAGAATGCAAACAAGTAATGATATGTCCGGCGATGAGGAGAACACTGCACAGCGTTGCTGCCGCATACACTCTCTTGTGTTCGGAAATGGACCAGGCGCATACAATCACCATAATCAGCAAAACAAACCGTAACGCAAGAGTGACGGTATTGTCCGCTCTCCAGACATCCATCCAGTAGGAAATTACATCCAGACATGGTTGGATTATACATAAGAACAATACCGCCGAATTCAGCCAGGATCTATTTTGTTGGGCGCTATTTACAGGCATAAAATTACCAAATTACCCCTTCAAACATAGTTATTATAAATGTATCATATTCGATAGTCATAATCAATGAGGTAAACATAAAAACAGGCCGGAAGTAAAAGAAAATCACACAGAATCCCATGATTGATATCCGATCATTCTGTGTGATTTCAGTTTATTCTGATCAGTGCGTGAGAACCCGTACGCGGAGCACTTCATCCATGGACTGAATCCGGGTAACCACGTTATTCGGAAGGGCATCTCCAAGATCAATAATAGTATAGGCGTATTCCCCTCTGGATTTATTGATCATGTGCTCGACGTTGATATTTGTCTCACCGACTTTCTGAAGAAAGCTTGTAAGCATATTGGGAACATTTCTGTGGATAATGCAAAGCCGGCAGTTACCAAGCCGATCTAAACGGGCGGTTGGGAAATTGACCGAATTACGGATGTTGCCGTTCTCAATATAATCATACAGCTCCTCCGCAGCCATCATTGCACATTTCTCCTCGCTTTCCGGTGTGCAGGCACCGAGATGCGGCAGGCAAATGACGTTCGGCTGATCGATGAGTTTTGCAGTTGGAAAGTCCGTTACATAACGCGCAACTTTCCCTTCCTTGATGGCTTTTAGTATATCATCATCATTCACGACCTCAGCACGGGACTCATTGGTAATTCGTACCCCGTCCTTCATCTTCTTGAAGACCTTACGGTTGAACATATCCTTGGTGTCATCCGTATATGGAACATTGATACTGATATAATCACTATAAGGCAGCAGTTCATTGAGTTCATCGGCATGAATGATATCCTGATCCAGTCTCCATGCGGCATCCACTGACAGGAATGGATCATACCCGTACACCTTCATTCCAAGTGCGAGGCCCATATTTGCTACCAATGCGCCAGTAGCCCCCAGTCCGATAACACCCAGGGTCTTCCCCATCAGTTCCGGTCCGGAAAAAGAGGACTTCCCTTTCTCCACCAGCGCAGGGATCTCATCTCCCATATCAGAAATAGATTTTACCCATTCAATACTTCCAAGCACGTCGCGGGAAGCCAGAATCAGCTCACACATCACCAGTTCCTTGACCGCTTCCGCATTGGCGCCAGGACTGTTAAAGACCACGATACCGTCCTTTGTGCACCGCTCCACAGGAATATTGTTGTACCCTGCACCGGCACGTGCGATCGCCAGAAGGTTGTCATTGGGTTCAAAATCCAGGATATTCGCGGACCGAATAATAATTCCATCCGGATTCTCAATCTCAGCAGAGACCGAATATCCTCTTTCTTTCAGAATATCTGTTCCCACTTCAGAAATATTGTTGATCGTCTTAATCTTAGCCATAAAAAACTTTCCCCATAAATAAAATCCACCGCAAACCCGTCTGCGATCTGCGGTGGTATTAGTATAGCTCTATTGATTTAGCTCGTCAAAGTATATCTCCAACAAGGTTTTCGCCCTTAACATCTTTAATTTTGACGTTTCTTACGAATCCTCTCAGGTCATTCCCCTCGGCAGTTACACTTAAGTAAGTATCGCTGTGACCCTGCCATGTTTTACCGTCCGTTGTCTCAAACAGAACAGGAAGAGTTTTCCCGATACAACCGTGGAGAAAATCACTCCGCGTCTCATCTGTGACCTGTTTTGCAAGGTGAGCACGCCGTTTCTTTTCCCCGTTAGTGATCTGGTGATCCATGGTATCAGCAACGGTTCCCTTCCTTCGGGAGTATGGGAAGATATGTACCTGAGAAAAGGCGCATTTCCGCAGAAAATCCAGTGTATTCTGGAAATCTTCTTCCGTCTCATCAGGAAAACCGACAATGAGATCCGCAGTCAGACCACAGCCGGGAAAATAATGCCGGAGAAGCTCTACTACATGATAAAAAGCAGACGTATCATATTTGCGGTTCATCGCCTTCAAAGTGCGGTCGCACCCAGACTGAAGAGACAGATGAAAATGCCGGCAGATATTGGGATAGGCTGAGATTCGTTTACAGAATCCCTCATTTATGACTGTAGGTTCCAAAGAACCAAGCCGGAGGCGCATCTCAGGGACGTTTTCCGCAATGGCTGCAATCAGGTCATCCAGTTTGACGTCCTCATCCAGATCATATCCATATGAGGCGATCTCTATTCCGGTGATCACCAGTTCCTTATACCCTTCTTCCCTGAGTTCCTTTGCCTGGGATACGGCATTTTTTACCGGCAGACTGCGAAGCGCGCCACGGGCAAAGGGAATAATACAGTAGGTGCAGAAATTCGTGCAGCCATCCTGTACTTTGATCATTGCTCGTGTGCGGCCGGAATAGGACCCGGCGGGCAGTTCTTCAAACTGATTGCGATTAAACGGTTCATCGACATTTCGGATCGGCTGTTTCTCAAAATATGCTTTTTCAATGTCGTCCACAAAACGAAGACGGTCTCCGCTTCCATAGAGTACGGTTGCTCCCAGTTCCTCCATCACATCGGGGGCTACCTGAGCATAGCAGCCACATACTGCCAGCATGGCGTTTGGATTCTTGTCCTGCATGGCACGGATCGTCTGGCGGCACTTGCGGCCACTCTCTGCCGTCACAGCACAGGTGTTCACGATGATCACATCAGCGCCGGAGTCCTCCACTGCGCTGTGACCACGCTGCTTCAGGATCTCTTCCATTGCCTGTGTCTCATACTGGTTGACCTTGCAACCAAGGGTGGATATAATGTATTTCATTCGAAATCTCCTGTAAGGAATGATCTTAATGTACGATATCTATCTGGATAATGCGTCCACAACTCCGGTCTGTGAAGAATGTGCTGAGATCGCCTATACCGTAATGAAGGATCACTACGGCAATCCCAGTTCAACTCATACTTTGGGACGGGACGCCGCTTCCATAATGAAAAGTGCCCGCAGTCAAGTAGCTGCCGCGCTAGGTTGCAAACCGCAGGAAGTCTATTTCACCTCTTGCGGTTCCGAAAGTGATAACTGGGCCATCATCCGAGGTGCCAAGCTTCGAAGTCATGAAGGCCGGCACATCATCAGCTCCCAGATCGAGCATGATGCCGTTCGGAAATCCCTGGATTTTCTGGAGTCAGAAGGATACGAAATCACCCGTCTGAAACCAGATCACACCGGCTGCATCCATGTCCAGGACGTACTGGAACAGGTCCGCTCTGATACTATACTCGTTTCCTTGATGATGGTCAACAATGAAACCGGAGCCATTTCAGATGTTGATTCTATCGCCCGCCAGGTACATAAGATCAATCCCAGGATCCTTGTTCACACGGATGCGGTACAGGCATTTATGAAGATCCCGTTTTCCGCCAAGAAGATGGATGTGGACATGATCTCCATCAGCGGTCATAAGATCCATGCACCAAAAGGGATTGGCGCTCTGTACATCCGCAGCGGGATCAAGCTACCCAGCTATATTCTTGGAGGCGGACAGGAAAGCGGAATGCGCGCCGGAACCGAAGCGCTTCCTCAGATTGCAGCCTTCGGACTCGCCAGTGAAATCGCAAAAAAAGGGTTCAAAACCTATACCGCTGAAATCCAGGAACGCAAGGAAACCGTTTCGCAGTTACTGAAACTGGAAGTTCCGGAAGCGGTAATCCTCTCCGGAGACGCTCCTCACATCCTCAGCATCTCTCTTCCCGGCTGG
>Ga0326511_10004852_pt1 | contig 10669 bp, 16 predicted proteins | sample 0_2496_0518_D_FD_203701 | JGI IMG/M metagenome (GOLD analysis project Ga0326511, IMG submission 203701) | Bovine rumen microbial communities from UC Davis, California, United States - 0_2496_0518 | ecosystem: Host-associated > Mammals > Digestive system > Stomach > Rumen | place: USA... | reverse complement strand
ATCCTCTGGGGCTCTTTTTATTTGCGCCGGCGCAAGAAAATATTAGAATTGGAACAGAAATTGGAATGTGCTAGAATATAGCCGATATTAATAGGCTTTCGGACGGGTTCGATTCCCGCTACCTGCTTGCATGGGAAAACCCCGTAGATATAAGGAAAATGCCGAAAAACCTTATATTTACGGGGTTTCTTTATGCCACAACTGGCAGAATTACCGCCACATTTGGCGGGATGGATGCCACATTTGGCGGCTCAAAACTGTAACGAAAACTGCAACGCGCCGACCGCCTTCTGCTCCATACCTGCGACCTTGTCCTGCAGAGCGTGACGATACACACGCTGCATGACATGAGGGCTTGCCCAGCCTCCGCGGGCCATGATGTAAGCATCCGGGATTCCCTGGGCGTGGAGATACGAGGCGTTGTAGTGTCTGAGCGAGTGGAAGCAGTAGGGCGGATCAACTCCAAGTGACGCCTGACGCTTCTGGAAGTAGTTAGAAATCTGATGGGGAGTCAGATTTGTGACGTGTCCATTTCTACGGATCGCTTCGGCCACGAAGTGCGGCAGCAGGACGGTCCTGTTTGAGGTCTCCGTCTTAGGATCCTTCACGACGTAGCCGCCGAACTCGTCCATAACCTTGTCTTTATTGATGGTCACGTAATCGCCGTCAAAATCGTCCATAGTGAGCGCGCAGATCTCGCCGCGCCTCAGTCCACCAAAGGCGCCGAGCATGACCGGAATCTCGACCTCAGTATCCTTAAATATCCGGACAAGGCCGAGGACCTCAAGGTCAGTGGGGACGCGCATCTCTTTCTGCCGGCCGGAGGGAAGCGAGACGTTGAATTTTCGGCCCGTAGCAGGCTGAATGAGGCCGAGATAGTTCTTTGCGGTCTTCTTTCCCATCGTGTTAATAATATGCTGGATGTCCTTGTCTGTGACGGCTACAAGGCGCTTTTGGCACAGGGCCGGATATTTCGACCGCAGAGTCTTCTCGATGCTTCTGTAGCCTCTCAGCGTGGCCGGGGAGCAGGTTTCCGCGCGGTCGTCGATATACTTACGTATAGCCTCGATCAGAGGCGGATTGTCGATTGCCTCCCGGCATTCGTCCGCGAAGGCGGCAGCCATGCGCTTAGCCGTCTTCTTGTCCTTGTGCGTAAAGCTGTACTGCTTTCCCTGGACGGTGATACGGACATTCCAGTTCCCGCTCTTAAGTTTCTTAGCGTTTGCCATAAAAATACCTCCATTAGGGTGTAGAAAAATAAGCCCTGAATGGAGTATACTGGAGTTGCGAGCGGCAGCAGCTCCATCCAGGACTGTTGCTATATATCATCCGCCTTGCCAAAAGCAGGGCGGGTGATTTTTTATTGTTTGTTATTTTTAATATGCCTCACAGAGTAGACGATACCGAGGATCCCGAAGACTATACCGGCGATCCCGGCAGCGGGGACGGCGACCGTCAGAAGCAGGCTGAGCAGGAACAGGGCGGCACAGATCACGATCAGAAAGATAAAGATCCCGTTTCCGTAGCTGGGAGCATCTGCCGCAGGGAGATCAGCTGACGAACTCGCACGGCTGACGATGTCACCCACTCCGACAGTGGTACGATTATAAACGGCATTTTTGACGGCACGCTCCGGATCATTGATAAAGCCCATACCCTTCTTCCCGTAGAGAGGGTTAACGGACTTCTTGATAGAGCGCGTCACCTTTCCAGTCGTCCGTGCCTTAATGCTTTTCTTTACGCTGGGCTTCCTCATTCCCATCTTCATTTTCATCACCTCCATGCTTTGTTAATTCGTCCATATATCCTGCAGTGATTATGCCGGAAGGAAGAGCAACGATGGCGATTCCGAAAACGGAGGAAAGCATCGCCACGAGCTTCCCTGTGGCAGTGACGGGGTAAATATCTCCATATCCTACAGTGGTAAGCGATACGGTCGCCCAGTAAATAGCCTCGAAGAAGTTGCCGAAGGTATCGGGCTCAATGTTGAAAACAACAAGGGCAGACACAAGAACATACAGGATGGCAAGCGTGCCGACGGCGGCGAGCGCCTCCTTCGAGTTCTGGATCACGTTCCCGATGATCTCCATTGATCGGGAGTACCTGGCCGCCTTGAAGACTCTGACGACTCTCATGGTTCGGAAAACTCTCATCACCTTAAGCATCCGGAAGACTCTGAAAACTTTAAAGGCGCTGCTCATGATCGTAATGCTCGGGAGGATAGAGATAAGATCAACAAGGGCCATAAAGGTAAAAGGATATTTTACGAAAGGCAACAATCCTCTGGTGCCGAATTTGTAGTCGGCTGTGATCCATCTCAGCAAATAGTCGACGATGAAAATACTGACCGAAACCTTGTCGATCATAGTGAAGGCGGGCGTAGTGGTCTTGAATGCCAGAGGGACAAGACTCACGATCACCGTGATCAGGATACCGACGTCGTAGATTGAGCTCAGAGTGTCGCCGTCCTTGGATGCTTCAACGATCTCAAATATTCTCTTTCTCATGTCTTTAATATTTCTGCCGATTCTCGACAACCTTTCCGATAATAGTGACGGGGAGCCGCTCAATTTGTTCGTTTGTGTAGTTCATCGGCTCATAGGCCGGGTTAAAGCTGATCAGGCTGATCCCGGACGAATATTTCGTAAGGCGCTTGCATGTGGCTTTATCGCCGTTGACCTGTACGATGACCACATCGCCGGAATCGGCATCGGGCTGTTGCCTCACAATTACGATATCGCCTTCGACAATACGAGGCTGCATCGAATCGCCTTTGATTCGTAATCCGAAAAACTCGCCGGTCTTCGCCATATCTTCTGATATATCCTCCCAATCGAGAACATCCTCAATCGCGTCGATCGGGATCCCGGCGGCAACGCTGCCGAGAACAGGGATGCGCTTGCCTGCGTGGATGCTTTCGCTTGTAGAGGAAGAATCGACGTTATCCCATCCCATGATGATGGCAGGGGATATGTTAAGGGCTTGAGCGTAAGCCATTATTTTATCACGACGCATGTCAGCGATTTTGCCGGACTCCCATCTGGAAATAGTCCCCTCGCTGACTCCGACCTTGTCGGCGACCTGTTTCATTGTCATATTAAGCTCTTTCCGGCGTTGGAAAAGAATGTCTTTAATCTCCATTTATAACTCCTCCTATGCGAAAATTATATTATTAGTATTGCAAAAATGCAAGTAGTAACGGCGCAAAGGTAAAAAAACTTGCAAAAACGCATTGACAGTGGCGTGAATGTCTGGTAACATAAGACTTGCGGAAACGCAAGTTATAAAATATAGCAAAGGAGGGAACGGAAAGATGTTCATGGAGAGAGAATTCCGAGCTCAGATTGTTAGAGCAGGAAAGACAAACAAGGAACTGGCGAATCATCTTGGAATCGATGAGTCCACACTTTACCGCAAGATTAAGGCGGGCGGAAACTTTACGAGAGAAGAGATCAATAAGATGATCATTTTCCTCAATATCGAGAAGCCGGAAGATATTTTTTTTGCTCAGTAACTTGCGGAAACGCAAGAAACGGAGGAAACAATGGATAAGGCAAAAACCATAATAAGCTGCGGCCTTGCGATAGGTAAGGACCGCAGGAAGATCCAGAGAACGTCCGGGATACCTTCGAGGACATTCGACCGCAGAATTGCGGACCCGGACAAGCTGACACTTGGGGAACTCCGGCAGATCGCCGTCGCTACGTGCATGTCGGACGAAACAATCATAAAGATGGTCAAGGAGATTCATAGGAGGACGAAATGAGCATATATACAGAAGAATGGAGCAAGAGAATGCATGAGGCCTTGGAGGACGTGGACCTGCAAGCAGCTAATCTCAAGAGCTTAAGGCGCATTATGAACGCTTTGATCTGCGCGAAAATAGATATTCGCAGCGAGGAGGCATTCAGAACGGTAGTTGAAGCGCTGGCAAATGAACTGCTGGACCTGATCGACGACGTGGACGAGATTGAGGAAGCCGTGAACCGTGGTCTTCAGGTCCCGGAAGCAGAACAGGCCGAAGCGTGACATTGAGGCATGATTTGCGAGAAGTGCATGCACCTGCCTGAATGCTTCGAGCAGAGAGGACGGTGTAAAGATTTTGAAACATGGAAGCAATACAGAAAGAGAGTCCGAAAAGAAATTGAACAGCTCAATGAAAATAAAGAGGCCTCTTCCGAAGGCACCGAGGACAGCCACGAAGACGGTCCATGATAACAGATTCCTCGGAGAGGGGATAAACACCTACATCCATAAGCCGAGTCCATCACCGATGGATGATTTCGGCCAGAGCGAGAACACGAAGGAAAACGCCAACCGCCATAAGAAGCAGGAGATGGAGCGGAGGCACAAGATCATGAAAACGCTGCTGGAAGCGGGAGCAACAGACGCGGAGATCGCCACAGCGACTGGATACAGCAATGGCACGGTGCGAAAGATCCTGACGCAGTGGAGACGGGCAGGAGTGGAGTTACCGGACAGAAGGAAGGGACGAAAGAAAAATGAAAAGGAAGGTAAAGAGGAAAGCCATTGAAGTGCTATTTGTGCTCAGCTTCATCCTGACGGGCTGCGGGATTGACAGCATCTTCGTTTCCAAGAGAGGGGCGCTGACGTGGGCCGTAGCTGCGATCGTGCTGGTCTTCTGCGCGGCGGCGCTGGGAGGAAGATATGACAACAAATGAGAGGATACAGGTCCTGAAGAAATTCCACATCTGTCTGAGAGTCGCAGAGCACAAGAAAGCAGGATATGAGTCGTGCATGTACAAGGGATTTGTGGAAAGCACGGAAAGGAATCTGATCTCAGAAAACGGTCTGTCGCAGATGGAAGTCGACATGCTCCGGAAATGTTTTGACGATGAAATAAAAAAGGCCGGAATCGAATCCGACCAATTCGTGGCGCTATACCACTCGCGATAAATGGATTATAGCGCAGGTTACTGAAAAATGGAAGAGCAGGGATGCTCTTTTCCAAGTTCATAAGGACATTAAAGTTACGACATGGGCTACATCAGAGAGCGTTATGACCTGTTCAATTCTATAGAGGTCAGGGAACACATGGACTGCCGTCATCACGAGGAGGGCGATCGCTGCGAGAAGCGGAAGCGGACTCCGGAAGAGATGAGGCGGGCCAACCAGAGGCGGAAGGAAGAGAAAGCGAGGAGACTGATCTGGGCGAACTTCGAGCCGGGAGATTATGTGAGGACACTGACATTCAAAAAGGACAGGCGCCCTAAGGACATGAAGGAGGCGCAGGCCGTCAAAGCAAAATTCCTCAGACAACTATCAAGAGAATATGGGAAACGATATTACAAGCTCCTGTGGGTAGCGAACATTGAATGCACTCCTGGAGGAGCATGGCACATCCATCTGATCTGCAACCGGATCGAGGGAGGCGGGGACATCATCAAGGATCTGTGGCGCCAGTACGGCGGCGTCTATGATCAGGAGCTGGCCGACCTTGACGGAAAGGATATAGGGGCATACATGACAAAGTCTCCGGAGTCGACGGAGGGCGGAGGCCACAAGGTGGTCGAGTCAAAATATTCACACTCCAGGAACCTGACGACACCGGAGCCGAAGAGAACGGAGATCTCCGGATGGAAGATATCAGACAGTCCAAGAATTCCGAAGGGATTCTATTTGGACAAATCTACGTACGTAGAGGGAGTCAACACTGCGGGATACAGATACAGGATATACATGCTGCGGCGAATCCAGCCGAGGAAGAGAGACAGGAAGATCTATGAAAGTACACGTATACGTCGGAAGCACCGACGCAAACCCGCGCCAGAAGGAGCGCTGGGTCGGATACATCATCAGGATGGGAGACCATAAGGTCTACGATGCATGGAACATCGACGAGACCTACCACAAGTCGAACCTGATCGCGCTGGTCGAAGCACTTGACAGGTTCAATCGTCCGGCCGAGATCGTGATCCACATCCAGGATGTGTGGGTAGCGACCATGATCGAGAAGAATGCTGAGACGTGGCAGTTCAACGGCTGGACGAACCGCGACCACAAGAAGATCAAGAACTGGGAGTACTGGCAGCGGGCATACAACAAACTGCAGGTACTCAAATTCAAAGGAAAACTGCCCGAATTTGAGGGGCTGACAAAAGAGGAACATGCAGACGTGATGCACTACATCCGCCTCAAACAGGGGCAGGAAGGATAGGAGGTATATATGGCGCTATACGGAAAATTCGGGGAATTGGATTCGGCAGACCGGCTGAACGAACTGGCGGGGAACCTGCTCAAGGAGGGAGATAAAAAGAGCATAGGGATTCTGGCTCAGGAAAACGGGATCCCAACTGACTATGTGCAGATGTTCATCGCGGGGGACATTCCGGTACTCTGCGACATAGCGACGGCGGCGATCGGGAAGATCGAGGTCGAGGCGGGAGAACTGGGCCCGAAGGACATCATGATCGACTGGGTGGACTACATCAAGGCTGTATGCCTTGAAGACGAGGACATGGCCAAAGCGGTGCGCAGGAAAGGGAAGACGCTCAAAGGATGCATCGGAAGGATCCTTGAGTGGGCCTTCAAGAATCAGCAGCCGGTAGATAAGGACATCATCAAGGCGGCAGGGGTAAAGGCCGGAAAGGTAACTCTCGGAATGCCTGGGCAGGCGAAAGTGAGGGAACTGATCCGCGCATATTACGGAGGCGCAAAATGAGAAAGAAGCAGCTTCTGCAGATTGCGCTCAAAGGGCCATCAGAAGAGATGGTGCGCAAGGTGAAAGAGGACCGATGTATTGAAAGATCTGTTAATAGACCGAGGTGGGCATATAAGGACGGAAAGGGATATTACGAAGATTATTATGAATCAATCCGGACATACGCCACAAGGCTGTACTTCACTGTGCAGAAAGAGGATGGGATCCTGGTTGTCTGTGTATATACGAGGGGCCAGGTGGCAGCGGGTGCCGCTCCGCTGATCACGACTTACATCGATACTGCCGACGAAAAATGGATTTCGCGGATCGGAGGAAAGTGGTCCGAGGCCTATCTGTCGACCATGCTCTGGAATATCAGGCGTGACAACTGCCTCAAAATGACAGACTGGGGTGTGGCTAAAGACGTATTCAGCACCGAAGATCTCAATCTGTGTAACAAAGAACTCTGCACGGTCAACGGCGATATCACTGAATCCGTTAAGGCATGGCAGGAATATGTCAGAGGAAAAGAGAACCGCGTGAAATTGCAGAAGCGCATAGATAAGTGGGAAGGTCAAATGGCTCTCATCCCGCCTCTCCCGGAAGGCTTCGAAGAGTGGGTGGATAAAGATGGTACTGGCCAGAGCAATTTCCTTTTTTACAGGAAAAAGGGCAAGCAGACCGAGGTCTACTGCACGCACTGCGAAAAGACATGGAAGACTGACCAGAAGATGGTACACACAACAGGAAAGCCGGGGGATTGCGGTTATCATCCCGAAAAGTACTTCTGCATGCGCTGCGGCGAGCATCTGCCCGCCAAAGCGTGGGGGAAACAGAAGTACCTCCGCACGGACGACGATATTGTTCTTGCGCAGAAGGCGGGCGAATACATCGCCTTTCGAAAATTTCATGTAACTAGGCGCTTCCGGAGGGAAGGAGAAGGACTCCTGGAAAGATGGAACTGCGGAACGAACACTTGTGAGACGTTCAGGGTTTTGGCCAATCCGTATTCATTCCAGTCAATGGCGTCTTACGAGAAAAGGACCGTGGAGCCGATTGGGAGATACATGTGGGCAGAGACATTTGAGGGTGGCAACTGGAACGGGTATTACAGCCGGAGCACACAGCCGTATTTGATCGGCAGAGGGATCCTCTATATGAAGAACATCGGGGAAGTGCTTGAGAACACGGGCGTCAAGAAGATTGTCGCGGAACTGTTCCTGTCACACAGGGAAGAAAACATGCAGTACGCCCTCCAGAGGGCTGCAAAGAAAGGCTATATCGAGTACCTCATCAAAGCCGGACTGAAGAGGCTGGCCAGGGAAGCGGCATATAATACGACGAAATTTGACGGAAAGGGCGCAAAAGACCTGAAGACGCTTCTGGGAGTCAATGGGCAGCAACTATACACACTGAAAAAACTCGACGGCGACGGCTACATGATCGATGCGCTGAAATACATTGAAAAGCACAATGAAAAGATTGATGACGGGACTCTCGTATTCATCACATCTAATAAAGTGACGGTAAGAGACCTTGAACTTGAGCGGACGGGCATGACGCTGCAAAGGATGATCAACTATCTCAGAAAGCAGTCGGCCAGGGAAAAAAGGAGTTTCGCAGGCACAAACAACCTCTACAAGGATTATCTGAAGATGGCAGCAGACAGAGGAATGGACCTTACAGACGAGATCATCTGCCACACGCCAAGGCTCAGGGAGATGCATGACCGGTACCTGGAGGAGAAGAACGCGAGGGAGGACGCAGTCGAAAGGCTCAGAGTAAACAAAAAGTTCTCAGAGATCAAAAAGGCGTTTGAAGCCAACACGGAGCATTTTGACTATCAGAAAGCGGGGCTGAAGATCTTTGTCCCGAGGGATGCGGCCGATATCCGCCGCGAGGGAAAACTTCAGCATCATTGCGTCGGAGCAACCGACAGATATATGGAGCGGATGGCCAAAGGAGAAACCTTTATTCTGTTTCTGCGCCGGGCAGAGACTCCGGAAACGCCATACTACACGCTTGAGGTCGAGTATGACGGGAAGATCCGACAGAGCTACGGAGCATACGACAGAAAGCCTGACTGGGAGAATGTCGGGCCAATACTGAAGTCATTCACGCGGCAGATCGGGAAGCGGACGGAGAAGGAAAAGCGAGAAAGGATACTCGCAGAAGCGATGTAAGGAGGAAAAAGTGGAAGGCAAATATGTGCAGATGACAATAAACGACTGGCTGGCTCTCAAGGGCCAGCTGGAGGCGGAGCTGAGAGGCGCGGCAGCAGGCTTTGTGCGGATCGGCTTCCTGCTCCGCAAGATCGAAGAGAGCAAGGGCTATGAAAACGACGGCTCGAAGAATCTGGCCGAGTGGGCGAAGGATAATTACGGCCTGTCCGCTACGGCGGTGTCGAGATTCATGGCCATCAATCGCAAATACTCGATCGATGGATACAGTGAGCGGCTCAAGCCCGAATATATCGAGTATGGCTCCGCGAAGCTGTCGGAGATGCTGGCCCTTCCGGATACAGATCTCGAAATGGTCTCACCCGAGATGAAAAGGGAGGATATCCGCGAGATCAAAAAATTCAATAAAGAGGCGGAGAAAGAAGAGCCGGCAGACATTGAAGAATCCAATGTAAAACCGGCTCTCACGATCGCAGAAGAAGCGCACGAGGAACCGCCGGCAGAATCGCCCACGGAGCAGCTTCCCAATGTGCTCCCGGAACACCAGTGGATCATTGAGTTCTTCAAAGCAAATAAGGAAATCATGAACGACCTCTATTCCTCTAAGGCATACGAGGAAGGAAACACGGAAGGAATGAAAGAGATTGTCAACCCCGCAGGGGCGCGGACGTTCCGCCACAAAATGACGATGGTCTCCATGATGGAGGCCAGAATCATGGTCAAGGTCTTCCCCAAGTCGCCGGCGCCCATGAGCTGGGCGGGCTTTTTCCAGATAGCCGCAGACATCTTCGAGGGAAAGATCGACGGGGCGAACACATACGGAAACGTCTTCGGGGAGGACGAGCATCCCAAAAGCGCAGCAGAAGCGGCCAAAAATCCCAAAAACGCAGCGGAGCCCAGGAAAGCGGAGCCGGCAGCGGGCGGGCAGAAAACGGAGAAAAACGAGCATATTCCACAGGAAACGGGCAAAAAAGAGCCTGAAGTGAGCGACGAGAAAATTGCGCCGGCGCAAAAAGAGGCGGCAGACATTGGAAAGTCCAATGAAAAAACGGCTCCCGAGACCGCAGAAAACACGCCTGCGGAAGAGCCTGAACAGGTAGAGATCGACGAGATTCTTCCGGCTCCTGAGGAACCGGATCCCATGAGAGACCTGAAAGACCGCTTCACGGCGGAACTGAACAGCCTCAGAGTGATGCTCGACTGCGAGAATTTCTCTGGGATGGCGCAGACGATTGAGCGCCTGGAGCATCTGAGAATCAAGATGGCGGGACTGGCAGCGCTGAAGTGAGGAAGGAGCGGAAATGGCTGATCTCCTGTATCCGAAGAGGCGGAACAAACGGCCGAGAAAGAAGCACTCGCCGAGCATCATGCCGTGGGACGGCGGATGCTACCTCTGCGAGAAGCTCCACGGCGATTACAGCATAAAGAAAACGGAAGTGCATCATGTGTACTTCGGTACAGGGCAGCGGGACATATCCGAAGCATGGGGATTCACGGTACACCTGTGCAGGAAGCATCATATACACGCGGGCGGGCCGGAAGCGGTCCACAGAAATTACGAAACCTGCCGCATGATCCAGCAGGACGTACAGCGCCAGTTCGAAAAAGCTCACTCACGGGAGGAGTTCATGGCGCTGATCGGCAGGAACTACCTGTAAAAATACGGCGCATTTAGCATCAACAACAAGAGAGCTCATGTAAATTTCCAATTACCTTTATTCTGCGCAACTACACAGGGCGGCAGCGCCGGCCGCCCGGAAAGGAGATTGTGGAAGAGCTAGATTACAAGAAATATCTGCCGACGATGAGAATAGTGGCGAATGCAATG
>Ga0326511_10004850_pt1 | contig 10675 bp, 14 predicted proteins | sample 0_2496_0518_D_FD_203701 | JGI IMG/M metagenome (GOLD analysis project Ga0326511, IMG submission 203701) | Bovine rumen microbial communities from UC Davis, California, United States - 0_2496_0518 | ecosystem: Host-associated > Mammals > Digestive system > Stomach > Rumen | place: USA... | reverse complement strand
TCAACATAAAACTTAACAACTTTACCGCCACACTTGGTAGCAATGCAATGAGCTGACTGCTCATTCTAACTTTTTCATTTTCCATAAATCTTCTGTGTTAATTAATTAGTTTAATAGATAATGGCAGTTTTTGAAGAGATACTGCCAAACTCTGCACACTAAGTTATAAAATACATCAGATGTAAATGAGGTAGGTTAAACAGTTTACCACCTCGTTCACATTGCAAAGATATTAAAAATTTATTAAAAAAACAAGGAAATCAACAAATATTTTTTCACATTTGTTAACTTTTTCAACAAACACAATATTTATATATGAAATATTTGGAATTGTCATTTATTTTGTATATATTTGCAATTAGAGATAAGCAACGTCTAGCTAACGATGCTTTTAAATGGGGGTAGGGTTTCAGCAAGACCTTTATTATCCCTACCCCTAAATTTTTAAAAAGGTCTTGAAGCTGAAAATAATATAATAAAGGAAAAACACATGATTAATTTGAAGTTTTTAAACAAAGCCGTTGAGCTTACAGATGGTAATGAGTTCAGAGTGCTCTATACCATTGCAAACACAATCTCATTGAAGAAAGAAGGAAGAACTAGAATCTATAGGGAAATGCTTTCAGATATGCTTGGACTGTCTACAAAACAAATCACAAGACTAACGAACTCATTGGAAGATAAGGGACTTTTAAGGAAAGATTTAATCTCAAATGGAGACAAAACTGTCTGTTATTATAGCCTTAACTTGGACATAATTGACCAGAAAAGTACCTCAAATCGAGACAAAAATGTCCCTCTTAATAATAGTAAAAAAGAGTTAATAAAAGAAAAAAGAGTAAATAATAGGAATAAAAGTGAAAAAGAGGAAAAGGTTGATGTAAAAATGAAGTTTAAAACAGAATGTAATGTAGACTTTGAAGAAGCATTAAAAAGTACTGAAGAGAATAGAACAGTTTCAAATGACTTTTTTAATGACTTCAAGAACAAAGTAGATTCAAACCTTGTTGGAGATAATGATAATGAACTGTTGGATAGGAAAGCTGAAATAATAAGAAAGCTTGAGCCAATGAGGATTGAAATTGGCTCAAGCACATACCAGAGATGTAAAAGTTATCTCAATAGAAAGTATCAAGAAGCTACCGCTTCAATTGTCTAACTTTAACTTAAGAACAAATGAAACCAATGTTGACAATGAACTATCAAGACCTTCAATACTAGTATGGTAAAAAGAAAAAGAAGGAAAAAAAACAAAAGACTTTAACCAATGAGAACTATAAACTAGGGAAAGACTTCTTTAACGCTTCAACTTGGGAAGAGTATGAGAATTGGTGCAAAGAGAAAAAACGTCAAGAAAAGGCTCAGAATCGTTCCAAAAAGAAGAAAGGTAAATCTACCAAGGCAAAGGCTGAAAAACTCATCAAAACGTCAAGAAACAACGTTAAACAGAAACCAATGACTTATGAGGAGCAGTTGAAAGACCCAAGATGGCTAAAGAAGAGAAAAGAAGTACTTGACACCAAGGGCTATGCTTGCGCAATATGTGGAAAAAAGTTTGACCTTCAAGTGCATCACTTGGAATACAAAAGTGGGAAAATGGCTTGGGAGTATCCAATGTCAAACTTTGTGGTACTGTGTAGGAAACACCACAAAGAAATCCACAATCTCAACTAACTTTCTACCTCTAGGATTTGGAATTCTCAACTTTTTTTGATATATTTGCACTAAGAGACCAATAACTATTTAAAACTTTTCTTGATTATGTTATATTTATAATATAAAGAAAGGATAATTATTATGAACAAATCAGGAAAACACCAAAGAACAGTGTACGTATACACAAAAGACCTAAACCTAATAACAACATACCCTTCAACGGCATCAGCAGCTAGAGAACTAAATCTATCTCAAGGAAACATTGTTCTATGCTGTCAAGGCGTTCTAAAGAGCTACAAGGGAATGTACTTCAGTTATACGCCATTACTCACCAACGAAGATGTTGAAAAGCTCTATGAAGAAGGAGAGGAAAAGAGAAAGAAAAGAGGCATGCAAATGAACTTGATAGTTTCAAAGTACCGCAAGAACAATAAGGAAAAAGCAAATGCAATAAGCCTACGTTACTTTTATAATCACAGAGACAAGATGCTAGCTTACCAAAAGGAAAGGTACTATCTCAAAAAGTATGGCATGACAGAACTAGATTATAAACGGATAAAGAATGAAAGAACACAAGACAACTGAAGAACAAAGAGAACGTATGCTGGCCTACTACTATTCGCATAGGCAACAAATACTTGAGCAGAAACGAAAAGAAAGGGCAAAAGAAAGAGAACATAAAAAGGAAGAAAAGCAAAGACTTAAACAGCATCAATATAATTCAAGATTAATCCAGATGTATGAGTCTTGGAATCTGTACATTCTTGAGAGACTACAATCACCAAAGAAACTACCAAAATGGATGAAACACTTCATGATACTTCAAGTCATACAAAATAACGACAGAATAAACGAAATGGAAACAAATAAAACAATTAAAACCAATATGAACAAATGAGACCCCCAAGAAGCTGTTATCTTTACAAAAATGGAGAATACATAAAACACTTTGATATGCTTGTGAAAGCATCAAATTATACCAATGAATCAGTTCCAATTATCAGAAGGTCACTGGAACTTAAGAAACCAACAAAAAGAGGCTACCTCTACACAGATAACCAACTTACACAAAAGGAAATAGAGGAAATATATGCACATGTTACACCAAGAAAAAAATGTAACGTAGAGCAAAAGGCAAAACAAAACCACCCCTCTGAAGACCTTGGTTTCTATATACCAACATCAAAGGAAGAAAAGAAACTACTTCTAAAACAGTACATATCAGCCAATCTAGCCAAAAAATGGCTTCAAATGCCCATGAAACAAGCTAACATGGAACGAAGATTCTTAAGGAATCTAGTAGATAGCATATAAACGAAAATAACACAGAGGAAAATCGATATGAACAGTGAATACCAACTATTTCAACCAAAACGAGAAAAATGATTTGCAGCTATTATATGAATTCAGTGACGATTATAAACTATTCGATTCAATAACTCCAACAAAGGAAAAAGCCCAGTATGATGCAGTGGCAATAAGGGGGAAAAGGAAATTTGCCGTAGAACTAAAGAAAAGATACATCACCTTAACCAAGTATAAGACAATCATGATTGAAGATTACAAATACTTGGAACTAATGCTAGAAGCAAAATACAATAACCTAGAGCCATTATACATCAACTTCCTTTATGATGCAGTGGTCATATTCAACTTGAATAAACTAAAACATAAACCAAGGTTTACGGAACATACAATAAAATCAGAAGGCTATGAGACACTACAAGCAAAAGAAAGAAGATACCATCTACCAATTGAAGAAGGTGTGGTGTATAAACTAACTTGACATTGGCATGTTTAAAACATACAATTTTTCCATAGTATATTTAATGTAAGGGACTCCATAGCTGTGATAGCTGTGGGAGTCCCTCTTTATTTTAAATCACCATACCTTCAACCATTGAAGCAATCTCTTCATCCTTAGTTAACTGGTGAACATACGTAGCTATGGTATTCGGACTACGACTTAACAGTGAAGCCAAACCACTAACTGTTGCATTTGGACTGTTTAAGTAATGATTCGCAAAAGAATGCCTTGCAGTGTACATATCAACCCTCTCAACCTCAATTAGAGGCTCATGAGCATCATTATCAACGTTGTACTTAATAATACTCTCATTTATCTCTTTAAACGCTTCTCTGACCCATTTAAGAGCTATCGAACCATTATTCCCACTCTGCTTGGTAATCTTGTCCTCATCAAATACATCCAAAACTGGATATACATAACCATTCCTACTCTTGCCCATAAAATGTTCCAAAGCAATAATGCAAAACATATCCCTCTTCCATCTTACATGAACATCCCTCTTCGTCTTCTTCCTATTATAATCCAATGCCCAATAACGCTCACCATTAATGGTAATAGACTTGCACTCATCCATACGCAACTTCACAACATCCACTGGAGCACTACCATTCAACTTGTAACACAATAAAAACCATAATATACCCCATTCCTTCGATGTACGCTTCATTAACCTATCCTCCGCACCATCCTTGTACTTCCATCTGTTACCATTCCTAACAACAACCATATCCAACCAATAATCCATCAATAACTTAATATGAGACTTATCCAAAAAGTAATCCCTCTGACCCCTCTTGTATTTCTGGCAAAACTTAAACTCCTTGAAAGGAAACAAATCATCACCAACAATCCTCTTAGAAATAGCATAGTTCCATACACTAGCAATACCACTCAATATATCCTTAATTGTACCATCACAAAGACCTTGATGACCTAGCCATGAAGAGAAATCCTTCACAAAACCCAAGTCCAACTCTTCAATGATGAAATTATCCCTAGCACCACCAAATTCAACCAACTTGTTGTAAGCATACTCATAACGCTTACGACTACACTTACTTAATCTTCTCTCATCAACCAACCTCTTATATAAACTCTTAAAATCATTCGTAAGCTTATTCTGGGGCTTTCTAACCGCATCAAATAACATCGATGGGGTATATGCCCTCCCTTCATATTCAAACGCATTACGAGCCTCAATAAGCTTCTGCTTTAAATCAGAAAGGGTCTTGTTCAAAACAGCAGCATTGGGTGCTGAAGACTTTATCACCTCATGTTTTCCATCCCAAAACTTGGGCAAACAAGAAATCTTAGTAGCCTTTTCAATACGACCACCGTAACACACCACAATATAGAGAGGATACTCCCCATTTTTGTTCTTACGATTTAATTTTTGAACCAATCTGATGGTTGCTGATGAAACTTTTGCCATAATAAACTTGATTTTACGCTGGCAAAGATAAAAACAAAAATTGAAATAACAAAATAAATTAATAAATTTTTTGTCTCATTATAATACTCATTTTCTCTCTTTCTGTCTCGTTTTCTCTTTAAAGAAACCCCCATAAATACTATATTTTAGTAATACAAGTACTCGCAAAAGTAGATGCCTTGTAATTTTAAAACCGTACTGAATATCAATAACATACATAAACCTAATTTATTTTTGTCGCATTAATGAACTCAGGATATTTATCTTATAGAAAAATTAATCTAATAATGACAAATCAAGAAAAGGCTGATAACTATCTTATCTGGTTCAGTCAACATTACCAAGAATTGAAAGGGAAATATGCTAAGTTCTGCAAGGAGAACAATTATGACTGGGACGAAGACATATTTTCTGATACCTACCTCAAAATATACGATTGCATAATCAAGAATGGAATAAAGGATGATACGCCACATGGAATGTCTGGGTATACCTTCATGTCATTTAAGAATAATATACGCAATGAGCAAAGGTATTGCCGTTCCAGATTAAGAGATAAAAACATATCCTCAGATAATATCAATGACCTTTATGAGGAGTTCTACAATAAATCAAATGATTCAGCTACGGTTAAAATCCAGAATGACTTATTTAAGGATTATGCCATATTGTACATAATGCTTAAAGTAGAAGAGCATTTTGACCCAGAGCATGTATACCTATTTAAGGTTAAGACTTTAACTAGTGGGATGACATTCAAGAAATTAGCAGAGACATGCAAAAACATTAAATCAACAAGAAAAAAGATTCTTGAGGTACAACACTGGATTAAGGAAAACGTAAGCAAGGAAGACATTAGGAAATCATTTTTTGAACAGTTTGGTGATTTAATAGGTAATTAATTTGGAATTTTAACATATTTTTAATATCTTTGCTAAAATAGTTTAAATTATGTGGAATAGTAAAGAATATTATTTAAAGAACAAAGAACGTATTAAGGAGAGAGTTAGAAACTACGGAAAAACACACAAAGAAGAAATAAGAAAGCGTAGAGTCCTTAAAAAAGAAAAACTTGAAGCAAAGAGAGTTGATGAAACAATCTCTGAAAAAGAACGTATTATCAATGAGAGTGATGAAGCTACATGGAAAGACATTAAAGGATTTGAGGGGCAATATCAAATGTCAGAATCTAGAGAAATAAGAAAGCTTCCTTATACAATCACTCAGTCTGATGGTAAAGGTAATATTTACACTAGAACCTTCAAGTGTAAAAAAGTTACACAACACATTGACGATGGAGGTTATCTTAGTGTTGATTTAAATGGTGATACATATAGAGTACACTGGCTATTTTATAACACATTTATTGGTGATTCAAGCGGTTATGTTATAGACCATATTGACAGAAACAAACTTAATAATGACCCATCAAATTTAAGATTGTTGACTCAAGGTTTAAATAATAAAAACAAAACATTCCCTTATAGGCCAGATATTACAAACTATAACAAATACTACCAAAAGAAGCATAAAGAAACTAGGGGTGGTTTATCAAAACCTTATATGTTGAGATTTGAGGATAATGGTGAACGAAAACACTACTATTTTGCTACATATGAGGAAGCTGAAAATAAGTACAGAGAACTGTACAATGAAAGACAGAAAAGAATAGATGCTAGCAGTAAAGTTTTTACTATTGATTCTTAGTGTATTCTTGGGTTATTTCCTAGGATACTTTTTCACTGAAACCAAATATCGTTTGGCAAGGTATGATGTATTTCGTATGATGGTCTGGGAATGCCGTAAGTGCTTGTCATTTCACATTGCATGGGTAACATCAACATTCATTTCATTACTTTTTTCTGATTGGATAATGTTTACTATAGGTTTATTCTTTGCCATTATGTTACACATTGGTTTGAGAATAGATGAAAAAAATAAAACAATTAAAATCTAATATTATGAAGTGGACAAGTGATGATATTGAAAAGGTAAAGAAATTCATTGAACTTAAAAAGAATGGTTTCTATTGTGATGGAACCCAGTTAACAGAGGTATATAATAGAGTTCTTGAGAAGAGAGTTCCACCAACGAATTGTGGTTCATGCATGAGAGCTAGGATTGGTGAATTGGAAACGGCACTAAACCAGTTTATTAAGGCTCAAGAGCTTGAAAAAAAGGTTGAGGTTGATAATACCAAGGAAGAGGAAAATAAAGCTGTTGTTGACTCTGGAAATGAGGATATGAAGGCTCGTATGGCAAAGGTTAGAGCAGCAAGGAAAAACAGTAAGAAATAATGGGTCAGAAATTAAGTGAAGACCATATATTTGCTGAGAAATTTCCCACTAGTAAGAAGCTTCATGATGACCATTTGATGCCTTCAAAGGTTAAGAGATACAAGAGAGGACAAACATATCTAGAGAGAGCCCAGTCAGCATTGTTCAATAACACTGATGATATTATAGATTACGTATATGTTGATTTATGCAATGGTGTATCAAGAAGTGATATTACACAGAAGTTGATGAAGGGAGTGTATGAACCCCAGAAGAGGGGAATGACATACCGTACAGCTCAAGAGTATTACAATTCAGCATTGGATAGGATGCACTTCAATACTGATATTGAACACCAGAGGTTGAAGGATGTATTCTTTTCTAGGTATGAATCATTGCTTGAAACAGCCATTAAGAAGGGTGATGTGTATAATGCAAAGGGCGTATTGGATTCAATGGCAAAGATATTCCTAGCTGATGATTTAAAGGCAAAGACCAATGCCCAAATTGAGGTTAACACTGGTGACAATAAGGTTACAATATCGTTTGGCTTCAAGAAGGATGAGGACAATGAGGATGAGCAAGAATATGAGGATGTGACAAATGGAGATTCAGTTTGATATTCAATTAACACCAAAGCAGCAAGAGGCATATAATATATTGCATGACAAGGAGACTCAATTCCTTATTGCTCGTTGGTCTCGTCAGTGCGGAAAGACCGTATTGGCTGAGATTATGATGATTGAATATTTGTGCAAGAAGAATCTATTTTCAGCTTATATATCACCAACCTTCTCTCAAGGTAAGAAGGTATTTGCTGAACTTGTCCAGCTTTTAGAGTCAAGTGGTGTTATAAAGAAGGCAAATGCAGCAGATTTAAAGATTGAGAGCATATATGGTAGCACATTGAAGTTCTTTTCAATGGAGAGTCCAACATCAATTAGAGGTAATACCGTATCTGGTCTTCTATGTCTTGATGAGGCAGCGTTCTTTCCAACACAGTTAACAGATGGCAGTGACCCTTATTATAACGTCATATTCCCAATTATAAAGGCTAGAAAGCCAAAAGTATTGGTTATATCAACACCAAATGGTAGACAAGGCATGTATTATGACCTTTATTTGAAGGCATATAATGGTGAGAAGGGATATAAGGAGATAACGGCTTCAATATATGATGATGCGTTGATATCAAAAGAGGAAATTGACCAATTAAAGAGAGGTTATCCACCGTTGGCGTTCCAACAAGAGTTTGAGGTTGAGTTCTTGGATAATGCATTAACTGTGTTTCCCAATTTCTCAACATGTTTTGATGGCAAATATGAGAGGAAGAAGTGTTGGATTGGCATTGACCCAAGTAGTGTTGGTGAGGATAACACCATTGTTTCAATAATTAACACTGATGATGTGGTTAAGCAGTACAAGGTGGATGGAACACTTGACCAAAAATATGACAAAATAGCCAAGATTGTGAATGAATATAACCCAGTGGCAACGTATATTGAGAACAACAGCATTGGTGAGGTTATGGCAAATGAAATCAAGAAGAAATTGCACAGAAAATCAAATTTCTATACATTCACAACAACAAATGAGAGCAAGAAGCAGTATATTTCAATGCTAGCGGTTGATATTGCCAATAATGCAATACATTTCGAGGAAGATAATAAGTTATTATACAGTGAATTATCCACTTTTACCTTTAAATTGACAAAGGGAGGCAATATAACGTATGCTGCGAGGGATGGTTATCATGATGATACTGTTACTAGTCTTGGAATATGTCTTCAATGTAGGAATGATTTCAAGTATCAAGGGTTTAATAATATGAATTTTGTAAGAACAAAGGGAAAATTATTATATTAATATGGCGAATGAGAATATTATAGATTACGGTGAATGGAATTTACCGAGTGGATGGAATGAATTGACGTTAAAACAGTTTCAAGATATCCAGAGATATTATGGTGATAGGAAAAAGAGCTTTGATGCAAGGGACGTTTTGGAGGTCTTTACAGCTCATTCCAAGGATGAGATAGACCAATTGCCCATAGAGTTTGTGGAAAGGCTTCTAGGGGCTTTAAAATGGCTCTCAGAGCCTCCAAAGTATGGTGAGCCAACTTCATCTTTGGTTATTGATGGTGTAAGGTACACAGTTAATGTTCAAGAGAAGCTTAAGACTGGCGAATATATTGCAGTTGATACGTTAATGAAGGATGACAAGTACAACTATGCAGCTTTATTGGCTATTTTATGCAGAAAAGAGGGTGAGATATATGATTCCAAGTATGAGAATGAGGTATTGCCATCAAGGATTGCATTTTGGGAGAAACAGCCAATGTTGGAATGCATGAGGATTGCAAGTTTTTTTTTAAACTTATGGCTGATATTCGGTCAGCGTACCCAATTGTCTTCTCAAGTCATGGAGGCTCTAGACCTCACTCAAAGGCATATAGAGACTTCTCACAGAAATGGGGAAATATCAAGACTCTCTATGAAATTGCTGATGAGAAAATTGAAAAAGTTGAGAAAATCTATCAGCTTTATTTAGCGGATTATCTCCAGTATTTGAGTTATATGATTGAAAAAGCGGATGTTGACAGAGAGGAAGATGCTTTTCAAGACCAATTGAGGGCTGCAAAGAGCAAACATTAGTTTGCTCTTTTTTCATGTTTATCTTAAATAAAGATAATATGATTGCAGATTTAGTTAATATCATAAAGAATGTATCTCTTCGTCACAAGTTGGTGAAGACCTTCAGATACCAAGGTGATGATTATAATAACGCACAAAACAACTTTAGGACATATCAAGTATATCTTGACACTGTTTCACTGCACCAGTTGAACATAACTACCAACATATTCACTTCATCATTTGAAATGTACATATTGTCACAGCCAAATGGAGAGAGTGGAAACACTGTTGAGGATGTTCAGACTTATGCATTCACAATCGCTGTGGATATTCTTGCAGCTCTTGATAACTGGAATGAGTTCAGAGGCATTCTCTCAATTCATGATTACAGCATTCTTACCTTGAGCGACTACAGTTCAGATAAGTCTAGTGGTGTTAAGCTATCAGTTGTGCTTGAAACTCCTTCGCCATTGAACTTGTGTGAGTATGAAGACCACTTTAATGACGAGCCTTACGCACAAGATGAGGACAAGAAGATTGATATTCCAACAAGTGAGGTGACAGAAGACCTTATAATCAAACCAATTCGTCTTAATCGAAATAGAGTATGTTAAGCAATGTACATGTTGAAGCAGCATTCAGACAGTTGGCTTTGGATGTTAAGAAAATTATTAATGATAGGATAAGGACGTATGGTGTTAATCCAAAGACTGGTCGTAATACTCTTGAAGGTTCTAATCTTCAGCGCACAATGGGTGTATATCCCACTGAGAATGGTATAGAACTACATATTGCCGATTATTGGGAGTTTATATCAAGGGGTTGGGAGCGTACTGGTAATTATCCCAATACCATGTCACAATG
>Ga0326511_10004847_pt1 | contig 10678 bp, 15 predicted proteins | sample 0_2496_0518_D_FD_203701 | JGI IMG/M metagenome (GOLD analysis project Ga0326511, IMG submission 203701) | Bovine rumen microbial communities from UC Davis, California, United States - 0_2496_0518 | ecosystem: Host-associated > Mammals > Digestive system > Stomach > Rumen | place: USA... | reverse complement strand
TTGAAAGGTGGTAACGATGGCACGGGCGAAGAATTACAAAGACGATGAGAGGGTGATCGGAGCTTTCCTGAACAACTTCCGGATGGTAGATGTCATGAAGGAAACCGGACTGTCGAAGAATGTCGTCTATAAGATCCGAAACGATCCGGAGTTTCAGACGGTTCTCCGGGAACGGAAAGAAGCGATCCTGAAGACAGCGGTCAATAAGATGCAAGGGTATCTGACCCGTGATGTGGAAATCCTTCAGGGGATAATCGAAGATCCGGACACGTCCCCACAGATCAAAGTAAATGCGATCAAGACAATCATGGATCAGCTGCGAGACTGGACGACGACAACGGATATCATCAAACGACTGGAAGCACTTCAGAAGTCGTCTGAGAACGTTTCTGAGACGTTTTAAGGGGCATAATGATGAAAATATCAGATCGAGAGATAGAACGTCGTCTGATGGCATTAGAGACGGCTCATAAGGAAGAAAAGAAGGCGTTAGGGGAACGGATCAGGATCGTTTACACGGACGGACACGCTGAAGAAGTACGGGAGACTCAACGGGTCAAGGTCAAAGAAGTCGAAGCAGCAACAGACTGGTTTGCTTATGTCGATGGGTATTCGAATAGAGTTCCTGATATTCAGAGAGTCGAGTATCTGGAATCTGGGAAGGTCTGGGACTTCGAAAAGGAAGCCAGGAAACCACCGCTGTCAGAAGAAGAAATTAAGGCAATCATCAATGAAATCGAGGAAAAAGTCATGAAAAAAGAAGGGAGAATCTAAAGATGTTGAAGAACACAGAATGGTTTTTTATCAATGCGAAGCAGTTTCAGGACAAACGGGGCAAGATTATGGAAGATTATGAAGCAAACCGTGAAATGCTTGCCAGGTTTGAGGGGTCAAAGGGTCATGCAGAGGATCTGAAAAAACTCGATGAAAAACTCGAACAGGATCTGACTGCACTCCGTGACGAATACCGTCCGACATTTCTGGCTATTTTCGGTGGTATGACAGATGCAATCGGACGGAGATCCATTGATGCACCGACAGCCGATCAGTTGAATTTGCTGACGGTTCTGAGAATGAAAAGGAAGGTCACGACAGAAGACTGTGAGCGAGTCGCCCAGGCCGTCAAAGATAATCCGATCGCTCTTGATGTCGTTCAGGAAATCGCCCAGGAAAAGGGGATCAGGCCAGTCTTTTCCAGTCTTTGCTCTGAAATGTCAACGGATTCAGCGAGGAAAATCGTTGACAGGATGAAGTCAGAAGTCGCTGACTTTCTTCTGTATGATACAGACTATTCAGCCAGGAGAGCGAAAGAGATCCATGACAGACTTTATGGAGACGATGGAAGACAGCCCAGAAAAGCTGATACTTTTGACACGATGGAAGGCTGCTATCAGAAGTTTGCCGGGGTGACGGGGCAAGAGCTGAAGAAGTTTGCTGCTATCGTGGACAAAATCTAAAAAATGAAAGGATGCAAAAAAATGAGAACAGAACGAGAATTTTACAATCAGTTTGTTGAAACGATCGACAACAATATTGAAGAGCTTTACCGGATCAGGGGTGATCTTGAAAGCCTTGAAAAGAGAAAAAACTCTAACCGCTATAAGGAAGAGTATATCCGTAACGAAGTAGATCCACAGATCAGAAGCCTGAAAAAGGAAATGGAAGAAAGACGGAAAACAGGGAAAAAGGAAGTAGAAGATCTCTGCGAAGAATATCGGAGAGAGCTGCTGGAAGCAGACAGCCTGAAAGGGTCGGAGCTGACAGATGATGCCCGTCTGCTGAGTCTTGGAATCCCGTTGAGTAAAAAGGATCTTAGTTCTATGCTGTCACGGAATCCGAACAACGGGACAATGCTTCAGCTGATTCTGAAGTATGCAGCAGAGCATGAAATCAATCTTGGTGTGGAGTATGTAGGACACTCAGGAACAATCGACAAACTGGGGGGTCTTCCGTATGCTGCAGAAGTCGCCTTGAAATGGTATGAAAATAATGATGTATATAATCAGCTGATCGGGGAAGGATCAGAATTGTCTCGGTTATTTCCGGAGAGCTGAGTATCAAAAGTAACCTATAAAAAATAAGTATCAAAAGTGTATTGTAAATTTCTTCTGATCGTGGTATAGTAATGGTATCAAAAGTAACGAACGTTAAAAACGATACTATACTATACCACGAAGGGAGAAAAACAATGAGCAAAATTTACGGCTATGCCAGGGTATCAACCATGAAACAATCAATCGAGAGACAGATCCGGAACATAAAAGAAAAATATCCGGATGCTGTGATCATCACGGATGAGTACACCGGAACCAGGCTTGACCGTCCGGGATGGATGAAGTTATACAGTCAGCTGCAGTCTGGTGACACTGTTGTGTTTGACCAGGTGTCCAGGATGAGTCGTGACGCTGAAGAAGGATTTCAGGTCTATCAGGAGCTTTTCAGCAAGGGAATCAATCTGATCTTCCTGAAAGAACCACATATAAACACGGAGACATACAAAAAGGCGATGGAGACAGGGGTTCCCATGACCGGGACGAACGTCGATTTTATCCTGGAAGGGGTAAACAAATATCTGCTGTCACTGGCAAAGGAACAGATCCGTCTGGCTTTTGACCAGGCAGAGAAAGAAGTCAAAGATCTCCACCAACGGACGAAGGAAGGCATCGAGACCGCCAGGCTGAACGGGAAGCAGATCGGGCAGCTGAAGGGAGCGAAGCTGACGACAAAGAAGGAAATCGCACTGAAGCAGCTGATCCTGAAGCACAACAAAGATTTTCAAGGAAATCTGTCAGATGTTGAGACCATGGCCTTGATCAATGGAATGAATGAGATCAAGAATGAGGACGGAACGATCCTGAGTCCTCATATCGGAGAAGCAAAATCAGGGAAGCAGCTGAACAAGTATCTGAACCGGGGAACATTTTACAAGTACAAACGGGAGCTGAAGGAAGGACGATGATCTAACGCTGAGACCAGGGGTTTTCATATTTGATCCCCTGGTCTTTTCGCTTAATAGTATAACATTTCCACCTATGGGATCTATATGCTGAGTGGTGATGCTATGGCCTGGTTTGGTTCCATACCATGGCCGGGATCATGATGAAGCTATGGATTTTCAAATAACAACAATCCCGCTACACCCTATGATCGAAGTATTTAAGGAATCAGGTGATGAGTTTTCTACGATTCTATCGAAGAAGCTATAGAGATAATTCGATCAAAACTATAAATGGTTTTTGTAGTATCGTTTTGCTTCTTTTGTAGTATCGTTTTTCAGTCCTTTTTTATGCAGAAAAGATTTTTCTGTCAGGTTTAGCAAGCAGACCCTTTATGTACCTATCGGTGCAAAAGGGTGAAGTGTGCCACGGTTTAGCAAGCAGTGCGTTTTGACTCCCATCGGGGCAAAACCGCTTGCAAGGGATGAGTCCCTTATACCTTCCTGGAATGGCTCTGAGACCGTCGAGAAGGCACTCAGAAGGCCGTCTGATATGGACAATGGGTTTTTATCCGTCAAGGGTTCCGGAAGCCCGTAGAAGCGAAAATAGACGGATTCTTGAATTGACTTCCGACTTTAAGACTTATATAATACCTTCAAATACAACGTTGTACAAAGTGAGTACAAAGAAAGTTGTATAACACGGTTCTATCGGGGGAAAGTATGAAATACAACGTTGTACAATGTTGTGACAACGTTGTGTTGGACGGGGGTGAGGATATGGAAGTCATGACAATCAGGGATTTTGCCGATGATCAGAAGGTCAGCTATGAAGCGATCAGGAAGCAAGTTGCCTTTTATGCCGACGATCTGAAGGGACATATCGTCAAAAAGAACCGAAAGCAATTTCTTGACGAGTACGCAGTCGAGTTCCTGAAGAAACGACGGAGAGAGCATCCTGTCGTAATTACGAATTATGAAAAAACAGAAGAAAATGAAGATCTGAAGAAGCAGCTTGAATCTGTGAAGGCTCAGCTCATGACAATGCAGCACGATCTGATCATGAGTCAACAGAAGATTATCGAGTTACAAGAAGAGCGTCAGACCATGATCGAGGATCAGGCAAAGTATACGGCACTTCTGGAAGATAACCAGGAAAAGGATCGAAAACTTCAGGAAGCGGAGAAACGGATCAGGACTGCAGAAGGTCAAGCAGCTGCAGCGGAATCAAAAGTGGTTGAGATCCAGAACCAGGCGACCAGTCAGCTTCAGTCCTACTGGGAAGAGAATCAACGACTTCAGATGGAACGTGATGCAGCCATGGCAGAAGCTCAGTCCTATACAAGGTCGATTTTCGGGCTTTATCGAAAGAAATGATTTACTCAGCCCGGAACCTGGGAGCGGTTTTAGGGGCATATACGACGCTCAGAAGGGCATCTGTGAAGGGAGCTGATCGGTTTGTCGTTAAGGATTTTTGTAGATGGAAAACGGGAAGACGTAGAACGATTTTATAAAGAGATCCTATATCCGGATTTCGGGAGACTCCGGGACGGTGATTTGTTCCGGGTGACTGAAAATGATATGAAATACCGTGGAAGAAAGACGAAGGAAGCGGTTGAAAGACGACTCCGGGGGTACTGTCCTACGCAACGATGGCCGAAGGGATCTGAGCTTTTCGGAAAGTATGAGATCGAGAGGGGAGAGCCGAAGAGACTCGGACACGATATCGAGAGAGTGACAGACGTTCAGGTCAAGATCGGACTCGTGGGACTTCATTTTGAGGTCAATATGTTCTTTGAGGAAGTCATAAGGCCGAAATCTGATCGTTTTATTATTGAGAAGGACACCGGGATATATACGAATTTCAAGGGTTATGCATCAAGGCAATTCGGGGGGCATTTTAACGATCCGGATGTCCAAAAAATGTATTGATAATATGTCGTCACTATGAGCGGATTGACAGAAAATGCTGATCCGCTTATAATGGAAAAGCAATAGGGAAAAAATTCATTGATAATATAACACGTCCTGAGTAGTGAGAGGGGTTTTTATGAACGCAATGACAGCCTGGCTTGAACAGTATTTTGATGAAGTAGAGCCGAAAGAGTTTTACCGGGAGATTTTCCCTGAAGGATCGTTTCAGCATAAGGGACAGGTACGAAAAAATAAGTCGGATGAATGGATCTATAACGGAATTATGGTCTGTGTAACGAATAGGAAACGGGAAGATGGATCTCCGATCGTGAAGAAGTATGTCGTGACGGATGACCTGGACGTGATTGATCAGGTTGGAAAGACTGACGATTTCTGTCTTATGAGTCCGATCAGTTATGTTGGACGGAGTCGGTCAGCTGATAACGCTCGGTTTCTGTATGCGTTCGCCGTGGATCTGGATCGGTTGAAGATGAAAGGGGATGATCCGATCGGTCTCCGGGCATTGTGGAACAATCATATCGAGACGGCTGACAGAATACCGAAGCCGACTTTCATCGTTTCGAGTGGGACAGGGCTTCATCTGTATTATGTCCTGACTGATCCGGTCGCTATGTTCAAAGATACTTCTAAAAGGCTTCAGGATCTCAAACGGGATCTGACTTCGCTGATCTGGCATGATACCATAGTTGATATAGAATCCGTGAAGGATATTCAGCAAGAAGGGATCTATCAGGGGTTCCGGGTTCCTGGTACGATCACGAAGAAGGGCGATCGGGCAAGAGCGTTTCTGACGGGAGAGAAGATCACGATCGGGGAGCTGATCCGATATACTGAAGGGTTCCGGAAGAGCCGGGAGCGGATCGAAGAAAAGCAGTTTATCAAGAAGAAATCTTTGACGCTGGAAAAGGCGAAAGAGCTATATCCGGATTGGTATGAGAGAAGGATAAAAGGGGGAGAGCCTAAAGGATCGTGGCACGTCTCCCGGAACGTCTATGATTGGTGGAAGGGAGAGATCCGGAAGGGAGCCGTCGTCGGGCATCGGTATTATTGCATGATGATGTTGGCAATATACGCAAGGAAATGCTCCATGTACGATCCGAAGCACAATCCGAATCCAGTGACAGAAGAAGAGCTGAAAAATGACGCTTTTGAGCTTATGGATCACATGGAGAGTCTGACGAACGATGATGATAATCATTTCACAACGGGGGACGTTCTGGACGCTCTGGAAGCCTTCAATGAGAAGTGGATCACATATCCCAGAAATTCAGTCGCTTATAAGTCAGGAATCCAGATTGATGCAAACAAGAGGAACGGACGAAAACAGAAGGATCATATCAAATTGATGAATTACGTCCGTGAAGAAATCAATCAAAATAAGGACTGGAGAGACGGGAACGGACGGAAACCGAAGAAGGATATCGTTGAAGAGTGGCGTCTTCGCCATCCGGACGGGATAAAGGCTGACTGCATCCGGGACACGGGGCTTGATAGAAAGACAGTTTCGAAATGGTGGGGAAAGTCGCTCTGAGAGCGGTTTTCAGCGGTTTCAACGTGTATTTCTACGTTATGAGATCCTGAAAAGCGTTCTGAGAGCTGCTTATAAAAGGGAAAGGGAAAATCACACACAAAAATATATCACCGGAAAGGGAGATTTACTATGAAACTCTATGATTTACTGGAAAGTATCGGGCATGACCAGACTGTTTGTCTGAATAGTGCCAGCCGGGCAGAATCACCTGAATTGTTTTCGGGGAAACTGGAAGATTGTCCATACTTCGGGAGAGACACTGAAGATCCGAAGGTATCAGCTGCAGAAGTGATCTATGTCGGAACCAGGGACGGAGCGATCGAGATCGACATAATAGAAAAATGACAAAAAAAGAAAAGGGACGGACTTCGATCCGTCTCTTTTTTTATGCCTTCATGGTATGAAATCTGACGACCGTTAGAAATGATATGAGAATTTTGAAGTGATCGGAGCTGACTCCGGGTCAGTTTTAATACCATAACGGACAACGTCAAAAATGATACTCAATCAGAGATATTTCCCGGTCATGAAATCGCAATATTCCTGAATTTTCTCTTCAAACTGCACCATTTCGAGAGCGGTCAGACGCTTCAGCTCTTTTCCGCTGCGGTCGACGATAGAATAATAGCAGTCAGCCCGGAGACGCTGACTTGAGTCAACGTGTTGACCCGTACGGTGGACGAATTTCAAGGACTTTCCTTCTTTTCTCAGAGAATTTTCAATGATTCCCCACATGGAATCAGCGACACGATTCTTCATGTCCTGGACACTATCAGCCCAGTCGTATTCTGTCATGTATTCATCATCACCGAGAAGCCAGGCGATCCGGATCTCCGGAAATGCTTCATGAATTTTGCGACACAGTTTTTCGGATATCTTCCCAGAAGTCAGACAACGGGACAGGTTTTGCGGTTCCATAGTAGACGAAGGATCTTTTCCGTTTCGTGATGGTACGGGAATCATCCCGGCAAGCTCTTCCTGTGTTATGTTTTTTTCTTTTAACAAGGTTTTTATCCGGGATACTCTTATATTTTCTGAAGATGATGATTTATCCATGATTTCAGTCCTCTTTTCATTAAAACTAATCAAAAATAATTATTGAATGACGTGTATTTACATCATAAATGATTATAAAATAAGACTTGAACAAAGTCAAGAATCAAAGAAGGGAGTGAAGATCATGAAAAATCTCGATATTCGAATGATGGTCTCTGATCACGGACTGAAATTCAAAGATATTGCCGATGAAATGAATATTAGTGCAACGTGGTTGAGCCATCTTCTCAGATTCGATCTGAGCATGGAAAACAAGATCAGAATCATGAAGGCAATTGAACGACTATCGAACGGAGCTGCAGATCATGACGTTTGATGAAGTTTTGACCAGGTTTCAAGTGTCGAAGCGATACGGGAACAAAGCTCAATGTATCTGCCCGGCACATGACGACCGGGAAGCGTCTCTGTCGATTACACGGGATAACGGAAAGATCCTGATCCATTGCCATGCCGGATGCAGCACAGATCAAGTCCTGGAAGCGGTCGGGCTGCAGCTGAAGGATCTTTATGAGGACGATCAGATCCGGACGGGTGATCGGTGGCGATCTTATGTCGAAGGCCGTGAAGGACGAAAGATCGAGGACGTGTATGAGTACGTCGGACTTGATGGAAAATACTCTTTTTCACGGATCAGGCTATCAGGGAAAAAATTCATTTATGGGATCATGGATGGAGACCGGTTCCTATATGGCCTGAACGGGAAAAGACGACAGAATCTCCCGGCTGCAGTCTTCTGCAAGGGGCTGCAAGGGGTCAGAAAGGCGATCCAGGACGGGCAAAGGGTTTTCTATTGCGAAGGTGAGAAGGACGTGAAAACGGTCGAATCTCACGGTCTGACGGGTATCACTTGCGGAGCTTCGGGAGACTGGGACAATCGTTGTACAACGTTGTTTGAAGGGGCTGACGTGGTGATCCTTCAGGATAATGATGATCCAGGGCGGAAGTCGGCGAAGCAGATCGAGAAGGATCTGCAGTCAGTTGCACAGTCAGTCCGGATCGTGACACCGACACCGGATCTTGAACATGGTGACATAACAGATTTCTTTGAATCCGGTCATACTGTCGAGGATCTGGAAGAGCTGCTGAAGCAAGCTCCGGAGATCCAGGAGACAGAAGATCCGGAACCAACGGAAGCACCGGAAGCAGACGGACTGGATCTCAGTCGGTTCCATTTCATCAATGAGGAAGGACGACCGACGGGGGTTTTTGACTTCGAGATCTTCCGATACCTGAAGGAAACAGAAAATATCCTGATCGTCGGGGGTATTCCTTACATGTACGATCAGGGAGTTTTCAGGCCAGATCCGTCCGGAGCCATGCTGAAGACGAAGATCAGGGATCTGATATATCCGGAGCTGATCCGGTCGAATGTCATAAAAAGGATTTATGAGCTATTCCTTCAGGATGCTGATCTTCAGGTGAAGGCCGAAAGCCTGAACCGATATCCGTCCGAATGGATCAATTTCCGAAATGGTTTCTATGATCCTACGACGAAGCAATTAGCAAAACATGATCCATGTTTCCGGGCAACGAATCAGATCCCGTGGGACTATGATCCGGAAAAACCAGTTTTTGGAACAGAAATTTCTGACTGGCTCATGTCCATCTGTGGATCAGCTGAAGACGTTGAAATGCTGACGCAGTTTTGCGGACTATGCCTGAACCGTGACACACGACAACAGAAATTTCTGATCTTGTGCGGTGATGGTGGAACAGGAAAATCGACGTTGATCCGGATGATCAATATGATGGTCGGATCTGACAATATCAGCAATGTCAGCCTGGCTCAGCTGCAGCAGCGGTTTTTCGCTTATGGGTTACTGGGAAAGCTGCTGAACAGTTGTGCGGATCTTGAAATTGACTGCCTGTCCGATGTTTCCACAATCAAAAAGCTGTTGGGCGAAGATGCTATAACGGCTGAGAGCAAAGGGAAGGACGCAGTCAGCTTCAGATCTTTTGCAAAACTGATATTTTCGACGAATCAGCTTCCGATCGTGAAGGCAGAGCAGACCAACGGATTTTACCGTCGGCTCTTGATCCTGACGATGGATAAACGACCGGAGAAACCGTCTCCGGATTTCTTCGAACGGCTGGCCTTGCATCTGGATGATTTCATAAGGATCAGCGTCCATGCACTCGAAAGAATGTATGAACAAGGCACAATCACGGAGTCCCCCGGATCGGTCGAAGCGGTCAAGCGTCTCCGGAATGATTCCGACACGGTGGAAGCATTTCTGACTGAGAAGATCGTCAGGTCTCCGGATGGACGGATCAAAAAACTTGATCTGTATCGGAGTTATGAATCATTCTGCCAGGACATGGGAAGACAATCACTCACGAAGCAGAATTTCTATCGATCCATGAGGACAAAGGGGTACGGCGAAGTAAAATCCAGTGCCGGAATTGAGTGCTTCAAGGGGATCGAGTACGGAGAAAATCTCCGTAAAACTTCCGTTGGTTTCTCCGTTGGTGGGTTCCAGGTGATCCAGGGTGAGATCTCTCCCTTCGAAACCGGATAAAAACGGAGATTTGACGGATGAAAAACAGAGAAATATCTGTTGAGTTTGACTCGATAGAATCGGGCAAACGGAGAAAACGGAGAAAACGGACGCAATTATTTTTAGAAAATAAAAACGAGAAAAAACACAGAAAAAAGCGGTTTTCTCTAAAAAATAGAAATGAGTTGAAAAAAACCTCTGTTTTCTCCGTTAGTTACGAATAACTGAAAGAAGGAAAAAAATGAGCCGAAAAACCTACTATGTAACGTGTCCCTATTGCCTGGCAAATCTCGATCCGGGGGAACGGTGCGATTGTCAGGCAAGGGAACGACGGAAAGAAAGAGAAATCGAAAAACTGAATCTGAAGGTCGCTGGGTTTCGTGGGCGACTGTATGACAGAAAGATTGAAAAGAGGTGAAAGAAAATGTCAAAGGCAGCGGAAACAAGAAAGATCCATGCTGCAGCCAGGGAAGAAAAGCGAAGGGAAAAGAATCATATCACTCAGGTGATCAGAAAAACCTGTTTGATGATCCTGGATGATCCGGAAGCAGCAGCAGCCGAAAAAATGAAGGCGGTTGAGATCCTGAAGGAACAGGTTGAAAGGTGGTAACGATGGCACGGGCGAAGAATTACAAAGACGATGAGAGGGTGATCGGAGCTTTCCTGAACAACTTCCGGATGGTAGATGTCATGAAGGAAACCGGACTGTCGAAGAATGTCGTC
>Ga0326511_10004846_pt1 | contig 10681 bp, 15 predicted proteins | sample 0_2496_0518_D_FD_203701 | JGI IMG/M metagenome (GOLD analysis project Ga0326511, IMG submission 203701) | Bovine rumen microbial communities from UC Davis, California, United States - 0_2496_0518 | ecosystem: Host-associated > Mammals > Digestive system > Stomach > Rumen | place: USA... | reverse complement strand
TAAGTCTACCTATACATCACACTACTATTAGACATTTTTAAAACCAAACTTGTCCCTATAATTAGCATAAAAGAAAGTGCACATATAATTCCTAAAAATATCTTAAAAACATCTCCTATTTGTTCTAAAAGCCCTACTATATTTTTATCTGCAATTGGTTCAGAAACCATTGCTAATAATTTATATGATAAAAATAAAATAGATAATTTTATAATTGGCATAATACAAATTCCAATTACAATAATTACTCCAACAATACCAACTGCATTTTTTAAGACTATTCCACATCCTAAAACAGTATCTACTGCATCTCCTAGAATTTTACCAACTACTGGTATAGCTGAACTTACAACTGTCTTTGCTGTTTTAGCTGTTATTCCATCCACACTGCTTGCTAAAGTTCCTTCTAAGGATACTACACCTACAAATATAGTCAAAATAATTCCTAGAAACCATATTATTCCGAGATTTTAATGATTTGGATAATTTATCAATTTGAACTTTGTCAGATAATTTTGAAATTACAACTAAACTTGTTAAAATCAAAACAAATGGTATTATTACATTTTGTATAATATTACCAACAAAATTAACTGTAAATAGAATTAATGGTTCTGCTAATCCGCTTGTTGTAATACTTCCAGTAGCAAGCATTAAAGTGATAAGAAGTGGAACAAGCATATTCATAAATCCTACTAAATTATTTGATGTATCTTGAACAAGTTTAACAATATCAGAAAAATTTGACATTATAATTGTTACTATTAATATGTATTGTACATAATAAATCAACTTTGATATTCCATCATTCTCTAAACTTTCACTAATTGACTTTAAAATACTATGTATTAATATTATGACTAAGATACTAACAATTGACTTTATATTTTTTGTAACTTCTCCACCAAATATATTAAATATTCTTTTTATTAATGTGTTATTATCAACTTTTCCCTGAATAGCTTCATTAAGAATTTTACTAATATCAACATTTTCAAAAAAATCTCCTGTATATCTTTTAGAATTGCTTATAAAATCTTGTATTTTAAATTCATCCTGTTGTTCTTTCATTGTAATATCTTCATTTGAATAACTTATATTTGTTGGAATTATTACTGATAATATTATAATTAAAAATATAATAACATTTCTTTTCATTTGTACTTCCTTTTATGGTAATAATTTTAATATTATTTCTAATAAGCTTGTAATTATTGGTATAGACATAGATATAATAATTATTTTTGTTCCAATTTCTATCTTATTTGCAATTGCTGCTTCACCAGAATCTTTGCAAATGCTAACTGCAAACTCAGATAAGAAAGCTATACCTGTAATTTTTATTAATAATAACAAAAAGGTACTATTTATTGATGTTTTATTAGCAAGTGATTGTAGCAAATTAATAATCCCTGTCAGCTTGTCCATAACTAGCAAAATAATTAAAGCGCCTGCTAATAGGCTAATATAAATTGTATATTCTGGTTTATATTGTTTTAATAAAACAATTATTATCAAGGCAACCAAAGCAATACCAATAATTTTTATAATTTCCATTATTCCTCCTTGTAGGTCAATGGGTAATTGGGGACAGTCCCTTTATGACCATTGAGTATAAAAGGACTGTCCCCAATTACCCATGCCATCACAAATTAAATACAGTTCTCACAGTATTAAACAAACCACTTATTTCCTTAATTACCATAGTTAACACAATAACTAATCCTGCTAAGGTTGTCATCATAGCTTGGTCTTCTCTACCAGCTCTTACTAAAACCTGATGCAATACTGCAACTAAAATACCAACTGCAGCTATTTTAAATAGTAGATTAATATCCATAATATTTATCTCACTTTCTTACACTTACTTAAATATTTTTTTGTTTTATTATACTATTTTATTTTCTATTTCAAACCAAAATAATAACAATAGCAAGTCCTATTATTGTTCCTAATCTAGTGTATAATTTTTCATTTTTTTGCTTGTCTTCTATAGCTTCCTTAATTTGTATATCTAAAAACTTTTCTGTAATTTCAATTTGACTAACTTGTCCTTCACTATCAGTCTGTCCTAGTAATTTTGATAATGTTTTTAAAACACTTTTGTCTTCTTCTTTTAAATTATTATTAGATTCTTCAACTGCTTCTTCCCATGCATCACTAGCTACTTTATTTTCCATTTTTTCTCTTGCAATTTTAAAAATTGTTCCAACATTCCTTATCTTTGTCTTACTTATTTCTTCAAAAACATCTGGGATAGGTTCATATGTAAATTTTATTTTATTTTTAAACACATTTAAAGAATTTTTCATTTCCTCTAATTCTTCTAATCTATGTACATATTTTTTTGATAGAATTTTTCCTAAACTACTAGATAAGAATAATATTAAAAATAGTATTATATATTTTATTATTTGCATAAATTCTCCTTGTCAATTTTATTTTTAGTATTATATTCTTAAAAATTATTTTTAGAACTAAAAACTTCGCTTTAAATAAAAATTATTTTTTCTATTTGATTAGTTTCTATTAAATGATTTATTTGTGAATTTCTTTTTACATCTTCCATTGTTTTCCCGATGCATTGTAAATATTCCTTTTACTCCGACATAAAAGAGCTTCTTTTATGGCTTCCACATCTTCTTTAGAACCAATTTCATCACACGCAATAATTTCTGGTGACATTGATCTAATTAACATTCTCATTCCTTTTGCTTTTGATATATTTTCTATAATATCTGTTCTAATCCCAATATCATTTTGTGGAATCCCATGATACATTGCAGCTATTTCTCCTCTTTCATCTACAACTCCACAATTCCTTCCTTGAAAACAAACCTCAGGTATTCCATTACTTATTTTTCTAATAGTATCTCTCAATATTGTTGTTTTTCCTTTTCCAGGAGGAGAAACTATTAAAGTATTATATATTGTGTTATTTTCTTTATCTATAATCTGCTTAATTATCTTTTCGCTGCAATTCAGTACTTCTCTTGCTATTCTAAAATTTAGCCCATTTATATATTTTAAATTTATAACTTTTTCATCTTCTATAACAGCTGTTCCTGTTATACCTATTCTATGCCCACCTCTTATAGTTATAAATCCATTGCATATTTGATTTTTGTATGCATATATTGAGTTATTACATATTTTTTCTAAGATCTGTAATAATTCACATTGATTGATTTTATAATCAATAATTTTGTCTTCATCTCTTAGTTTTAGAATAATAGGTCTGCTACATCTAATTCTTATTTCTTGTATATTCTTTTTAGTTTCTTCATCAATTTCTTTTTTTAATAAATTATAAATATTACATGGAAAATATTTTAATATTTCTTCTTCAAATTCCATTATTGAATCCTTTCATATATATTATACAGTCCTTTTGAAAAAGAATTGTATTCTATAATTTTTTTTAGATATAATAAAAAACACATATTTTTACTTTATATGTGTTTTATTATATTCATAATATTAATATTTTAGAACTCTTTATTTTATCTTGCATTTATTATTACTCTATATATTATTCCTGTATCTTGATCTTTTTCAAATTCTACTCTATAATTTTTTTCTTTATCAATATCTGATTTTACAAATGTTATATTTTGTTCACTAGCTTCATATTCTTGTCCTTCAAAATTTATTTCCTTGATTTTATATTCTTCTTCATTCTCATTATTTAAGCTTATTGTTGTAAGCAAACCTTTAACAGTTTGTGGACTTAGATTTGTTCCTTGATATACTTCAAATTTATTATTAAATGTATTTACTTCCAATTCAGACATGCCATTATTTGTCATGGTTACTTGATTTGAACCTAATGTAGAAATACCTATACTTGGTATTATTTGTAATATAGGATTTTCATTCTCATTAACACCTAGTTTTTCCATATCTCTTTTATTTATAGCCTGGATTCTTTGCATTAATGCATTCATAAAGTTACTTATTGACTCTTGACTATAATTTGTTAAAATAAGGCTGTTGTCATTATTAAAATCCTCTATATCTGAATCATAAGTAAAGTTTATTTCATTTTTTAAGTTATATTTATATGATGTTTTATTTGATGTGCTACTATTACTAGAATCTTCATTTAAATTTGAGAAATAAGAATTCATATTATTATCTATATCAAATAATAACTCATAATTTTCTTTCACATTTTGTATGCTCTGTAAACCCTCAAATTGTATATTTAATGTAAAAATCGAATCATTATTCTGCTTTACTTCAATTTTAAAGTTTTGACTATTCTTATTAGATTGTTTTTGTAAGCTAATAAAACTATCATCTACACCTATTGAAATTTTGGCAATTGAATTGTTTTTTTTATATACTATTATCTCAATCTTTTTATCTTCTAAATCACTTTCATTTTGAATCTCTCCAATAAAATTATCTATATCACCATTAGTTATTTTATTAGAATTTCTTTGAACCTTTAAATATTCATTTATCTTTTCTAATGTAGTTTGATCATTTTTTAAGTTTTCTAATAATTTAACTAGAATTGTTTTTATATTATTTCCATTTAGTAGTAGCTTATATCCTTCTAAATTAGAATCTTTTACTTTTGAAAACCATTCACTTTTTAATTCTTCATTCAATAGGTTAGTATATCCATTTAAAGTATTTTCAAGTTCTTCTTTGTCTAATTCAACTTTAGTTGTTTCTTGTAGTTTTTTTATTGTTTTTGAATACTCTTCAACTACCATATTATTCTTAAATAATTTATTTAGATCATTTATATCTATTGTAATAAATTTACTGCCAACATCATTTGTTTGTATTCCATATTTACTATCAACTTGTTTATAAATAAATTGTTGGTTTACTATATTTGAATAATTTAAATTTATAGTCTGAGTAGTTTTTGCATTTTTTTCATCAACCTGCCCAGAAAATTCAATTTTGAAATTATTAATATTTTTATATTTATCTTCATTTTCATTTTCTGAAATATTTACTGAAAATTCTCCTTGGTTATTAAATGCTACATTTTTTCTTTTCTCAAAATATTGATTTAAATCCTCATTAATAAATCCTTTTTCTTGATCCCCGATTTGTGTAATATATTTGAAAAATAATTCTTTATCACTTTTAAATATATCTGTTGCAAAATACGCAAAAGCAACTCCTGCAAATAATATTAATATAAATACAATTATTATAATAATTAACAATATTTTATTATTTTTCTTTTGATTCATAAATATTCTCCTTTTATTAATACAACAAATAGATAAATAACTAATTTATGTCATTTATCTATTTATATGCTATTTTATTCTTGCTCCCAATTATGATATATGTTTGCTACATCATCTAATTCTTCTAATCTTTCAATTAAACGTTCCATTTTTTCTTGCCCCTTTTCATCTAACGATACTGTTGTTGTTGGAACCATTTGAATTTCTGCTTCTACAAATTCTAATCCCATTTCTTCTAATTTCTCACGAACTTCTGAAAAATCTGCTGAATCTGTTGTAACTTCATATATTTCATCAGAACTATCAAAATCTTCTGCACCAGCATCTAAAGCAAGCATCATTAATTCATCTTCTTCCATTTGAGTACTTGCTTTTTCTATAACAATTATTCCCTTTTTGTTAAACATATATGATACACAACCTGTTGTTCCTAAGTTTCCTCCAGCTTTGTCAAAAACATGTCTTACATCTGCAGCTGTTCTGTTTTTGTTATCTGTTGATGCTTCTACAATTACTGCTACTCCATTTGGTCCATATCCTTCATATGTTATTTCTTCATAATTTTCATTACTTGTTGAAGCTTTTTTTATTGCATTATTAATTGTATCATTAGGCATATTCGCTGCTTTACATTTTGCAATAACATTTTTTAACTTAGAGTTACCAGCTGGGTCTGGTCCACCTTCTTTAACTGCAATTAATAATTCTCTACCTAATTTTGTAAATATTTTTCCTCTTGCCGCATCTGCTTTCCCTTTTTTTGCTTGTATATTGTGCCATTTACTATGTCCTGACATGTATATCTCTCCTTTCAATTTTACCATTTTTTTAATTTTTGTATATTTTATCATACTTTATCTAATTTGTGTAGTATTTTTTTATATTTCTATCTTTCTTTTATTCAAATACACTATACTCTTCTATATAATTTCCTCTTAAGAAATCTCCTATTGGCATTCTTTTTGCATTTTCTCCTTGAATTTCTAACACCTTCAAAATACCTTCTTTAGTTTTTATAAATAATCCATCTCTTGGATCTGAAACTATTACAGTACCATTTCTTAATATTTCTAATCCTTCTGCCATTATTTCTTCTTCATTTGCTACATCTACTTTCCAAAACTTTATTTTCTTATCATCTAAAAATGTATATGCACCCATTATAGGATTTAATCCTCTAACTAAATTTTTTATTTCTTTTGCTGTTTTGTTTTCCCAATCTATTTTTGCCACAGATTTATCAAGCATTGGAGCAATTGTAAAATCATCTCCTTGTTTTTCTCTTGGTGCAGTTCCATCTTCTATTTTTTCTAGTGTTTTTACTAAAAGCTTTCCACCAATTTTAGAAAGTCTATCCCACAACTCTCCTGTTGTTTCATTATCTCCTATTTCTACTTCTTCTTTTAAAATCATATCTCCTGTATCCATTCCAACATCCATGTACATAGTTGTAATTCCAGTAGTTTTATCTCCATTTAATACAGCCCATTGTATTGGTGCAGCTCCTCTATATTTTGGAAGTAAAGATCCATGGACATTAATACATCCTAATTTTGGAATATCTAATATTTCTTTTGGTAATATTTTTCCATATGCTACTACACATATAACATCTGGATTTAAATTCTTAATTTCTTCTATAAATTCAGTGTTATTTCTTACCTTTAACGGTTGATAAATTTTTAATCCTTTTTCAATAGCAAATTCTTTTACAGGAGATGCAACCATTTTCATTCCTCTTCCTTTTGGTTTATCAGGATTTGTTACTACTCCTATAATTTCATGTCCAGCATTATAAATTGCCTCTAAACTTTCTTTTGCAAAATCAGGTGTACCCATAAAAACTATTCTCATATATTATCATTCCTCTCATAAAAAAATTGATATATCATATATAATATACCAATTTTTTTATATTTTTACAATAAGTTGAAGCTAATTTTGTGGATATGTATAATTGTAACATTTAACAAATTAAATCCTATCAATGTCGAAAATTGTGTTTTTTCAACAGAAGCATTTATTCTTTTTCAGGTTCAATATATTCTAATGTACCTGGTATTATTTTATCTATAAAAACTTCTCCATTTAAATGGTCTACCTCATGGCAAATTGCTTGCGCTAGCAACTCCTTTGCTTTTACTTTTATTCTTTTACCATTTCTGTCAGTATATTCAGCAGTTACTTCAGCAGGTCTTATAACTTTTGCAAATTCATTTGGAAAACTTAAGCATCCTTCATCAACTTCTTGTTCACCTTTTGTCTTTAAAATGACAGGATTAATTAAAATAATAGGTCCTTTATCATCATAAAGGTCAATTACAACAACCCTTTTTAGAATACCTACTTGAACAGCTGCAAGACCAACACCATTATATTTATGCATTGTTTCTATCATATCATCTATTAGAATTTGTAATTTATCATCAATTAATTCAACTTCTCTAGATTTCTTTTTTAGTATTTCGTCACCCTCATATCTTAAGTTTCTTATAGCCATTTTTTATCTTTCCTTTCTACATCATATTATTAGGATTAACATCCACAACAATTCTAATATCCCTTAAATTCTTATTATAAACCTCTTTTAAGCAACTATTTATCTCTTCATTTATTTCTTCATCCATATTACCTTTTATTATCATTCTCCATCTATATTTGTTTTGTATTTTATCTATTGGAGCTGGCATAGGTTTAAATATTTTTAAGTCTTTATTATTTAATTTTTGTTCTAATGTATCATAAATAAAATTACTTATCTTTTTAATTCTTTTTTCGTTTTCTGAACTAAATCCGATTACTATTATATCGCAAAATGGTGGATATTTCAACTGCTTTCTTAAGGTTATTTCTGTGTCATAAAACATTTCATAATTCTGTTTTTTTGCACATTGAATACTAAAATTATCTGGATTATAACTTTGAATTACAACTTTACCTGGTAATTTTTCTCTACCAGCTCGTCCGTGCTACTTGTGTAAGTATCTGAAATGTTCTTTCATTTGCTCTATAATCATCTATATTTAAGGAACTATCTGCTGCAATGACACCTACTAGAGTTACATTTGGAAAATGATGACCTTTTACTACCATTTGAGTTCCAATTAAAATATCAATATTTTCATTTTTAAATTTATTTAATATTTCTTCATGTGAATTTTTCTTAGTTACAGTATCTACATCCATTCTTATTGTTTTTACTCCGTTTAAATTGTTTAATTATTTCCTGTTCTAATTTCTGTGTTCCTGTTCCAAAATATCTGATTTTTTTACTTCCACACTCAGGACATATAGTTACTAATTTTTCCTCATATCCACAATAGTGGCATTTCAATTTATTCTCATAGCTATGATATGTTAGGCTTATATCACAATTTTTACATTTAACAGTATATCCACAATCTCTACACATTATAAATGTTGAATATCCACGCCTATTTAAAAATAATATTGTTTGTCTTTTTTGTTTTAAATTTTCTTCAATTTGTGAATATAATTCTCTACTTAGCATAGAACGATTTCCATTTGCAAGCTCTTGTTTTAAATCTATTACTGCAACTTCTGGTAAATTAGATTTATTTGCTCTTTTTGTTAATTTCAGAAGCTCTATTTTATTTAGTTCAGTTGCTTTGTAATATGTATTTATATCAGGTGTTGCACTTCCTAAAAGGAGTGGACAATTATTTTGTTTTGCAATATATTTTGCAACTTGTTTTGCATCATATTTAGGATTTGATTCAGATTTATAAGAGCTATCATGTTCTTCATCAATTATAATAATTCCTAAATTTTTGACTGGTGCAAAAATTGCAGACCTAGCCCCAATTACTATTTTAGCTTTTCCTTCTCTTATTTTATTCCATTCATCATACTTTTCACCTAAAGAAAGTTTACTATGTATAACTGCTATTTTCTCTTTTCCAAATCTAGAAATAAATCTTTCTAACATTTGTGGTGTTAATGAAATCTCAGGTACTAATAAAATAGCTGTTTTTTCGTTTTCTATAGCATTTTGTATCAATTGTAAATATACTTCAGTTTTTCCGTGAACCAGTTACTCCATAAAGTAAAAAACTCTTATATTCTTCTTTTTCCATTTGCATTTTTACTTTTTCAAAAGCTATTTGTTGTTCATCTGTTAATTCTAAATTATTTGTTTTTTCTATATTTTTCCCTCCCAGAGGGTCTCTTTCTATTTTCTTTTCTAATATTTCTAAATATCCATTTTTTATTAATGTATTTACAATTGATCTTGAACAATCTGTATACATCTCAATTTCAGGTATTGTTACACCTTCATTTTGTTTTACAAAGTTAATAATTCTTTTATGCTTTTCAGATTTTATTTTACCAGTTTCTATCTCAAAATCTATTTCTTCTATATTTTTCTTCAAATAAACTACATTTATTTTTTTATCTTGTACTTTGTTTTCTTTTCCTCTTGTTCCAGGAGTTAGCATAAGTTTTATACAATCTGACACATTACAAAAATATCTTTTTGCCATCCATCTAGCAAGCTTTATTTGTTTTTCTGTTAAATTTTCTTCCAGTTTTGCAATATCTTTTACTTCATAATCTGATTTATCTTTAATTCCAACAACAAAAGCATTTTCTAGTTTGCCACCCTTACCAAACGGAACTAAGACCTTACTTCCAATGATAATAAGGTCTTCTAATTCTTTTGGTATTCTGTAATCAAAAGTTCTATTTAATTTTTTAGCTGTTCTATTTATTATAACTTCTGCTATCATATTTACTCCTACTAATACTTTTTAATTCAGTTTTAAGATTTTATAACAAATAAACACACTATGACTTTTTAATAGTCGTAATGTGTTTGCTTATATCTAGTCATTATTTAATCTAGCTTCATTTTCTATTATTGTCATTATTAATTGAACTGTTTTCTCAAAATCATCGTTTTTGATCATATAATCATATAAACGTATTTTATCTTCTTCATAATCTAATCTTCCAAGTCTAAGTTCAATTTCATCTTCAGTTAGATTATCTCCTCGTGTTTCTAACCTTCTTCTCAATTCTTCCTTTTCTACTCTTAAAAATATAGTGACTAATTTTGTTTCATCTTTTAATAATTTTATAAGATTTTCTGTTCCATTAACTTCTATATCCTTTACTATTATTTTACCACTTGCTATTTTTTCATTTAGTAATTTTCTTGATGTTCCATAGTAATTTTCATGATGTAAGTCATATTCATAAAATTCATTGTTTTTTATTCTTTCTTCAAATTCTTGCTTTGTAATAAAATGATATTGCACACCTTCTTCTTCTCCAACTCTTGGTTTTCTTGAAGTATAAGATGGTAATGAGATCACATTATCCATTCTTTTTATTAGTTCTTTTTTTATTGTATCTTTTCCTGCTCCTGATACACCAGATAAGATTACTAGCATATTTCAACCTTCCCTTCTGCTATTTCATTTGCAGCTAGAGTA
>Ga0326511_10004845_pt1 | contig 10681 bp, 8 predicted proteins | sample 0_2496_0518_D_FD_203701 | JGI IMG/M metagenome (GOLD analysis project Ga0326511, IMG submission 203701) | Bovine rumen microbial communities from UC Davis, California, United States - 0_2496_0518 | ecosystem: Host-associated > Mammals > Digestive system > Stomach > Rumen | place: USA: California... | reverse complement strand
CTTCCCCATCTCGGAGGCCATGGCAAAGAGCGCCGTCAGGCTGTAAAGGAACGAGGCGGACGAGCCGAGCGCCACCAGCGTGTCCATGTTGGTGCTCCGGTGCAGGAACGCGCCGAATCCCCCGGTGAAGAACTTCCTGTTCATGAAAAGGACAACGGAGGAGAGAATGAGCTGCATGATGCCCATGCAGACGCCGTTCTCCAGGAAGAGCGGAATGGGGAAGCCCCATCTCATATGCCCGAGGGAGAGGTACATCAGGGGAAGGAGCACGGCGAGCGACCAGAGGAGGCGCCGGAGAAGCTCAGGCGTCTCGCGGTCCTGCAGCGCGTCCTCCTCCGGTGCGGCACTTTCTGCTGCAGCGCCTCCCTGTGGCGCGGCGCCGTAGCCCGCATCCTTAACGGCTTTCACGATGTCGCCCGCCGGTGCCGTTCCCTCAACCTGCATGGAGTTCGTGAGGAGGCTCACCGCGCACGAGGTGACGCCGGGGACTGCCCTCACCGCCTTTTCGACATGTGCCTGGCAGGCGGCGCAGCTCATTCCGGTGACTCTGTATCTTTCCATCTTTTCTCCTTTCTCCGGGAGGCAGCGCCTTCCTGAAGAAATCCGGATCTGCTATTTCATGAGCTTTTCGGTGAGGCGCGCGAGCTCGTCGATGACCGCGTCATTTCCTTTCCTGATGTCGTCCGCGACGCAGCCCCTGATATGGGCGGCAAGGAGCTCACGGTTGAAGGCATTGAGAGCGGAGATCGCCGCCTGGATCTGCACCATGATGTCCGGGCAGTAGGCGTCCTCCTCAACCATCCGCTCAACGCCGCGGATCTGTCCCTCGGCCCTCCTGAGACGGTTGAGGAGCTTCCTCCTCTCCTCGTCCGTCCTCATCTTATGGCTGTGGATGCCCCTGCAGCAGCAGGGGCAGCATCCTGCCCCATGCGCTTCTGCATTCTCATCAGCAGTGTCTTTCAGAGCTTCCCCTGTCATAGCTTCCTCCATGCCTTTCTGCTGATCAGAGTATACCCCCTGGGGGTATATGTCAAGTTCAGGGGAACAACAGCTCTCACCAGGCTCTGGCACGGTCTTGAGCTATAAGACTGAGAAACAGTCTTCATATCTGTTTTTTGTGGTGCATCTGCGGCCGCGAAGCAGAAACTGATGGTAGACTGCTGACTTGGAAGTCGTAAAAAGCGGGTGAACCATGAAAGAATTACCAATCGGCATGCAGGGATTTGACGCAATCAGAACCGGAGATATGGTTTATGTCGATAAAACAGACATAATTTACCGTATGGTTAAAAACAATCGCCAGTGCTTTATCTCCCGTCCGCGCCGGTTTGGAAAGAGCCTCCTCGTGTCAACTCTTGAAAGCCTGTTCTCACGCGGCACCGAAATGTTCAAAGGCCTTGCCATAGAAAAACTGTGGACAGAAAGGACCTACAGGGTACTGCGTTTCGATTTCTCCGGAATTCAGTGTGATTCCCTGGAAAATTTCCAGAAAGCCGCAGTCAGGAAATTTTGGCGTGTGGCAATGAAATGCGGAGCACTTGACAATACATGCAGTCCGGAAAACTTTACGGGTATTGCTGATCTGATGGACGAGATCACCATGAACATGGACATTGGCTCAACGGTTCTGCTGATCGATGAATATGACTGCCCGCTGAACACGAATCTCGGCAACCAGGAAGTTTTCAACGGGATCCGGAAGGCAATCCGTGATTTTTATTCGTCAGTCAAGGAAAACAGCAGCAGGTTCCGCTTTATTTTCGTTACCGGCGTATCACGTTTCAACAAGGTAACTCTGTTCAGCGCAGGCTCAAGCATTAAGGATCTCAGCCTTAGCCCTATCTACGGCAGCCTGCTCGGATATACCGAGGATGAGATAAGGCATTATTTCGCTCCTCATCTGAAGGCGGCAGCCTCCTCTATTTTCGGCATAAGTCAGGATGAGGTAACCGAAGCACATATCGATCAGGTCATGGACGGGCTCAGGAGCCATTACGACGGGTACTGCTTCGATGAGAAAGCCTCAGTTCATGTATACCAGCCCTGGTCTGTGCTGAATTTCCTGGCTCCTGATAACCTGTATCAGCTGAGCGACTACTGGTTCATTGACAGCGGTGTCAGCACGCTGCTGCAGAATTTCATGACAGCAGCCGGGGGCGTACCCCGCGATGATGAGCAGCCGCAGGTCCCCCGCAATGAATTCGTCATGAATATTGAACCGCTGAGCGAGACAGGCAAAGCCGTCATCCTGACACAGTGCGGCTACTACACCATCAAGAAAGCAGATCCGTTCTATTTTTATCTGGGACTTCCGAACCTCGAGCTCAGGCATGCATGGGCCCACATTCTCCTGTCAGACACTTTCAAAAAGTGCGATAAGCAGGGTGTACAGGCCCTCAACCAGTCGGCGTATGTGCTCAAGAGGCCTGATGTGTCTGACAAGGACATAGCGCTTCTCTTCAACCGCACTTACAAGGTCCTTAACAGCCTCCACAAAGCCGAAAGCGAATACGCTGCGTGCGATGCCCCTCTTCTTTACTGCCTGGGAGTCGGCTACGATGTAAGGAGCGAGGCGGCAGAGAATGGCGGCAGGGCTGATCTTACCTTTGAGATGCCGGGCAGAAGAATCATTATCGAAATGAAGTGCGCCCGCGACGGCGATTCTCCTGAGAAGAAGCTTGAGGAGGCTAAGGCGCAGATCCTGAAGCACGACTACGGCAATTACGTTCCGGTCAGGGAAACCCGCCGCTTCGCCATGGTTTTCTCCGTCCAGGAACAGAAGATCGTGCTTTCAGAAGAGGTGTGAGCGCGGCTCTCATGAAACCGGAACAGCTGCCTGCCTTAACGGCCGTCACCCATCGAGCATTGCCTCAATTTCCTTCACAGCAGGATAATTGGCAGGAAGCCAGTCCACGGAGAAGAGCTCGTGAGGCCCCAGCCATCTCGCGCTCTCGTGCTCAAGGAGCACCGGCCGCTCCCCTTTCCTGAACGAGCAGATGAAGACATGCATGGTAAGATCGAACCCCGGATATGAGTAGTGAATGACAGGAAGCGGCTTTCCTATCTCGATCTCAGCCCTGAGCTCCTCGCGGATCTCGCGACGGAGCGCCTCCTCAGGAGTCTCGCCCTTCTCAAGCTTGCCGCCGGGGAACTCCCAGCCGTCCCGGAACTCGCCGTAGCCGCGCTGGGCTGCCCAGAGCCTCCCGTTCTCGATGAAGGCCGCTGCCGCGATTTCGATGCTTTTCCTTTCAGACATGTGCTTATTGTCTGCCAAAGTGCCGCTCAGACTGATGCTCATGGCCTCTGACGGGCAGAACTCAGCCCTGATGGTGCTCAGCGCAGAACTTCTTGATCGCGGCGAAGGTCTCCCCGCTAATCGCGTGCTCGACCCTGCAGGCATCCTCGGCCGCGACATCAGGCGCGACACCGAGCTTGACGAAGAGCTCGGTGATGACGATATGCCTCTCGTAGGTTGAGGCCGCTATCCGGTTGCCTTCCTCGGTGAGATGGAGGTGCGAGTGCTCGTCAAGGGTCAGGAGCCCCTTGCTGATGAGCTTCTTGAGGTACTCTCCGGCGCTCGGCCTCGATACATTGAGAAAGCGCGCGACATCGGCGGCATGGACTCCGTCAAGCCTCTCCTGAAGGACAAGGACTGCTTCCAGATAATCCTCAAATGCCTCGTGAATCATTTCAGGCCCTCCGTGCCGTCAAAGTTCTCGCTATATTGTACCGTATAGGCATTCCCATGAACATGACATGCGTACAGTTTGGCAAAAGTTGATGAGAGGCACGGCAGATTGGAAGGAACCAGAAGAAAACAGCTTATGACAAAGGCTTACGGGACAAAAGAAGAAGGCGGAGAGCAGCCAGGCCGCTTCCGCCTCTCAAAGCTCCCGGCACCGCGCATCTTGCGCTTTCATCCCGTCCCTGGGAATTGATGGCCGCATCCGTGCAGCCCTGCCAAATCCATGGCTAAAATGCCGGTACTGTCTATCATATAGCCAGATGGAGTCAATGCAACCTGCCAGAAAAGTTTTAAAGCCTGAAAATTAACCGCATCTGAGCAAAAAAGATCTGTTAAATCAATGCAGTGCAAAAAGTCCGGCATGCCGATCCCACACCATAATCCCCGATCTGCCCATTAAAGCATGGCTGATTTCCTACATGATCATGCTGAAATATCCCGCATTCTGCCTTCCCGGAACCGCTCAGTTATGCCTATTCACTGACGGTTCGCGGAGAATTCATCTGCCATTGCGGTGAAGCCAGGAATATTCCATGACAGACGGTCAGCCATGTCTCTGGGCACAGATGCTTTTGCAGAAACACGTTCATGCCTGGATTTATGCAGGAAAGTACAAAATATGACAGGACATCTGTCAAAAAGCTGAATCTCTGCAGATGATGTCTGATACACTCCTGAGCAGGTGACAGAACCTTCATGAAGCCTAGAAACAGCACGGCTCAGCGTCCCCGGCTCAGACTCAGAGACAGAGGCCGGCCGCATGAGGAGCCGGCAGGAGAAAAAAGATGATGCACTCACCGGACGGACACCCGTTAATCCAGATAGACTGGGATGATTTTGTTTACTGGCAGCAGTGGCTTGATTCGGAAAAAGATGATAATCCGCCGATGACCATTGACTTCGCTTTCTGGTACCGTGGGAAAAAGTACTACTGCACCGGAGAGGATTACGGATTTGTCATAGTCGACAAAGACTGGAACAGAATAGCTTACAGCAAAAACTTCAGGAAGCTGCTTCTTGAGCCGGTTTTTGACGGAAAATCATTCAAGGACAGCCTCGATCAAATCTATATTGAGGATTGATATCCAGCTGCCATGACGCCTGCAGGGCATCTCGGGCAGGCGTTCCAGGAACAGAGAGCGCTGTGCTGACCGGACGTCACCTCCGGCCGCTCCTGTATTTCCAAGGCTTTAAAAACCAAAGGCGGGCATCATTTCTGACGTCCGCCTCTGAAAACTACCGGCACCGCGCATCTTGCGCTGAATCCCGTCCCTGGGAAAATAAGGCCGCGTCCGTGCTGCCCCGCCAAATCCATGGCTAAAATGTCGGTAGGTATATATTACCGCCTGATTCAGTCAATGCAACACGCTGAAAATTTTCCAAATCCTCAAAAAGAGCGGTTCATGCTTAAAAAATTCCTAAAGATCAATGCACTGCAGAAAGTCTTACATGCTGTTCCCACAGCATAATCTCAAATCTGCCTATGGAACTATGGCAGATTTCCTACACAATCTTGCAGAAATTTCCTACATAAAGCGATGACGCGCAGCAGCGAAAGACGGTGAACAGGAGAAAAAATGATGCGCTGACAAGACGGACACGATCAATCCAGAAAGACCGGGATGTTTCAGGTACTGGCAGCAGCAGGATGATTTCCAAGAAATGAATGGTACCAAAGACAGTGGACATTGCCTCCCGGCGGAATATCAGAAAATACTGCCGCGCTGGGGACAGCGTATTTGTCACAGCCGCAGGAAATGAAAAATTCAAAATCCAAATACTCGGTCGGAATCGGTCCAAATACTCGGTTAAAATCGAGCCAAATACTCGGTCGAAATCGGTCCAAATACTCGGTTGAAATCGGTCCAAATACTCGGTTAAAATCAAGCCAAACACTCGGATCATTTAAAGCCAGTACGGCGGGGTCTAATATGAATCAATACTACAAAAGGGTTTCAGACAAAGTCCTGCAGGAACACCTTGAATCAAAAGGAGCTGTGCTCATTGAAGGAACCAAATGGTGCGGGAAGACCACTTCCGCCAAGCGCATAGCCAAAAGCGTCATAGAAATGGACAGTCCTGACATGACGGACCAGTATCAGCAGATGGCCAGGATAAAGCCATCGAATCTTCTTGAAGGAGAAGTTCCGCACCTGATCGACGAGTGGCAGATTGCAGCCAACCTTTGGAACGCAGTAAGGCATGAGGTTGACAGACGTGGAAAGTTCGGACAATTTATCCTGACCGGCTCATCAGTTCCTGCGAAACTGGATGCGAGCGCGCATACAGGCACAGGTCGTATTGTCCGTATGAAAATGAGACCGATGTCGTTGTTCGAGTCCGGTGATTCCAACGGTCAGGTTTCACTGGCAGATATGTTCAGCGGGAAGGACATTTCTGCGGCAGACAGTCACACCATTGACGCCATTGCATATCTCATATGCAGGGGCGGATGGCCTGCGGCACTCAACCACCCTGAAAAAATCGCACTGACACAGGCATACGATTTTTATGACGCTGTTATTAGCGATGACATATCCAGAGCAGACGGAGTGAAAAGAAACACTGACAGAACAATGCGTATTATGAAATCCTACGCACGGAACATCGCAACACAGGCATCTCTCGAAACAATAAGAGCAGACGTGGTCAGCAATGATCTGGAGACCTTTGATAAGGAATCACTGTACAGCTGCCTTAATGCCCTGAAAATGATACATGTCATAGAAGATTCTCCGGCATGGAATCCGAACCTCCGGTCAAAGACGGCCATCAGGAGTTCTGACACAAGGTATTTTGTTGATCCGTCAGTTGCCGCCGCGGCGCTTGGCATCGGGCCGGCAGATCTGATCAATGATCTGGAACTCATGGGACTGATGTTTGAGAATCTGTGTGTCAGGGATCTCAGGGTTTATGCCGATGCCATCGGAGGCAATGTTTATCATTACAGGGACAAGACCGGCCTCGAATGCGATGCTGTGGTGCATCTGAGAAATGGAAGCTATGGCCTCATTGAAATTAAGCTCGGCGGTGACCGGCTGATAAGCCAGGGAGCTGAAAGCCTGCTCAGGCTGGCAGACAGGATAGACACCGGGAAAATGAAAAAGCCTGCGTTCCTTATGGTTCTCTGCGGCGTGGCACCATTTGCGTACAAACGCAGTGACGGTGTCTGCGTCGTTCCGGTTTCGTGCCTTAAGGACTGAAAAAATCAAAGGCGGGCACCATTTCTGATGTCCGCCTCTGAATACCACCGGCACCGCGCATCTTGCGCTGAATCCCGTCCCTGGGAATATAAGGCCGCGTCCGTGCTGCCCCGCCAAATCCATGGCTAAAATGTCGGTAGATATATATTACAGCCTGATTCAGTCAATGCAACACGCTGAAAATCTTTCAGATCCTCAGAAAGAGCAGTTTCTGGCAAAAAATGTTCATTAAGATCAATGCACTGCAGAAAGTCTTACATGCCGTTCCCACAGCATAATCTCAAATCTGCCTATGAAACTATGGCAGATTTCCTACAAAGCCTTACAGAAATATCCTACAAACCGCCCTTTACAGGGGAGGAAGGGCGGCCCTGAAGAGGGTAAGGAGCAGCGCAAACCAGAGGAGCGAGAGCCCCCAGGCGGCGGAATGCACGCCGAGCCCCGCTTTTGCTGTGCCTTTTGAGAAATACGCGCGGATGATGCCGTGGAAGGCGCGCTTCACCGGCCACAGAACCAGAACCGGAATGAAGAATGACGGAATGAGGAGGCCGATCGAAATTGCGATATATTTTGCGTGATCGAGATTCAGCTCACCGCCCGCCTTTTTAAGCCGGTAAGCAAGCACTCCGCAGACGATTGCCGGAATCAGGGTAAAGGGGACGACCCGGTACATGGCGCTTATCATCGCCCCGATCTTCTGGGCCTGCTCCTTCGCCTCAGGCGGGAGGGATGCCTCCGTAAGGAAGAGAACGGTGAAAAGCGGGATGCATACGGGAGCAATGAGCAGGCAGGCGTATGCGCAGATCGCAATGCTCTTCTGGAATTCCTCTCTGAGCTCAGCGACTTCAGGCATTTGGTACCACCATACAAAATTTGAACGGGATCACATTCCGGAATTCAGGGCAAAAAAAACGGCTGTCAAAGCGGAATAAGACCCGGATACCCGGGGCTCACAGCGCTGTGACACCCGTTCTAAGAAACTCACCGGCAGGCTGTATCTTACGCCTTTTTTCCCGTCAATGGGAACTGAATGCCGCATCCTTGCAGCAGAGCCATCATGGCTGACAGCCGGCAGGGTAATTCTACGCACCGGCAATTGAAACGCAACAGCGGAAAAACAAACCTGTTATGATCTGCTGATTTTTCCCTGCTTGAGCGCATCATTTTATGAAACCGTTCCGGGTGTCACGCTTTCATTTTCCGTTTCATGACCACAAGGAATCGCCACACTGACTGAGCCTCTGATGACCTCATGCGAATCCCTTGCGTACGCTGCCATGGCTGAAATACAGTTCCGGTCAGCGGAACTCTGAAGTCCTGCTCATCACCCCGTCCCATGTCCCCGGATTGCCTGCCCTGCCGCGCTTCAGTCTCATCATTGCTCATTTGACGGCAGGCGCTCCCGTCCATGAGAGAGAGCTGCAGGCATCAGAGGAGAAAACGCCAGGCTTTCCGCCCTGCCCCGGCAATGCCCGCTGAATTTCCAATAGGTGCGACGCCGCCGCACCTTTTTATGAAGTCTTTCATGAAGTCTTTCCTGAAAGTCTTTCCTGAAAGTCTTTCCTGAAATCCTTTTCTGAAACCTCCGTCATATATTCCGGAAAATCTGTTTGCGCCGTCAGACATCTGTCATAAGCTTTCAGGGATGGCAGCATGACACAGTGCATGCTCAGAGGATCAGGAAAGATGGCGCGCGCAAAGGCAGCAGGCGGAGGAACATACCATGGCTGATACGGAAGATGACCGCGAGAGATTTCTCGCGAGGTTCAATGATAACTGCATCGGGATCAGAGGATTTCTGGAAGGCTGGTGGTTTGGTTTCAGCTTCAGGTACGAGGGGCGGGAGTATAGTTTTTCAACAAGCCCGGGAAGACTGTACTCCGGTGAGAAAAACCTGTTCACACTGTACCGGATAAAGGGCAGCCTGGAAAATGAAGAAACAGACGGACAGGCAGCTGAACCGGTTTGTGATATGACGAAGAGCAGCAGCGATGGCAGCGTCATATCATCGTTCCGGAACTTCCTGCAACGCTTGCTCCGGGGCTCCCCGGACTGGAGTTCAGACTCAGCGTCTGACTGCCGGGACCGCACAAGCATCAGCCAGGACGGAAAGACATTTATCCTGCTGGCCAAGGCCAACTATACAGCAGATATGCTGAACTGCACCGTGATCGGAGGGCGTCCCCTGAGGGACATCCTGAGAGACAGAAAGACAGAGATTTTCGGCGAGTGGCAGTGCATGAGCTGAGCCGTTCTGACAGAAGCCATAAGCTGTGAGAGAAAGCGGCGGGCCGTACAGCAGATTTCCTCAGAAGAACCGTCATCGTGGGCCGCCTCCTCTCAGAAATACTCACTGACAAAGAGACAGGGGCTTCCTGCCGTTCCGGCAAGCTGAATTCCTGCAGGCAAAAAAAATGGCGGGGAACATGCCCCGCCGAAGAGGGAGTGAACTCTTTCCCGGCGCTATCTAATCCCGGCGCCCGGGCGCACGCCGAAGCCGCCGGCGCCCATCATAGTGAGAGGCTGCACCTTGTTTCTCTGCGTCTCCATCCGCCTGAAATTGATGCAGTACACCTCATCAAAATTCTGCTTGTCATTCCCGATCTGAATGCCGGTTATAAGCTCGTAGAACCTGACCATGCGGCGCTTTCTGAGCATCGACATCTTCTGCTGCACGTCCTTCCCCACCCTGAACCAGCCGTCGGTGCAGCAGATGAGATCCGCCTTGATGAACTCCGGATCGCTCTCCAGGATCCTCACTGCCGCCATAAGGCCGCTGTCGATGTCGGTGCCGCCGCGGAACGACTTCCCGAGGAAGGCAGCGAGATCCGCGTTGCTCCCGCCCTTCCTCATCCTGAACTCCGAGATCACGCTCGAGAACTTGATGATGTGGCAGGCCCGGTTCTCCTGCCGGCAGCGCAGGGCCATGGTCATGGCGCAGGCCTTCGCCGCGTCCTCCGGGAACCCGCGCATCGAGGAGCTGGTGTCGACCAGCACGATAACCGGCCCGCGCATGTCCCCGCGGGAGAGCCTCTCCCCGAGGCGCTGCGAGCTCGATGACTCGAAGGTCCGGCAGGTCCCGTCAAAGTCAAACGAAAGGAGCCTTCCCTCAAGCCAGCTCTGCTCGAAGAGGATTTCAGTCTCAGGTATGGAGAGCCTCGCGAGCTCCACGGGAAGCGCCCGCTGTATGCTGCCGCCCAGGGTTATGCCGCCGAGGCGGTCCCTGCGGGTGTAATCGGCTCTCCCTGAGTCGCGCCCGGTGGGATCCCCGTCAGCGAGCTCACTCGCGCTGCGGCTGTCAAAGCCTACCTTGCGCCCCAGCGACCTGAATATTCTCGCAAGCTCCCGGTTCCCGCCGACGAGCCTTAAATAGGCGAGGAACACGTTGCTCTCCGCGGGCGGCTCGGCGCTCTTCCCGCGGAGGGCGAACACGGGCGCCTCAAACCTCTTCATCGCGTACTCGACCTGCGCGCGCTGATCCGTGCAGGAGAAGAGCCTGGGGCTCAGCCCCATGGAGCGCGCCGTGGAGACATCCTTCCGGAGCTGCTCGGCCCTTGCCTCAACCTCGCTCCTGAAGAACTCGCTGCATTTTTTCTCCTTCTCGATCTCGCGCCGCATGAGCGTGCCGTGGAGCTCTGCCTTGGCCTGCTCAGCGGTGCCTGTGGCGATTGCCGAGGCGGCCTCCAGGGAGATCTCGGAGTTTCTGAGGCGGGATCTTGCGCGGGCGAGACGC
>Ga0326511_10004842_pt1 | contig 10685 bp, 7 predicted proteins | sample 0_2496_0518_D_FD_203701 | JGI IMG/M metagenome (GOLD analysis project Ga0326511, IMG submission 203701) | Bovine rumen microbial communities from UC Davis, California, United States - 0_2496_0518 | ecosystem: Host-associated > Mammals > Digestive system > Stomach > Rumen | place: USA: California... | reverse complement strand
TGAATGAGCTTGACCAGAGAGCGAAGCACAGACACCACGCAAGGCACTACATCCGATACTGCGATGACTTTGTCGTGTTTGCCAAGAGCAAGGAAACGCTTCATGAAATACTTTCTGACATGGGAACATACCTTCATGATTGTCTTCGTCAGAGATTGAGCAGAGGCAATGTGTTTCGATCTATCTGCGGACTGGATTTCCTTGGGTATCGTCATTTTCCTGACGGCAAGATTCTTGTCAGGAAAAAGACGGCAAAGCGGATAAGAAAGAGAATCCGCATGATACCGTGGCAGTATAAGCATGGAATCATCACGGCAGAACAGGCGGTATCCAAGGTGGCAAGCGCAAAAAGCTGGCTGAAGCACGCAAACACATACAATCTTCAAAAGGCCGCTGGGTTGGAATGCCTATGGGAGGAGGTGCGGCAGTATACATAAATTTTCCGATTTCGCAGAAACGGATCCGATGAATGGGCAGAAGATGAAGTTGAAAGATATCGAAGGGAAGGAAATCGAAGTCCTTGCCTATCGCATGACCGACAGCAAATACAATGGCGGTCGGTGCATGACACTTCAATTTAAGCTGGGCGGTGAATTGTATGTTGCCTTTACGGGTTCTTCCGTATTGCAAGAGCAGTGCGAGAAGTACAAAGACGAGCTTCCGTTCATGGCTACAATCCGAAAGATACAGAAATACTACACGTTTACGTGAGGAGGAATACACATGAAAGGATTTCCGAACACTCTGAGCTCAAAAGAGGACTATGAGTATATACGAGATAATTTCCCTGCCGAGCAGTGGAAGCCTCACTGGCAAGACTTGCTTGATTCTCGTATGGATTGGTTCTGGGTGGAGAATCTGCCTGTTGGCAAGGAAGGCATTGTAGACAGTACTCATAAGGTTGAGACAAGTGAACCTATGGGCGAAGGAGAAGAGACTGTATACATGCAGTACGAACTCCGCGAGAATCCGACAGCGAAGATTTTCCGCATTGGATTCACTGTCGAAGAGGTTGAAGAAGCGTTGAAGTAACAACAGGCCGCCATGGTAATTCTATGGCGGCTTTTTCTTTAATGAGGTGCACTTATGAGGAAGTCCTTTGAAGAATGGGTGCAGGTGTACGAGGACAAGACAGGGAAGCCGTTCAAGCGGGACAAGGTGTTCAAGATGTTCTACTACCCAGAGAAGGGCTTCTGTGAAATCGGCATAGACCGAAAGAATAACATCGTTGTCCTACATCAGGTGTGCGGGGATGGGATGTTCTGGCGCAGGCTGGCAGAGGTTCTGGCGGACTCGCTTGGCATTCCCTGTTGCGGAACGATTGCCCTGCGCGGTGTTCTCGCGTACATCAGATTGTTCGGCTACCGTGTGGAGCATACGGAAAAGACGCAGGAAGGCATGACGAGGTATTTCTGTGTGGACGAGGATGGATGCAAGGGAACGTGTTCTCCTGCATGGCTGGACGAGGACACAGGAAGATGGTCTTATTTCATCACATGGGAGGTGAAGCGAAATGAATTTTAAGATGGACCTGCAATTGTTCGGCGGTGGGAGCAGCTCAACGACGCAGGTGTATGAGCCTACGGAGTATGAGAAGCAGTTGCAGAAAAGTCAGGCGGACTATGCGGACGCTGTAGCGCCGAATGCTCTATGGCTGAACAATATTGCGAGGGACGTTCTGGCGAACTCCTTGGGAACCATTCAGGTTGATTATGACGCGCTGAACAAGCAGGCGGCGGCGCAGAATCAGGAAGGGCTTGATTATCTCCGGCAGGCAGTCAGCAACAACGACAAGGCGCTTTCCATGGCTTCCAATGAGCTTGGGAAGCTCTATACGTCCGTTCCCGAATATGTTGATTCTTACGTATCCAAGACAGACGGTCTGTTCTCTGATACGTCGAAAGCCACCAACGACTATAACCAGCAGTTGGCGAATCTCATTCCGCAGTATTCGAAAACGGCACAGGCTGGCATTGATGCGGCGAACCGGGCGAATGCCGGACTGGAAGGAATCGCTTCAAAATACAGCAATATCTATGACAAGTATGAAGGCGTGCGGAACAACCTCATCAATGGGGAGCTTCCGAGCGCGTACCTACAGAACATGCAGGATGCTATTGCCGGAACGCTCAAGAGCACGGCAGGTGAAGGACTCAACAACCTTGCGAACCGTGGCGTTCTGAACAGCTCCGTGACGCAGAAGGTTCTGGACAACATTTCCAAGAACGCGGCAACAGCCACGGCGCAGAACTATCTCAATAACATCAATACCATTGGGGGGCTTCTGACGAGTGGAACATCGGATGCCGTGAACCTCTTGGGAGGGCAGGGGAATATCTACAACCAGCAGTACGCGAATATCGGCAATGCGCTCGACCGGAACATCACGGCACTGAACCAGCAGGGGAACCTGACACAACAGCAGCTCAACAACGTGTTCCAGAACAACAAGTTTGGGCTGGATGTTTACAACAGCCAGTTCAACAACCAAATGTCTGGGCTGAATGCACAGCAGGGACTCTTGGACCAGTACATGAACAACGTGCAGAGCGTGAACGCGCAGAGGGCGAACGTCGGGCAGAATATCGTTGGGAATGCAACGAACGGCATTACCACGGCGGCGGCGGCGCAGGAAGCGGCGCAGACTCCTGCATCGAACCTTTGGAATATGTCCCTTGGGCTGAACGGGAGCACGACAGGGGCATTGTCGGCGGCAGCAGGAAAAGGAACGACCACGACCACGCAAAGTGGCGGCGGTGGGCTGTTCTCTGGATTATTGGGAGGGCTGTTCTGATGTATTTGGAAAGATTGATGCCTGGACTTCTTGGGAGTCAGGATGGCATGGACACATTCGACATGATGCAGCAGCAGGGTGTACAGCAGATGCAGAATGGAATGCAGGCGCAGAATTCCATGGCGAATGCGAGGGCAAATGCCATGCAGGACTTCCAGAAGATGCAGGCGCAGAAAGCGCAGGAAGAGCAGGGCGCAAAGTCGCTCTTGAGCCTTGGACTCAATATCGCAACTGGAGGGCTTGGCGGCGCTGCGGCCGGAGCGGCAGAAGGTGCGGCGGCTTCTACCATTGGCGACGCACTTGCAAACGGTATTGCGGACGCTGCAGGAACCGCCGTGGCAGACATGGCAAAGAATGGGATAAGTCAGCTATCTACGGCATTGAGCCCTGTAGCGAATGCAGGACGCAGATATTTTGGATTGCCACAGATTTTCTGAAGATAAATGGAATGATATCCGTTTCGTGCGGGAGGGATGAGATATGGGTGTAAATGAACAGTATGGTGCCATGCAAAACAGTCGGCAGCAGACTCTTCAACGGAATAATTCTGCGGCGCAAAGCGAATGGGAAAAGATGCTTGCACAGGCACGAATGGCAATGATGATGGATGGAAAGACGGCTTTGGGGCTTGCGCTTGGGAAGCTGATTCGTGGGGCGTGGGACCACGAGCAGGATGCGGCAAGGAGACGAAAAGATGCAAAAATAGCAGATGAAAGCAAACAGAACAATGCAACTGGCTTAAATAATGGACAGCCACCTGTTTCTTTTGCGGACGGTGAGAGGTACAGAGAGATTGTCAATGACGTTATGCCTGCCAGTCTCCAACAGATGAACAATGACTACACGTTTAGGAACGGCATACAGGACATGTATGGCAGTGGGCAGAGCGGAAATGATGTGTCGATTCTGAAACCTGTGCAACTCTTGCCTGGTTTTGAAGAAAAAAACAAGTTCAGAAACCCAATGGATGATTTTACCAACCCACAGGAGCCGACATGGAAGCAATATGAATTCCTGATTGGGAGGTTTTGATCATGGCTTTGCAGGATTTCATTCCAGGACCACTAGGGCAACAAGGAAACTTCTTCCAGATGGACCCCATGAGCGGTTCCATGATGGAGGAGGCAGTAAAGCAGAACCAGCAAGCAGCCATGCAGCAACAGGCACAGGCGAAAGCTCAGGAACAGCAGACCCTTCTTGATATGGCGAGGGCGAAGGCTATCGAACAAGACCCTACGCTAAATTATGTGCAGAGGAGAATCGTTGATGGTCTTCTTGACGCAAAGAAGTTATATCATGCAGCGTCCAACGTCGGAGATACACAAAGTATGACCTATGCAGAGAATCTTGCAGATATGCGGAGACGTGAAGCGGAAAGCATCGGATTCGACGCAAGCCAATACGGCAAAAATGTCACACTTGAGGATGCAATACGTAATCAGAACAAAAACGATACCCGTGCACTCAGCAATATGTTCTACGACACCATGGATTCCGGCAATTATTTCAATCAGGAGTACAGGAATCTTCTGCGCGCTGGTATGAGTGAAGATGGAGCCATGGAGGAGGCAAGGATTCGTGCGTCTGCTTATCAGGCAGACAGAATCAACCGACTTCGCGACGCTTTCTCCATGTATGGTATGGATGAACGCGGGGCGATTAACTCAAATGGTATGCGGTTGATCTCCATGCTTGCTGATGAAAGCAAAGATCAGGCGAGCCTCTATGGCAATATGAACCCGACACCTGTGCAGAACTGGAACTTTGAGAACAGCGTGCTCCTCTCCGATAGGGGTATGCAACAGGCACTCCAAAAGATGGCGGCACAATACCAGTATAGACAGCAGGAGGCCGAGGAAGCACAGAAGAGGGCGAGACAGGACGCACAGTGGAAGGCTGACTTCAATGACGCAAGAGCACAGCAAGCAATGCAGCAAAGGGCATCTGTTGGAGAGGCGCTTGGTTTGTCTGGTGATGGATTGCAGTCATATATACTGACTGGAAAACTTCCTTCTTCTGGTAAAGGCGGTAAGTCTGGAAGCGGAGAAGAAAAACCTGAAAAGATATCGGATAAGGTTCGCGGAGTCTATCAAAACATCTCAGACCTTACAGAACGAGCACAGAAGGCAATTAGAAGCGGTGAGGTAAGCGATGCAGGGAACAGTGACGTGAACGACCTGTATGAAGCCATAGAGAGTGCTATCTCTGCTGGGCAAATCAAGGGCGATGATGTAACCAAGGCGAGAAACCTCGAATATGGAATACAGTTTGAATTCAACAAAAAAACCGGGAATGAGGATGAAGCGGCAAAGGCCGCAAGCTATATAACACCGGAGTATTGGGCTGAACACTACGAACCAATCTTCGGGAAGCAACCGGATTAAGGAGGCCGTACAATGTCAGCATTTGACGATCTTGTAATGAGCAAGGTGAAACCCTCTTATGTAGAGAGTGAACCTAAAGAGCCTAATCTTCTGGAAAGGGCGAGAACCGCTTTCTCTGATGCCATTGATAATTACAATAAAAATATGACAAACACGTATGAGAATAGTCCCATGTATGACGAGTACAGGGGATTTGCGGAAAGCGTGTTGAACCCGAATCAGGACCTTCGTGCTGATGACAACACCTATATTGGCTCATTGGCAAATTCCGCAGTCGGGAATGCTGCTGGAACATTGTCAGGCATTGCAAGCATGTTTCATGCTGACACGCTGGCTGACAGGCTTAATTCTGTTGCACAGAACACGGAAGACGCACAGGCGATAGACCCTTCCTTGTCTTGGGAATACATTACAAGTCCGCACGGTCTTACAAGGAGTACAGGTTCCGTCCTTGGCTCCATGGCGGCTTTGGCACCGTTGTCAATGGCGGTTCCGGAAGCGGCTGTGTTGGGAACAACAAGCCTATTAGGGCGAGCTGGATTGAATAAGGGCATTCAGGCTCTTATCAACAGAGGGAACTATGGACTGGCAAGAGGAATAGCCGAAGGCGTTCCTGGGATGGCTCAATGGGCGTTAGGGCAAGGTCTTGGAGAGAGTCTCGCAGAAGGCGGTGGAAGCCGAAGTGAAGCTCTTGGCGCAGGACTCGGCGAAGGAGAAGCAACGAAGCGTTCCCTTATGACTGCTGCACTCAATTTCCCGCTTCTTTTTGGTTCGAATCTCGTAGAGGCTGGAACGCTTGGGAAGGGACTGCTGAATGTTCCTGCAAGGAGCGGTGCAAAAGCACTTGAAAGGTATTTGACCGCACCGTTGAGGGCTGTTCCTTCTGCTCTTGCCAATGGCGCACAGAACGCGGCAGAGGAATTCTATCAGGAGGCAATACAGTCCGGAGTGGCAGGCAGGGACTACGGACTTACTCCGTTTACCGCAACGGATGAGCAGATAAAGGCTGCCAAGGAAGGATTTGCAGGTTCCTTGGCGCTTGGAGGTATTGGAGGTACGATTCATGCGGCAAGGAAGCCTAAAAACAGCCTTGATGGATTTGACGCAGACCTTGTGTCCAAGTGGGAATCAAAGCCGGGTGCAACAGACCTTGAAAACGTACAGCCTTCTGTCAAGTCTGCCTTCAACAGCTTGGCGGCAGAATACGGCGGTGGAATTACCATCACAGGAGGAGCCGAGAAGGGATACCATGAAGGCGGCGAGAACGGTCACGAAGGTGGATGGAAGATTGACGTAGACAAGGGGTCTATCAGTGATCCTGAACGATTCTTACAGCTTTGCGCGAAGCATGGTTTCCAAGTGGGAGACGAGGGTGACCATTACGACCTTTCCGCGAATTCAGAAGGCGGAACTGGTGGAACGCTTGTCGTGAAGCCTGAACGGTTTGTCAACCAGATGGATAGTGAATCTTCAACGGTTGAGCAATCTGACGATATGTCACGATTCAACGACAGGCAGCGTGAGGCGTGGCAGGAAGCGCAATGGGTAGAGTCACAGACGGGTATTCCTGCTGACTACATATACCGTCAGTGGGCGCACGAATCAGGGAACTTTGAATCCAGACTCGCAAAGGAAAACAACAACTTCGGCGGACTTACGCAGACAACACCAAACGGTGAGGATAACAAACAGCCGGATGGCGGCAATTACTATCGCCAATACAACAACATGCACGAGTACGCCGAAAGCTACGTCAATGACTTCATCAATAGATACGACGGCAAGGAAAACATAAAGTCCATGGAGGATTTCGTAAACTTCCTCCATGGCAATGGGTATTTCACGGCAGACCCGGCAGATTATCTTGCAAGCATGCAGGGAATTGATGCACCGACAGGGCGCACTTCCTCCAATCGTCAGACTTCTTCTGTGAATACGGTCAATAATGATACCGTTGATGACAATTCCCTCTATGAAGGATTTGCCCGTGAACAGCTGGAAGCTTCGCGGAATGCCGAGGATGTAGACTTCTTTGGAGCGTTCTTCAATGACAAGGGGAAATTCAAGAACACAGAGGAGAACGTAGCCAAGATTCGTGAGAGGGCGCAGGGAGACCTTGCGGAGGAATACGAGGACTATGTGAAGCGCCAGAGGGCAAAGCAGAAGCCTGTGCAGGAGAGACAGGGAAAGTCTGCCCAAAATGCTCCTGCCATCGAGACGAAGGCTGACAACCTTGACGCAGTACGCCAGAAGCTGAAGGCGAACTTGGAGGACGCTATTACCCGTGGCGACTTTTCTGCAATGAACACGATTTCCAGCACGATTCGTAGCGGGAATGCGTCGCAGATGAAACAGCTTGCAGATTCTCTGCCGGATATCCAGCCTGTGAATACCGAACCTGCGCAAACATCCTCTGCAAATGCGGGAAAGACGGAGGCAAGGCAGGAAGCAGCTCCACAGGTAGAGAATGTCGCTCCCGAAGCGACAATGGGAGAACCATCTGGGCAGGAAGCGCAGCAAGTGCAGAACGAACAGCCTGTAAAGAGCGTTGTCCCTCAACAGGCGACGACACCAGCACAGCCAAAGAACGTAGCACCCAAGGAAACCATGCCACAGCCAGTACAGGCGAAGTCTGCCCAAAAACAGGGCGTGAACCTCCGAGCTGCATATAATGACGGCATGGCTCCCATGGCTGACACCGTGGACGGACGGAAGAAGCAGGGCAAAGGATTGATTGTCGTTTCGCAAGCGACAGGAGTCAAGCTACCAAAAGGCATGGCAAGCGAACTCCGCAAAGGTTCAAGGAATGCGATTCCCAAGGCACAGCAGCTTATCCGTGATGCAGGAGTTTCTCCTGTGCTGGGCGATTTCGTTTCCGTGTCCGATGATGAATTGAGAAAAGCGACAGGAGGTATGTCGAATGAGAACGCCGAAAGCACCGAAACCAAGACCGAGGAAAGGGCAGGCAGCACCAAAAATCAAGATTCAAACGCCGAATCTGAACGCACTGAAGAAAAAGGCGAAGTAGGCAAGAAAACGACCTTGCAGGAACGCGCAGAAGAGGCGAAAGAGGGCACACGCAAGGAAACACCTTCGGAAGAGAAGAAAGCCTCCCAGAACGAAGCACAGGACGTGAAAGACGATAATGGGCAGAATAAACAGGAGCCTTCCAAAGCGCAGGGAGAAGCGAAGACTGACTCCAAGTTGCACCGTATTCGCAGTGGCAAGGAAGAAATGCAGGCCGTGGCGAAGAAGTACGCTGATGGCGAGATTTCACAGACAGAAGCGTACAGGCAGGTAGCTGCCATTGCCAAGGAAAAGGCAACCAGGGCTAAAGATGGCCTGCCGAATGTGACCTTCATCGATGCCAAGATAAAGCAGGAGCTGAACGATTACGGCGATAGGCTGATTGATGAGGCAGTACAGGCGAAGTCTGCCCAAAATGAAGAGACTTCTTCTGAAAAAATGAATCGTTTGATTGATCTGGAACAACAGCGTCTTGAAAAAACTCTAACAGATGAGCAGAAGTACGAAGAGCGAAATGGGAAAAGGAGAAAGAAAAGTATCAGGGCGATGGCTATCAGTAATCTCCGGAAAGACAAATCCTTTGTGGAATTGGAGGAATCCGTAAAGCAAGAGAGGGAAAAACAAGAAGAAGCGGCAACGAATGAACGGGGGAAATATCTACAGGCACTTCCGATTGAAGCATTAACTGACGCAAAACTTTATTCCAGCGGCGGCAAGCGGATTCCTCTAACTCTTTTTAGAGGAGAAGGTGAAGAAGAGGCACTGAGAAAAGCAGGGATAGTCTACGAGGAAGATGGACACGAATGGGTTGAAGCGGATCCGTTATTTGCGGAAGTCGAGCGCAGGCACAAGGAGGAACAGGGGCAGTCTGCCCAGAATGCAACTGTTGAGGAAAACTCGAAGGTTGAACAGCCTTCCAATGAGGGAGGGGAGAAGTCTGCCCAAAATGAAGGTAAACGCAGGGGAATACAAGACCTTATCTTTGATACAATACCTGCCAACGAAAGAGGGATTGGCAATGGTGATAAGGCTATTCGTAAAGCGGCAGAGAATGGTTTCAAGGTTGTAAAGGGAGAAAATGCCATTGAATCCCCGGAGGGCGTGCGGTATTATCTCAGTAAGAAGGGTATTGGCCATTTTGAAAAGGCACTGGCGCATGAAAAAGCAAAAAATCTGAATGACAAAAAAGCCGCCAATGAAGGCGGTGAACCTACCAAGAGCCGGATATCTACCAACGAGCAGGAATCATTCAAAGAGTCTTATGACCGTATGATGAAGGCATTCGATGATTATCAGCAAGGGGAAATATCTGCTGAAACTGCAAAGGTCAAGCTTGATATGGCGTATCAGCAGTACATAAATGGTACGTATGTCATGAATGCCGACAACCGCAGGATGTTAAAAGGGCTCATGGACTCTTTTGATGAAGTAAAGGCACCGGAAGAAAAAGCAGAGGCCAAGCAGGAAGAGCCGGCCGAAGCGGAGAATAATACAGTAAAGACACCAGAGCAGATGAATGAGAGCGAGCTGGAAGAATGGCTCCTTCATGCTAGTGATAAGGAAGTTGAGCAATGGGCAAAAACTACGCCTTACAAGAAGGTGTCGCAATCTGGCTCCAGTTATATCACTGCAACACTCTACAACACTGAGACTGGACAGGAATTTGTTATTTGTGTTAGGGATTACGATTACAATGGGGAACGTGACATTGATGCGCTCTATACTATGCCTATCGACAAAGAAGCCTATAGAGCATGGCAGCACAAGCATGGTAAGATTGTCGAGGGTGATATTGTTGAGGTGGTGAAAGGTCGTAAAGTTCCTGTTGGCACCATTAGCAGGGTAAAGAAAATTCGCTCCGTCAGAGATAAGTATGGCAGATGGGTGGCGGATTATGCAGACCTAGAGAATGGACAGAGCACCAATGTGACGAACTGTCAGCGTGTTGAAGAAGGACATGAGGTAGAGAGCGCGGAGAACAACACTGTAAAAGAGTTCAAATACTACATGAACCGGCGTGGAGTTTCTCCTGGTGCACAGCCAAAAGGCTTTACCCGCTTTGATGAAGATGATAAGGGCGGCAGGTATGGAGCCGTATACTATGACCACCCGCTGACAGAGCAGGAGATTTCTGATTATGAGTTGACACCTGCCAAGAAACGTATCTTCAAGGACACCAAGACGGCTGATGAAGAAATGTTTGAAGCCCTTGGTCTCAATGATGAAGCCTTCGAGGATATCGAAGTGCAGGGCGTGGATAACATTGACGATGAGATTGATGCACTCACGAATGAGCTTTCGAGGGAACTTTCCAAACTCAACGCCAACCCTGTCTTCAATCCGAGGGTGTATACTGTAGGGCTGAAACTGGCAATACTGCTCACCAAGAAGGGCTTCAATAACATCAAGAAGCTGGTGGCTGAACTCAACGCACGCTTTGGCAGGGACATCGAGCCTTGGTCAGAGTCTATTGTCGAGAC
>Ga0326511_10004840_pt1 | contig 10687 bp, 12 predicted proteins | sample 0_2496_0518_D_FD_203701 | JGI IMG/M metagenome (GOLD analysis project Ga0326511, IMG submission 203701) | Bovine rumen microbial communities from UC Davis, California, United States - 0_2496_0518 | ecosystem: Host-associated > Mammals > Digestive system > Stomach > Rumen | place: USA... | reverse complement strand
ATTTTGCTTTTAATTCCAATGTGTTATTCTCCAGATTTGATGATGACCCTTCAGTCAAATCTCTGGAGAATTCCTTTTCTGTTATTAAGGTCTTAATCGCATCGAATACATCTTCGACTTTCTCATATGCTTTCTTATTCCCTAAATCTCCAAAATAGATTATCATTCTTTCAAAATAATTGATAGTTTGGTCTCCATATCTGGAGAAAGATGCGAGAGTCATTTGATTCTTTTTGAAGATATATCTCTCTGGAATCATCATGAGGAATGCGATGGAGTCTTCCAATGATTTTCCGACATTGGATTTTGCTTTTGTATAAACAAAATAACTTCCTTTCCCTCGTATGATGTTAACTCCTCCCAGATGCTTTCGATAAATAGCTCGATGATTTCCGACATGGAATTTGTTGACAATACTGTCCAGAAAGTTAATTAATCCAAATTCATCGATTAATTCTTTGACTTCTCTTGCATCTGCGAGGTCATCCTCTGTCAATTCAGGATTTATTCTGCTTTGAATTATATCATCAATGTCTGAATCCTGAAGATCTTCAGAATCATCATCTTCAGCATGTGGGATTGGGAAGTCATAATCTAAATCTTTGAATATGTCCAAGCATGGAGAATTAATGATGTCCATGAGCAAGTCTTCCATAAATTCTTTATAGACTCCTTTATCTGAATTTAATCTTGCAAGTCTTCCAGTATGTGATAGTTTTTTATTAATGGAGGATTTTCCATTGGATTCGATTTCTTCTTCGACTGGGAGAATGCTCCTTCTAAAGAAATTTAATCGTTTATATTCACCATTGACCTTATAATTCCAAGAGTAAATGATGAAGTCTGTCTTTTTGTCTGGGAGTCTTTCAATTTTAAGATAGATGTCTCTTGAGTCTGGATTTTTTTCATATTTGAATGTATATGGAATATATAATCCAGAAGAATCCCAATCATATCCTTTTTTGAGCATTTCTGAATCTGGGAGATAATCTGATGATGAATCTTCTTCTTTTGATTCTGCCATTATGTCAGATGTGAGATTGTCGAATTTATTCATATTTCACCTCCGAGATATTGGGATTTGTATAAAAAAAAGATTGTTTTTCAATAGTTTTATATAGAATTAATGATATACTATTGATTAACCTTAATTTTACATTATTAGAATCGAGATTTGAACGATTACTCCTCGTTCATTCTCTTGATTCTAATATTTCCCATATATCATCAAATTATTCATCATCTCCTACTGGGACAATCATGAAATATTTTTTATTCCCAAATTTCTCTCTCTTGGAAGATGCTTTGAATTCCAATCCTTCAAGACTCTCTTTAATATCCGAATAATAGCAATTAATATTATCATTCTTAATTCCAGAGACATATGATGCGATTGGGAATAATTTGGATTTCATTCCAATGAATAGCAAGTCTTCTTCATTCCCTTTCACATTATATCCAATGTCGAAGGTCTGCAAGGTCTTTGGATTCTCGAATGTGATATAAAAATATAATCCATCATCATTTTCAGATTCTCTTAATTCTCCGACATTAACAATCTTTATGACTTGAGGATTTTCCTTTATCTTCATTAAAAATTCATCTTCATCGATTTCTTTCACTTTCTTAAATGCCATGATTAATCCCTCTCCTCTTTTAATAATTGTTTGATGTCTTTTTCTTCGACAATATCAACTATTTCATTTAATAAGGAGTTTTTTCCTTTTCCATTGCGATATAAATATGACATGAGAGTATTTATTCCATCTCTGCTTTTTCCAGAGTTAAAAAACAATTCCCATTCATATTCATTGACATCTCCTTCAGAATATGGAATTTCACACATAATTCTTAAAATATCTAAAGCAATGTTAATAATATCACTTTGAGAAAAATCTCGATTATTAAATTCACTTTTACTGATTAATCTTTTAATAGCTATTATATTAAGATTTGCATAAGTATACTCTTTTGAATTAATGTCAATCATTCAGAATCCTCTCCTTTTCCATTGACCAGATTTATTGTCCCTAATATCTTCAAGTATATCCTCAAATTCAGATTCTAATGCTCCGAATCCTCCCATGAATCTCAAATTAGCCTCTTGTTTAGAAATAAAATCTTCCCTAATATCTCTTATCAATTCATGGACATCTCCATCATGTTCATTAATAGCTTTCTGAAATATACATAAAGCATAATATAAAACATCACTTATTCCCATATAATAAAAGGAATCATTCTCATTCTTCTTTTCAAATTCTTCATGGATTTCCATTGCTTTCTCATGAATTGGAAGCCATTTCAATCCTTTAATTAAATTTTTAGTATAAGTATTTTCTTCTAATTCCATTATTGAATCGCCTCATTATATTCTAAATGTTCACCATAAGTCAAAATACGAGAAATAAAATCTCCTTTGTCTTCGACTGTCCCAATCGCTGATAATACATCTTCTAATTCCTGATTATTGGATTGACCAACATCAATGGAAATGTCTGCGAATCTGACAAAGCTATTTGAAGATTCGGAAATGTCTTGGATTAATCTTTGATTGTCCATACATTCCTCCTGATCAGCATCACAATGAATTTGAATTAAAATTCTTAAGATGTCCAATGATAAATTCACAATGTCTGATGGTGCAATCGGTTTTAAGTCATTGAAGATTTTATTTCCTTCAATCTTCTTCATAATCTGGAGAGTTTGATTGTTTGCTTGTAGATATTCCAATGAATTTGCAATCATTTATTCGCTCCTTTCCAGATGATTGACTGCAATCATTTCCAAAGATTCTCCAGAATCAAGACTAATGGCAAGATTAGTCAATGCAAGGTCAAGTATTGCTCCTTTGCTTAATCTCATGGAAAGTAATTCTTCTTTGTCCATTAAATCATTAATAAACAAATAATTTTTACTTGAAATAAAAGCATTGATTCTGCATTTGTTTTTCATCTGTCTGGATTCGATTTTCTCCTCTTGGAGATTCTTTTCAGATTTTGATTCTGTCATATGTAATTCCTTCTAAATTTTTGTTAATTGAGAAAATAAGACTCTTTTAATTGAATCAATGAGGAATTAAAATGGATTGATTATGATAAAACATTAATTTTATTATGCCAGAATTAGAAAAATAATCATGTCTAATTCTGATATGATAATCAATCATTTTTAGACACTTCCTAAAAAGATGAATTTTATGGAGAATACACATTAAAATTTATCACAGCAGTCGTATTCTCTGTTTTATTCATCATTGACTCTTTTTATCTTATTTTGATTTATCATCTCCATTTTCTGAAGTTTTTTAAATCATTTGCCTTATTTAATAGCTATTTTAAAAACTACTCATAAGACAATCTCTAATAATATTATGGAAACAAGTCATATATAAAGTTATTTATTAAAACAAGCAATATCCAGTCTTCAATGATGAAATAACTGTCATACAAGTGTCCGACACTTAAAAAAAGAAAGAAAAAAAATATTAAATTTTATCATGCAATCTCTTTAAAAAATCAAGATGTCTCTCTGTTTTATTGATAAGCTCTTCAATTTCTTCCTTATCCTTTTTTGAATTCTTCAAATTCTCATAACATTCATTTAAATTCTTATGAGGAGAATCCTCCAATATTCTCATAAATTCGACCATCGGAAGAAATCTGAAATTATAAACAATAACTCCAGAATCATGATAACTCCAATTAAAAAGACAATAAAATCTCCTATAGCCAAAGACATCAAAAATATAAATTCCCTGATGCTTTCCCATATATCTGGAATGTTGAAATTGACCTTGTCGATTAACATCCAAATAATTATTCAAAGGAAATCGGACAAAATAACAATCTTCCATGTCCAAGTCCTCATATAAATCTCCAAGCTTTGCAGAAAATGAATCCCAATCCATCATCTCTCCAAAGTTAACTCCAAATATATTTGACTCCTTCATATTCTGGAGAGGTTCTAATGAGAAGAAATCCTCGCAGAATTCTTCCATCTCATACTGAATATTAAAAGACTTACCAAATCCATCATTATATTCATAAGATTCATGAAAATCTGATTTAGTATTGTAACAAGCTATTATCTTGGATTTATTATCTAATTCCTCAATATTATTTGTCTTTGGAAGTAACATGATCAACTCCACATTATTAAAACAAGTCCTCTTCGATGAATTTATCAACTGCAATTTATCTGTCAGAATCTGATTAAATCCTTCAGACTTGTCCATGCCATTTCCTTTGAAATAAGTCATTAAATCATTATATGCAGTCTTTGGAATCCTAAAGCTTACCTTTTCCATCGGAGCATCCCTGATATATTTCTCATGATAGACATCTTTATCAAAAGGAGACCGATTTATTCTCATTAATTCCATTTGTTTTCCCATGTTTTGACCTCAATTTTACATTCTGACATTTTTTTGTCATTCTGTTTTGTTTTATTTATTTATTTAATTAATTAATAATATAATAATATAATATAATAATAATGTAAAACATTAATGTTTCACAATTCTCCGAAGGATTATAACAAAATGTAAAACATGTTTGTAAAACATGTTAAACATTATTCAAGCTTTTCTCGAAAAAATGTAAAACATCATTGTTTTACAAAAAATTATTCTTTCTTATTTCCTTTATTTTTTGAATAATAATCTGAAATGACTCTTTCTTTGAATTCTTCATCATCAAGCCCTGATTCTTCGGCATAAGGATGAATTTTATTCCCTTTCAATTCAATGAAATTCTCAATAGTCTTATATGTCCTTTTTTCTCTGTTAAACCATTTAATAACAGCTTTGACATTCTTTTTAAGTTCATTTGTAAATAATAAGTTATCATCTGGATTTATATCCAATTCATTGCATATTAATTCAATTTCTTTGTCATATGCTGATAATCGAGCTTTCAATTGTCTGCTTTCTATTTTGAGACTCTTAAGTCTTTGAAGTTCATTTTCATTCTTATTCAAAACATTAAATGCGAAGTATTCAATCGCATCTGCATATGAATATTTACTATTATCAATTATTCTCTTTGCAGAAGGTTTGATTCTTGCTCCTACTTGTTTTTCTCTCAATTCTACCAATTTAGACACATCCTAATATTTTTAGAATTGAAAATCTGAAAATTAATTTGGATGTAAAACATTATTGTTTTACATTAAAGAGGTCAATTGCATAAGTTTAAATATAATACATGATAAAAAATAGTATTAAGTTTAAACTTGTCGATTTGAGATGATTGCAGTCATCTCATATCATTACTAATTCTATTTTTCAGGATTTTCAATATTTACATCTAAAGTCTGTTGATTTTCTGTTTTTTTGATATATTCTCTTGCAATTTCTTCATAAATTTCATATACATATCTTTTTTCTTCCAAAGCAATTTGTTTCATCTTCATATGGACATCTTCTTCGATTTCAATTGCAATTTTTCTTCTCAAAGTCATCAGCTCCATCAAATAGTCTTTAAATGAATGATTTTATTTTTGATTTTGAAAGTATATAAAACTACCTACCTAACTAATTATGTAACTACTTAGATAATGCTTTAAATTCCAAAAAAGGTCCAATCTACGTTTTTTGCAGCAAAATAGACGCATTCCATCATTATTGAATACATTTGCAATGAATAAATAAAAATAATTTTTCCCAATGAATTCATCATCCTCCAGAATCAAATCAAAGTCCGATTAAATCCAAGACTTTGCATATATTATGCAAGACAATTCTCTGAAAGAAAATCAGACCATCAAAATCATGGAAGACCTGATGCAGAATCTGGAGTCATTGGAATGATGATGAATAATTCTGGAGCATAACTTCAAGGAAATGATATTGAATTCCCAGTCTGAAAAATAAGATAATCTGGACAGATGCTGATGAAGAATTTGATTCTTATTTGCCGATAAGAATTCCATCCCAGAATTCCAAATTTCATTTTATCCTTACATTAATGAGACATTACTGCAATAATATCTCATGGGTAATCTTGTTTTTTATGTATTTCCTAAAAAAATTCTGGGGAAAAATATTCTTCATCAGGTCTGCCTCTGATTTATAGATTTGTCATTGATGGTAAATAAAATTTTATAGCTATTGGAAAAATTCATCATGGATGTTGATCAGCAATCTTGAGACCTGACTTCATCATCAATGACAGACACTTTCTCCAGAATTTTGACAAATTTCTTCATCATGGATTTTCATGGAGACAGAATTTTCCAAGATGCCATCTTCCATGTGATTCCATTGACAGAAAATTTCTTCAAAAATTCTTCCATGAAATTTCATGGACATGGAAATTTTGATGTCAGATTTTCATGTCATTTGCCTTGTCGAATTGCTCTCTCAAAAAGGAAGGAGAAGTCTTTATTTCGGATTTGAAGACATCGATTTTCAGACATACAGATGTCCCAAATGACCTTTTTCAGTTTGAAAGGTATATCAATTAAATTAACTAATCGACTAATTATATGACAACCTTCATGACTACTTTCATTTAAATTAAAAGAAAGGCATCATTTAATGAAGGCAATTTTTGAACGATTTGCCGATTTCGATTTTTTTCATGAAAAGGAGCATCTTTTCATGTTGCACATCGACAATTCCATGAAATTCCATTGACTGACATGGCAATCTGGAGGAAAAATTTCTGACAAAAATTCTTCATGGCATCATATTCATGGAATACCATTGACAATTTTTTCCCTCTGGAGATGACTTCCATGAAATTCCATTGAATAATATTTTATATTCTGACTATCAAAAATAGTCATAAATAATATGGTGGTAATGATGAAAATTTTTGAGAGACAAATGAGGCAAGTCTTCAGAAAAGAGAAGTTAATCGAATATGCAATCAATCTTGGAAAAAAGGCAGACATTGATGACTCCAGATTTTACAAAAATAATAATGGCACAATGGTCTGCGATGTTTTAATCTGCTTTCCAGATGAATTTGAAGAATTACTCCAAGACCACCAAAATCTCCAGTCCCAGATTCAAAGCTTGGAAAAGACATTGACAGAGAAAGAGAAATCAATTGAAATGCTTGAAAATCGATTGTCTTCTATAGATGGAGGAAATCAAAAAGAAATAAAGAAAATTGAAGAGGAATATTCTGAAAGAATCGATGGATTAAACAATGACCTCCATGACAAAGACATTGAAATTGAGAAGGTCAAGACAGAATACGAGAAGAAAATCGGAGAATTAAACATATTCAATCCAGAATACCACATGAAAATCTCCGACCATGAAAAAGCATTGAATAAAATGAGAGGAAATTGTCTGAAATTAAGAGTCCGAGAAAATAAGAAATATTCATCATATATTGAAGACTTGGACAATCTTGGAAGATTCTCCAAATTGAGAAATAAAGACAAATCAATTTTAAAAGAAATGAGACATTTCAATCGGTCTGCTATAGATGAAGAGGCAATCGATGTCCAATTTAATTTGATTGAGGATAATTCTGGAAGAGAAGAAGAATAATTCATCATCTTACTCTCCCAGACTTTGAGATTCTACAATGGAAAGTCCATCATTATGGCATTATAATCGAATCCTTTTTCTTCGATTTGGAATGACTGGATTGCCCATTATATCTTTACGAGGTCGAATCATTCCAGATGATACTCTGCACCCTTGTCCCATCTTATTTAACCAATTAAAAGCATATGAGCAAGAATCAATGATGTCATCATGTTGTCCTAAAGGAAAGCTTCTTAATTGTTTTATGAATTCTCCTCTTAAATAATCCGATTGAATATAAACATGGATTTTTCCATCGAGAATTGCTTGTCTGAAGGCATATGCTCTGTCTGATTTACTTCCAATCGGTTCTGACTGGATTGTCATATATCCTCGAAGATAACTTGCATATTCATTAAATAAGAATTTAGATGCTCCTCCGACTGTCCCAGATTCAATGAGAATTGTCATCTTTGTCCCATCTGCTTTTGCAGTCTCCATTAATTTCTGTTTTAATCCTTCTCCGAATTGTCCATATATAAAATCTGTTATAACATATTGATTATCTCTTAATCTATACATTGGGAGACCGACAGTCGAATCTCTGGAAATCCCTTTTTCCTCTGATGAATATGCCAAATCCCAAGACCTACATTGTCCCAATATTGTTGCATCTCTAAAGTCAAAAGGTTTGTCATGCCAGTTAATTCTCTCCAGATTGAAGAATGACCCAGTTTCATCAAGAGGTCTCTGCTGATAAATACTGGAGAAGAGTCTTTCTCCCATTTCCCTCATTTGACTTTCCAGAAATTCCAATGAATATCTTTCTTTCCATAAAGGCTCTCCATTATCCTTAATAGCAGGAAAGGAGATAAAATCATATTTATTCATTGAATTCTCCATCAAATATCCAATTAAATCATTAGATGCCCATCTGGTATGGAGAATTAAAATCTTTGTTTGAGGTTCTTTCCTCTGAAGAATCATTGTTTTATACCATTCTATCTTTTTAGACAATTGTGTCGGATTTATATCCTCAAATCCCTTATATACATCATCTAATATTAATAAATCGGCATCTTGTCCAGTTATACTCCCAGATGCTCCAGTCAATCGAATACTTCCTTTATACAATCTCCCATTCTTATCCTCAAATTTCAAATGAGTCGAAGAATGCTTGACATCTGACAAATAAACATCAAATATCTCTCCATACTCTCTGACATATTCTCTCAATCTTATCCCAAAGTTTTCAGAAAGAGATGCCTCTGCATTAACAATCAAGACATTCAAATCTGGATTCTGGAAGATTAACCATAAAGGAAAAGCAAGAGTTACGATTGAAGATTTGGAATGTCTGGGAGCAATACTGATGCAGAGATTTTTGTCAGACTCTCCAAGATATAATTCTGTCAATTTCTTTGCAATTTTCATTATATGAGGAGCATCAACATATTCAGAATATCTCAAAGCTATAAAATTATAATAAAATTCATATAAGTCATTAAGCATCAAATCCAATTCTTCATCGGATAAATCATTCAAAAGATTCATTAATTCCATTTTCAAAATATCTCCTCCTTACTCTGTCTTTATTAAAAATATTCTTTATATCATGAGACAATTCTTCTTCAAATCCATCATCTTCTATTAAATCATATTTGGAGACATTCTTCAGACTGAATTCTTCATTGTCTGAATTCTCGGAGACAATAAGGATTGAATTTAAATATAAACTATAGTAAATAAATCCCATGAGATTCATATATGTCCCATCATACTCGGAGATAACTTTCATTAAATTCTCCATATTCTCATTAAATCCTTTTTCATCTTCTTTCATATATGTCTCATAATACTTTTTTGATAAATGGAAAATATACTGTTTTAATTGCGATTTGGACAGATTAGAAATGACATTGTCTTTCATTCTGTCCACTTTATCAATACTCATGATTTCTCACTCCATTCATTATCTTCCAATTTGGAGATCTTCAGGTCTAAATCATCAATAGCATCGAATTTTTCTGGAGGAATTTCGATGATTTCTTCTCCATTGCTGTCATATAATACAGCATTTTTCAATTCATTGATTTCAGTTAATATCTTATCATATTCAAAGTCTTTAAGGATACGATTTCCGACATTGCATCCATTAATGACTGTTTTTGCTTGATTGATTCTCACATTTTCTGCATCCTTATTTCTAACATTCCCAGAAAATACCTTCGCAGACATATATTCAATCATGAGAATCATTCTGTCGATGAAGTATTTTCTTATTTCTTCGGAATCATCATCGGAGGAAATATTTGAAGGTTTATAATCCTTTTTGATTTCCCTTAATGATTTAATCTCTTTTTTTGCTTTTTTTGATGTCATACATAATCACCATATTAACAATTTTTTATTATTGAATAAAGACTCCTCCATTTCCTTCCAATATCATTGGAGGATTATGGAAGGTCTTCCAGATGGTCTCATAATACAAGACCCTCCCTCTCATATTTTCACTTAATGAATTCATTCACTTTCTCCATAATATCTCTCTTGTCTGATAATCCTTCGACCTCTGCAATGAATCCATAATAATTCAAAGTTTTTCCACATGAGGAACAATGGAAATAATTGGAGTCTTTGAATATTACTGCAGATGGATGTCTGTCAGCTCCATGAAAGAGACATCTGACAATAGCTTTCCCAGAATCTTCCTTGATGACTTCTCCTCCATATGCTTGGAATAATTCAATCATGGAAATGTCCTGATAATCTTTATAATTCCCATTCTTCTTCATCATCCTTCTTCTCTTCTCATTCTCCTTTTTTAATTCCCTTTCCCTTCTCTCATTCATCATTTGGAATTGTTTGTCATTGTGGATTAATGATTCTCGGAATTCCTCTGATTTCTGGGAGTAATATTGGAAGTCGAATTCGATTGGAGTCTTTTGATTCTTCTCAATTGTCTGCAAGACTTCATCATAATCATATATTTCTGGGATTGGTAATGTCAGGAGGTTTGTCTTGGAATTATAAACATATTGACATCTTTGGAGTCTTCTTTGAGCTTTCTTCCTATCAAATACATTCCAATCCAAATATTTGAGATTTAATTTATTGGAGAATGATTTTGCGAATAATTTGGAGACTTGGGACAGATTCTGGAGTCTGACTTCATCATAAAATATGTTAATGTGGAAT
>Ga0326511_10004839_pt1 | contig 10687 bp, 14 predicted proteins | sample 0_2496_0518_D_FD_203701 | JGI IMG/M metagenome (GOLD analysis project Ga0326511, IMG submission 203701) | Bovine rumen microbial communities from UC Davis, California, United States - 0_2496_0518 | ecosystem: Host-associated > Mammals > Digestive system > Stomach > Rumen | place: USA... | reverse complement strand
TTAACTTTGAGTTCAACATGCGTCTTCCTATATTCTCAGCTATTTCAAACAACATGATTAAGCTTTTCAAAAAGATTATTAATCATCCTAAGTTTGACAATACTTGTGAAGACGCTTTTGGTGATTCAATTCTTCAAACTTTACTCTATATCTATGGTTCTGGTGATGTCAACATTACGAAAGAAAGAAAAAATAATCTTGTTGATATGATTAAGATTATCCTTAGTTCTAAGACCTTTGATTTCAATACTAAGGATATCAATCTTGACACTGCTATCATTTTCTGCTGCCAGCAGCCAGAGACTGCTTGGGTCACTGAAGAACTTGTAAAGAATAAGAATGTGGATATTAACTGCAAGAACGATGCTGGCATGACACCTCTTTCATGTGCTATCTACAGCAATAGTATTGAATCTATTAAGGCCCTTGGAATGAGACCAGACCTTATAGTTACACCAGAGGATATGGACCTGGCAAAAAAGCATAAAATAGACCTTTCGTCATTGATTAAGCCATCTAATGACATATTCTCAGAAATGAACATTTTGGAATATACAGAGCAGCTTCTTAATTTTGCTATGTCTGAAACTGTTTAATATCAAATGACGCAGCATAACACGTTGCGTCATTTTTTTTTTGTTATAAATTTTGATTTTATAATTTTTTTGCATATATTTGTAAAGTTAAGATATGTCTATTTAATAAAATTATTGTTTATGAAAATATATAATTATACAAAGTATTCCCAATGTTTTCTAGGGCCTAACCTAGAAAATATTGATGCGTTAATTGATACAATTAACCAAAGGTTAGTACACCCAATGAAGCTTGAACCCCACCCTAAAGAAATTGAAAGGATGGAGAGAATTAGGCGAAGACAATCAATTACGGACAGAGGGTCTGTTTTTGCACCTGTGCCACCGTATGGAGAACCCATTGAACCGAAAGTAAAACTCTCTAAGAGTAATGACTCATACACAAACAGTATTATGATTGTAGTTTGTAATTATGGTTTGGCATGCATTTCAGATGAGTTGAATAAAAAGTTAACAATGTTTAATGAAATACTATCAAAAAATAATCTTCAAATTCTACTTGTAAGAGGCTGTAATGATAACCCTTTATTGTTTGATGAAGAGAAAATAAACTATACAAACATCAAAACACTTGTTAGTAACTGTCTTATCAAACTTGACGGATTTGACTGTTTGTGTATAGGTGGCGGTATTTCTTTCGACAGGGAATGGAAGAAATCAAAAAGTAAAGAGTTCGGAATTCCAATGTATTGGGAAAATGAAGGGGTTGAATTTGACAAAGATGCAATTGCTGATGTAATAGAAAAAAATAACATAGCTTGCGTTATATCCAATGAAGTTCCTACATTCGTGAACCCAGCAACAAGTTCATATACTAATAGTAAATGGTTTAAGGATGACAAAAATCTTTTATCTGAAACAATTGAAAACAGAATAAAGCTTGATAACTTGTACCAAGAGTTTATAAGGGGCAATAAAGAACCTTATGTTTGGTGTGGTTCAAAAGCCAAAAAAGAATCAGTTACAATAAATAATATACGATTTTTATCACCAACACATCCCATTAATCTTAACAGAATAGTAATGGAGTGTTTTGGCAAAACGCTAGGGCCAAACAAAATCATTGAGTCTGATAATTCACATTATGTGAGTGCAGCATCGATTGCTGAGATAGCAGAGTCAGTTAGGTCTATTTTTCATAGTAATTAGTTTAAAAAATGTCGTGTGATGGAAAACAAAAGAAGCAGGTTTTTTTCTGTTATGGTTGTTGGTGACAACCCAGAAGAACTACTTAAAAAATATGATTTGAATTTAAAGGTAGAGCCTTATATCAAATACAAATACCTTAAAGCTAATAAATATAAGGATATTTCAATAAAAACATTAGAAAAAGTCCTTTCTGAGGCCGATAAAATACCCTTGTCAGATAATATTAAGAGCAGCTTAAAAAACCGCCTTACAGACCTTAAAAAGCTTAGTGATTTTGATTACTACAGACAGCTTACAGATGGGTTGTTTTATGATTCAGAAGGAAACGCATTGTCTGAGGAAAATCCAGATGGGAAGTGGAAGACATGTAAACTTGGAAAAAACTTCTCAGTACCATTTAAGTTAAAGGATGGAACAGAGAGTTATTCTGCTAAAGTCAAAGATATCGACTGGGGGCTAATGCACAAGGCAAATCAAGAAGTTTACAAAGCTGCTTGGGAAATAGCTGTTGACAAAAGAAAACCAGTAGGCCCAGAAGAAGAGAAGATAGCTGCTGCTATGGGAGATAAGGATGTGTATTTCTCAAAATTTAAAGATAAAGACGCATATGTTTTATATAGCACATCTTACTGGAATTATGCTTATGTAGATAAAAATGGGTGGATAGATGTTGACTCATTCGGAAAAGGTGAACATGAATGGATTAACTCATTCTTTGATACATTCGTTAAACCTTTGAATCCAGATGATACCGTTTCGATTTATGAATGCACAAATTACGAAATTTAAGAATTTTTAATGTGGGATATTTGATTATTCCACATTTTTTTTATATCTTTGTATAAAAATTAGTATTGATGGATAAGATTGTAGTTAAAAAAACAGACGAAAAGATTAAATATCTTATAAATAAATTAAAAGATATCATAGATGACTCCCCATTCAAAGGAAAAGTATATTTGGTTGGAGGATGCATTAGGGATATGCTTCTTGGAAATGACATTAAGGATATTGATATTGTCGTTGAAATGCCTAATGGCGGTACTAAGTTCGCAAACTATGTTACAGCAAAAACTCGTTGTTACTTCTCAGCCAAAAACCCAGTAATCTTTGAGACTTATGGGACGGCAAAGTTCAACATACTTAGTGATGATAAAATAAAAGATATAGACCTTGAATGTGTTCAGACCAGAAAAGAACAGTATCACAAAGAAAGCCGTAATCCAGAAACTTGTTATGGAACACTTAAAGAAGATGCAAGCAGAAGGGATTTAACAATTAATGCTTTATATTATAACATCACAACTGGTAATGTAATGGACTTCAATGGGGGACTTGGATTTAAAGATTTAGAAAATAAGGTCATAAGAACCCCTTCAGACCCAGATGTTGTCTTTACAGATGACCCATTAAGAATCCTTAGGGTTGTCAGATTTGCAACCAGGTTAGGGTGGGGGATTGAGAAAAACACGTGGCTTGGGATGATTAAGAATGCTCATCGTATAAACATTGTTTCAACGGAAAGAATTAGTGATGAATTAAGCAAAATCCTTGTCACCAACAAACCAAGCATTGGAATAAGAAGACTTCGTGATTGTGGTATTCTACATCGTGTGCTGCCAGATATATTTGATTCAAAACACGCATTTGAATCAAAGAACCCTGTAATAACCACTTTTGACCATACGATGGATGTCCTTGACGAGGTTCAGCCTATTATAGAGCATAGATTAGCTGCACTGTTCCATGATGTTGGAAACATAGCAACTAACAATGATAAGACAATCAACCCAACAGAATTCAGTGCTTTGGTTACTGAACATGACTTGAAAGAATTAAAGTTTTCAAATGATATCGTTAAATCTGTATGTACTGCCATTAGATATCATAAATATTTCTCGTCATATACAGATGGGTTTACTCCTCCAGACAAAAAAATAAGGAAATTCTTGAATGCTACTGGCGAAGATGACGCAATTACCTTAGACCTTATGGAGGCGAACAATATACATGTAGCTTTTAATAAGAAAAAAAGACAAGTGTATGGTATCTTGAAACGTATTGAAGAACTTGGCGAAGAAGAAAAGTTTAAGGACATTAAGCTGCCAATAAACGGCAATGATATAATTAAAGAATTCAATATAAAGAAAGGGCCAATTATCGGTATTTTATTAGATACCGTCAAGGAAGCATATTTTGAAGACCCGAATATAACAAAAGAAAAATGTTTTAATATAATAGATGCAAAATTAAAAACAATTGTATAATAATTTTGTTTTTCAAAATATTTTTTATATCTTTGCAGTAAAATAAATAGAAATATGAAAAAAATATTATTAGTGATTGATGCCCAAAAAGATTTCCTAGATGGTGGAAAACTTGGGGTTAATGGCTCAACAAAAGTTATGGATGAACTTTCGGAGTTCATCAAGGAACACGCAAATGATTACGAAATGGCTATTGCCACTGTTGATTGGCATCCAGTGTCACACTGCTCATTTAAAGATAATGGTGGAATGTGGCCAGCACATTGCATTCAGCATTCAGAAGGAGCGGCAATATATGAGCCAGTTCTCAACGCACTTAACAGTTACGCAAAGTCGTTCGACATATTAACCAAGGGAACAGATGAATCTAGAGAAGAATATTCAATCTTCAAAAACATCTTATCGAAGGATAAGTTGTTACGTATTCTTTCCCTGGCAGAAATAGATGAGATTGATGTTGTCGGCATTGCGTTCGATTATTGTGTGGCAGATTCAGTCAAGGACGGACTCAGGGTATTACCTAACGTCAAGTTCAATGTCATTAAGAAATATTGTCCTGCTATTGCAGAGGACTCAGCAAATGATTTTATTAATTTTATTAAAAACAGTGAAAGAGTATGTCTAGTGGAAGAATAGAATTGCCCTTAGAAGAATATAACTCCATGAAATCTAAAATAGAGGAATACGAAAAAACTATTAGTAGTATATCTAAGGATATTACAAGATATAAGGAGGAAAACAAAGAAATGAAATCATTTATTTCTGAAGTTATGGACACAAAAGCTTCTGAAAGAATTTTTAGTTGGGAGAATTTTAAAGAAAAAGCAGAAACTTTTTTAAATAAGGTATGATGTTTAAAAAAACTTATAAAGAATCAAGCGTTATCACAAAGAAAGCTTTAAACATTTTGTATCGTTATTTAAAAGATAGAAAAATGTATTATTGGTTCAAAAAACAAGAAGGAGACAATTTTCTGAACAAGCTTGGTTATATTCCTAATATCTCTTTACACAGGAGAGCTTTTAGCAACGGAAAACAAGAACTAGTATATGTACCAAATCATAAGTTAAAAAGCGAAAGTCTTTTTTTTCATGGGGTTTATGATGCAATACTATTTTTCACTAAGTCTAATGCTATAACTTCAAATGTTTTAAAAGATTATTTCAAAAAGAAGGCATCTGAAAGAAAATGTATTATAGACTACCATTTTAATTACATATGTGGCATAATATTCATGGCATTTGGTGTAATTCTGCAAACGTTCATCTGCTATCTGATAGCGCCATCGTTCGTACTAGATTTCTTGGCAATATACGCTGTTATTAGTATCACTTGCTTATGTTTAACTTTTTGTATATTAGAATAAATGGAAACCTTCAGAGAATTTATAAGAAGTTTTTTCAGCTTGTTTTTAATGTTAACATGCTTTATAGGGTGCGGAGAGTCGCTTTATTTTATGGATAAAATCAGTAATAGCTCTAAAAAAAAGTCCTATATCAGGCCTAGTTACTACTATTATCCAGAGGAAACAGAACCCGACACTATCAAATCAAACTTTTATTACTATTAAAAAAAAACAAATTATGGTTTACAGTATTTTAGATACAGATTTATATAAGTTTACAATGTCAAATGGTTATTTTCAACTCTATCGTGATGCTGAAGGAACTTTTAAATTTAATGACCGCAACAACGAGGTTTATGATAAGAGGTTCTTGGCCATGCTTCAGTTGGAGTTTGCTAGACTTTGTAACCTTAAGCTGACAATAGAAGAGTATATGTACATATCTCAAATTCGTTTCTTGTCAACTAACTACACTGAATGGTTAAAGGATTTCCAATTTGAACTTGATAAAATTAAATTCTGGCTTGACGAAGATGGACACCTTCAGATTGAGGTAACTGATAAGATGTATAAGGTTACCCTCTATGAAGTGCCTATTCTTGCAACTGTTGCTGAGTGTCGTAACAAATGGCTTGGTATTACAATTAATCATGATAAGGTAATTGAAATTCTCGACAAGAAGATTGATTTTGCAAATGAACACAAGTTACGCTTCTCTGAATTTGGGACTAGACGTAGAGCTTCTGCTGCAAGTCACGAAATTATTGTAAAACGTTTGAAAGAACGCTGTCCTGACTATTGTGTTGGCACATCTAATGTGTATTTTGCAATGAAGTATGGTATGATGCCTTCTGGTACATGTGCCCATGAGTGGATTATGTTTCACGCTGGAATCGGTGGCTTTAAGACAGCCAACCTTACGGCACTTAATGATTGGATTAAAGTGTATCAAGGAGACCTTGGTATTTCATTAATTGATACATATACCACAAAATCATACCTTCACACACTTACACTGAAACAAGCAAAATTACTTGATGGATTCCGTCAAGATAGCGGTGATGAACGTGAGATAGGCGATATGATAATTGACAAGTTACGTGAATTGCGAATTGACCCAACTAGTAAGACAATTGTGTTCAGTAACGCTCTCAATTTTGAGAAATACGCTGAAATCGCAAAATATTTCGAAGGCCGTATCAAAGTTTCTGCTGGTATTGGTACAAATCTAACTTGTGATTTAGGAATTGATGGTTACAAACCAGCAAACATTGTAATGAAACTATCTAAGTGCCGTTACAGTCCTCGTGACTTCTGGGAGTATGTTATTAAAATCTCTGATGATTTTGGTAAACATATGGGAAACAAAGACCTTTTCGAAATTGCAGCAAAGGAACTTCACTTTGAAGAACTTAAGATTAAAGTTAATTAAATAAAATAAGGAAAACATGAGAGTAACAGACAAACACATATTTTTTTGGGGAGAATGGCCTTCAAACTGGTATAAGACACACTTCGTAGTAAATGAAGGTGATAAGAGGCTTGAATTCTTTAATTCGGAACAATATTTTATGTATATCAAGGCCAAGACATTCGGTGATGAAGAAATTGCAATGAAAATATTGTTTGAGGGTAAAAACCCAAAGGTGGCAAAGACGCTTGGTAGAAAAGTAAGAAACTATGATGACTCTGTGTGGAACAAGAAAAGATATCAAGTAATGGTCGATGCCAATGTATATAAGTTTTCTCAAGATGAAAAACTTAAGGCACTCCTATTGAATTCTGAGTTTGATGGAAAGAAATTCGTTGAGGCAAGCCCAATTGATGGCATATGGGGCATCAAGTGTGACGAAACAACGGCTAAGGATGACGAGTCCAACTGGAATGGACTAAATCTTCTTGGTAAGGCATTGGATGAGGTTAGAGTTAGATTACTTTAGAAGTTATAAGCATGAAAAAGATACTATTTTTGCTCTTAGCAATATTCTTTGTTTCTTGCGAATGCCCATATTGCGGACAAACAAAATGCCGTTGTGGGTATGATGATTACGGTATCATATATGAGTATGACCAGTTTTATGCTAATAAACTTCTAGGAGAATGGCAAATATGCTATGGATGCAAAGTTGGCGGAATTGAGCTTAAAGACATTAAGTTCTTTAGTAGCAAACGATGCGATATAGTCATGCTTAAGTCTAGAAGTATAGATTTATACACAGAAACGTGGTCGTATTCCTATACTGGTAGTTACATAAGATTCTACAACAACAGTGGGAATAGCTTTTCGTTCAAGGTTAAAGGATATATTTATCCAGAACTGTATTTACAAGATTCATTTGGAGAATATACATGGAGAAAAATAAAACCGTATGATTGTATTAATTGAAAAATATAAGTTATGAAAAAGATTTTTTTGATGCTATTTCTTTTATTTTTACTTTCACTTATTATAACGTTAACAATTTCACTTCTTATATCTTAAATAAAAAAATTATATTATGAAATTCAGGGACAAAATTTTAAGCGCTATCGACAGCGCAGCTAATCAGACAAAATCATTGATAAATGATTTGGGTGATTCTTTTGATTCATTTGATTTAAACTCTCAGTATGACAGTTTAATGGAATGTAGTAATTCACTTCTTGCAAAAAGCAATGATTTGCTAAAAGACATTAATGGGCTATTCAAACGTGTAAAGGACAGCCTTGTTGATTTCTCTGTTACAGTACCCTTTAATGAGAGTGCAGGGGAGACTCTTGATTGTTATGTGGAAGATGGCAAACTAAACATCGTAGTTTCGTTCAAGAATGAAACAACCGAAAAGCGTAATAGTACACGTGTAGATATCCCAGATAACTGTGACATTGATAAGCTTGCAACCAAGATTAATAAAGCGAATAAGACTGCTACCATAACGATTCCTAAGAAGGTTGCAGAGAAAAAGGAAAAACCTCGCAAAAAGAAATTTGGTACTAAACCATCAATAAAGCGTGATAGTAAAGGTCGTTTTGTAAGAGCAGAGTAATTAAAGAATGTTAAATGTTGGGGGTAACACTTGTTATTCCCAATATTTTTTTATATATTTGCAAAAAGATAATACTATTATGCAAAAAGCAATGAAAACTGATAAAAATAAGCTAACAAAACTTATATGCGTATTCTTACATAATAATAATTCATTAGAAAAATATTGTTGTAATGTTTTAAATTCTCATTATGATATTAATCTAGATGGCTTATTATTTAAAAAACTTAGTGAAAAAACTCTTTACATAATAAAAGACAGACTTAGGCGCATTGATATTAATAGCCCAGATTCAATTAGTATGTTCTTTGAATACTGGGACACTGCCTTTTATTGGCACGAGACACTAGAAGGCAGAGATTATTGGATTAAATTACATTATAAATGGTGTGATTATTTTGATAAAAACATGAAAAAGGTATTAGAAAAATGAAAATATGTGGAATTTCAGATATGCACGGAAACTATGATTTCACTGTAGAGGCGTGTGATATTGTATTGATATGTGGGGACATTGTTCCATTGGATATACAGAAAAACTTAGTTAAAAGTGAGGAATGGCTTAAAACATTCTTCATACCTTGGTGTACCAATCTGCCTTGTGAAAAAGTAGTGTTCATCGGGGGCAATCATGATTTCATTTGTGCAGCTAGTCCAACGGTCATAAAGGATGCTCTTAAGGGACAAGATAAGGTTGTATATTTGGATTGTGAAACATATGAATATAAAGGAAAGGTTATATATGGCACACCATTATGTAAGAAGTTCTATAATTGGGCGTTTATGGCGCTTACCATAGATGAGCAAAGAGAAATGTATGAGCGTCATTTAAAAGCAATAGGTAAAATTGATATTGTGATATCACACGATTGTCCATATGGAATTAATGACATAATATTGCAAGAAGATGTCTGGTGGGCAGACGGAAGCCATATAGGGAATAAGGCATTAAGATGGTTTATCGATGAGGCAAAACCAGAACTATGGCTAGAAGGCCATTTGCATACTTGTGAACATAACAAGGTAATGCATGGAGATACTGCATTGTATAATGTCTCATTACTTAACGAAAATTATGAAATGGCATATGAACCATTATATGTAGAATTAAATTAAACACAATGTTATGATAGCATATAAAGAAAACAACTTTTGCACAGACAAAGAATATTACATTGAATTCTTAGTGCTTAAAAACTTAAGCAGAATCTTAAAACAATATAAGTTATTCAATTTACTTAAATGTACTATTGGTGTTGATGAAAAACCTTCTATTTATACCGTATTTAAAGATGTTTTTCCAAGTAGTATAATGAGTATCGCATTGGGTAATCCTTTTATTAAAGCAAAGTCATTAAAAGACATTTTGGTTATAATGAGAGGTAAAAACAGTAATATTAACCTCGAAGATGATAAAAGTATTCAAAGTCATGTAATATACGCAACTAATTTAGTTCTACATATTCTTATAGAGCGAAAAGTCAAAAAAATTAGTTTACTAGAAGAAATTGGAGAAAAAGTATTTAAAGCGACTTGTAATGATTTGTTCGGAGAAGCCTTTGAGGATTTAACTGCGCCTCCTGAAGTAGACATGAATATTATTAATAGAATTGCAAAAGATTTAAGGCGAGGAAGACGTATAGAACTCAACCAAAAAGAAAAAGAACAACTTGACAAATTCATTTTATTCATGAAGAATAACTCTTTCCCAAATCCTTTTGAAGACGAAGGGTTCTGCTTAAGTGATGGCTGCGGAGACGAACCAGTAGAGGAATGGAGTAATGAAGATGTTGAATTGTCCTATGATGACTGGCTCTAATAATATAACATAATATGGAAAATTTACACCCATGCATTGGAAAGGATTGTTCTATGTGCGAGACCTGTATCTATGATGAACCTTTAGAAAATTTATATTCTAAAAAAACAGAAGATTTAAGCCCAGGTAATTCATGCAACTATTGTGGCTATTTAATCAAGCAGTATAATGGAGCTAACGACACTATATTTAATGCATGCTGTTCTAAGTCAGTTATAGAAACAGAGAATGCTAGGAGACCAAGAACAATTGATTTCAGACTCACAGATGTAATGCTAATTAAAAAGCCATTTTGGTGTCCAAAGTTAAAAGAAGAAACTAGGGGGACTGAAAGCTTTAACGCTAGCAATAAAGAAAGACTTACATATAATGAAAAGAAAGATAGACTTAAAAGTTTGCCGCCACAGCTTAATTGGAATCAGTTGACTGTTGGCAAGAAATATGTGGTCCCATCCATTCTTGGAAGAAAAAGAAAACTTCTTACT
>Ga0326511_10004838_pt1 | contig 10689 bp, 15 predicted proteins | sample 0_2496_0518_D_FD_203701 | JGI IMG/M metagenome (GOLD analysis project Ga0326511, IMG submission 203701) | Bovine rumen microbial communities from UC Davis, California, United States - 0_2496_0518 | ecosystem: Host-associated > Mammals > Digestive system > Stomach > Rumen | place: USA... | reverse complement strand
CCGGATAAATCAGCGATATCCGGAGCATAATAATCATAGGGAGCTAAACACTGATTTTCGATAAGCCATTTTGCCGAAACACCGACGATTAAATCATCATTGACATCGGCAAGCCCTGAGCCGTCCAGCCGGACGGGCGTTGCGGTAACGCCCACCCGATAGGATTTTTTAAAATAATCATAGATTTTACGATAAGAATTTGATTTGCTGTGATGGTTTTCGTCCGTGATGATTAAATCCGGAGTCCGCAGGCTTGACAGCCGTCTGGAAGCGGTCTGCACCATCATGATGTCACACAGCGACATATCACACCCCCACCATGAGAACGTCCGGAAAATCTGTTCGCAGAGTTCTTTGCGATGCACCAGAAACAGAACATTCTTGTGATTGAGTGTTGTCCGCTTTGCGATTTCGGCAACTATCACAGACTTACCGCCGCCACACGGCAGAACAATGCACGGAGCTTTATGCCCGGTTCTCCATGATTTTTGCGTCCGGAGAATCAGTTCTGTCTGATAATCACGCAGTTCCGGCATTCTGATTCATCTCCTTCGCCTTGATGGCACAGCCCCAGCAGAGTTTTCTGCCGTATTTTTTGAGGGCAGTTCCGGCTATCTGCTTTGCGGAATATTTGTCATAATCCTGAATTTCCTGACCGCAGTCGGCGCAGTAGAAAACGCCGAACAGATGCGCAATCTGTCTGAAGTCGAGGGGCATTCTTTCCGGAAGTCCGAAACGATTCTTAGCGTCGTACCACGCAGTCTTTGTGGCATACATCACACGTTTCTGACTGGTTGCGCGATGCTTTTTGCCTTCGGAATCCGTAGCTGTGATATTCGTCTGAAACGCGAGGAAAAGCGTCATATCGCTCCATTCTTTGAGCAGAGGGGCGATTTTATTCGTGGTCTTGCTGCCGAGTTTCATTTCCCAGTGGTCATATTCGGCAGTCAGTTCGGGAGCGGTGACTTTTTTCGTGACGGCATGGCAGAGAATCACGACGTTGACACCGTCCGAAATCAGGGGATTTGTCAGTTCCAGAAAACGGCTGATAAGTTCCGATTCATACTGCCAGCCCTTGCCGTAACCGAAATCCTCAATGCCTTTCAGAATCTTATCTTCTGTGGAGTTATCACGGCAGATTTTATCAATCGCCATGCGCTCCGCCCAGTCGAATGTATCGATAATGACGGATTTATAATTTTTCTGCTGATGATTCTCGGCGATGAATTTCAGTTCGTCGCAGAGCATTTCCCAGCAGTCCGGAGAGGGCAGACGGCGGACATTCATGTGAGTGGTACTGCCTTCGCAGTCGAGGAATACCGAACCCGGACACTGGCTTGCAAGGGTCGATTTCCCGACACCTTCCTGACCGTACAGCACGACTTTCAGACCCTTGTTCTGCTGAACGCCGTTGACTTCTTCGTAGTTAAACTGGCTCATGTAAATTCTCCTTTCTGCACTCCGGACAGAATTCCGGAGTGCCGTCAAAATGATAATCTTCTTCATAGAGTTCTTTTCCGCAGTTATCGCAGACATGAATCATAATACTGTCATGCCGGAAACACGTTCCGCAGGAATGACCGCACCGTGCCGGAGATTTTCCGGACAGGCACATCAGAACGTCTTTTATCATGCCTGCACCTGCTTTCTGATTTCGCTGAGGGAAGTTTCCGCCCCTTTGATGACAGTTTCTGATTTATCCAGAAAAGCGGAATCTGGATTTTCACAGAGAAACTTCACAAGCTGTTCGATGCTGTCGCACAGTGTAGCAATCCGGACTTTAAACCGCTTCATTTCTGGAGAATCTTCTTTCTGTTCAGCAAGCTGTTTTTTCAGCTTTTCGACTTCCAGAAACGCATTGTCTCTCTGGAGATTTGCACGCTGAATTTCTTCCTGACTTTCTTTCTTGAGACGCTGTCTTTCCTCAACAAGCTGCTGATTCATATTAGAAGCGAATTCTGCAAAGCGTTTTTCCTCGGCATCGGAAACAGCCTGTTCCTGATTTTCGAGTTCTGCAATCCGGTTTTCGAGCCGTTGAATTTCTTCGAGTTCTGCCGTTGACTGCATGACCTCAACAGGACGGTTTTCCAGCTCCTGAATCTGACTTTCAAGCTGCTGCTTATTTTGTTTCAGCGTGCTGATTTCCGATTTCAGTTCCTTGACACTGGCTTCGGAAATATTCAGTTTCTGCTGAATTTCCTCTCTCTGGGGTTCGTCCAGTTTGGCAAGCAGATATAATTTTTCAGTTCCAATTGAGGGAAGTCGACTTCCCTCATCTGCTGAAAATCCGCTTGCAATTGCAACATATTTTTTCGCTTGTCTATAAGTGATGCCTACTTCCTGTTCGCAGTACTCCTCGAAATTCTGATAATCCAGTTCTTTATAAAGCTTGTTATCGCGCATTTCTTTCAGACCCTTGCAGACCTCGTAAAGCGATTCCTGCGCTATCTGCGCATGAGCCTTGATATGCTGATTCAGCTTGACAGCTTTTGTATAATCAGCACTCATGATTTCGGTTTCCGGAAGTTCCTCGAATTCTGTATCGTCCCAGTCTGTTTCTAAATTCATACTTGACAAATTCCTCACTTTCTGATAGAATATAAATGATTCTAATATAAAACGCCATGACATACAATGGCATTTTATTCCGTCCCGTTCCCGGAGTGTTCCGGGACGGGCTTTTTTATGATTTTCCGCAGAGTGTGCCGAGCGTCTGATAAATCTCAGAGAGCTCCTTTTCAGCATTATCACGGATAAGTTTCAGCTCGACAATGCGTTCCGTGACGGTTTTCAGAGATGCTTTCCAGTCCGGCGGAACGGCTTCGGATTCCTGATTCTGTGCAGGAACTTCCGGAACAGCAGTTTCTGCTTTCTTCGGCGGCTTTGGAACAAGTACGCCGTTGGAAATCAGAATCTGACGGATTTCCTCTACAGAGCAATGATTCTCCCGTGCTGTTTTCTGAATATAGTACGTTCTGTTCTTTGCACTCAAATAGCCGCGGCAGATAACTGAATCAGCACGGAGTTTTTCTTCAATGACTCCGCTTTCTCTCAGAATACGAATAATTTCCTCTTTTTCGCACTGATTCAGTTCAGCGAGAATCTGAATCTGATGCCGGCTATCCTTTGCCTGCCGATACTCACGGCAGATTTCTTCATTCGTCATCTGCATACAGATACTACTTTCTGTTCGATTGAGGTATAAGCCTGATAGGTGTCATTCCATTTCAGAATGACGAGGTCACATTCTCCGTCAGTCTCTTTGCGCCAGAACGCCGCAGCCATGCAGGCTTCGCCGTAGGTATCGAATTCGCCGACAGAACCGTAACATTCATAGAGGTCGAACACCTGATATTTTTTAGGCATCTGCATCACCTCTCAGTCTTCATACGGCAGAAGTTCGCCGTTGACAAGTTCCCACTGCATACCAGCGCAGTCGAAACGGATATAGTTCCAGTCGGTGGCATCATAGAGCGGTTCGCGGTGATAGGTATCTTTCACGCGCAGACGATGATATTTATTGACTTCAAAACTCTGTGCTTCACGGATAATCTGAATTTTTTCCGGCATGAAGCCGAACAGCATGGAAAGATGTTCAATGGCTTCTTCATCGCTCGGAATTATCGCTGAACCGGATTCCGCAAGTTGATTGTAATCTTCCTGCTTCATATTTGTGCCGGTATGTTCAGCCGGCTTCCAGTCAAGCTCCTTGTCGAGCTGGATTTTCAGCTCCAATTTTTTAAGTTTCTCCTCCTCGAGCTTTGTTTTCAGGTCACAGATTTCAACATACGCCTGCTGTTCTCTTGCCTGTTCGAGCTTGTTGACTGCTGTCTGAATGCGTTCTGCAAGGCAGTCTGTGTTCATCTTGTAATTGCGGCAGAAGTCGTGCTTGTCCTCTTTGGATTCGTTGTAGAACTTCTCAATTACGGAATACTGGTTCGCTGACGGATAAATCCCCGTCAGATTTTCAAATTCACTGATTAACATTGATAATTTCCTCACTTTCTTTTTTGCGTTTCTGTTCCCATTCCTCAAAGCCTTCGAGAATGTCAGGGTCTTCCTGACACCATTTTTTAATTTGCCGGAGCATCATATTGCCGACAAAACTGCTGATTTCTCCGGGCTGGTCAATGACGGTGATTTTCTGTTCTTTGGATAACGGCACAATAATTCCTCCTTTCAGTTTTCCGGTGTGTTCTGCTGTACGGTCAGCAGAAACATGTTTAACGTTGTCCGGAGCATCAGCAAAAAAGCCGCTTTACGCTCCGGTGTGAGCTGGTCATACAGCTTCTGAAATTTTTCCTGTTCTGTCATAAATTTCACCCCCTTCGGAATCAGTTTCGGATATTCATGCAATCGCTGTTTCTGGTTTATACTTGTCAATTGGCTATCCTAAAAGCATTTTTATAGTGAACACTATCAAAACCCCGATAACGAATATGCTCATAGCAACTGATAACAGTGTCAAACAGAAGTTGACAATTTTTTCTTGAATTCTTAAAAAATCAGAAGATTTTTCAAGCTTTTCAAGCCGAGTTTCAAAATCAGATTTATGATTCATTTTCTCACCCCCTTGCCTTTACTGTAATTCTATTATAGCATATTTTTTACTAGTTGTCAATAGAAAACTAGTATTTTTAATACTAGTAATATGTAAAAAATATGCTAGTTTTTTTGTTTACATTGCACAAATACTACTACTTTTAGAAAAATTCAAGAAATAGCAGTTGACAAGCTAGTAAAAATCATGCTATAATTTAAAATAGAAAGGGGGTGAAGAAAATGAAAGTACAATTACAACAGTTAAGAAAGGCTAAGGGCTTGACACAAGAAGAAATAGCTAACATATTAGATGTCAAGTTAAGCACTTATCAGAAATATGAAAGAGATGCCATTTCTCCACCTTATGACACGCTAATTAAAATAGCCGACTTCTACGGAGTCACAACAGACTACCTGCTCGGCAGAGAGCCAGCCAAGCCAGAGCCGAACCCGTTCGCTGACTTAGGTCTTGACAAGGAAAGCGAACAGGAAATGCTTGCACAGTATATGAGCTTTCCGCCGGAAACAAGAGCGATTCTCATGGATGCCCTTGTTCAGCTTGCAAGCGTTGTCAAACCGAATGAACCGGAAACAATCCGCCAAAGCACAATGATTGACTGCGGTACTGTCGGCGAAGAACTCGAACGCCGTGCCAGACAAAAAGATACCGCATAAGAATGTATCGGCACAAGTAAAAAAATCCGTCCGGTACACCATGCCGGACGGAGTTCATCAAAGAAGGAGGTTTTTGATTATGAAAAAAGCAGTATTCTACGGACGGTACAGCTCCATGAATCAGACTGAGCAGAGCATTGAAGGTCAGCTCCATGTCTGCGAAAAGTATGCCGAACAGAACGGGCTTGAAATCATAGCACAGTATGTCGACAGGGCACAGAGCGGAAAGACGGCAAACCGGAAAGAATTTCAGCGTATGATTACCGACAGCGAAAAAGGCATGTTTGAAGCTGTACTTGTCTACAAACTTGACCGCTTTGCAAGAAACCGTTTCGACAGTGCCATGTATAAAAGGCAGCTCCGTGAAAACGGCGTAAAAGTCATTTCTGCCACGGAAAACATCAGCGACACTCCGGAAGGCATCATGATGGAAGCCGTTCTGGAAGGCATGGACGAATACTACAGTGCAGAGCTTGCAAGGAAACTGCACAGGGGCATGGCGGAATCATTCAGAAAAGGATACTTTATCAATCGTGCCGCACCGTTCGGCTATCGTGTGGAGAACCACAGACTTGTGATAGACGAACAGAAAGCACCGCTTGCCGCTGAGATGTTCCGGCGGTACGCTTCCGGAGAACGTTTCACGGATTTGATTCAATGGCTTGACGGCATGGGTATTCCGAACGGCAACGGCAGGAGCTGGCAGAACTGGAATCTGTCTGTCATTTTGAAAAACCGTGCCTACATTGGAGAATATACCCGTTCTGACATGGAAGGCTTTGCACCTTGTCCGGCAATCACAGACAAGGAAACATTCAATAAAGTTCAGAACCGGCTTGCTGAATTCGCACACCGTGCGAGAGAAAATAAAACTAAAAATCATTTTGATTATTTTCTGAGCGGATTTCTGATTTGTGGCGAGTGCGGAAAACATATCGGCGGAAGCAGTGTTGCACAGAAATTTCATTACTATCGCTGTTCCGGATGCAGAAAGAAGAACTACAATGCTGAAAAATTACATGAACGTGTTCTAACAACTCTTGCTGAGTATCTGGATTCTGATAAACTTGACCAGCTTGCACAAGCCGCCTACGAAGCCTATCAGCAGGAACAGGAAACAAGCGAAGTGCCTGCACTGGAACATGAATTACAGGATGTTGAAAAACAGCTCCGGAATGCAGTGAATGCAATTCTGAAGGGCATTGACACACCGTTCCTGAAAGAAACAATGGACGAACTGGAAAAAAGAAGAACAGCATTGAAATCAGCCATTCTTGATGCGCCGACACCGCTTCCGGAATTTACAGTGAATCAGTTCCGGTACATCCTTGAAAAGAAACTCTCAAATTCTGCAAGAGAAATGCTTTCCACCTTTGTGAACAGAATTATTCTCACAGAAGATGAACTGGTTATCTGTATCAATCTGACTGATGAAAACAACACACCGCCACTCGAACAGTATTTGTGTAAAGTAGGGGATATGTCAGGAAGTCCATGCTTACACAAAGTCATTTATATGTCAGGCTGGTTATTTGTTGCCGCCTGAAAATTGAAAACCAATAAAAAAATCCGGTAGAAATCAAAGTCCTGCCGGATTTTTCATTGATATTCCGATAAAAACAACAGGGCTATTACCCTGTTTGAATTCGCATTGTTCAGTATTTGCCCTGACCCCGGTCACTTCCGAAAACAGTGACAGCGATTTTCAATCCCCCCGCATATTTTTATTCAATAATCTTCCAGTCATCTGCGAGCATATCCGTCTGTGATGCGAGCCATCCGATGACAATTGTGTTCTGAGCTGTTTTCATGCAGATGCTGTCAGTACAGGGCGGCATATCTCCGGAACAGAGACAGTGTGTCAGCTGCTTTCCGTCTGCTAAGAACAGATACATATCTTTTCCGTTCCAGCCAGTCCGTGCGACCCTGTCGCCGTGCTTCAGGGCTTCGAGAGCGTGACCGAAATTCATCTGACCGGATTTTCTGTAAGCATTCTCAAAAGCTTCTTTCGGAGACCATGACTGATAGCCGTCCGGATAATACTTGACGAGATAGCCTTCATCATCCGGATTTTCATTTTCGGGCATTGTCCATCCGCGGTACTGAATATATTCCCCTCTTGTCATGGGCTTTGCTTTGATTCTTTTCGTGCCGATATATTCTTCAAAGTTCATGAAATCAATCCTTTCTGATAACAAAATTCTCCCACTTCTTGTAGCAGTCAACATAAAGTTCGTTCTTGTCGCCGTTATAAGTGAGTTCATAATACATGCCGTCCGGCAGAGTAGTCGAGACAAGAGCTTTCCAGTTCTGGAGTGCCTTGCAGAACCAGACGACATAGACATCATCCAAGCCAATCTGCACAGCGTCTGTCTTGTCAGTATGTTTGTTTACATACTCCCGGACAGTTTCCTTGCATAGTGTGATAAAGCTGACATCTGTCATAAGAATCATTCCTTTCGTGATTTCAAAAAGATGCAGATATAGAAAATATTATCAATCATATTGCCGAGAGTGGCAATCCAGACCATGTGAACAAAATCCAGATGCAGGAACAGAGCCGCTGCCGAGCCGATGATAGTAGCTGCCGCTGAAACTGCATTGTTATTATTATCGAACCGTTCTCTCTGCTGTTCAGTGGGATAGCGCATCGCGCGGAGTCTTACACCGCCGCAGATGATGTTCCGGGTAATCAGGCAGAACAGCAGCGTGTCCAGAACATAGTACATCAGAATATTTTCCGGATGAAATGTCACATACAGCGAGGTACAGAACCCGGCGAGACATTCCAGAACGCACAGAACTGCATAGAACGGGAAGAACCTGTCAGAGAATCTGTTCCACAGTGCCGAAAACAGAATCACGCTGAGACAGTTCATAATCTGCTGGACGGCAACAGTTCCGCCGGAAATGCCGGACATAATCTCTTTGTAAATATACGGATAAGTCGCTGAGTAGAAACAGTCGGCGAAGAAAGTCGCCGTCAGCATGGCATCCGGTTTTTTCATTGTAAAATCCTCTCGTGATTCTCTCGTGAAAATGCAAGCCGTTTCTCTGAAAAATACAGAAAAACGGCTTGCTTTCGTTATTTCAATCTTATGATTTTCTCGCGGTTCTCTCGTGAAATTACTGTTCTGTGAGTGTTCCGGAGAAGGTCTTGCCGTCTTTGACAGCCGTCATCTGAATGGTTTCTTTTTCCACAGTTTCAACAGGCTTTTCAACTGTTTCCGAATTGGAAATAGTTGTTTTCTGGAATCCGTTCAGCCCTGCGGACTTGATGATTTCCGGAAAGTTTTCTTTGTAACAGTAGTTCATGTCGCATCTGTGGTTAATGCCCGGTACGTTTCCGGAAGATGAATACTGCCACATATCGAACGGGTACTTGTAGGAAGTCTCTGAAACGCCGTAATGCGCCACCCAGACGGTATATCGTTTCAGAATATCTTCTGTGAAATAATTCTCCAGATAAGACTTGCTGGAATAGATTCCGGCATAATATCCGGCATTTTCGAGAATATCAAGAAACGCCTTCGCCATTTCGGAACACTTTGCTTTTCCGAGCGCGAACTGTGATTTTTCCTCGAAATCCAGATAAACCGGATATTCAAACTGTTTGCCTTTAATAGTTTCAAGAAAGACTTTCGCTTCGGTCTGGATTTCAGAGACAGATTTTGCGTAGGAATACCAGTAACAGCCGACCGGAATTCCGGCTTTCTTCGCACCTGCATAGTGACTTTCAAACATTTTATCTTTCTGTGATACAAGGTTTCCATATCCGGCGCGGATAATGACAAAATCGACGGATTCTTTGACAGAATTCCAGTCAACTTTCGGTTCACAGTAACTTACGTCAATCCCTTTCAGCATAAAATTCACTCCTCCTTGTCTTCTCTGAGCTGTTCGAGAACTCTGATTAAAATTTTCGGCAGGGGAATGCCGATTCTGCCGACATTTTCGAGAATGCTGATGCCTTCGTTCGAGAGATAGAACCCGATAACGGCTGACCTGCACATACTGGACTGTCCGCCGAAAATCTGTGTGTCGAGAATATGACCCACGGCGACAATCAGCAGAATCAGACCTTTTTTAAGAATTCCCCAAAACCCGGTTTTGCTTGAGACTTTTTTCCGGATGCTCCCGGCAATCACGCCCGTGATATAATCCAGAATCATGAACACAATCAGCGCGGCAAGAAGTCCGTCCAGACTGCCCCATAAAAATCCTGCAATGCCGCACAGAACCGAACATGTCCATCGGATAAAATCAGTCATTCAGTACCGCCTCCTCATGATTGAAAGTTTCCGCCTTTTGGTAAAAACGGAATTTTCAGAACGTTGTCATAGAGCATCAATGCATTGTCAGATAATCGCTTTACTGGAATAAAATCCCGAATCAGCACATTATTTTCATAGATTTGACAGCTATAAAATTTAGTATAGCTTTTTCCGGTTGAACCGGAAGCTCCCCCGGCACTGACATTCATATCAAATAAAAACATGGGATTGATACCGTCGGTCAGTGCGCCGTTCGTTAATACCTTGTCAATCACTGTCCCGTCCGGATACGAGAAGCGCATATTCAGTCCTTCCGCCGAAATGATGCATCTTGAACAGAAATCTATATTATCCAGATAGGTCGTGTCACCATTACCACGCATACAATGAGCACCGCCCCAATTTTGCTGATTCCGGACGAACAACACCCATAAGTCTGAACCGCTTCCATAGTTGTAGCGTGAACCGTATAAAACCAGAGGACTGCCGTATTGACTGCTAGTATTGGGGATGCTGTCAATCACAATTTTAGTGTTGACTGTATGCACGATTTGCGTATTAACATATAAATTGCCGCTTGTCTGCACGGAATTGACCGTTTCAAAATTATCTTCAAAAACAGACGACAAGAAGCCGTTCCCGTTTACATCCGGATAAAATACATTTGTCAGCGTTTCCAGCATTCCGGAAACGCCGTCAGAAATTCGCTTGACGGGTACAAAATTCATGATAAGCGAGTTATTCTCATAAATCTTGAACGAATACAGACAAAATTCTCCGAAATTCGATACACTGCCACTGTCATTATAGCATCCTATCCAAATTGGGCGACCTCCGTAACCTGTTGTTCCTGTCGGTGCAGAAACGCTGTCAATTAGTGTTTCTCCGTCGTACCACGAAAGTAGTTCCTTATCCAATACAATCTTGATTTTTCGATAATACGGCAGACTTTTTGAAACTGTAGTGCGGTTTCCGCCCCATGCGAATTGAATTCCATGATTTCCAGAGCGATTATATGTCAGATAAAGCATGTTTGTTCCGAAAAGAGTCTGGTAATATTGGTCGTAATTGTCTAACAGCATGACTTCGCATTCGATTCTGGTATTATCGTTCGGAACATATCCGGTGTTGAAATACTGGCGGTTTGTTGTCCGGATAAAATCGAGTGTCCGGAATCCGGTGCGTCTCCAGATGAGCT
>Ga0326511_10004837_pt1 | contig 10693 bp, 8 predicted proteins | sample 0_2496_0518_D_FD_203701 | JGI IMG/M metagenome (GOLD analysis project Ga0326511, IMG submission 203701) | Bovine rumen microbial communities from UC Davis, California, United States - 0_2496_0518 | ecosystem: Host-associated > Mammals > Digestive system > Stomach > Rumen | place: USA: California... | reverse complement strand
GCGCGGCGGCAAAACAATATGGTATTTCCAAAAGTACAGTCCATATGGATGTACCAAAAGAGAACGGAAAGAAAAGATTTTTAAATAATTTTCACCATATCGAAAACTCCTCTTGATTTTTGAAATCATTTCTGGTATAATAGTAATAAAGAAATGAGGTGTTGCACATGATAAAAAGAGAACTCTATATGAAGCAGGTACGTCCATTTATTGGGAAGGATATTGTGAAAGTTCTGACGGGCATTAGAAGATGCGGAAAATCCGTCATGCTGAAACTGATTCAAGAGGAATTAAAAGAAACAGGCATTTCAGAAAATCAGTTTATCAGTATCAATTTTGAATCAAAAGCACTGGATTTCATAAAAAATCAAGAAGATACCTACACGTATATTAAGGAATTTGCAAGAGGACATTCCGGTAAAATTTACTTGTTTCTGGATGAAGTGCAGGTGCTTGACAAGTGGGAAGAATTAGTCAATGCTTGTATGATTGATTTCGACTGTGATATTTATATAACAGGCTCAAATGCAAAATTATTGTCCGGGGAATTGGCGACCTATTTAGCAGGGAGATACATTCAAATACAGATGTATCCTTTTTCATTTCAGGAAGTCATGCTGTCAAGTCCTGATGCAGATAAGAAGAAATTGTTTCAGGAATATTTGCGTTGGGGCGGTATGCCGTTTCTGTATCAATATCCGATGGACGAAACTGCAAAGAGACAATACCTGTCAGATATTTATGATTCTATCATGCTGAAAGATGTGGTAACAAGAAATCATATCCGTGATACAGAACAATTTGAAAGAATACTCTATTACTTGATAGCGAATACAGGAAATACCTTTTCGGCTGGAAACATTAGCAAATATATGAAAAGTGAGTTCCGGAATATCAGCAATGAAACCATGTACAATTATATTGACTACTGTCAAAAAGCTTGCTTACTGCATTTAGTTTCAAGAATGGACTTGCAGGGGAAGAATCTTCTGAAATTTCAGGAAAAAATCTATCTGACAGACCACGGAATCCGGGAAGCGATTTATGGAAACAATCAAAGAGATATTGAGCATATTTTGGAGAACATTGTTTATATGGAACTGCTGCGGAGAGGGTATCAGGTAACAATTGGAAAAATGAAAGGACTGGAAGTTGATTTTGTAGTAGAAAAAGATGGAAAAAAAGAATACTATCAAGTGTGTTACTTGCTTGCATCTCAGGAGACGACAGAGAGGGAATTTCGTTCTTTGCGTGAAATACAGGATAATTATCCAAAATATGTAATTTCTATGGATGAGTTGGATTTTAGTCAAGATGGGTATCAGCATCTGAACTTGTTAGATTTTTTACTGACCTGAAAAGGTTCGCAAGGCATTCTATAAACTTTATATAAAAATGGCAATCTTAACGGAATATGAAATTATCAAGGCAGAGTTTCGGCTCTGCCTTTTTTGTGCATAAAAAAGATAATTGAAATTATGAATAAAATAAAAATTTTTTTAGTTCAAATTATAAATATATTTTTTATGGAAAAGTCTGCTAAAATGTTATTTTTCAGCATATATTCTAAAAGAAACCGTAACAAGAGGTGAATTTATGCTGAATCAGACCAATGAAAGAGCAGTGATGCTCGGAACGTATATTTCAGAACATTGCGCCACAGTCCGCGCGGCGGCAAAACAATATGGTATTTCCAAAAGTACAGTCCATAAAGATGTCAGCGAACGCCTGCCATACATTCAGCCTGAACTTGCAGAACAGGTTCACGCTGTTCTTCAGCGCAACAAACAGGAACGGCACATCCGCGGCGGTATGGCAACCCGGAAAAAATATGCACAGCTTCGCCAGGCACGACAGCTGAAACAGAAAAATTCGGAATAAGTCTCTTTCCGGAAAGAATGCACTGCCATTCTTTCCGGATTTTTATTTTTTCTTTATTTCAGTATCTTGCAAAGTTCCGGATTTTGTAGTATAATAAATATCAGCAGGAGGGGTTGCAATGACTGCATTTGAAAAAATTTATGAATTAATAAAACTGATTCCGAAAGGGAAAGTTGCTACTTATGGCATGATTGCGCATTTAGCCGGAAATCCGCGCTGGGCGAGGACAGTCGGCTATGCATTGAATGCTGTTCCGCAAGATTCTGACATTCCGTGTCACAGAGTGGTCAATCGTTATGGGAAATTATCTTCTGTGTTTATTTCCGGAGGTATCAACCGACAGAGAATACTTCTGGAACGGGAGGGCGTTCTGTTCCTTGACGGGAATACTGTCAATCTGGAAAAATGCCTCTGGAATGGTCTGACGGAGGAAACAGCATCATGACAGCCGTGGAAATTCTGAAACAATGCTTCGGCTATGACAGTTTCCGGCCGGGACAGGACGAACTGATTTCCCATATTCTGACCGGAGAAGATGTACTCGGCATTATGCCAACGGGGGCAGGAAAATCAGTCTGCTATCAGATTCCGGCTCTGCTCATGCCGGGGATAACGATTGTAATTTCTCCGCTGATTTCGCTTATGCTGAATCAGGTGGATGCACTTCGGGCGAATGGCATTCCGGCGGCATTTCTCAACAGTACCCTGAACAGTCAGGAATACAGAAGCACATTGGCGAGCATCTACAGAGGAGAAGTCCGGATTCTGTATGCCGCGCCGGAACGGTTAGGAACAGCCGCTTTTCAGAATCTTGTCAGACAGATTCCCGTTTCTATGGTCACGGTTGATGAGGCGCACTGCGTTTCCCAATGGGGGCATGATTTCCGGCCGAGTTATCTGAATATCATTTCTTTTCTGAGAAATCTTCCGTTCCGGCCTGTCGTGAGTGCATTCACGGCGACAGCAACGCCGGAAGTTGCTGAGGATATTATCCAGTTATTAGGTTTGAGAAGGCCGTTCTGTCTGACAACAGGATTTAACAGAGAGAATCTTTATTTTTCTGTTCTTCAGCCGCGGGACAAGTTCCGGGCGTTGGTGGAAATCATCCAGAAACATCCGGAGCAGTCCGGAATCATTTACTGTCTGTCCCGGAGGCTGGTAGAACAGGTCGCGGAAGACTTGAACCGATTGGGCTTTCCAGCTGTGCGCTATCATGCGGGGTTATCCGATGAGGAACGCCGTACCAATCAGAATGCTTTTCTCTATGATAAAGTCAGGCTGATTACGGCTACCAATGCATTTGGAATGGGGGTAGACAAATCTAATGTCAGCTTTGTTGTACATTATAATATTCCAAAAAATCCGGAGAGTTATTATCAGGAGGCAGGGCGTGCCGGAAGAGACGGCAGTCCGGCGGACTGTATTCTGTTCTATCAGCCCTCTGATGTCCACACCAATGAATTTTTGATAGACCAATCCGGAGAGAATCTGTCACTTAGTGATGCTGAAAGACTTCAGCTCCGGAACAAAGAAAAAGCCCGTCTCCGGCTGATGCAGGGCTATTGTACACAGAGCGGCTGTTACCGGCGGTATCTGCTGCGGTATTTTGGGGAAGATGCTCCGCCATATTGTGGAAACTGTGGTTTTTGTCTGTCGGCATGTGAACCCAGGAATATCACCATTGAGGCACTGAAAATTATTTCCTGCATTTATCGGCTGAATCAGAAAAATTTATCATTTTCTTCCAAAGAAATCACAGAAATTCTGCGGGGAAGCAAAGCGAAAAAATACCAGTCTCTGGCCGGGTCGCTTTCTACTTACGGTATCATGCAGCAGACTTCTGAAATCCAGTGTCTGGAAATCATCCGGTTTCTGCTTCATAAAAACTGGATTTGCAAAGACAGCAGAGGCTTTTTGCAGATGAATCGGAATTCGGTCATATTTCTCAAAAAGAAATCAGAGCTTGTCATGTATGTGAAAAAGAATTCAGATTCAAAACATTCCGGAATAGCCTATCCATCCGGGAAAAACACTTCTAATGATGCACTTCTCCGGCTTCTGAAAGAGTGCCGTCAGAAAATTGCTGATAAAGAACATATTCCGGCATATATTGTCTTTACGGATGCGACTTTGCAGGATATGTGCCGGAAATGTCCCAGCTCAGACATGGCATTTCTGAGCGTCTCCGGCGTGGGGCGTGTCAAATTGGAAAAATACGGTGATGCATTCATGACAGTGATTAAAAACTATCAAAATCAGTCATGATGATAGATTTAATTTTTTACATAAGGGAGAATGATTTATGGATATGATGCAAATCCTCACAGAGGAATTTTCCGTCCGAAGAGAACAGGTTCAAAACGTTGTTGAACTGCTTGACGATGGCAAAACAGTTCCGTTTATTGCCAGATACCGCAAAGAACTGACAGGCGCACTTGATGACCAGACCATCCGCCGGATTGCCCAGCGGTTACAGGCACTCCGCAATCTCGAAACGCGCAAAGAGGAAATCCGCACAGCCATTGAAAATAAAAATGCTATGACGGAAGAAATCATGCAGGCCATTGACAAGGCCATGACACAGGTTGAACTCGAAGATATTTACCGGCCATTCAAGGAAAAACGCCGGACAAGAGGCTCCGTTGCAAGAGAAAAAGGCCTTCAGCCGCTTGCCGAGTTACTGCTCGGCCAGAATCCCGAACTCAGTCCCGAAGAAGAAGCTAAGGCCTATCTGTCCGAAGAAAAGGAAATTCCTGATACAGAAACGGCTTTACAGGGTGCAATGGATATTATCGCCGAAATCATTTCCGACAATGCCGAAATCCGTCTGAAAATGCGTGATGTATTCCAGCGTTTCGGGACAATGGTCTGCACCCGCGCCGCTAAAACTGAGGAAATTGACCCTGAAAAAGTCGATATTTATCAGGATTATTTTGAATATGAAAAAGCTGTTCTCCGGTTGCAGGGACATCAGATACTTGCCATTCACCGGGGAGAAAAAGAGGGCATTCTCAAGGCGAATATCACTGTTTCCGATGTTCTCACGGAAAAAATCTGCACAGAGCCGTATGTTGTGAATGCTTCTCCGTGCGGTGAACTTGTCCGCCGTGCGGCCTGTGACAGTGCGAAACGGCTGATTGTTCCGTCCATTGTCCGGGAGGTCAGAAATATTCTTTATGAAAATGCCTGTACAAAAGCGATTCAGGTATTTGCTTCCAATCTGAAACAGCTGCTGATGCAGCCGCCTCTGAAAAATACCATCACGCTCGGTTTTGACCCCGGCTACAGAAATGGCTGTAAATTAGCAGTTGTAGACGGCATTGGCAAAGTACTCGATACGGGTATCATCTATCCGACATTCGGAGAAAAGAAAAAACAAGAGGGTGCGGAACTGGTGAAAAACTGGGTGCAGAAATATCAGATTTCCGCGATTGCCATCGGCAACGGCACGGCATCGAGAGAATCAGAGAGCTTTATTGCTGAACTTTTGCCGGAATTCTCTCACAAAGTTTCCTATATGGTTGTATCAGAGGCCGGAGCATCTGTATATTCAGCATCAGAATTAGCCGCGGAAGAGTTCCCGGAATTTGATGTTTCTTTGAGGAGTGCCGTTTCCATCGCCCGGAGATTGCAGGATCCTTTAGCAGAGCTGGTCAAGATTGACCCCAAGGCCATCGGGGTGGGGCAGTATCAGCATGATATGCCCGGAAATGAACTCCAGACGGCTCTTGACGGCGTTGTGGAAGAATGTGTGAATGCTGTCGGCGTTGACCTGAATACGGCCTCTGTGCCGCTCCTGTCGCATATCGCTGGCATTACCGGAGCCGTTGCAAAGAATATTGTCAAGTACCGGGAAGAGAACGGCGCATTCCGGAACCGCCGTGAACTCCTGAAAGTTGCAAAATTAGGTGCAAAGACTTTTGAGCAGTGTGCAGGATTTCTCAGAATTTCGGGCGGTACACAGCCTTTGGATAATACCGCCGTCCATCCTGAGACATATCAGGCGGCAGAGGCATTATTACTGAAATTTGGCTATTCGCTCGAAGATGCCGCCGCCGGGAAGCTTTCACATCTGCATGAGGAAATTCAGAAATCCGGTGCAGATGCCCTCGCAAAAGAATTAAATATTGGTGTATATACGCTCCGGGACATGACCGCCGAACTCCGGAAGCCTGGCCGTGACCCCAGAGATTTACTGCCGCCGCCCCTGCTCAGAAGCGGAGATATTATGGAACTCAAAGATTTGCAGCCCGGTATGGAGCTTGTCGGAACGGTCAGAAATATCGTAGATTTCGGCTGCTTTGTTGATATTGGTGTCCATGAGGATGGTCTTGTTCATATTTCTCAGATTTCTGATAAATTTATCCGTCATCCGCTCGAAGCCGTCAAAATCGGCGATGTTGTCAATGTCACTGTTCTGGATGTGGATGTCAGACGAAAGCGCATCAGCCTGACAATGAAGAAACGGAAAAAATAATTTTGGGGGCTTTATGATGGATGAAAATAAAAAAATACGAAAAATCTATCGGACACCGGAATATATTTTATGGACAATTCTGAGCGTGATTCTCACATTTTTGCTGACATCTCTGCTACTTTTGTGCATGACTGTGCATTATTATGTGAAGACTGCCGCCATTCCCGAAGCCGTTGCCGCAGTTGCAATGGAAAATATTCAGATTCCCCAGTCCGATGGAACTGAAAAAACGCTTGCCGAATATATCCTTGATGAATATGTCCAGGATGAACGCGTCACGGTTGAAGACGTACAGGAAGTTCTTGAGAATGGGACTTTTTCGGAATTTGTAGGCACGCTCACTGAGCAGTATAATCACTATCTTGCGGATGGCGGCACATTCCCGGAACTCGATGCCGATGAATTTGTCGAACTTCTGGAAGAAAATGCCGATTTGATTTATGACAAGACCGGACTCCGGTTTCTCGACCCGGATAAGAAAAAATTAAAGGAAAACCTTGACCATCCGTTGAATGCGCTCAACAAAATACTTGAGTCTTACATGTACAAAGGCACAGGGGGCTTTTTCCTGAGATTAGCGGTATCTTTTCAGACACAGATTGTTCTGATTGTTCTCATGATTGCGGCATTGGTCTGGATGGTGATAATTCATATCAGAGGTCAGAAGCGTGTGGGGACGGCGTTAGAAATCTTCAGCGTGACGGCATTTCAGCCGTGTCTGATTTGCTTTATGGGAGGTCTTCTGATGTCCTGGATTCTGAATCTGGCTCACCTGCCGGGAGAGCTGGGAACAGTTCTCCGCGGGCGGACAATCACTTTTTCGGGCATTGGGATTCTGATTTGTGCCGCTGTATTCTTCTTTGGGAAGATATGGAATCTAATCGCGGATAAGCCTGTCAAATCAGAACCGCTTGACGAAGAAAAACATCTGCAAACAGCAACTGCCACAGATACCGCTTTTGTGAAACTCCCGGAAGAAAAAACAGAGCCGAAGCAGACTGCCCCCATGACATTTCCAAAGAAAAAAATAATACTCGAAAAAGATTCTGTTCCTGTTCCGGATAGAAAATTCTGTCGTTTCTGTGGAGCGAAACTGTCCATGACAAACGCTAATTATTGTTCACAGTGCGCCAAAAAACAATAAAAAAGCGGCCTCCCCGAAGGGAGGCACTTTTTGTCAGACGTGATTCAGCAGCCGCAACCGCAGTTATTATTATTGCAGCCGTAGTTATTATTTCCGCAGCAGGAAAACAGGATGATAATGAGCAGGATAATCCAGCAGCAGCCGTTGTTATTATTGTCGAAACACATAAGACATATCTCCTTGTGATAGATATTTGAAACTCCGCTTTGTTTTTTCAGCGTTGCTTCATATTACATAGTATGAAGAGGTCTCAGATGTGTGACAGATTATTTTGTTTTTTTCTTCCGGTCATATGGAATACCGAGCTTATCTTCTTCTTTCTGGATGATGGCACTCTTGATGAATCGGCCAAGCTGTCCCTCAGCGGTCATGCCAACGACACCCTTTACGGTTTCGAACGGAGTCTGGCGGTCACGTTTCCGGGAATTACAGCTCCGGCACATGGCCTGTAAATTGCTGATGACATCCAGTCCGCCTTTGCGTTTGGGAATGATATGATCAATGGTAATCTCTGATTTGGAAAACCACTTGCCGCAGGCGGCGCATTTATAATAAACACCGTCTTTGAATAATAATTTCTTTCCCTTGTGATGCTGAAAATATAATTCTCTGTAGCCCATGAAAAAGCCCTCCTTTGTGAATTCTATGATTTTATCATAGCATATTTGCTGAAATTTGTCAAGATTTTTATATTCCCCGGAAATGAATTGCCGTTTTTTTCTATTCCGACAAATATTGCAGAAAAAACGTGCTATACTGTTAATGCGGCATGAACAGATACCGCAGAGAGGAGCGACCTGTTTTTATGCAGAGACTTGAAAATAATCATTATGATTACGAGATTGACAGATTTTCTGAAAATGCCGTGCTGGCATTGGAGGCGGCCATGTGCCTGGCCGGAGAAATGGGACATACCTATATCGGAACAGAGCATTATTTATTAGGCTTGCTCCATCAGCAGCCCAATCACGCCGCCGAGATTCTTCAGCATTTTGAAATCACGGAACAGCGGTTTTCACAGCAGTTATTGCAGACCATCGGACGCGGAAATCACACATCCCCAAGCTATAGCAGTATGACACCGGCACTGCACCGCATGTTCAGTGAGGCGCAGAATCTGGCGGATGCCTCCGGCATAAACGAAATTGGTACCCGGTTTCTGCTTTTAGCAATGCTCCGGGATGAAAATAATGCCGCTACGGAACTGCTTGAATTCATGCAGGCCGATATTGAGGCAATGAAGCAGACATGCCGTGCTGTCAAATCATTCCAGATTTCCAATGCACCTACAGAAGCCGAGTTTCCGCAATTATTCCAGTACGGCAAATTATTGCTCCCGTCCGAAGATGCCGACCCCTTAATCGGCCGGGATGCCGAAGTCGATAGAATTTTACAAATTCTTTCACGAAAAAATAAAAATAATCCCTGTCTGATTGGGGAACCAGGTGTCGGCAAAACAGCCATCATTCAGGGAGCGGCGGAACGATTTGCAAGAGGTGAAGTACCGCCACAGTTATCGGGCATGTTTATTTTTTCGCTTGATTTGGGTGCAATGCTGGCCGGGGCGAAGTACCGCGGAGATTTTGAAGAGCGGATTCGTTCCTGTGTCGAGGAAGTCACCCGGAGCGGAAGAATCATTTTATTCATTGATGAACTGCATACGATTGTCGGTGCCGGTGCCGCTGAAGGTGCCATTGATGCCGCCAATATGCTGAAACCCCGGCTGGCAAGAGGAGATTTGCGTATCATCGGGGCAACAACTCCGGCCGAGTATTCCAGGACTATCGAGAAAGACGGCGCACTTGCCCGGCGTTTTCAAAGTGTCATGATTCAGGAGCCATCCCCGGAGGAAACACTCCGGATTCTGCACGGCCTGAAAGAAAATTATGAAAATTATCATCATGTTGTCTTATCAGAGGCAGTTTTGCAGGCCTGTGTTGATTTGGCTCAGAAATATATTGCTGAAAAAAGCTTTCCGGATAAGGCCATTGATTTGCTGGATGAATCCTGTGCGCGTACTGCTTTGCGGAATGCTTCCTTTCCGGATGTCCGTACAGAGGATGTCGCCGCCGTGGCCGCACTCCGGACGGGGATTCCCCTTGAACAGATGACCGCCGCTGAACAGGAGAAACTGCTTCGTTTGCAGACAGCACTCCAAAATAAAATTATTGGTCATGATGAAGTCATTTCACAGCTCTGTGATGCTGTTTTTCGAGCCGGGAGCGGTTTCCGGGACATCAAAAGGCCAGTGGGTTCATTTTTATTCTTAGGCTCAACAGGCATTGGCAAGACGGCACTCGTCCGGACACTCGCGGAAACGCTGTACGGCACGGAGAAAGCATTATTACAGATTGATATGTCTGAATATATGGAACAGCACGCCGCCGCAAAATTGCTCGGTGCGCCTCCCGGATATGTCGGATTCTCCGAAGATACCAAATTCTGTGAACACCTCCGGAAACGTCCGTGCAGTGTGGTCTTATTCGATGAAATCGAAAAGGCTCACCCAGATATTCTGCATATTCTTTTGCAAATTCTCGAAGATGGCGTTATCACGGACAGCAATGGCAGAAAAATCAGCCTGAAAAACTGCCTGATTTTTATGACATCCAATATCGGAATGCATGAAAAACATAATTCTGTGGGATTTCTGGAACAGGCTTCGCAGAGAAAAGCCCAGGCCATGCAATCGCTCCGGGATGTTCTTCCGCCAGAATTAATCAATCGGATTGATGAAATTTTCGTCTTTGAGAATCTGAAACATGCTGATTTGATGAAGATTTCTGAAATCCAGCTGAAAAAACTTGCGGAGCGTGTCAAGCAGATTGGCATTTCTCTTGAATATGATGAAAATGCTGTCGAGTATGTCGCCAAATGCCCTGATACCGCACAATACGGCGCACGGCCTATCAGAAGATTCCTGACACAGGAAGTCGAGAGTCCGCTTTCCAGAATGTGGCTTCATGGCGAACTGCATAAAAATGATACTGTTTTCCTGACCGTACAGGACAATCAGATGCAGTTAAAAATTGCAGAACGTGTGCATTAAGAAAAATATCAGAGGGCATTTGCCCTCTGATAAAATCAGATTTCTTGATAATACCATTCGGGGGTCATGCCGAAATCTTTTGCCAGTTCAGAGCCGTACTCATCACGGACTTTGACACAGTATTCCGCTACGATAAATATAT
>Ga0326511_10004836_pt1 | contig 10693 bp, 8 predicted proteins | sample 0_2496_0518_D_FD_203701 | JGI IMG/M metagenome (GOLD analysis project Ga0326511, IMG submission 203701) | Bovine rumen microbial communities from UC Davis, California, United States - 0_2496_0518 | ecosystem: Host-associated > Mammals > Digestive system > Stomach > Rumen | place: USA: California... | reverse complement strand
TTGTCCTGCAGTGGCAGTTTGGCTATAATCGGTCATAGGGTCTCCTTTTGATTGTCGATCATCGTGATGGGTGTATCTCGATCATAAAGTGAGGCCTTTTTTATGCAATTTTTAAATCACTGAAGGCAGAAGTTTGGGTCCCTGGCCACACAGAAAAAATGATTGACCCAAAAATCATAGTAGTAAATTAAACCACAGGGGAATGCGGTAACCCTGTGGCTGATGAAGGCAAACGGTGATAGTGAGGCAGAAAATGAGGCAGAATTTCATTTCAGGTTTAGGTGCGTCTCTGTTATCAGGCGGGATCCGGCTCGGGATTCTGCTCGCCGCCGGACTTTTTCTTACAGCTTCTGGCACTGCATTCGCAGAGGATGGCACCGCAGGCTCTGAGGCTGAGGACAGCGACGTTGACTCCGAGGTGGAGGATGCAGAACGCTATAGCCATTTCCGTGAATTTGAGCACACCTGTCTGCTCCTCAACAGGTTCTGTGACAGCGCATTTGACTATTTCAAGGAGTCCTGCGACAAGGGCTATGACGAAGGATGCATCATGCTCTCCAGGATGTACGGCCAGGGAATAAAGAGTGAGGACATCAATGTTGAGCAGGACAGCTCCAGGGCGGAGGAGCTTCTGAAGCACAGCTGCAGCAGATCCTATTCCAGGGCCTGCTACGCACTTGTCAGGCTCTATCACCAGGAGAAAAAAATCGGCGATGCCATCAGGACACTTGGCCCGACCATTGAGCTCCTTAAAAAGGAATGCGAGGAATGGGACGATGACGGCAGCTGCGTTCTTCTTGGCGATATCTATTCAGAAAAATGGCTGAATATAGACCAGGATCTTAAAACCTCTCTGGAGTATTACAGCAGTTCCTGCGAAAACACCTACATTGAAGCATGCGTCAAGACGGCAAAGCTCTATCAGCTGGGACTTGCCGGAGAGGAAGGGAAAAAGGAAGCGAAGAAAATCTTTGAGTCAGAATGCACCGACAATGACAATGCCGAGGCATGCTCTTACGCGGCAGGCTACTATGATCCAAAGAGCGACGGAGAGATGTACGGCTACTACGTTGGCAAGGCCTGCGATGGCTCCGAGAAAGGCGAAAAGTGCTTTGAGGCAGCGAGCCATGAGTACCAGGAAAGCATCTCCGGGAGCGATCAGTGCAGACCGAAGCTTGCCCCTTCCGACACTGCAGTCCTGAGGCTTGCCCATGCCATAAAGTTCGGGGGCGGGGAGGCATCTGATCTTCAGGCCTCAATCCTTGCCAACATCCGGAAAGCCCTGCAGCTCTATGCAAAAGGCGATTCAGGCAATTGCGACAGGGCCCGGTATGGCAAACAGATGGAAGCCGAGATCGGGAGGCTACGTGAGCTCTGCGACGGAGGCGAGCAGAACTTCAGGAACTACGACCTGGCGATTGACACCTACGGCGGATACTGCAGCGAGCTCGCAGGCTACTTCGAGCAGAAAAACGACATGAAGGAAGCTGTTTCCCTCTACGAGAAGGCGTGCTATGTGGACAGAAAGGATGCCTGCCTGAAGGCAGCCAGGTACTACAAGGCACAGAACAACGCTGAGAAGTTCAGGGACTTCCTTCACATCGGCTGTGAGCTCGGGGTAATGAGCGACGAGTGCAGGGCGCTTGGCGCCGGAGTGAAAAAGTAACGCTACCGCCAGAGGAAAACACACAGCAGAGACACAGCTCTGCCTTATCCATCAAAGCCTGCTCCTGGGCAGGCTTTTCTTTACTGCTTTGCCGCCTCAGCTCCTTCCGCAGGCGGCTCCGGCTCCTGCCTGAATATCGGCGTGCACCGCCCTACCCTCGCCACATAGTCAAGGATGCTCTCATGGAGCGCGAGCTCCGCCTCGCTCGGATGGATAACCTTGAAATGCGCGCCGGTCTTCCTTGCCCTTCTCCTGCTCCCGAGCGCGCCGCCCGCCGCGTCATCGCCGAAGGTGAGCTCGCGCTGCCCGCCCGTCATGCGGAGGTAGACCTCAGCGAGGAGCAGAGCGTCAAGTAGCGCTCCGTGTCCCTCGGTCTCACGCTCGCTCCTGTCGACCTCGAACCTGGTGCAGAGAGCGTCAAGGCTCACTCTCTCGCCCGGGAACATCTCCTTGGCGACCGCGAGCGTGTCCACCACCTTCGAGACGCTCTCCATGGTCTCGCTGGCGTGCGCCAGGCTGAACTCCTGGTTGAGGAAGGCCGTATCGAACGAGGCGTTGTGGATGAGGACCGTGCTTCCCCGGATGAACTCGACAAAGCCCGGCATCTCCTCCACAAACTTCTTCTTGTCGGCAAGGAACGCGTCGGAGATGTGGTGAACCGCCTCTGCCTCCTTCGACACCTGCATCTCCGGGTTGAGGAACACATGGTACTTCCGCCCGGTGAGACGGCGGTTCATGATCTCGACCGCTCCGATCTCGATGACGCGGTGCCCCTTCTCAACGTGCTCGCCTCCGTCATCATTGTTCATGCCGGTTGTTTCGGTATCTAGCGCCACCAGGCGGCCGCTGTCATTTTCCATCGTCAACTCCAGTTCCGGAGGCGCTGCTCCGGGCACTCTTCCCCAGAGCGGATCGCACTCTCCTGATTTTTAGGCTAAACTATAGCAGGATTTCATCTCAGGACCAAACAATGTCACTTACTCAGAAACAGATTCAGTACCTTAAGGAAAAGGCCCACAGCCTCTCGCCTGTAGTAACCATCGGGCAGAAGGGAATCACCGAGTCCCTTATAAAGGAGCTCGACAGCTCCATCGAGAACCACGAGCTTCTCAAGGTGAAGATCCAGGGAGGCGACCGCGACTCAAGGACCGCCGCCGCTGAGGAGCTCTCCAGGGCCACCTCAAGCGAGACCATCCAGATTGTAGGGAACGTCATCACCCTCTTCAGGCAGAAGAAGAAGGACTCGAAGTTCTCCCTGCCGAAGGACAAATAAGCAGCTGGTGCGGAAACCCAATCAGGCCTGCTTTCCGCAGGCCCGGAATGCAAATGCCCGGGATATCCCGGGCATTCTCATATCTGTACCATGAGCCAAAGCGCTGTCAGATGTACTCGACCTTCATGATCTTGTAGACGAAGCAGCCTGAGGGGAGCTTCACCGGCACGAACTTCCCGACCTTCTTTCCGATAAGCGCGCGGCCGATCGGGGTGTTGGAGGAGATCATCTTCTGGGAGATGTCGGCCTCGTCGTCGCCCACCAGCTTGTAGGTGTTCTTGATGGTGTACTCGGAAAGGTCCTCATCGGCGTAGTCGGACTCATCGTAGTCAAGGTAGTCCTCGTACTCGTCCTCATCCTCGAGCTTCTTCCCGATGAAGGAGACGGTTGAGCCGAACACTACGGTTCCGTCGTTGTTGAGCTTCGTTACATCGATGATGCGGCAGTTCGAGAGCTTGCCCTCAATATCCTTGATGAATGCCTCGTTCTGGCTGTGAAGCTCCCTTGCTGCATGGTACTCGGCGTTCTCGCTCAGGTCCCCGTGCTCGCGAGCCTCGGCAATCGCCGCAGTGATCTGCGGGCGCTTGACGTTCTTGCGGTACTCAAGCTCCTTCTTGAGCTTTGCCGCACCTTCCACGGTAAGAGCGATAATCTCGTCAGCCATTGAAATTCCCCCTTACGGCCGCCTGGGCGGCCTCTTAAAAACTACTTACCAATGCGGGCAGCGTGCCGCCCGCAGATGATTATTTCTTGAGATCCTTGAAGAACTGCTTGATCCTGTCAACGAAGTCCTTCGCCTCAGGGCTGTGGCTGCCCGGCTTGTCCTGTGACTCGCCCAGCGAGTCGCCGAACTTGCGGAGGAGATCCTTCTGCTCCTCATTGAGCTTCACAGGAGTCTCGACCTTCACAGCGACAATCAGGTCGCCCTTGCCGCCTGAGGTGGTCGGCATGCCGCAGCCGCGGAGGCGGAAGCGCTTCCCGGTCTGGGTCTCGCCGGAGATTGTAATGCTCTTCTCGCCGTCAAGCGTCGGAACGGTAACGCTGCCGCCCAGCGCCGCAGTAACGAAGCTGATGGGAACCTCGCAGTAGAGCGTGGAGTCCTCGCGGGTGAAAATGCGGTGCGGCTCCACGATGATGCGCACGTAGAGATCGCCCGGCATTCCGCCGCGCGGAGCTGCCTGTCCCTCGCCTGAGAGGCGGAGCACCATTCCGCTGTCGGCGCCCGCAGGGATCCTGACGCTGAGCGTCTTGCGCTTCTTGACGGTGCCCGAGCCGTGGCAGTGGGAGCAGGGAGTCTTCACATACTTGCCGGTGCCGTGGCAGTGCGGGCAGGGCTGCCTTACCTGGAAGAAGCCCTGGCGCATGGTGATCTGGCCTGAGCCGTGGCAGTACGGGCAGGTCTCGGGCTCAGAGCCCGCGGCCGCGCCTGAGCCATGGCAGTCAGGGCACTCAACGAGCGTCTGCACCGAGATGTCCTTGGTGCAGCCCCTGTAGACCTCCTCAAGGGTAACGGTGCAGTCCATCTGCAGGTCAGCGCCCCTCTCGGGCTCGGCCTGCCCGCCCCTGCCGCCGCCGCGGCGCCCGAAGATGTCCCCGAAGATATCACCGAAGATGTCCCCGAAGTCACCGCCGCCGAAGCCGCCCTGGAAGCCGCCGCCTGCGCCCTGCTGGTTGGGATCAATGCCCTGATCGTACATCTGGCGCTTCTCAGGATGGGAGAGGACGTCGTAGGCCTCGTTCACTTCCTTGAACTTGGCCGCGTACTTCTCAGGATCATCAGGATGGCGGTCCGGATGGTACTTGATGGCAGCACGCTTGAACGCCTTCTTTATTTCCTCGTCGCTCGCGTCTTTGGAGACGCCCAGTATCTCATAATAGTCTTTCATGATATTTGCAGTTCCGGCACGCCCCGGAAGCGTTCTCCTTTAAGTACGCCCTAAGGCATCGATCATCATGGTCTGCTGATTACGGCTCCAGCACGAGAGAGTCCTCACCGCTCTCTCGTGCTGGCTGCCAGGAAAGGAGACGCCCGGAGGCGCCTCCCGTTCTCTATGTCAGTCCTCTGGATTACTTCTCGGTAAACTCAGCGTCCTGAATGTTGTCGTCACCCTTGCTGCTGCCTGAAGAGCTGCTGCCGGCGCTGCCCTGTGAGTAGGACTGGTTAGGCTGAGGGCCCTGCTGAGCTCCCTGCTGTGCGGCCTGGGCAAGAGCCTGCGCTGCTGCCATGAGCTTCTGCTCCTTGGTGGCAATCACATCCTTGTCGTCGCCCTTTGCGGCATTCTCGAGCTCGTTGACGGCACGCTCAATCTCCTCGCGCTTGTCAGCCGGGATCTTGCTGCCGTTCTCATCGAGCTGCTTGCGTACGGCATGGACAGTAGCGTCTGCGCGGTTCCTTGCCTCGACCAGCTCAGCGAACTTCTTGTCGTTTGCCTCGTTCTGCTCGCCCTCACGGACCATGCGCTGGACATCGTCATCGGAAAGTCCGGAGGAGGCCTTGATGGTGATGTTCTGCTCCTTGCCGGTAGCCTTGTCCTTTGCCGATACATGGAGAATGCCGTCGGCATCGATATCGAAGGTTACCTCAATCTGCGGCATTCCGCGCGGTGCGGGGTTGATGCCCTCAAGGTTGAACTGGCCAAGGGACTTGTTGTACATAGCCTGCTTGCGCTCGCCCTGCAGGACATGAATGGTAACTGCAGTCTGGTTGTCCTCGGCGGTCGAGAAGGTCTGGGCCTTCTTGGTCGGAATAGTGGTGTTCTTGGGGATGAGCGGAGTCATTACGCCGCCAAGAGTCTCAATTCCGAGGGTAAGCGGGGTTACATCGAGGAGCAGAACGTCGTTCTTGCTTCCGGAGAGCACGCCGCCCTGAATTGCTGCGCCGAGCGCAACTGCCTCATCAGGGTTGACGTCCTTGCGGGGCTCCTTGCCGAAGAACTCCTTTACGACACGCTGAATCATCGGCATGCGGGTCTGGCCGCCGACCAGGATGACCTCATTGATGTCGCTCTTGGAGAGTCCGGAATCCTTGATGGCCTGCTCAACAGGGCCGAGGGAGCCGTTTACCAGATCCTCAACAAGGGACTCGAGCTTCGCGCGGGTCAGCTTGATGTTCATGTGGACCGGGCCGTTCTGGTTCGAGCTGATGTACGGGATGTTGATCTCGGACTCCTGCGCGGAGGAGAGCTCGATCTTGGCCTTCTCTGCTGCTTCCTTGAGTCTCTGGAGGGCAAGCTTGTCCTTGCTCAGATCAATGTCGTTCGAGTTCTTGAACTCATTGATGAGGAAGTCGATGATGCGGTTGTCGATATCATCGCCGCCCAGGTGGGTGTTGCCGTTGGTCGCAAGAACCTCGAAGGTCTTCTCGCCGTCAACCTCATCGATATCGATGATGGAGATATCGAACGTGCCGCCGCCGAAGTCGTAGACCGCAATCTTGCTCTCGCCATGGACCTTGTCAACGCCGTAGGCGAATGCAGCGGCGGTAGGCTCGTTGATGATGCGCTTTACGTCAAGTCCGGCGATGCGGCCTGCGTCCTTGGTTGCCTGACGCTGAGCATCGTTGAAGTATGCAGGAACGGTGATGACGGCCTCGGTTACCTTCTCTCCGAGGATGTCCTCAGCGGACTTCTTCATCTTGCGGAGGACCTCTGCGGAAATCTGCGGAGGAGCCATCTTCTTGCCCTTTACCTCAACCCAGGCATCGCCGTTGTCTGCCTCGACAATCTTGAAGGGCAGAACCTTGATGTCGCGCTGAACCTCAGGATCATTGAACTTGCGTCCGATAAGGCGCTTGATTGAGTAGTAGGTGTTTCCGGAGTTGGAGATCGCCTGGTTCTTTGCCGGATCGCCGACAACGATGTTGCCGTCCTTGGTGTAGGCAACTACTGAAGGGGTGGTGCGCTTGCCCTCAGAGTTCTCGAGAACCTTTGCCCTGTCACCGTCGAGCACCGCCACGCAGCTGTTGGTGGTACCAAGGTCTATACCAATAATCTTTGACATTTTTGAAACTCCTTGAATGTTGTATTTCGTCAAACTCTTGTATGACAGCTGCCATCTTTGGGGTGCTCTGTCATTCACATCCGCTTATATGGGGATGGCTGTTTTAAATTCAAGAAAAAGTGATTTTTTGTTTAAATTTTTGCCTGTGAGCTTCATTAAATCCGGCTTCAGAATGCCGCGGGGCCGTGAGAGGTGCGGGCAAGTCCGGAAATCCATGCCTCCCCGCTGCCTGAGAGGCGCAGCAGATGCCATGTAAAAAGAATATGCCCAGGAACAGAAAAGGCAGGACGTCACCTCAGTGCCGCCCTGCCCCTGTGAAAGTAAACTAACGCTATGAGCCGCCTTCCGTTCCCCCGCTTCCTACTATGACCTTGGCGTAGCGGATGCAGCGTCCGTTGAGGCTGTAGCCCTTGGCCTTGGTCTCGATGATGATCTCGCTCCCGTCCCCGCCGCCAACTGACGCTATTGCCTCCTCGGTGTTCGGATCGAACACTGAGCCCTTCTCCGGATCGATCTGGACGAGCCCGTTGTCGCTGAAGGCCTTGAGGAACAGGCGGTAAATCTGTATGGTGCCGTCCCGGTACGCGGCGAGCGCCGGATCGTCGCCCATATGCGCGAGCGACGCCTCCATCGCGTCAAGCGGGGCAAGGAGGGATTTGGCAAAGGACGTTACGGCAAAGTCGCGGGCCTTCTCGATCTCGCGCTCCATCCTCGAGCGGGAAACCATCTCCGGATCCTCTCCGGCCTCTCCCTGAGTCTTGTTCTGCTCTTTGCCCTGCCCATCTGCGCCGGCAGCCTGCTTTTGGCCATCCGGTGCAGCCCCGGAAGCGGATGAGGCGGATCCGGGAGCATCGCCAGAAGGCGCGCTGCCGGACTCAGCCTCCGCCTGCCTCGTCTCCTGCCCCGGATCAGAGAGCGGCGAGACCTCAGCCGTTATGTCGAGGCCCAGCTCGGGAACCCTGACCTCTGCGAGCACGGCATTGTCCGCTCCGGCGGGCTTTGCCGACACCTCGCCGGAGACCGGACGGTCTGACGCGCCCGTGCTCCTCCCGAAGCCGAAGCGGCCGAGCGGCATTCCGTTCTCGGAAAGCGCAAGCCCGTAGGGAGCCATGCCGGAGGGGATCTCGAACCTCACCGGCCTGCTCTGAAGAAGGCCTGCGCACTTCTGGACTATCTTGACCGGCACGCTCCTCGCGGCCATCCTTCTCGGAATGGAGCCGTAGCCCGATGGAGCCGCAGGACGGAGAAGGACCTCGCCCGTGAGCCCGTAGGGGAATGCCTCAGCGCCGGCGATGCTCCCGTGCAGGCAGAGGAGCGCGGCACCGTAAAGAGAGTCATACTCCGCGCCGCGCGCCTTCATCATGGGCTCCCCGCAGTAGATGTTTATAACTCCGGGAAGTGCGGTATAGCCCCCGATCTCAGCTGAGGCAGTCTCCCTCACCAGGCCGATGCCGAACGTCCGCATTCTCTTTCTGATGATCTCAAGATGGTTCCTGAACAGCTCGGCGGCTGTCTGCATGACCACCTCCCTGCCCAGCCTGAACTGCTGTCCCTGCCAGACGCCCATTGCGTCTTCGCTGTCCCTGAGGACAGTTCTGAGCTTCCTCACTGACCTTATAAGCTCAATGTCAGGGCTGCCGCCTCCCAGAAGCTTTGAGGCAATGCCGTAGTCCAGCATGAACATGCCGGTGTCGCCGCCCGCGGCGGCAAGCATGTCCTCAACGGAGAGGCCCCTCTCCATATCAGGCTCATACCCCACGACATGGAAGCTCCAGCCCATCTCAGAAAGCTCAAAGGCGGATGTAAGGCCGGGACCGCTCCTCACCAGGGAGGCTGCTGAGGCTGCGGCCGCGGCATAAGCGCGCGACACCACCCGCTCAGCCTTTATACCGGCAGCCTCAGCTGCCCTCGCGGCGGCCGCGCGTGCGGCTCTTGTATAGAAGCCGGGAACCGCAATCACGGCAGAGCTTGCCTTCTGCCCGAAGGACGCCTCAGCCTGCCTCAGAACATTGGAAATGAGCCCGGAGAGCATGCTCTCGGGATCACCTACCGCTCCTGACGGGAGCCTGATGCCGGCAAAGCCGCCCTCAGTCCTGCTGAAGGAGATGCCGAACATTGAGCTTATGTCCTGGAGGGCTGGATCAGAGGGAGCCCTTCCGAGGATATCTGGCAAAAATGGGACCGGCACGCCCTCAGGCTGCACTGCGCAATCCGCGCTGCCGCCCGTGATGAGCCTTCCGCTCCGGTCAAGGGCCGCCGCGCGTACGGCAGCCCCGCTGATGTCTATGCCGATTTTCATAACGCCCTCCGCGTCTATGGAGTCCGAAAAAGTACCGGACATTATGAAAAGAGCCGGGGCAGCGAGGCCCCGGACTTAGTGTATGGATGGAGGATTACTCCTTGCCGGCGCCTTCCTTGCCTTCAGCGCCGCCTGCGGCCTCTGACGCGGGGGCATCCAGCTTCCCGTCTGACTCAGGCGTCTGCTCCTCAGCCTTGGGAGCGGGCTCCTCAGGCTGCTGCTCTTCCTCCTCGGGGCGCGGAGCGACGACGACGACCTTCGCCGCCCTGATGCAGCGGCCGTTCAGGGTATAGCCCTTCTGGATGATGTCGACCAGGGTATCAGGCTTTGCAGAGGGGAACGGAATCATGGCGACCTGCTGCTCGACGTTCGGGTCGAACACGTCGCCCTTCTTTGCCTCAACCTCGGCAACGCCGCCTGCGGCAAGGGCCTTCACGAGGGCCTTCTTGGTGAGCTCGATTCCGGCGATGTGGGCCTTTATCGCCTCATTTCCGTCCTTCTGCATCGACTCAAGGGCCTTGTCCAGATCATCCGCGACGGTAAGGAGCTCCTTGGCGAAGTTCTGTATGGCGAAGTCCTTCGCGTTCTGGACCTCCCTCTCCTTCTGCCCTGCCATGCGCTTCATCTCGTTCGCGTTCTCGGCCAGCTGGCGGATGGCTGCCTGGACCTTGTCGCCGGAGTCGCGGAGCTTTCTTGAGAGATCGTCCTTCTCGCCCTTGAGCTTCTGGTTCTCCTCCTTCAGCGAGGCAAGCTCCTTCTGCAGCTTCTCCTCGGGAGTCTCCTCCTTCGCGGGCTCTGCCTTTGCGGGCTCTGCCTTTGCGTCAGCAGCGGGAGCGGGAGACTCTGCGCCTGCCTCAGCAGGAGCTGCCTGGTCCTTCACCTCAGAGGCTGCCGCCTCTGCGCTCTGCCCTGTCGCCTGCGGCTGCTCAGCGGCCTGCTCTGCCTGCGGCTGACTTGAAGCCTCTGCCTGTGCCTGCGCGCCGTTTTCCTTCTTCTCTGCTTCTTCCGACATCAGAAATCCCCTCGTGAAATTTAAACTACGAATCTTGACAGTATGAATGTATGGACTCAATTCACAAATTCAAGGGCAGATCAGGATCATGCCCCGGCGTCATGCCGCCTTCGTCTATTTTCGGGACCTGCGGCATTCTCCGGGGCCCGTTCCCGTTGTATACTCGCATAGCGCACTGCGTCAGAGTTCAGGAGAGCCAATGCAATTCCACAATATAGCAATAATCGGACAGCCGCAGAAAATCACAGGCCACAACGACACGATACAGAGACTGTATGACTACCTGAAAAGCCTGGGGCTCAGCGCCTATGTGGAGTCCTATACGGCGGCCGCCATCGAGTTCCAGGGCGACGGCAGCATGACCATGGAGCAGCTTGCCGAAATCTGCGATCTCGCGGTTGTGGTAGGCGGAGACGGCAGCGTCATCGGCGCCGCGAGGCTCCT
>Ga0326511_10004835_pt1 | contig 10693 bp, 10 predicted proteins | sample 0_2496_0518_D_FD_203701 | JGI IMG/M metagenome (GOLD analysis project Ga0326511, IMG submission 203701) | Bovine rumen microbial communities from UC Davis, California, United States - 0_2496_0518 | ecosystem: Host-associated > Mammals > Digestive system > Stomach > Rumen | place: USA... | reverse complement strand
TGCACCTGGCCAATACGCTGGCAGGCTTCTATATGCTTTGCACTTCACAGCATACCATGGAGCATGTGATGGGTTCCAATCATCCTGACCTCGTACATGGAGCCGGACTTATCATGATTTCACATGCCTACTTCGACTTCTTCGCCGAGCGCAAGGCTGCCGAGGAACCGATGAAGAAGATGGCCCGTGCCATGGGTGTGGAGAATCCTACATCGGGCAAGGACTTCATCAAGGCACTCGATGACCTCATCGCCTCTGTAGAGTGCAGCGGCATGAAGATGAGTGACTACGGCATCACCCCGGAAGAGCTCAAAACTTTCCCAGCTAAGGTACATGAGGTGTTGGGCGGCGACATCACCGCTGACCCGCTGCCACTCTCTGACAAGGACTACCTGAGCATCTACGAGGCATCGTATAAGTAACTCATGTTTCTGAAGTGAATGAATCTTTTGTAGGGGACGTGCCCTGCTAAGCAATACAGACTTCAGATTAGATGGCATAACAATAGCAAAACGCGGTCAGATACATTGCCAAACGGCCGTCAGCATTCTGTACGACGGCCGTTTGACATACTGGCTATCAAGGTTTATCAAAACTACTTACTCAAGTTGAATATATGAAGTCCATGGTTCTTTGTAGTTAACGCTTAGGGATGTTGTCGGACTCGACTCCTATTTATCTGCGCCCTGCTTAGAAAAATAGACTTTTGAAAGTTGAGTAAGTAAAAAAAATACAATATGAAAGTAATACTGATTAATGGAAGTGCCCGCAAGCTGGGCAATACGTTTACTGCGCTGCGCGAGGTGGCTAAGCAGCTGGAAAAGAATGGTGTGGAAGCGGAAATCGTGCAGTTGGGCACAAAGGCTGTGCGCAATTGCATCGCCTGTAACCAGTGCAGCATAAAGGGGCTGGAGCGTTGTGTGTTCGACGACGATCTCTGCAACCGCGTGTTGGACAAGATGACCAATGCTGACGCGCTGATTGTCGGTTCGCCCGTCTACTATGGACAGCCAAACGGGGGTGTGATGTCGCTGATGCAGCGCATGTTCTATTCGGGCAGCAGTGTTCTACAGAACAAGCTGGCAGCGGGTATCATAGTATGCCGTCGCGGAGGTGCTACGGCTGCCTATCAGACGCTGCTGATGCCTTTCCAGATGACGAACATGACGATAGTGACCTCGCAATACTGGAATATAGCATACGGTCTTGAGGAAGGTCAGGCTGCACTCGACACTGAGGGCATGCAAACCATGCGCACGCTGGCCGACAATATGGCGTTCCTGCTGAAGAAGATCCATGCTGACGGAAAGGCAGAATGGCCAGAACGCGAGCCGTGGGCACCAATGCACTTCATCCGGTAAAAACAGCGCTAAAACGGCTTTTTCCTGAAAAAGGAGCGGAATATGGGCTTAATTGTTTATCTTTGCGAACAAAATTCAATATTTGGAAGAGATATGTTTCAAGCAGGCGTAGAACTATACAACTACATGGATACGTTCTTCTGCGCTACGGTAACCTGCAGCAAGGAGTTCGAGTCAGTCATTACGGAACACATGCTGGTGTACGTCATTTCGGGCGAGCTGGACGTTATCAGTAAAGAGCGCAGAAGGCATTTGCAGCGCGGACAGGCCTATCTGATTCGCCGTAACTGCCGGGCGCACAAGATTGAGTACCCGTCGAAGGACGGCACACCGTTCAAGGGACTGTTCCTGCAACTGAAGGTGCCCATGCTGCGCAAGACGATGAATGAGTACGGACTGGTGGTGGGCGACGTGCCGCGCTACAAGTCGCAATCGCCCTATGTCATGCTGCCCGACCATCCGCTGCTGAAGGGTATGTTCATGTCGCTGGAGCACTACTTCGACGCGAAGGAATACCCGTCAGAGCGGCTGATGGAGGCCAAGATCAAGGAGGTGATTCTGACGCTGATAGAGACGATGCCCGAACTGAAATCGGTGCTCTTCGACTTCGTAGATCCGTGGAAGATAGACCTCGCTGCCTTCATGAACAGCAACTACACCGTTGACCTCGACCTGGAAGGCTTCGCCCACTACACGGGCCGCTCGCTCTCGACGTTCAAGAAGGAGTTCAAGCTGATCTTCCATACCACCCCGATGAAGTGGATTGTGAGCCGCCGTCTGGAGGAAGCCCATCGTCTCATCGAACAGGAGAAGGAGCGCCCCCTCGATGTTTATCTCCGCGTCGGATTCAAGAACCTGAGCCACTTCTCCACCGCCTACAAACGCCAATACGGCTACCCTCCATCAGCCGTGAGTGCGTAGAAATCAATTCCCGCCCGATGTGCCTGCTTCATCTGCTGGTTTCGAGGGATGTTGTACATACGACCATCCTTACGGAAATGGGCACCAGTCTGCTTGAAGTGGAAAGGCACGTTGGCAGCGATACATTGCTCACGGATACCAAGTACCCAGGCATAATCACAGAGACGGGCTTCAGAGCCAGACTCGCCACCAACTGTGACTTGTTCACACCATGAGCCAAGACCATCATGGAAGTCAATGCTCTCCAGCAACGGTTCACAGATGATAGATTTATGACGGATGGGCAGTTCGCGGTATAGTTGTAACCGCTCATCCACTCGCCGCTGATTTTCCATCGTGCAACAGATGGTGACGTTTTCATAGCCGTCGCTCCAATCCTCTGGCAGGCATTGGAGAATCCGCTCAGGTCGCTTAGTGATCATGAAGAAATGCAGGTCACTGCGCCTGTGAATCATCATCCAGGCATTCTCACGCCACAGGTCGGCTTCCTCAATGAAGAAGTCCGACGTGAAGCATGTCCACATCAGCGTACCAGACGGTACCTTCCATTTTCCGCTGCGGTTTCGACAAATGGGCAGATTGAAGCTGGAGGTCTTGGTCACGACATTGGAGTCCTTCTCAGACTCCGCATCGCGCCGAAACACATAACAATGCTTGCAGCCCTCGCTTTTCTTGTGGCACCCATGCCACAGATTCCACATCTCATCCATGTTTCTTATATTTTGCCTTGACTATTTCGTATGAGTTTCGTGTCAGTTCACGTAGCAGATCATCGGGAGCTATGTTTGCATCGATGCCAATCCAATGTTTCGGTGACATATTGAACGGCTTGCCGATGCTTACGTGTTCCATCTTCAGTTCATCGATGCGGTCGGGCTGGCATTTCAGAGTAATGACACCATAGTTATCGCAGTCAAAGAATGAGAACATATGACCATGCACATAGAACACCAATACTCCGCTGGCATAGTGAAACGCCGTGAATGGCAGTTTCTCTTCCACGTCTACGCCCAATGAGAGGCAATATTCACGATAGTCTTCAATGTTCATGTCATTCTTTTCTCTAAATTAAACAGCGAGTTCTCCTGGTCAAACTACTTAGGCATATTGGGGTCTGAGTGACGCTCGTTGAAAAATTCAACGGCATGGGAACCACAGCAATTGATATAGAAATGAATAATACAGGTTAGGACACAAAATATATCTGATTTCAGATAGTGCAGTCTATATGCTAATCAAATACTTATACGCCCTCAGATATTTGTTCAGCCTTGCCAAGTCCTTCTCTGTCACCTCGTCGAGCCTTCTAATATCCATGTTGTCCTCCAAATCATGAATCTTCACCTGCCTGGAGATGGGATTGAGGCTGGCTCGACGGACGAACTCCTCGTAGGTCTCATCCTCACGGCGGGTAACGCCCAGCACGGCATCGACAATCTTGCGAGGAAAGCCTTGCTCCAAAAGAAACTCCGGTGTGACAGATGTATCCTCAATAGTATCATGTAGCAATGCCACAATCTTCTCCTCTTCCGCCGAGCAGCGTTCTGCCACACGGATGGGATGGAAGATATAGACAGCTCCCGACTTGTCAACTTGACCTTTATGTGCCTTTGTCGCAATCTCCAAGGCTCGCTCCAATAGTTCATGTTCCATATAGCTTGTATGTTTAGCATCAAAAACAGAATACCCTTGTGAATTACATTATTGATAATTTCTTATCAGCACCTTGATGCCACTACCTTTAAGCAAGTCAACAACCTTTTGTATGTTGGTGTCGGAGTAATGGTAAGGGAACAGTACTTTCGGCTTGATAGTCTTTGCTGCACGTGCGGTCTGCTCGGGTGTCATTGTAAACGGCTGATTGGTGGAAAGGTAAGCCACGTCGATGTTCTTGATATTCCGCATCTCGGGTATGTCCTCAGTGTCGCCCGAGATATAGACGCGGAAGCCGTCGAGGGTTAGGATGAAACCGCTGTCGCGGCCTTTGGGATGATATTTCTCCTTGCCCGGTGTGGTGTTGTAAGCGGGTACGGCATCAATAGTGATGTCATCAGCGAGCTTCATATGATCGCCGTTGTGCATGACCTTGCCCTTGCCGATGATCTTGGCGCAGTTGGCATTCGTTACGATAACAGTCGTCGGCTTTTCCAATTGTCGGATGGCTGTAGTGTCGCAGTGGTCAAAATGCTCATGTGTTACCAGGATGAAGTCAGCTTTGGGAAAGCGGCTGTAATCCGTCGTCGGCTTCAAGCCACGGACTGGATCAACCTCAATCTCCTTGCCGTCAAAGTTGATGCGGATGCTCGCATGTTTGATGGCGGTAAAGATGACCGTTTTTCCGCTTTTGGTCTTAAACGTATCGGTTTGTGCAGTGGCATTCTTCTGCGTAATTGTTCTCTTCTTTTCCGTGCAGGCCGCGAGGGCCATCGTTGCCACCATGAGCAACATTGTCAGTAATACATTCTTCTTCATCTTGTATTTACTTTTCTGTGTCCTTGGCTTTGCGTGCGAACTCAAACAGGCTTTTAGGCAGATGACAGTAGCCGTCGGGATTCTTGTCGAGATAGTCCTGATGGTAGTCGTCCGCTTTATAGAAGTTCTTTAAGGGCAGGTTCTCTACGGCTATCATTCCTTTTACATACTGTTGCTGCTCCGTAAAGATTTCTTTGATTGTTGTCTCGTCAGCGCTGTCGGTGTAGTACACACCCGTGCGGTACTGCGTTCCAATGTCATGCCCCTGCTGATTAACGCTCGTTGGGTCGATGGCCTTGAAATACATCTCAAGCAGGAACCTCAATGAAACCTTGTCGGGATTGTAAGTGACATGGACAGTCTCAGCAAAGCCGGTCTTGTCGGTGCATACATCCTTGTAAGTCGGATTCTCGGTCGTACCATTGGCATAGCCTACCTCAGTATCTACTACGCCATCAATCTGCTTGAAGTAATGCTCAGTGCCCCAGAAGCAGCCACCGGCCAGATATATCTCCTTCAAATTCTCTTTTTCCATATTGTTCCGTTTTATGTTTTGTTGTGCATCTGCCTGGCATGACAATAGTAGCATTGCAGTCTGAATGACTACAAGGAGTGTACGCATGGGTTGGCGGTATAGGCCACGAATGGCAGATGCTGATATCATATTTCCAAATTTAGAAGTCATTGTTGACAATCTCCTTGCCGAAAGGTGCCAAAGCCAGTCGCATCAGCCGGAAGTGCATCTTGCCCCACGGAATTCCGACGACGGTGATGCAGAGCAGCAAGCCAAAGCCCAAATGAGTCAATGCAATCCAGAAGCCGCCAACCAGGAACCAAAGGATATTAAAGAACATATTGAGGCATCCACTATCCTGCGGCTTGTCAACAATATGTGAGCCGAATGGCCATAACGCAAGTATTCCCAACCGCATAGTAGCAATACCGAAAGGTATGCCAATGATGGTGATCATCAGCAACAGCGAGGAAATTAAATACTCGACCGCGATGCCGAATCCTCCAAAGATGAGCCAAATGATGTTTCCCAATATTTTCATGCCTGAGATTTTTCAAATGATAAATGCTTATGCTTGCAAAGGTAATGAATTTCACAGAAAGCAAAGAACAGAAAGTAATCTATATTGTAGGATGATAATTTGTCGAGAGGTCGTAAGTTCGAAGTATAATAAGCAAAAGTTCGAAATCTTTTGGGTACTGTGGTTTCGAATCCTTCCGGGTACCGGGGGTTAGAATCCTTCCAGGTACCGTGGGTTCGAATCCTTCCGCGAGTTGAACCCCTTGGAAGATTGAAGAGAGCAGACGGTCATATACCTGATTTGTCTGGCAGGTGCAGATCTTCGAACAAGCACTCTCTATGTCATTCCGACAAAGTAAAGAGTGACAGGCTGATAGGCATAATGTGGAAATTCCATCGGACGTATTAACCCAACTTGCGCATTATCGCAGACAATCTTTTAATTTATGTTATAGGATTCCTCTATTTTAACAATTTACCCCCAATATTCAGTGGTAATCGGCCATAATTCTGCTAATAATGCTTAAACTGAAAAATAGCCCCAATTGTGTGGTACACTGGAGTTTGTGCGTTTCTTAGATTTTGCCTAATTTTGTGGCGATGTATATCAAGGTCCAGACAAGAATCCAAACTGGAGCCGACGGTCAGAAGCATTATCACTCTTACCCTCGGCTCTATGAGTCTTACCGCGACAGCGACGGTAAGACCCGTCAACAGTATCTGCTACCACTGAACCTTGATGACCTTCCATCCTGGCGTGAACGCGAGACTATGTGCCATATTCTTAATGACATGGTGGAGAATGGGCCTCGGCTGCCCTTGGAAGACACGCCGGCAAACCGAAAGGCGAATACCATTTACCACCAGCTTTTGGACAAGGGCCTGTTGGGCGATGTCCACAAATTGGCAGAGAAGAAACGGCGCGAGCAGGATGCTGCACTCAAGGAAGAGACGTTGAAAAACGTCAAGCCCCGTCAGGTCGGGGCAGAGTTCGTATGCCTTGAGACACTCAGGCAGCTTGGACTGAGGAGTTTGTTGGTGTCCAACCACTGGACGAAGGAGCAGGCAGACCTCGCCATGATGCAGATTGCCGCCCGTGCTATATATCCATGCTCTGAAAATAGGACAGTGAAGTATCTTCAGAACAATTCCGCCCTCTGCGAGTTTTTTGGTACTGCCCCTAAGAACATTACTAAAGACCGCCTGTACAGGAGTGCCCTCAGACTGTTCAGCCTCCACAAAGAGATTGAGGACTTCCTTTATAAAAAGGTGAGTGATATGTTTGAACTGAAGGATCACATTTTTCTTTACGATTTGACTAACGCCTATATGGAGTCCACACGGCAGACCGAGCTGCGCAAGTTCGGGCGCAGCAAGGAAAAAAGGTCTGACTGTCCGATAGTTGTCCTAGGAGCCGTGGTCGACACTAACGGCTTCCCCGTGAGGACGCACATTTTCGCAGGCAACACCGCAGACTGCTCCTCCATGAAGACTATCATGGAAGAGCTCGATCCTGGTGTGACATCGGCCGAAGCAAAAAAGATTGTCGTGATGGATGCCGGTATCTCCACCTCCGAAAATCTCCAGTGGCTCCGTGACAACAACTATGACTATATCACAGTGCGGCGTGGCGGCAGCACGGACGACTACAAGCTGACAGGCAGCCAAGTCGTAACCGTGGAGGATGTCCGCCATCACCCCATACAGATCCAGTTCGCTGAAATAGAAGGCGAGACAGACACGATGCTCCTTGTTGACAGCCATGCGAAGTCCATGAAGGAAAAGAGCATGCACGATAAGTTGTCCCTTCGCTACGAGGAAGGCCTGAAAGCCATCAAGAAGGGCATAAAGTCAACAGGAGGAACTAAAAAACGTGACAAGGTGAACGAGAGGCTTGGCAGGCTGAAAGAACGCTGCGCCTCCGTGCAGAAAGAATACGACGTAACCTTCACCTACGATGACAAGGATACCACTACCGACATGAGCTGGAGAAAGAAGGAGGATGTTGAGTTGCTCCACTCGGAGGCCAACGGTAAATACATCGTGCAGACATCACTCAAGGGTCATACGGAAAAGCAAATCTGGTCCTACTACAATGTAATCAGACATGTCGAGGCCGTGTTTGCCTGTTTGAAATCAGACCTGGACATCCGTCCTGTATATCACCAGAACGATGAGTCGGTGAAGGCCCACTTCCATCTGGCCATCCTTGCCTATTGGATTGTGAACACGGTCCAGTACAAACTCAAGACGCAGAACGTCAGTCACACCTGGGATGAGCTTCGGAGGATAATGTCTACGCAAATTGTCGTGAGCACCCGGGCAAAAAGAATGGACGGACTGGAAGTGGAGGTGAGACAATGCACTGAGCCTGATGAATGTCTTGCTGAACTCTATAGAAAACTCGGTCTGACCTCACCCCCATTAAAACGAAGACGAAAAATTTGTGTGGTACATTTTGAGGAATCTCAAAAAAACGACACTTGAAAATCAAGATGTTATATACACCTAACGCTCAAGTTGGGTTAATGACAATCCCGATCTCACGACAAAGGACATTAACAAATTCCTCTATCGTCAATTCGGCACTCGTATCCACAAGGGCACTATATCTGGAACGGATTCACCATTGAACTCAAAAAGGACGTGCAAGAGCAGCTACGTTACAACTACCGTGTCGCTATGGGTCTCCCTGTAGATAAGCCGATAATCACCAATATTCCGCAAAGACAAGAGCCCCATACCCATCGTACTCCATCAAATTATCGCCCACTAAGTCAATTCACCGGTGCAGGCTCTGCCTATGCTAACCGGAAGCACGAGGTCAGTAACGGAAGTGGCATGGATATGAGTGTAGATAATGAGGAACGGCAGATAAGCAGATGGAAACGTTGAGTAACAGTAATACAAGCGTTATCTGTACCACTTTTATAATATCTACCACCTTATTTGGTGGTAGATATTATTATTACATGCCATTGTTGAGGAGTACCTTCACGAATAATATAGCCTTTATTGGATAATGTCTTGAGTTGCTTTTGAACGGCAGACCTGTTGATGCCGAGTAGTGTTGAAAGGTCGGTGATGGTCACTCTTGGCTGTTCTTTGAGTATCGTCAGAAGTTGTGGTGTCTTCGGGGAACGGAAAGAGACCAAATCCCCATCATACCACCATATCTGTCCTGGAGTACCTTTCAGAAAAGCTATGTTGCCTGTAATCTCACGGACGAGTTGTCCTTCCATATATTTGACAAAGTCTTTTATCTGTGCCAATGATGCATGTGCCCCAGCGGAAGGAACCGGTCCGACTTTAGAATCAGCCGACCCAAGTGCATGAAGATATGCATTCTTGTTTTTGCTGTGAATTACTATCATCGGGTATTTGTGGCGAAGCAGAATGAAGTTTACCATCAGCCGCGCTATTCTTCCGTTGCCATCCTCAAATGGGTGTATTCTGATGTAGCGGTAATGGAAAAGTGATGCAATCTCAATTGCTGAAAGTTCATTGTTTTTCTCCTCATCATTATACCATTTTACCAAGTCATACATTAGTGCCGGGGTTTCCTCTGGGGATGCATACTCAAATCTCTCACCTGTAGGTGTAATGACAGAATTGGGACGGGTTTTGTATCGTCCTGCATGCACAACATAACTTGTTTGCGTGCCATTTGGCAGATTTCTGTATACGATGTAATCCTCCCGCAACATTGTATGATGTAGTTGACGGATAAAGGTTTCTGTCAGGGGATTGTCTGTATCTGCCTCTGTCTGCATCATCTTCAAACAGACATTATGCGCCTTCATTTCCTCCAAATCACTCATCTTCGCATTGCCTATCACCTCACCGAGCAGCAGCAATACCTCTGTCTGTCCGTATGTCAGTGTGTTACCCTCAATATGATTACTGTTGTAGTTGAAGTCAAGCATGAACTTCCTATGCAAGCGATTAGCATCAGCATCTGATAAAGGTTGCATAGCCATCCATTGTTGATATAAATCTGTCAAATTACTCATAGTCTCTTCTAAAATATTGTACAAAGATACTATTTGTCTTTTATAAACGCAAATATTTAACCACCTTTTTAAGATATACCACCATTTTAAGTGGTATTTGTTGGAATAACCTTAAAGAAAAGGATGTTTGGCGGACAATTATTTTAGCCAATGACAGAATTTGACATAACGCTAAAGTAATTTTGCAGGCATGAAAAGAAATAATTCAGCAGGAGCGGTAAGAAACTCGTCCAAAAAGTTGCATCCTAACGATATTCTTCGTAAGTTTGCAAGCGGAATGACAGTCGTAAGCGACTGTATCCGGACATTGAGGACAAAGATGACAAGCATCACGCTGCCGTTTGATTCACGTAAATCTCGCAAGATTACAGAAAATCCAGCTGCACTCGGCAATTTGAAAACAAAGTTTTCATTGCGCTCGTTGGCAAGATTTTTGAAGCGAATCAGTCAATGGATAGCGAGTGATGCCCATGCTCATAGGGCGTGGGCTGCTCCTGCTGTTTTGTTGATTCGGGTTGTGCGAGAACCTACGTGGGCAAAATGTCGGAGAGTAAGCTCACGCCTTCTCTTTCTACTCTTTGCGATCATGCCCCTGACGGCTATGTCGCAGACGAGCATCCGGGCTAAAAGCACAACATATAAACTAAAAAACTTTAAAACTTATCACACTATGCCACAGATCATCAAATCTGGCGGTGGCCTCTTCTCCAAGGGAGAGCTCCTCCGCATCAACCCAAGCAACAACGCCATCGAGGTGTCCACCAACGAGGGCCGTTCCTGGTCTCCGCGCTGCAACAATACCTCTTACGGTACCTTCCGTGACCTGCTTCTCGTCGGCCGCGAGATCCTTGCCGCCACCTCCCGTGGCCTCTATGTCTCTACTAACTCCGCCC
>Ga0326511_10004834_pt1 | contig 10695 bp, 14 predicted proteins | sample 0_2496_0518_D_FD_203701 | JGI IMG/M metagenome (GOLD analysis project Ga0326511, IMG submission 203701) | Bovine rumen microbial communities from UC Davis, California, United States - 0_2496_0518 | ecosystem: Host-associated > Mammals > Digestive system > Stomach > Rumen | place: USA... | reverse complement strand
TGGGAAGAAGATGGACGCTAAACCCCCATCCCCTGGCTGATAAGGAGATTATCAATGGATTACCAGAAGATCCGCGAGGACAATATCAAGCGGCTGCTTAAGATACGCGACGACAAAGAAACGCCGCCGGCGGTCCAGATCCAGGCGATCCAGGGCATACAGAAGATCCTGGCGGAGTGTGCGCCGGTGGAGGACAACAGGCCGACAGAGGCCGACATCATGAAGAAGATCAGAGGTGCGAAGAAATGAGCGACTACAAAGGCATCGGCTATCTGCAGCGCAAGCTGGCGATGAAGCGCCCGCGTGTTCTGCTTCGGTATGCCTTCTATGAGCAGAAGCAGAAGGCCGACGACTTCGGCATCTCTACACCGAAGGGCCTTGAGTGGTTCCAGACGGTCAACGGGTGGTGCACGAAGGCGGTTGACGGTCTGGCGGATCGGCTGCAGTTCGATGGGTTCGACAATGACAACTTCATGATGCAGGACATGTTTAATCTGAACAATCCTGATGTCATCTTTGACAGCTCCATCGTCAGCGCACTGATCACGAGCTGCTCTTTCTTCTATACCAGCCGCGGCGAAGATGGAAATCCGAGAATCCAGGTCGTTGACGGAGGGAACGCTACAGGCATTATTGACGATCAGACGAACCTCCTGACGGAGGGCTATGCCGTTCTGAGCCGGGATGAATATGATCAGCCGCTGACATATGCTTACTTCCAGCGCGGAGAAACATGGGTGTATGAGGCCGGCAAACCGGATCCAATCGCGCACGAGAGCACCGGCGCGAACTATGCGGCCCTGGTGCCGGTCATCTATAAGCCGGACGCCAGAAGGCCCTTCGGTCATTCCAGGATCAGCCGGGCCTGCATGGATATCGCCCTGTCCGCCATGCGCACGGTGAAACGGTCCGAGATCGCTGCGGAGTTTTATTCCTTCCCGCAGAAGTACGCCACCGGCCTCAGCCAGGACGCCGAGATGCTGGATTCCTGGAAGGCCACCATGAGCGCAATGCTTTCCTTCACCAGGGACGATGATGGCAACTCCCCGACGCTCGGACAGTTCCAGCAGCAGTCCATGCAGCCGCATGTCGAGCAGCTGAAGGCTTTTGCCTCGATGTTCGCCGGAGAAACCGGCCTGACCATGGACGATCTCGGATTCAATATGGCAAATCCGTCTTCCGCTGAAGCCATCAAAGCATCACACGAGACCCTCCGCCTGGCGGCGAGCAAGGCACAGCGGTGCTTTGGTTCCAGCTTCGTGAACGCCGGCTATATCGCTGCGTGCATCCGCGATAATTACGCCTATGAGCGGTCTGAGGTGTATAAGACCCGCGCCGAATGGCTGCCGGTGTTCGAGCCGGATGCGGCCGCGCTGTCCTCCATCGGTGATGGAATCATCAAACTGAATCAGGCCATGCCGGACTACATCGACGAGAAGCGGATGCACCGCCTGACGGGGATTGAATAATGGCGCTCACTTTCAACGACGTCAAAAACGAGATCCTTTCCGCCATCAACGGCGATTGGAAGGCGGGGATTCTGTGGGATCGTCTGCACGAAAAGGGCGCCGGTTACAAGGAAGCGCATGATTATGCGATCCGTGTCGGGGTGATCACCGGGAACGTGCTGAAGAAGTATCAGCCGGAGAGCCTTTCCGAGTGGAACCTGGAGGATCTGATTCCCGGGACGCTGGGCCTCAATCACAATATGGTCGCTTCGGCGTGCCTCGAGGCCCAGAAGAACCTGAACAAAAAGACGCACGTCGGGATCCGTCCGCAGGAGCCTGACTTTGACGGGAATCGGGCTTATGGACTGGTCGAAGCGGTAAAGAACCGTGGAGAAATCGGAGCAGCGTTTTACGATCAGCTGACGAACTTCTCTCAGAACGTGGTTGATCAGGCGATCCATGATAACGCCGAAATACAGTCTGATGCCGGGATCCGGGCGAAGATCGTCCGCACGGCCGAAGCCAAATGCTGCAGCTGGTGCGACGATCTTGCCGGGGTATACGATTACGACGAGGTCAGGGATACTGGCAACCCGGTTTGGGCACGGCATGACAATTGCCGCTGCCTGATTGAGTACGTCGCAGAGCGTCGTGAGCGCGTCAACAACTACCGAAGGAGATGATGCCCTTTGAAAGGTGTCAGAGACGGGCCGGAGGTGAGTGATGCACTATGAGCCGGATCGGAAATCAGATTCCGACCCAGAGCATGGTGCTTCCGTATACCAAGTCACTCGGTGATGAAGCGGTGCAGATCTACAACATGTCCGGCAACAGCTGCCAGCAATGGCAGGAGCTGATGCTTTCGGACATCATGGCCGTCAACGATGACGGGCTGTGGGTGCACACGAAGTTCGGGTATTCCGTCCCGCGCCGGAACGGCAAGACGGAGATCCTGACACAGCGCGAGCTTCACGGCCTTTTCAATGGCGAGCACATTTTACACACGGCACACCTGACAGATACAGCCCACATAGCGTGGGAGCGACTGTGCAACCGCCTGACGGAGATCGGCGTTGAACCGAAGTCCACATACAAGGCTTACGGCAAAGAGCGGATCGAAATGCAGGGCGGCGGAATCGCAGAATTCCGAACGCGGACAAGCTCCGGCTCTCTGGGATCCGGATATGATCTCCTGATCATCGACGAAGCGCAGGAATACACCAAGGCACAGCAAACGGCGCTGAACTATGTTGTCAGTTCGTCCAGGAATCCGCAAACGATCATGTGCGGAACGCCGCCGACGGCAGTTTCATCCGGTGACGTGTTCCGGGAATACCGGGATGCCTGTCTCCGCGGAGATACGCCAAACGGCGGTTGGGCTGAATGGTCTGTCGATCACAAGACCGACGTTCGGAACAAGGACGCCTGGTATCTGACAAGTCCGTCGCTTGGTACGATCATCACGGAGCGGGTTGTCCAGGATGAGATCAACGGCGACGATATCGACTTCAATATTCAGCGCCTTGGCCTATGGATCCGGTACAACCAGCAATCGGCCATCAGTGAACCGCAATGGGATGAACTGAAGGCGGAAACGCTGCCGAAGCTGGTCGGTCGTGTCTTTGCCGGCGTGAAGTTCGGAAAAGACGGTCAGAATGTGTCGATGAGCGTAGCAATCAAGACGGATGACGAGCGGATCTTTGCTGAGGCGATCGATTGCAGAGACCAGCGCGAAGGCAATGACTGGATGATCAATTTTCTGTTGAAGTGCGATCTTCAAGGCGTCTACATTGACGGTGCTTCCGGGGTTGAAGGCTTCACAAAGCAAGCCAAAGACCAAAAGCTGAAGGGCCTGAAGACGGCTACAACAAAGGACATCATTGCAGCGTCGTCCGAATTCGAGCGGATCATTGCCGCGAAAGAGTTGGTTCATATGGGCCAGCCTTCCCTCCGGCAATCGGTTTGCAACTGTCAGCACCGTGCCATCGGTTCGAGTGGTGGGTACGGATACAAGAGCCTCGACGATGATATTGATGTATCACTGGTCGAGTCCCTTACATTAGCGGTTCACGCGTGTGCGTCGGCCAAAGCGCCGAAACAGCAGCGCGTTTTTTATTGAACCAAATATTACGCAACCATGCGGAAAAATGGGAGGAAAAAACAATGGCAGACTTTCAGGCAATTACGACTCAGGAAGAGCTGGATTCCATCATAAAGGACCGGCTCAAGCGTGACCGTGAAGCGCAGACCAAGAAGTATGAGGGTTGGATCTCCCCGGAAGATCACCAGAAGGCGATCGACGAGGCGAACAAGGCCATGAACGACTACAAAGCCGCGCACGACGGTGACGAGCAGACGATTGCAGACCTCAAGGCAAAGAACCAGGAATACGAGACGGCCGCGTTAAAGAGCCGGATTGCCAGGGAGGTCGGCCTGTCGTATGAGTGGATCAGCCGGATCGGCGGGACGGACGAAAAATCCATCCGGGCTGATGCTGAATCGCTCAAGACTCTCGTTGGCAGCCAGACAACGCCGGCGCCGCTGCCTCCGAGATCCACAGAGACAACGCCGGCAGACGCAAAGACGGCAGCCCTCAAAGGGATGCTGTCAGAATTGAATTTAGGAGGTAAATAAAAATGGCAGCTTTGAATGCGAGCACCCTTTTCCCCCGTGAACTGATCACGGAACTCTTCTCCAAGGTTAACGGCCATAGCTCCATCGCTAAACTGGCCAACCAGACGCCGATTCCCTTCGCCGGAATCGATGTGATGACCTTCTCCCTGGACACCGATGTCGCCATCGTCGGCGAAAGCGCTGCGAAGCCCGCCGGTGACGCCACCGTCGGCACCGTGACCATTCGGCCCATCAAGGTCGTGTATCAGAGCCGCGTGAGCGACGAGTTCATGCACTGCGCTGAAGAAAAGCAGCTGCGGTATCTGCAGGCGTTCACTGATGGCTATGCCCAGAAGATCGCCCGCGGTCTGGATATCATGGTCTTCCATGGCCTCGATCCCAAGACAAGCACGACCTCTTCCATCATCGGCACGAACTGCCTCGACCGCGCTGCTTCCGTGGCCCTGGAAGTCTATTCCAGCGCTGCTGTTGAAGGCGATGTCACCGCGGCTATCGGCGCCCTGGGTGACGGCTATGTCTGCAACGGTATTGCGATGTCTCCCGCCTTCGCGACCGCTCTGTCTCAGGTGAGCCTGTCCGGCGGCCAGCGGCCCTATGAGGACTTCATGTGGGGCGGAAATCCCGGCGCGATCCGCGGCATTCCTGCCGATGTGAATCCCACCGTCGCCGTGACGGCTTCCACCGCTACGCTGCTGCCCTACGCCTACCTGGGCGACTGGTCCGCGTTCCGTTGGGGCTATGCTGCCAACATGCCGCTGGAAGTCATCCAGTACGGCAATCCGGACGGCGGCAGCTACGACCTCAAGCAGTCCAATGAAGTCCTGCTTCGGACTGAAGCCTATATCGGCTGGGGCATCCTGGATCCGAAGGCGTTCGCGCGTATCGCGACCACGGCCTGATGAAATTCATCAATCGCCGTAACGGCATCGTGATCGATATGCCGGACGATTGGCGCGGGGATTGCTGGGAGCCGGTTGAAGAACCGGCCCCGGCCCCCGAGGCCGCGCCGAAAGCAAGCACGGCGAAAAAGCCGGCAGAAAAGAAAACGAAGAAGTGAGGTGGAGCGCATGGCCGATTTTGCGAGCGTGACTGATATCCAGAATCTGAAGCGTGCGCTGACGGTGTCTGAACAGACGCGTGCGGGCTACCTACTTCCGATTGTGTCGGATATCATCAGGTTTGAAGCGCAGAAGGTCGGAAAAGACGCTGACGCGCTTGTCGCTGCAGATCCTGCTTTTGCCAATGTTGTGAAAGCGGTCACGGTTGACGTGGTCATGCGCGAACTGAACACGCCCGGCACACAGCTTCCCGCGACACAGTACGCTGAAAGCGCCGGTAGCGTAAGCATGTCTTACTCAATACCGAACGGTTCCGGACGTATTGCGCTCTGGCCTTCTGATCTGAAGACGCTGGGTTTCCGGCGGCAGCTGATCGGATCGCTTCCGCTCTGGTCTGCTCCTGTGAATGGCGGTGGTCAGTAATGGCGCTTCCTTCCTGGGCAAATGACACGGTTGTAAGGGTCCGTCCTGGGACCATTGACCGGCGTGGATCGACCGAGCCGGATTGGAGCCCCGACAAGGTGAACGAGAAGACGATCACCGGGTGCTCCGTCCAGCCGGGGACCACGACCCTGTCTCAGGATGGCCGTATTTTGGGAATTGCAGATGTCTGGACATGCTACTTTCCGCCTGGCGCCGATGTGGCAGCCGGCGACAAGATCATGTGGAACGGCAAAGACTACCAGCTGATGGGTGAGCCGCGAATCTGGGAATCTCCGACAGGGATGGTCTCCAGCATTCAGGCACAGCTCGAAAGGTGGTCTGGGTGATGTCCAATCAGACCGATATTGAGTTCTTCTCTGAAGGATTCGAGCAGATCCTGACGTCAGCCGGCACGATGAGTGCCGTGCAAAGCGTGACAAATCAAATATTGTCGCGTGCAAACGCTGCCAACACACGCGGAGGAGCGGGATTCGGTTCCGGAACCCGTATCGGACAGGCGTATGGAAGTCAGCGTGCGCTCGGCTTTGTCTTTACGACGGACAAGGAGAGCTGCATCGCGGAGGCAGAGGACAAAGTATTAAGTGAGGCGGTGAGCGGATGAGCATCACGATCAACAGGTCCGTCGATATCGAAGACGAGGTCAGGATCGCGCTGAAGGATCATATTACTGCATACTGCAGACCGCTCCCGGCGAACTTTACGACACCCTGCATTCTCATTACACAGGTCGGCGGAACGGATGAAAGCGGACAGATCGATATGTTCGACATTACGCTTGATTCCAGGGCGAAGAGCGCCGCCGAAGCAAACGAAACGCTCCGGAACGCGCTGGGCGTCCTGCGGAAGGCCGCGGGCGACCATACGACAGCGATCCGGCACGTCGAAACAAACTCATCCGGCAGCTGGGGGAACGACCCTGTCAGGCCGGATCTTTGTATGTACTCGGCGCGGATCCGCGTCTGGGCGCATCTCGAATCAAAAACTATTTAAGGAGGATTCTCAAAATGGCAAGCAATGCTGTCAACCTTGGTATTGGTGCTGCGACGGGCATGTTCTTCCATGCTCCTGCCGGCACCGCTCTTCCGGCCTATCCGACCGAAGCTCTCGGAAACGACTGGGCCGAAGTCGGTTTCATTTCCCAGGATGGCATCACCTGGCATCATGGCCGGTCTGCCGAACCGCTGAAGGACTGGTCCAACAGCATCCGCCGGCAGCTGCAGAGCGACGCCACCGGCACGGTGGCCGCTCCGATCATCTCCACCACGAACGAAGTGCTGGAAACCATCTTTGGGGCCAGCAACGTGACCGCTGCGGCTGCGACCACCGCTCACGGCGCTCTGGATTCTGTGAAGGTTCAGGAAGGCGTTGTGTCCGGCAAAGAAGCGTTCCTGTTCCTGATGAAGGACGGCGATGACACGCTGATGCTCGGCACGACCAGCGGCGTCATCACAAGCCTGGACGATATCACTTTTGCACCTGGTAGCACGATCACCTGGAACGCGACGGTTAGCGCCGACGCCTGGACCTTCATGAAGGATGACGGTCAGGTCGTGACCTCTCCGTAATCTATCGACCAACACGGGGCTGTCTCATTATAAAGTGAGGCAGTCCCGGATTTTTTTCAAATATAAGGAGTGAAAAATCATGGCAAAGGCTAATTTTACCCTCAAAAAGAAGACTGGTTGGACATTCTCCCTTGATACAGACGAAAGCAAAGTTTACACTCTCCCGGCGCTTGCCGGACTGTCTTTCGATGAAGCGGAAAAAATGAAGCAGATCGGAAGCATGACCGAAATCACAGAACAGGGGCCTCTGATCAAAGAGTTTATCCTGTCATATGCTCCTGAGCTTGCAGAAAAGGGCCTCGGGGACATGGAATACTATGAGATCTTCAACGCATATGGCCTTTCTGAAGGAAAGGAAAAGCTGGGGGAATCGAAAGCCTCGCACAATTCGTAACAGAACACCGCGAGGCCGTTGAAAAAGATTTACTCATGATGACGGGGCACAGCCTGGAAGACGTCGGAAAGACGCTTTCATGGAGTGCGCTGGGTGCTTTTCTTCGGCATCCGGAAATAGACGGTGAAATTGCGAAGGAACTGGATCCGGATCTCGCGTCATGGGGATGTACACTGAAGACGAATGCAATTCTGGCGGATATCTATGATATTCTCGCCATGATTAACGCGAATATCTGCGCAATGGGCTCCGGTAAGCGTGCGAAAAAGCCGCAAGGATATAAACGCCCAGGAGACAGAGACAAGCAGAAAATCGGAAAGAACGCTCTGCCGGCTGAAGAACTCAGGGCCTGGCTGAAGCGTAAACAAACAAAGAAACCGGAACTGTAGGAGGTGAATTTTCGTGATTGAAGTCGCGCAAGCAGCAGTAACCATCATCCCGACGATGAAAGGTTCACAGCAGACGATCACGAAGGAACTGACGTCCTCGACGGACACTGCTGCGACAAAAGCGGGCAAATCGTCCGGAAATAAGTTTTCCTCCAGTTTCGGAAGCGCTGTCAAGACAGGCGCGAAGGCCATCGCCGCGGGTGTTACGGCAGCCGTCGCGTCTGTCAGCGCGTTGTCTGCGACTTTTTACAATGCTGCGAAGGCAACAGCGGAATACGGCGACAATATCGATAAGATGTCCCAAAAGATGGGGCTTTCCACGGACGCTTATCAGGAATGGGATTTCATTGCACAGCACAGCGGAACCTCTATGGAATCGCTGAAGTCGGCAATGACGAAGCTGTCTACCGCTGCTGCGAGTGGATCGGACGCGTTCCAGAAGCTCGGAATCTCCGCAGAAGAAGCACAGAGCATGAGCCGGGAAGAGCTCTGGAACAAGACGATTACCGGCTTAACCAACATTGAAGACTCTACGGAACGCGCCAGGATCGCACAGGAACTTTTTGGCAAAGGCGCGACAGAGATGGGCGCTCTGCTGAATATGTCGGCGGAGGATATCGAGGCCATGCGACAGCAGGCCCACGATCTCGGAATCGTCATGTCAGAAGAGGACGTCAAGGCGGCTGCTGCGTTCCAGGACTCTCTGCAGAACATGACGCAGAGCTTTAACGGCCTGAAGAACCAGATGATCGCTGAATTCCTGCCGGGAATCACAACGATCATGGACGGACTGACACAGATCTTCTCCGGAGATGCAGAAGGTGGCGTTGCGAAGATCAAGGAAGGCGTCGCCAGCATTTCGACGAAGATCTCGGAGGTCCTGCCGGAGCTGGTTTCCACAGGATCGGAGATTATATCGTCCATTCTTGGCGCGATTTCGGAGAATCTTCCGCTTCTGATGCCGATGGCCGCGAGTATAATCACAACGCTGGCAGCAAATATCGTTGAAGCATTGCCGACGCTTCTGGATACGGGCCTTTCGATCCTGACGGAGCTGATCAACGGAATTATTGACAACGGCCCGACGCTGATGAAGAATGCGACCGTTGTGCTGACAAATTTCATGACGTCTCTGTCCGAAAGGCTGCCGGAGCTTCTGACAACCGCTGCGGAACTTGTTTCGATGCTGGTAAAAGGCATCATCGAGAACGCGCCGACGCTGGTCAGCGGCGCTCTCTCTGCGGTGACGAATTTCATTGGCGGGATCACAGAGAACCTCCCGGATATCCTGGCAAAAGGCGGAGAGATTGTCTCTCAGCTGATTTCAGGTATCGCGGAGAAGGCGCCGGAGCTGCTGACGTCGATCTCCGGTACGATGGGAGAGATCGTGGGCGCGATCGGATCTGCCATCTCGGAAATCGTCACGGCGCTGTCACCTTACGCGCCGACGATCGCACAAATGGTATCGGATACGGCCGACAAGCTGCCTGGAATCATTGACAGCTTCAATGGGATCGTTACAACGATTTCCCAGGCCATCACGGACATTGCGACAGCCATCGCTCCGTATATTCCCGATATTACAAGCATGGTCGAAACGACAGTGTCAAAGCTGCCGGAGATCATTGCGGCGTTTAATGATATCGCAACAACGATATCGGGCGCCATTACGTCGATCGTTGAAGCCATCGCGCCGTATATCCCGGATATCACGAGTATGGTGGAAACGACCGTCTCGAAGCTGCCAGAGATCGTCGCGGCCTTCTCTGATCTGCTGGCGCAGATCGGGCCGATTATTGATTCCATCGGCGGCGTGATTGAGAAGATCGGGACCGCGCTCTCCGGTGTTGTTGAGAGCGTGGGCGGAAGCATTGCCACGGTCGTTGATTCCTTCTCCGGTCTGTTGACGTCCCTGGAGGGACCGATCACGGCGGTCGGATCTCTGATCGAATCCATCGGAACGGCCATCGGAACGGTCGTGGAAGCTGTCGGGACGTGCGTATCGTCCATCAATGAGAGCTTTTCTAAGGTTCTGGACAGCCTGAAGGGCGTTATTGATTCCATCGGAGAAGGCGCTGTCAAGGCGGGCGAAGGCTTCTCGACACTGGCGGATGCCATCATCAAACTGGTCAATCAGACGGGCTTCTTTGACCTTGCTGCGACGCTGACGAAGGTGGCCGGTGCTGTCGGTGACATCGCGAAGACAGGCAAGGACGCCGGAGACGCATATACCAACCTTGAGAAACTGGTTGGCACGCTGTCGGAACTGGCGAAATCTGACTTCTCGACGATGAACGAGCTGCTCGACGAGCTGTGTGATAATCTGTACGTCATCACACTGTACACGCCGACGCTGAAGGATACAAAGAAATACATGGATGACCTAGCAAAGGTCAGACTGAATGACATGACGAAGTCCGTCGAGGATGCGACGAAGAAGATCGAAACGCTGAAATCGACGATCGACACGGACATGGCCGGGATTGAGAAGACCATCGCTGACAAAATGAAGACTGCGTCCTCGGATGTCACTTCCTACGTCGGCGAGATGGATACAACATTCTCGACAAAGCTGTCGTCGATCCTGACAAACGTCACGAATACCTTCACAACGATCGCATCGACGATCGCGGACAAGATGAAATCTGCATCGACGGATCTTTCGACGAAGCTTGGCGAGATCGAAGCGACAGTTCTCTCAAAAATGACATCGATATCCTCGACGTTCTCAAGCGAGGCGGGGAAATGGTCGAACACGATCAA
>Ga0326511_10004833_pt1 | contig 10695 bp, 10 predicted proteins | sample 0_2496_0518_D_FD_203701 | JGI IMG/M metagenome (GOLD analysis project Ga0326511, IMG submission 203701) | Bovine rumen microbial communities from UC Davis, California, United States - 0_2496_0518 | ecosystem: Host-associated > Mammals > Digestive system > Stomach > Rumen | place: USA... | reverse complement strand
GGTTTCGATAAGGCAAAGAAATTTACAGTTGATGAAATCATTCAGAGAAATTATAATATTGACCTGTGTGGTTTTCCGCATGAGGAAGAAGAAATTCTTCCTCCGAAAGAACTTATTCAACAGTATCAGGAGAAACGTGCAAGCCTGAATGCTGATATTGACCGCATTTTGGAACAGATTACTAATATTCTTGGAATTGATACGGAGGATTTACCATGACTGCACAGCAATTGAAAAATTCTATTCTGCAAATGGCGGTACAGGGAAAACTCGTTCCGCAAAATCCTGATGACGAGCCTGCAAGTGTCCTGTTAGAGCGTATCAGAGCCGAAAAGCAAAAACTTATCAAAGAGGGCAAAATCAAAAAAGATAAAAAATCCTCTGAAATTTTCCGTGGGGCTTCCCGTAATCTGCCTTATATGTACTATGAACAGGTTGGCAAGGAAATCCGTGATATTTCGGACGAAATACCGTTTGATATTCCAGAGAGCTGGGAGTGGGTAAGATTAGGTCAAATCGGTGAGACAAATATAGGTTTAACATATCGTCCTTCTGATAAAACTACTTCTGGTGGCATACTTGTATTGCGCTCAAGTAACATTCAAAATGATAAAATGGACTATAATGACAACGTTTATGTTTCTTGCGATATTCCTGAAAGGGCAATGATTTGTAAAGGCGATATACTGATATGTGCAAGAAATGGTAGTAGAGCATTAGTTGGAAAATGTGCCATCGTAGATAAAGACGGAATGGCTTTTGGTGCTTTTATGGCTAAGTTCAGTAGCATTTTTAATCCATATATCAAATTATTTATTGATTCTCCGATATTTCGACAACAACTTGACGGAGTAAAGACTGAAACCATCAATCAGATCACTCAGGATATGTTAAAGAATCAACTTTGTCCGCTGCCACCTGTCAATGAGCAGATGAGAATTGTTGATACGTTTTTCAAGCTACTTCCTTTTATTGAGAAATACAGCAAGGTAGAATCACAGCTCACCGCACTCAACACCACCTTCCCCGAAGCCCTGAAAAAATCTATCCTGCAAGAAGCAGTACAAGGCAGACTCGTTCCGCAAAATCCTGATGATGAGCCTGCAAGCGTGCTGTTAGAGCGTATTAGAGCCGAAAAACAGAAACTCATCAAAGAGGGCAAAATCAAGAAAGACAAGCATGAATCACAGATTATTATTTCCGATAAAATTCCTTATGAGATTGTAGACGGAGAAAAACGCTGCATCACTGATGAAGTGCCGTTTGAGTTGCCTGATAGTTGGTGTTGGTGCAGGCTTAAAAGTATAATAAATGCGGTTTCAGCTCGCCGTGTCCATCAATCAGATTGGAAGAATAGCGGTATTCCATTCTATCGAGCAAGAGAAATAGCCAAACTTGCAGAAAATGGGTCTGTCGATAACGAAATATTTATTTCAGAAGAATTATTTGCTGAATACTCCAAAAGCGGAGTTCCTCAAAGCGGTGACTTAATGGTAACTGCGGTTGGTACATTAGGAAAAACATATATTGTAAAAGATACAGATAGATTCTACTACAAAGATGCCAGTGTTATATGTTTTGAGAACTACGGCAAAATCTGTTCCGAATATCTTAGGTATCTTATGATGTCTCCATATATGGAAACAGTAATTAAAGATAATTCATCTGGTACAACAGTCGGTACTATTACTCTCGTTAGGGCAAATGAATACTTGATACCGCTTCCTCCACTTTCAGAGCAAAAACGCATAGTCACCAAAATAGAAGAGCTGGTAAAATATTGCCAAATGCTGTAAAAATCAGGCATACTCTCAAATCGAGAGTATGCCCTTTTTCAAAATTTTTAAAATTAACCGAAAAAAGATTAAAAAAGTTCTTGACAAATGGATAATTTTGTGATATACTATTAGATAAAGGAGGAGGTGTTACTATGGCTTATACAAAATTTGGCGAGTTTATGAGAATCCTGCGTATTCAGCATCACGAAGTTATGGGCGATATAGCGAAACTGCTTGGTGTTTCTACCCCTTTCTTGTCGGCTGTTGAAAATGGAAAGAAGAACGTCCCAGCTGAATGGTTTGATGTGATTGCTGAACACTACTCACTCAATAGTCAACAGATTGCTGAAATGAAAGAAGCAGCTGAAAATTCAAAAACACAGATAAAAATCACACTCACAAATTCTGAATTTTATCAGCGTGAAGCGGCATTGCAATTTGCAAGGTCATTTGATGGAATAGATGAAGATACGGCAGCAAAAATCTTGGAACTTTTAAAAAGGAGTGGTAATGCCTGATGGACTATGAAACTAAACCTACAAGTCGAAGAGAAATCAGGACTATTTCAAAATATGTTCGCAAAATATTTGGATGCGAATCAGATAATGAACCTTTTCCTGTATTAGAGGCTCTTGAAAAAATACCTGATTTATTTCCTAATACCAATTACGAAATTGTTTCTGATGAGGAACTGTCTGGAAATGTATTTGCTTACTGTTTTCCAAAACCAGAAGGGGGATTTACAATCAGAATTAAGCAAACTGTTTATGATGGTGCATTTGAGAATAAGATTGCAGCCTTTCGTTGTTTCATTTGTCACGAGATTTGTCATGTGGTATTGTTTTTTCTTGGATTTACACCTGTTTCAAATCGTGCAATATCTGACTTTAGTGAAATACCATCATACAAAAGCGTGGAATGGCAGGCAAAAGCTCTGACTGGCGAGGTCATGATTCCTTATGATGCTACAGTTGGTATGACTGCAAAAGAAATTGCGAAGAAATACCTTGTTACTGAAGCTTCTGCAAGATACAGAGTAAAACAGGATAAGAAAAAATAATGGCACAAACAAAAAAGGTAAGGTGATTCCAATGGTTTATTTTTCATGACAAAGGAAAAACGCACTGACAAGTTGCTGGTACCAACGAATCAATGCGCTTTAGGGTGTTACGATTTTACTCATAACTGTGACAAGTATAGTATATCATAATCCCTCTCCTTTGTCAATTCGCAGTTTGTACAAACTTTTGATATGACAGGCTTTTTATGTCGAAAGGAGATTATATGACTTCTTTGAAAATGCGAAGCGACCCCCTTTTTATGAGAAATAGCTTTGAAAGTAATGGAAAATGGGATATTCCTATTATTAAGAAGCAGGATATTCCTCTTGATAATGTGCGTCTTATCGCATATTCCGACACAAGACAGAATGACAGACCTGAGAATACTGTTTGTGGAGTACATTTCTTTATTGATGATTACCGTTTCAATGGTATTTATAACAATCCTGAGAGAAGCATTGCAAAGCTTTCACAGTATGCTTTTCTGCTCACTCCCGATTACTCAACTTATTCTGATATGAATTATTGGAGACAGCTTGAGAGTGTAGCACATAGTCACTGGGTAGGAGCTTATTGGCAGAGTATGGGATTAAAAGTAGTTCCGACTATGACATGGAGCGATAGCAGAAGCTACTCTTTCTGTAATGACGGAGTTGAAAAGGGTTGTATTGTAGCTGTAGGCATGATTGCTTGCAAGCATACCAAGAATAGTTTTTTGCGTGGCTATAATGCCATGTTGGAAAGAATTGAGCCGTCTGCTGTAGTATGTTTTGGTGAGCCTTTTGCGGAAATGCAGGGAAATACCATTGTTGTTGACTACCTTAATTCGAGAAAGGTGGTACGCTGATATGGGAGGAAGAGGAACTTACGCAGCAGGAAACAATGTCCCCTATACCTATGAAACTGTTGGATATGTAGAAGATGCCAAGGTTTTGTTTGGAAAACCTGGAACAGGATTGCATGATTTGCCTGCTGAAGCTCATTCAAGTAGTATATACATTAAGTTACACAAAGATGGAACACTGAATATGATGAGAATTTACGATAATGAACACTATCTTACAGCAGAAATCGCTTATCATCCTGAGCCTGAGTTAACAGGAAACCGAAAGCACGTCTTGCATATTCACTACTATGACCGTGACTTTAAAAGAACCAATGCAGCTTATTTGGACTATGAAACTTTCAAAAAGTATGAAAAGTATCTTGTGGGGAGGAAATGGTATAATGATTGATGGGAATGCAAGAGATTTTCTTAATAAGCTCTACTATGAAGACCACTATGTGATTTATAACAACGAAAAGTTTTTCTTTAATGGTTGCCAGACAAAAATGTCACCTGATGGAACTGTAGAGTATGTAAAACTGGAAGTATATAATCTTACAACAGATGAGACGATTTTTTCGACCCAAAATGCACTTGCCTCTGACTGTGTACTTGCGTTTGAAGAAGCCCCCATTTGGAATGGTAAAACATTTTGGGAAATTGAAAACAAAATGCATTGGGTTGATGAATAATGACAGGCTGATGTATGTAGTAACTTAGGCTTTGAATAACTTAAACAGCGGTCAACCATTACAGGCTGACCGCTTGCTTTTTACCAGTCAATAACATTATCAACGATTTCACGCTGTTCGGTGGCAGTCTTGCGGAGATAAATGCGGGTAGTTTCAATGCTTTCATGCCCCATAAGGTCAGCAAGGAAAGCAATATCGTTGCAACGGTCAAGAAAGCTCTTAGCGAAGCGGTGGCGAAATGAATGCGGATAAACGACTTTCGGGTCAATGCCATACTTCACAGCGTACTTTTTCAATTCTCCAGAGATGCCTCTTGTTGTAATACGCTCGCCACGCTGATTCAGGAAAATAAATCCACTGTCCTGATTTTTTTCAGCAAGCCAAGAAAGAGCTTCTTCCTGCAAGGATTTCGGGATGTAGATTCTGCGGAGCTTGCCACCCTTTGAATACAAGTCAAGATAGCCAAGTTTTACATGTTCCACCTTAATCTGAATGAGTTCACTTACTCTTGCACCAGTAGCCGCCAAAAAGCGAATCACAAAATACCAGAACATTTGCCCGTCCTCTTTGAGACGTTTCTTGAAGTACAGATAATCGGCTTCACTGATAACATTTTCGAGGAACGGCTTCTGCTGAACCTTAACAAATGACAGTTTCCATTTTTCCTTGCCGATGCTTTCAAGGTAGCAGTTCATACCACGCAAACGGAGATTCACAGTCTGAGGTTTGAAATTATCCACCAGCCAGACTTTATACTGGTTCAGGTTTTTTCTTGTCACACTGCCATATTGTTCGAGAAACTGCTTTAAGGCGAACAGATAGGCGGATTTTGAGTTTTCGGACAGATTCGTTTTGTCCAGATAGTTTTTAAATGTGTCAATCATATCGAAAGACCTCCTTTTCGATATGATTGTAACACTTTATTTGGAAATTGCTGTGATAAATGGTAGCAGTTCTTCAATTTTGGCAACTATGCGTTTTTGTTCAGCAAGTGGAGGAAGAGGTATCAATAGCTCTTTTATTCTATCCGCTTTCAATTCTTTCTGTTTTGTAGAACCCTCACCACATTCTTCAAGATAAGGTTGATACCATTTCAGAATATAATAGATATACTGCGATAAATCTTTGTTTATCCTTATTATGGTAACGTGAGAATCAGGGACTACGGGCATGTTGTCAGGATTATCATTATCGGAATATAGACCTATTCTTCCAAGTGTTCCAGTACCTGTAGAATTAACGATAATATCACCGTCCTGCATATACTCCTCTTGTGGATATTTGCTGATTGCACTATCAGCAAGATACTTTGCAAGCAGGATATTGATACCACCTGTTTTGGCATTGCATTTTTGTGCGAAAACAAGGACAGTACCTTTTTCAGCGTAAATGGGTGATTTGCCTCGCTTTATATCTTTGATAACAATATCCAATAGTTTGCACCACGCCCAGTTATCTGGAACGTTATAAGGAATTTTATCGGAAATAATAATCTGTGATTCATGCTTGTCTTTCCTGATTTTGCCCTCTTTGATGAGTTTCTGCTTTTCAGCTCTGATGCGCTCTAACAGCACGCTTGCAGGTTCATCATCAGGGTTCTGCGGAACAAGTTTCCCTTGAACAGCTTCTTGCAGAATAGACTTTTTCAGCATTTCGGGGAATGTAGCATTCAGTTGTGTGAGTTGCGTTTCGGCTTTTTCGTATTGTTCGATATATGGGAGGAGTTCTTCTATTTTGGCGACTATGCGTTTTTGCTCGACGAGAGGTGGGATAACTATCAATGTGTTTGCTATATCTCGCATAACCCAATTTTTATTGCCTACTCCTTTTGTATTTTCGCTTGCCTGTTTCTGCACTAATGGAGAATTTATTAAATATAAAAGATATTTATTGTATAGAAATTTTTGATTAAATTTCAATAAAGCAACGCTCACAAATAAGCTGAATTGTCTATTTGTATCAACTATAACAGGAATCCCCGTTGTTCCAACCTTTGTTAGCAGTATATCTCCAAATTCGGGATTACATCTTTCATATAATTCATTGTGTTCATTTTCTGAAATATGCTTGCAATTAGAAAAATCTAACTTTCCAGAACTCACATCTTTTACAGAAATAAAAGGAATCCCATTTTTTTTATATTTTGGCGTGGAATGTGTACCGTCAGAAAGTTTGATAAGAATATCACCAAGTCTGCACCACTCCCAACTCTCTGGAATCGCAAAAGGAATTTCGTCCGAAATATCGTGAATTTCCTTTCCGACCTGTTCATAGTACATATAAGGCAGAGTACAGGAAGTCCCACAGAAAATTTCAGAATTACAAATTTATTTTTTGTAATCATAAAGAGATACCTCTCTAAATTTTTGATTCCACTTGCCAAAAGCAGAAAATTATGGTATAATGAATGTAACAGCAATGGAATAGCTGTAATATTTTTTGGTGGTGAAATATATTGGAAAACAATAAAAATATCATGGATGGAGTATTTATCAATAATCCTGATGAGGAAACCAAGGCAGGACTTGGAATTCCTTCAAATCTGCCAGCCTCATATGATACTGGTACTCTTCAAAATCCAGAAGTCTTGGATAAAATGCCCTCCCCCTATTTTCAGTCAGAGGCAACACCTCAGAGCATGAATTTACCTGCATATAATCAAACAGCAGCTCCCCCATTTCAGCAGCCAATGCCTGGAATGCCGTCTTATTCTCAGCAGGATGTACCTCAAAATATGTATCCGTCTGCAAATAATCAGACCATTCCTGCCCCAACGCAGTCTTTTACGAATCCGCCTGTAGTATTTGCAGCAGAAGAAGAACAGCAAGCACAAGATGAAATCTTTTTTGGGGAAAATACACGCACTTACAGAACTTACGCAATAGTAAATGGAAAATCTGTAAAAGGAAGGAAAAAGCCGTATCGTTCTATTGAAATAGATGACAAGACAAAAAAGATAGAAATCTGTATTGCTTGTTTCCTTATTAGCAGTGTTCAGAAAGTGATAACTGAGGAATTTGGAAAAGATGTTGTAAGTTATGATGTGAATTGCAAGTATTTCAGCCCTAAAGAAGGGAAAGAACAAAGTATTATTGTTTCCGTTCCTAAAGAAATGCTACACAATCATGAGCTGATTCGTTTATTCAGAGATGAGTTCGGCGACGAGCATATCCCATTTGTATCAAAGTTGGACAAAAATTGCAGCGATTACCTTTCTGACCATATCATCCAGAAATATCAGCAGAATCCAGAAGAAAGACAAGTATCCAAACATCCGATTACAGAAGATATCAGCGAATTGAGCGAGGCTGATAAAAAATTTCTGGCAAAAGATTTCTATGATGTGATTTATCATAATGCTTCTGTTGAAATGAAATTGCTTTTATCAGCTGGATTCGGAGCTGTTTGTATTGACAAACTGGGAGAGCTAAATTTTGCTTCTGGTACACCACGAACAGCAAAAGCAATTATTGTCTATGGATGTCAAATCACCGAAAAACAAAGATATATCGCCTCTCTTGCATCAGTGCTGTATGATGATAACCAGATAAAAAGGCTGTCAGAAATTAGAGTCACATCAAAAAAGGATGAACTGAAAAATATCTTTTTTGAAAATCAGTATCAGGTACTATTTTTTGAGGACGATTACCAAACCAGCAATTATTCCGCAAAGCAGAATATCGGAAAAATCCAACGTATTACAAAATATGTCAGCAGCGGAATCACAAGTGATGAAATGTGGGCTATCCCTTGTACAGCGGTTGTCTTTACAAAAAGAAAACTGTCAGAATTCAGAGAATTTGCCGATGACTGTATCTTTCTGGATGCTGGAAAAGTGAATATAAACGGCTATAATGCTGAAAATATTTGTAGTCTGATAACAAATTTTCTGAGCCTGTTGTATCATGATATGAAGCATTTTTTGAAAGATGATGCAAAACAGCTGTGCAATATATTGTATAATTATCCTAATATTGGAAATGCAGAACAGAATGTTATTGACATTTATAATATTTATCAATTTATAATTAAAAATATGTTTTCAGTTTACGGAATTGATACATCTGAGAAAGAAGAAGACATCATTTTGCATAGAAACAAAAGAAACGAAATCAGAGAATTGAATGCTTTAGTTTCAGATAGTCAACTCCTTAGTGAAGAGATGATTGTCAGCCAATTTGTTGAAAATCTCAATTCTCTTATGAAGAAAAAATTGATTACAGTAAAGGCGTATGATAAATCACTGGTGGTATTCAATGCAAATTCTCAATGTGCCAGCATCACGCAAGCATTTCTCTATGAGCATGAGGGCGAGGAGCTGTTGTTATTCTCAAACACCGATTTTGAAAAACAGTTTTCGTCTCCTGTAGTCGATACGAAAACATTACGTGAAATTCTCAGTAGTCATCATTGTATGACAATCAATTATTCTGAAAAAAGCTGTTTCAGAATGCCGATTGCTGAACGGAAATTATATGCTGCTGTGAAAGTAAGCTGTCTGAAAAAAGAATTCATTGCTGAACTTCCCCAGCTTCATCCCATATTTATCCCTGATTTGAATGATGGTACAAAACGTATTCTGCTCGGCAAGGATGAACACGGAAATCCGCTTTACTGGTCTTTGAGCAAACAGGAAAACAGGTCGGTTCTGATTCAGGGCAATAGCAGAATGGGCAAGACTTATTTCACAACCACTCGTCTGATTACGGGATTGCATGAAAATGGTTGTGCTATTATTGTGTTTGAAAGTGCAGCTCCGAGTTACAGCGAAGCTGAGCTTGAAAATTGTCACTTTAATGATAAGTTTATTGCTGAGACTTTTTATCATGGAAAAGCAGAAAAAGCCTCTGAAATCATGAGAGAATTTGAAGCACATAGGAAACAGGTGTATATTGTCAGCAATATGGTTCCCGATAAGGAAAAACAAGAGCTGTGTGATTTGATATTCAAATATCAGCAAAAAACTTTCAATGCTAATTTGAAACAGACTCATCCATTGTTTATTGTCTTTGAAGAAGCTAGCGATAGTAATCTGCATGATACAGCAGAAATGGAAAGAATCTATCATCAAGGCAGCAAACTGAAATTGAGTGTCATCACAATTCTGCAAATGTTTATGGGACAGGGTTCGCAGAGATTCAGACGTATGGCAGGACAGGCATCTTTGAAGGTATCGTTTAAGAGCAGTACTGACCATATGAAATATTTTATTGAATCGATACCGCCAGAAAGAAGGTCAGAGATGAAAAATAAGCTTCCCCTATTGGGTCAAGGAGAAGCCATTGTCTGTGGAGATTTTGAAAATCTAGAAGGCAAACTGGAAGCGGGCTGTTTTCTGATTAAGGTATAGGTTCATTCTTCGCCAAAACTTTTGAAAAAAATCAGAAAAACTGGACAACTGGACAAACACTCAATAGATTTTACAGCATCGGATTTGCAACCAGAAAGACAGCTTAAACCAAAATCGTACCATAATTTAAGCTACACTTGCACTGCATACACGCCGATGCAAGTGTAGTGTGTTGCCCCAAATATTCAGAAAAAAGCTGCTCCCCCATCAAAAGTTACACTGAAAGCCATCGGCTCTTTTAGTTAAATATAGCACATCACGTCACCTAAATTAAAAAACATAATATTATAATTTTGGAAAATCGGATTTTCAAGTCTATTCATGATTTCTTTTTGAAATAGGTGACGTGATTTTGCTTATGTTTATATATAAAGAACAAATGTTCTTTGCTTGTTGTCCAATTGTCCAACTTTTCCAGTTTTGCAAGCCTTTTTCAAAATCAAAGCCACTGCTACACCATTCCACAGATGTTACATAAAGCCTATGTCCAGTTGTCCAACTTTTCCAATTTTTCAGAAAACTTTTGCACTATCCTTGCATAATACAAATTCATTACCGCCCTGAAATAAAGTTATACTTCTAAGCGCACACGATAAGATTATCCTGAGCTACTTGATTTTAAGATAACGAATTAAAATCGATTCTGGGTGTATTCGTCCACAACGCAAGGTATCATGCATTGTGGACGAAATTTCATACAGCACTGCCTGTATGGTGTCTTAGAAGAGATTAGGAGCTGACACAAAAATAGAACCATAAGGAAAATACAGTGTCCTTATGGTTCTGCTGGATTTACTGCTCGGCAATGCTCCCTTCCATAAATTGATATGTTACGTTGAATTATATAAAATTATTATCTTTTCATTAAAGTTGAGATATATCATAATCGTTTCTCCTCTTGAAAATCAGGAACGGACGATAAATCTGCCGTGGGTGTGGGGTCGTGCTGAAGCACTCCCCACCCACAGCATCTAAAATCACAAGAAAA
>Ga0326511_10004831_pt1 | contig 10698 bp, 5 predicted proteins | sample 0_2496_0518_D_FD_203701 | JGI IMG/M metagenome (GOLD analysis project Ga0326511, IMG submission 203701) | Bovine rumen microbial communities from UC Davis, California, United States - 0_2496_0518 | ecosystem: Host-associated > Mammals > Digestive system > Stomach > Rumen | place: USA: California... | reverse complement strand
GGTGCTAATGCGCAGGAAGCTTCTCGTGCGATGTACAACTTTGCGCAGGCACTGAGCGCCGGCTATGTAAAACTTATCGACTGGAAATCTATCGAGAACGCTAACATGGCAACGGTGGGCTTTAAAGAGCAGCTTATTCAGACTGCTTATGAGCTTGGTACACTTCGTAAAGAAGGTGACAAGTATATTTCGACCACCAAGAACATGAACGGAAAAGTGTCAGAGGCTTTCAACGCTACTCAGGGCTTCAATGATGCACTGGGCCATCAGTGGATGACTTCCGAAGTTCTGACAAAGACACTTGCGAAATACGCTGATGAAACTACCGATATTGGTAAAGCGGCGTTTAAGGCAGCTACCGAAGTCATGACATTCAGTAAGCTGATCGATACGTTGAAAGAAGCCATGGGGTCTGGCTGGGCACAGACCTGGCAGATCATCATTGGCGATTACGGCGAAGCTAAAGAACTGTGGACTGGCATAAACGATGTCCTCAGCGATCTTATCAACTCGTCGGCTGCATCCAGAAACAAGCTCTTATCCGACTGGGAGGTTTTAGGCGGGCGGAAAGCCGTCCTCGATGGCCTCAAAGAGGCATGGGGTGGCATTACAAATGTCGTTCGCGACGCCACTTGGGCATTCCAGCGAGTATTTCCGGCTATAGATGGTTTCGATCTGGTTAACATTTCTCTCGGGATTAGAGAATTTGGTAAGTCATTCCGGCAGTTCACTGCTAAAGAAGGACCGTATTTCTCTAAAACAGTCCAGGGCATTGCATCAGTTCTTGACATATTCAGGCAGATCATATCCGCAATAGCTCGTTCCGTAAGCGAATCATTAGCGCCTGCGGTAGGACCAGTCGGCGATCTTATTCACTCGTTATTCCAAGGTTCGGCCGCTATAGGCGATTGGCTAACAAACCTTGCGAATACGACGCGCGAAAGCGATTTCTTTTACAATGCAATCCAGAAAGTGCTCGACGTTTTTAGAGGCATTCCGGATGCAATTCAAAATGCTAAGTCCAAGATCGAAGAGTTCCTTGGCATCCGAAAGAAACTGACGGGAGCGGATCTGCATCGAGACGCAATCGATGGCAAGTTAGTTACTTTCGGCGACCTTAACGACGAGAAAGTATCTCTTCTCGAGCGAGCTGTGGGCGTAATCACTCGACTTGGTACCGCTATTAAGAATTTTATTTCTTCCGTAAGGAACTCAGAAGGCTTTAAAGCACTGGCAGAAGGCTTTGGCGCATTATTCGAGGCGCTCGGAAATTTTGCTCGCAACATCGGAACAAATTTGGCCGCAGTGCTCAACAATGTTGGCGTTGCTCTTGGCAATTTCTTCAAAGGCTTTAAAGACGCTAAGCCCGGCGAGATGCTTAACGTATTTAATGCGGGGCTTTTCGGAGCCATTGCGCTGGGCATTTCTAAGCTCTCAAAATCGCTGGTTGGAAAGAGCCCGCTACAGGCGATCGTCGGTTTCTTCAAGAGCATCGGTAACTTCCATAATTTAGTCAAAGACGCTGGCAAAGCTATGACTGAATTCTTCGAAGCGCTCACCGGCCCTCTTAAAGAACTTACAGCATCGCTCAAGGCAGATGTGCTAATCAAAATCGCTTTGGCGATAGCCGTTCTTGCAGGTTCTGCAATTGCTTTATCGATGGTTGACGCCGAGAAATTGTCCGCGGCGTTGCTGGCAATAGGCGGACTTATGGCTGAACTTGCCACGTTCATGACTGCACTCGGAAAGTTTACAACCGCTGGGGAGACAGCTCATCTTTCTGGACTTGGGAGAACTATGGTTGCGTTTTCTATTGCGGTTGGAGTTGTCGCATTGGCGGTTCGTGCTCTTGCTAATCTTGAGCCGGACAAACTACGTAACGGCGTCATTGCGATTGGTATATTAATGACCATCATGGTGCTTCTTACCAAACTTGGAGGCCAGAAGATCAATTCCAAGGGCATGATCTCCATGTCCATTGCGATCTTAATACTTCAAAATGCGGTACGAGCGCTTTCAGAGGTGGATCCCGATAAGCTGGTCAACGGCGTTCTTGCTGTAGGAATTCTTATGGCGATGATGACCGTCATGAGTAAACTTGGCGGAAAGAAATTCTCTGGAGCCGGCATGATCGCGGTAGCTATAGCTATCACAATCATGAAAGGCGCAATACAGGAATTCGCTGGCATGGATCTTAAATCACTGGCGAAAGGCGTTGGCGCAGTTAGTGCGTTGATACTCGTGCTAACTGTGTTCAGTAAATTCGCTGGGCGAGGCGCTATCGGTCTTTCTGTTAGCGTAATTGCGATCGCCGCATCTATGAGGATATTCGCCGAAGTTATTGGCCGAATAGGTAACATGCCGATAGAGAAAATTGGCAAGGGCTTACTCGGCATCGGAGGAGCTTTAGCAGCCGTAGCGATTGCTATGAACTTAATGCCGAAAGGGTCTATCCTTAAGGCCGTGTCCTTCAAGGTGATCGCCGACTCATTAGGCGCAATCGTCGATGTTATTAGCGCTCTTTCAGGATTCAAAATCGAAAACCTCGGGAAGGCTCTATTAGCATTAGGTATTGCTCTGGCAGAAGTTTCCGTAGCGACAAACGCTATGAAGATCGGCGGAGCTATTGCACTGAGAGGCATGGCTGGCGGATTAACGATGTTCGTACCGGTATTGCAGACTCTTGGGTCCATGCCATTCACAACGATATTACAGGGCTTAGCCGCTTTGGCTTTAACCTTCACATTACTATACGCAGCAGGTATTGGTCTGAAGCCCGTTGTCCCTGTTCTATTATCGCTTGCGGGCACAATGACCTTATTTGGCTTGGCAGCGACGCTCTTCGGAGCAGGCTTACTTGCGGCCGGGGTTGGCATTGCTGTATTTTCTGCGGCGTTTATCGCCAGGTCTGCGGCACTAGTCGCAGCATTTGGGATAACCATTAGAGGCATAATCGGATTCGTGCCGATGATCGTCGCGTCTATTGGGCAGGGCATAGTTACTATCATTTCTGTGATCGGTAACGCTGCGCCAGTAATCGTTGACGCAATCGTCAAAGTGGCATCCGCTATACTCGACGGTATTCAGGTGCTATTCCCCAAGGTAGCGGTATTTTTGACAGAATTATTAATATTCGTGATCAATACTCTCGCAAAGTATGCTCCCATCCTGACGAACGCTCTAGTCGAATTAATTATTCAGCTAGTGGACGGCGTTGCGGCAGCTATATACGATAATAGCGACAGGATCATTGCTGCAGTACACCACTTGCTGCTTGCAATACTTGATCTTATTCTTGCTGTATTACAGGAAATTCTTCGCGGAATTCCTGGAATCGGCGGAAAGATCGACGAGGCAATAGGTGGCATACGCGAGTCTCTTAAGACAGACTTCGACGAGAACTATGCTAAGAAACTCGGCTCTGATTTTACCCAGGGCATCGCGGATGGTGTTAGTGAAGGCACTGGATCGGCCGAAAGCGCCGGTGCATCTGTCGGTGAAGCTACTAAGTCTAGTTTCTTAGAAGCTCTGGCTGGGACGAATCCCGAAGTCAGCAGCATTTTCAATGGCGATATTCCGTCGAGTATTCTTGATGGAGCTGGCGAATCGGAATCGGCGGCTACGGAGGTCGGCGATCTGATCAAAGGCTCTCTTGGTGACAGCTTAACCGGACTTGACGAGACTGGCTTGAATGTCGATCAAGGACTGACTAATGGCATACTTGACAACATGGGAATCGCCACCGACGCTGGTTCAGTTCTTGGCGAAGATATTACTCAAGCCATTAACGATGCTGCAGGCGTATCGTCGCCTTCGACTAAAACCTGGGAAACTGGTATGTATCTTGACCAGGGATTGGCCAATGGTCTTACGGAGAACCAGAGTGTTATTGGGACTGCGGTGACCGGCCTTGGCGATTTCGTCATGGGCTTATTTAACGGCGTCTCGGGATTCTTTGCGTCGTCTGGTGCACAGAGTGCGGCGGCATACGGATCTGGTATAAGATCTGGCGCAGGTTCTGCTGTAGCTTCGGCTTCGGCCGTTTCCATATCAGCCGCAAACGCTACACGAAAGACCGGCGCTTTCAGTCAAAATGGAACCGCTGCGATCTTCAGCTATAGCGCTGCTATGGGGGCTCAAACCGGTCGCGCAAGGACTACCGCGTCTGCGGTTGGCGCTGCGGCTGTTTCTGGGGTTGACATATCTAGACCTCGTTTCAACGCTTCGGGTAATTCTTCAGGTTTGTTATATTCTAGAGGAATCTCTAGCAAAACCAGAGAAGCTCGAGCTGCAGGTCACTCAATTGGTACATCCGCAGCTAATGGCGCAAAGAGCGTTACTGGCTTTTACGAGGCAGGTCGCGATTCGAGCCAAGGTTATATCAACGGCTTGATGAGCAAAGCTCGTGAAATGGCTCGTGCTGCAGCTCAGATTGTAAAAGACGCGTTGAACGCTGCCAAGAATGCAATTGATTCGCATTCACCTTCACGTGCATATATGCAGTTGGGTGAAGACTCGGATGAAGGTTATATTCTTGGCGCCAAGCGAAAAGCTAAAGAAGTAAACGCGGCTATGTCTAAGATCGCCACAAATGCGATGGGCGTGTTTTACGAAGGCATTTCCAGGGCGAATACGTTGGCGAACGACGATCTTATGGTTACGCCGACAGTAACGCCTGTGATGGACGCTTCTCGTTTCTATAGCGATTTCAATTATTTAACTGGCGCATTCGCCAATACGGGAGGAATACTCGGCAGTATTTCTACCGATATTAACGACAAGTCTACAGACATAGAAGCTCTTGTCGCGAACACTAACGATATTTTACGTACCCTGAAGAAAGCTCGCCCCATCACAATTGATGGAAAGACTGTGATCGGATGGGTCGACAGAGGACTTGGTGCTTTAGGATGAGGTATTTTAAACTAATCAATGGCGCGGGTGAAACACTCGACATCACGACTCAGGAATATTTTTTCCATGAGATCAAAGGATTAGGCTTTGATACCGAAAACTCATTTCGAATGTCCGGCGACGTTTGGCTGCTGAGTAGCACATATTATGCGCAGCAGCCTGTTACCGGCAAGATGGCGTTTACGGACATCGGAGATACTGATCCTTACGAAAAGTATTTCATCTTTTCACGTTTTGTGATGAAATTGCCGTTAACACTTTTATATTACCCTCGCGGGCTGTCCAGGCAAGAATACCGGCGAACGGTTATGGTTAAAAAGCTCGATAAATCAGAGCTGAACATCAACGGTATATTGCAAGAAGAGATCGAGTTTACACCGCTCACCCCATGGTACCGGGTGTTTACTGACTCGAATGACACCGGCGAAGGCGAGGATGAAACGACCGGATGGATCTGGGGTAAAGAAGAGAATGGGGTGTATGTCACACCGCCGTTGGTATTCGAACCGGAAGACGGTCAAAATGCGACTCGGGCTAAGTTCCGCGCTGAGCCAAGACTTTATACCGTTATCCGATCGGATTCTTCAAACGAAGGACCTGTGAAGTTAATAATTCATGGTCCTGCTGTCAACCCGCTTTGGACGCACTACGTCGATGGCACGGCGGTCGAGACTGGTGGGTTTGACGAGGATTTTTCGCTTTCCGAATCCGAGACGCTGACAGTTGATAATATGACTGGCGAATACATCATGACAGTCTTTGATTCTTCTACCGGGGTCACTCGTAACGTATATTCCTTGCGCGATTTCGATAAGCTGTGCTTCTTCAGTCTCCAGGAAGGTACCAATACTTTTACTGTGACCACTTCTAATGGCGCTAGAGTTAAATTCGACGTGGAAGGACGCGTATACTATGCTACCGTATAAGGTTGATTTTTTTAGAAACGATCTGGGAGAGCTCTACTTCGTTCACGGCGATACGGCTTCGCAGATTGTGATAGATGACGACTATATTTCGGCCAAGGCGAATAGTATTGACATCGGACCTCTTGCAGACGTAGCTTCGGGCGACATCGTGCATATTCAGAACAACGACATAGACTTCTTGGGCGTTGTTACGGATGCATCGCCTGGCGAGTACACCACCACAGTTTCGTACCGGCCATTCATATCAATTTTTGATGAGGACTTTTTATTCGATACTCGGCTACAGAGTTCTTCTTCAGGACGCACTTTGGAACAGGCCATTGCGGATTATCTAACGCAGATCTATGTGACCACGTCTGACATCTATCAACGACTGCCCATAGAGGTTAATGTCGGCATTCCGGCAGCGAATCAAACCCGTCGCTGGAGTCTTGGCATAGAGCCTGATACCGATGATAGCTATTACGCGGTCGTCGGCTTATATTCGGAGCTGATTGTCAACGCGCTAAAGCAGTACGGAGTTGTGATTCGTGTGCGACCGTCTTTTTCTGAGAGAAAGATTATACTCACCATTACAAAGTCGACGGAAGTTCTCAAAATCGATGGTGATCTTGAGAATGTTATCGTTAAGACTCTACGATACTATGACCGCCCAGAGGGGGCCAACAAGCTTATCGTGTATGATTCAGAAGACTATTCTTTGCATCTAACGTTTTATTTGCATTCGGATAGGTCTTTTGATGTAGAAGACGACGACCGTATTGTGCCTGTTGTGCAAGAAATTCGCACGACGACGCCCGATAGCTCATATTCAGATCCTGATGAGGGATTCGTCGAAGCCGCGCTTGATGTCGCGTACAGTGTATTTTCAGGTGTCGCCTGGGACAATCTCATTGAGCTTGAGACGTATGCTAATGACCAGAATGTTCAGCCACTCAAAATGGAGATTGGACAAACCGTTAAACTCTGGTACAACGGCGGTCAGTACGACAGTATATTAACAGGCAAAGTGATTAATCCGGACAACATCACACTGTTATTTGGTTCAGAACGAATCGAATACACCAAACGATTCAATAAAATGTGGAGGAAAAACTAATGGCTAACGTGTCTACCGACATTAGAGTATTCCCTGCGAAGGAGATGCTGGCAGCCGATATGGCATACGTTGTGGACGCCGCAATGCTTGGCTCAAGCGTAGTTCACGGATGCGGTGTAACTTACCCCGACGGAGTCTTGACGATCGCAGACGGTCGTATTTTAATCAAAGGCCGACTTGGCTATGTTGCCGGGGGCACTATCCCGCTTCCTGCTGACTCAGGCACATACCATTTACTTGCTGTATGCGATCTTCTTGCGCCAACTCCGTTTTCGATTGGGCTATACAGCGATAGCGAGAAGTACGCTTTGGACGATCGCGTAGACGACATCGCAGACGATGCTTTCAATGCGAGCAACGGCGTTCGATATTTGGAGCTGGGGACAGCAGTAGTCGACGCTGTACAAGGCGTTGTCACGTCATATACTGCGGCCGATGCGGGAAACGTACATGACAACAGAGCTCAGCTCGCAGCCCTTACAAACCGCATTGATCATACCCTCGGCGATCATGCGTCATATTTGGCTTGGATCAACCATCGCAAATGGTCAAGAAACAAGCTTTCGACAAGAACCATAACGTATCCTAGCGTGACCGTTCCGGCTAATTCAAGGGCTGGCGTGACGATCAATTTGTCCTACGGCGCTAGCTATACGGCGACGGCTTCTGGCAGCATGATCAATGTCCACGAGAATCCTGGCACAGACGATGACGCCTATGTACCTCAGCCTGACGAATACGGGCGAGAAACCCATGTGGATACTCGCCACAAAGTCATCGGCATAAGCGGAATCACATTTGCCAATGCGGACGTCGGCGGAGGTGTTAATGCTGTAAAATGCGTTATCGCGGGTTGGAACATGAATTCCACAGCGACTGATACCAAGCATCACACCGGCTACGTCTACGTTTTTAATACCGCCAATACGCAAGCGATAATTGACGTAACCGTAAGAGTTCTGTACGCACAGTACGAATGATCGTTCGTCTACGGTAATGGCAAAACCGGTGATTGAACGATTCTTAACTGGAGACACACCGGACGATCCAATCTGGATTAAAGCCATGCTCTGTAGCGCCTTTACAATTGAATATTGGTAACTAGATCTCCCACCCCCCCCAAAACCATTTTATCGGAGGTTTCAAAATGGAAGAGATTTACTCCTTTATCTCGCAGTTTCATTTCCGAAATGAGCTGTGGGTACTCTTTATTCCGTTGGCATTGATGGCCATTGATGTGCTTACTGGCGTCATCAAAGCCTGGGTCAACAAGGACTTCAAGTCAGCGGTCATGCGCGCCGGACTCGGCAAGAAAGCAGGCGAGATCCTGATCCTTGTGGTCGGAGAATTGGTCTCCTATGGCTTATTCTTGCCCGACGCGGTAATGAATTGCGTCAGTTTTTACATTATATTTATGGAATTCGTGTCGATCCTGGAGAACGTTGATGCCCTCGGCGTTCCAATACCGAAGTTCATCAAGGACGTGATTAACAACGTAGACGACACACTTCAAAATCACGGTATCGACGAGAAAGAATGAATACCAGAGGCACGGGGCGTAGACTTGTGGACCTATACAGGCCGGTTTACGATGCTCCTTGCCTCTTTTTTTTAGAAAGGAGACGTCGCATGATCAGAATTCACGGTCCGGCCATCGACCCATCGGATCTCCGTGGAGAGACTAGAGTCGGCGCGAATATTTTAATCGAAGACGAAGAATACGTTATTTGCGTGGACGGGCGCTTCGGATCGGCAGCAGATAAGGTTGTTAAGCGTCTTGACAGCAGAAACAAAAAGAAGATCCTGTTTCTGTCCCATTCTCACGGAGACCATATCGGAGGACTCGACAAGGAGCTTTCTAAGAACAATGACGTAGCTGTTCTGATTTGCCAGGATCCGGCGAGCCTCAACAGGAAGTATTCGGACGAAGCAAGACGCAACATTGAGAAACTCGAAGCGCTTATTACCAAAGCAAAGAAGAAGCATGTGTCTGTCATATTTGCCAAGGATGGCCAGCGGTTCGAATACGGCGATATCGTGTTTTATACCTATCGTGACCAGCCGTCTTCAGCACGGAATACGGAGACCTATATTAACCAAGGCTCACTGTGCTTGTGGCTTCCGGAAGTAGGGTTCCTCTATACCGGAGATACCGGTGCCGACTGTGCTGAAGAGAATGATCTCGATCCGGCCGTAGCGACGGGCTTTCATCACGGCAACTGGCTTGCATATTTGCATGCACGGAACCTCAAGGCACGTGGTTGTCTGTACTATTGGGATGACGATTATTCCACAAAGATGACCGATTTCCTGATGACAGGCAGACGCAACGCTAAGAGAGCTGGCATGACCGTGTTCGATCTTCATGATGACATCAACATCATAGCGTTCAAGTGTAAGGGAGTCATATACAAAGGCGGCAAAGCCTATCGTTTCCAGTGCTCTTATGCTGGACCCGCTTCATTCAAGGCTACTACTCTTACTGTCGTCTATGACGTCCTCAGCGGCAAGTATGGCAAAGGCGATTCTCGTGTTACCAAATTGCTTGACGACGGATTCAACCCTGGCTCGGTTCAGGGCTGGGTTAATAAATTTGCGGGGGTGCTGAAATGAGTATGAACGGTTGCGATGCTGCTTCGTATCAGTGGGACATCGAACCCTCGCGAATGACCACGACTAAGTTCTTTATATTTAAAGCGACACAGGGCACGTGGTATGTGAATCCATATTTCGAGAAGCAGTATGCGAAAGCTAAGGCCGCTGGGAAACTGCTCGGCGCTTACCATTACGGCGAAGGTGGTGATCCGGTTAAGGAAGCGAGATATTACGTAAAAGCTCTTGGCGACAAGATCGGAGAATGCGTGTTGGCTCTGGATCACGAAGGAAAGTCCAATCGCATATTTGGCACTAGCTCAGAAGTTGGCTGGTGTAACAAATTTGCGGAGGAGGTCTATCGCCTGACAGGAGTTCATATTCTCATCTATATGTCCAAAGGGGTGACCCGTAAGAGAGACTGGAGCATCGTATCTTCAAAATGCAAGCTGTGGTGCGCCCAGTATCCCAACAATAGAGGCACAAACTACCAGGCAAATCCTTGGACAGACGATGGCGGTTTCGGTTCATGGAAGAAAGACACCATCAGGCAATATTCTTCCCACGGCCGAGTTAGAGGCTACGACAAGAATCTCGACATCGATCTTGCATATTTAACCGAAGAGCAGTGGAAAGCACTGGCGAAAGGCGACAAAGGCAAGAGCAATGTTGTGGCGAAGAAGCCGAAGACGGAGTGGTCGAGTTATATTTACAAGACCACAGATCCCGTCAAGATCTCCAATTCCGGATCAGATGAAAACGGTAATTACCATGGCGGTAAAGCTGGCGATCAGACCGGCAACGAGTGGCGGATTCGCGACTGGTATAACAGGCCATGGAACTGTGTTCTGCGGCATCCTCTCGCGGAGGTTAGAGCATGTTTGGCGACCCTCGCGGTCAAAGCGGCAGGAAACGATAACATTGGCTATGACCAGTACCAGCGGGAAAGTTATGGCAAAGCACTTGAGGCAGCAGGCTGGGATCCTTCGAAGATAACTACGAAAGTAGAATCTGACTGCTCAATGGGCGTAGTTGATAACATCATTGCAACTGGCAATATTTTAGGCATCGAGAAGCTGAGAAAGTTCACCGGAACATACACCGGAAACATGAGGAACGCGGCTAAGATTGCCGGATTCCAGGTTCTCACCGCCCCTAAGTATTTAG
>Ga0326511_10004830_pt1 | contig 10698 bp, 12 predicted proteins | sample 0_2496_0518_D_FD_203701 | JGI IMG/M metagenome (GOLD analysis project Ga0326511, IMG submission 203701) | Bovine rumen microbial communities from UC Davis, California, United States - 0_2496_0518 | ecosystem: Host-associated > Mammals > Digestive system > Stomach > Rumen | place: USA... | reverse complement strand
AAAAAAAGTCAAGAAATCAAAGTTAAGAAAGAGGTAATTTAAAATGGCAAACGTAACAATTAAGAACGAAATTAATTTCACCGCTATCGACAAGCTGAACATGATATCTGTACCCAGAGACATCAAGAAGCTTGACAAGGCAATCACAATCACAGGCGCAATCATCTATGATACTGTTGATACCACAACAGGTGAGGTCAAGGCTGTTGGTGCTGTAAAGACCACAGACGACGATATCTACGGTTTCACTTCTACCACTCTTATCGAGTGTACTGACATGATTATTGATGTCTTTACAGATGGTGCTTCTGAAATCACCGTTATGCCTATCACAGGACAGAGCAATGCAGGTAGAACATTCTACCAGTTCAAGGTTCTCAATGTAAAGTAATCACAATAGGGGGTTCTTTATGAGATATAACGTGAGAGACTTAAAGACTATCCCCCTAACTTATGACCTGTTATTTGCAAGGTTCAAAAAGAAGTTAGTTAATACTGCTTCAAGTATATTTGAATGGGCTAATCTCCCCGAAACATTTGACGAAAACTTCTTAAATACTGAACTCATTTTAGCAGGTCATGTCGGCATTATACAGAACACGGACGGTATTTACACCGTCCGTGGAAATGTCGGTGGGGAAATGAATGAATACTATAAACCTACACAGTACATATATGCTAACCCTGTGTTAGGTTCAGGTTCACCAACAATCGGTAAAGATGTAGCTGTATTATTTCTCACAACAGAAGATACTGACCCCTTTACTTTAAACGGCGGTCTATCTATGTTGATAGACAGCACAGCTACACTGTTAGCAGATAACCAACTTTCTCTTAATGTAGCACAGAAAAATTCAAGACTTATGTTAATAGCAGATGCAGACGGAGAGTCAACAAGTAATTCAGCCGAAATGGTTCTCAATGCAATGTATGAGGGTAAACCCTATAAAGTTGTGCATAAAAAGTTTGAGGACGATTTTTCGGTAAACCCTCTTGTAACTGTAAAACCTGCGGAGAGCATGAGACAGCTTATAGAAAACTATCAATTTATATGGAGTACATTTTTACAAGAACTAGGCATTAATTCAAACTTCAATTTGAAACGTGAACGTTTAGTTCAAGCAGAAGTTGCTCTAAATGCGGAGTGCATGGATACACTTATTGACGATATAGAGAGAAATGTCAAGAGGGGTGTTGAAATGTGCAATTCGTTGTATGGTACTGACATCAAATTCAATGTCCGTCGTTACGGTGAGGAACACGCATTTGAGGGACTTAACAAACGTGATGAATTATCGCAATCAAATCAAGTTGCGACATCGCAACTCGATAAAGGCGGTGATGTAGATGATGAATAATTATGACATAGTAATAAATACAACTTATCTCGATGAATGTACAAATGATAAGAAGCATGGAATGTATCCCACATTCGATATACTCAATGCATACTCTGCTTATCATTCACATACATCAATCTTACCAACTAACAGCGCAATAATCACAGCATTGACCGAGTTCTTTACACGGTCTGAAATAGAAAATTATTTCACATCTACATTCGGTTACATGAATTGCTGTATACCACTATCAGAAAGATATGCAAATCTAAATTCTGTCACAAACCGCATAAAAATTATGTGGAATAATCACGACATTGCAAATTTAGAGAAGTTTACCCGACTGATAGAAATTATCGTAAACAACACTGAAATTTCACCACTTTACAAATACCACAAAAAGTGGGATAGTGATGAAACCAGAACACCAAACCTCACAAACACTGAAACCAAAACAGGTACAGAAGCATTAGCTAAAGCTAATACTGAAACTCTGTCAGGTTCAGACACCATAAATTCACAGGGGTCATCATCTGAAAGCACCGTTAACGGCGTAACAAGTTTTGACCAGTCATCAAATTTTGTTAATAATGACAACTCTGCTACTAATTCACAGGACACAGATAATAAAACAGTATCGTACGGCAAAAGTATATCCGATAATGGAACAGACACAACCACATACAACACAAACACACAGAACAAAACAACAGGTAATGATAAAAATATAGGGTCAGGAAATGAATGGTATACAGATTTATCTTTAGCCGAAATTCAGGCTAGAGAATTGGCAATGAATACTATACTTGATTTGTATTTCACAAGTGTACTCCGCCACATTGGTCTTGCAACACTTGAAGAAATATGGTAAATAATTAATGTTGTACTGCAAACACGTTAATCCAGTTGCGACATCGCAACTAACAAATGAAAAGAGAGGTAATAAACTATGAAAATTAATCAGGTTTCTTCAATCCTTAATTCAATCAACTCCGAAATGATGGGTGAAACTGCTATCACAGCTGTAAATGAAGACCTGTCGAACATCGTTGATGTCGGAACTGAACTGACAGCAGGTCAGGAAGATATCACAAAGTTCTTTGAAGCTTACGGCAAGAAGCTGATTGACAAGGTAGGTCGTGTAGTAGTTGTTGACCGCACATACAAGTCAACAGCACCCGACATTCAGAGAGATGCATGGGAGTACGGTTCTATCATGGAGAAAATCAGGGTCTCTGTGAATGAGTTAGAGAATGACACCACATGGTCACTCAACCGTGGTGATACTCCTGAGCAGTTTGAATATCAGCCTGCAACACTGTCAGCGAAGTATTTCGATGACTACGACGTTTTCATGACACAGATTTCTCTGCCTGAAAAGACACTGAAAAGTGCATTCACATCTGCTTCAGCAATGAACAAGGTAATTTCTGCAATCGAAAACAGAGTACAGATGAAACTTGCAATCAGCAGAGATAATCTTATCAGACGCACTGTAAACAATCTTATTGCTGAAAAGATTGCTAGAAATAAGGACATCAATCTGCTTGCAATGTACAATGCAAGTGCAGGCACATCACTTACACCTAATGCGGCTATGTTCAATGCTTCATTCCTGAAATTTGCTGTATTCACTATCATGAAGTACAAGAAAATGCTTGCAAATCCCAGTGTACTTTTCGGTGAAGATGACTATGTAAACTTCACGCCTGACAGTAAGATGAAAATGATTATGCTTGACCACTTCAATGAGAGTGCTAAGGTATTCATGGAGAGTGATACATACCACAATGACCTTGTGTCACTAGGCAATAACTTCCAGACAGTTCCTTATTGGCAGGGTAGTGGCACAGACACATCATTCCCATTCAACACAATTTCGGGAATTAATGTCAAGACAGCATCAACAGGCACGACAGTAGCAACTTCTGGTGTAATAGGTGTTATTTTTGACGTTGACGCTTGTGCAGTTTGTATGGAAGATGTTGAGACAACTGGTATTTATGTACCTAACGGACGTTTCTATAACTACTTCCACTACATCAACGCAAGGTACATGAATGACCTTGCCGAGAATGTACTGGTATTCACAGTTCGTACTCCGTCAACACAGAACAGCACCAATATGTCTAACGGCGATACAAAAGCACTTGCTAGTGCAATTGATGATGAAGTAAAGACATCAACAAAGTAATACACAATCAGCGGTTGCGACATCGCAACCGCTACCCGAAAGGGTAAAGGAGGTTTTAATATGGCATATACAGAAGACCTTAAAATTGCAAAGTTTATGGTCAGACACTTTGAAAAGGTAACTAGAGTATATAAGTATATTCCTAGAGATAATATTTATCTGCTCTATAAAGTTTTACCTAACAAGGAATACAAGAAGTCAGCACTCAATGCTATCATGTCAATGAGAGATTATACAGAGTTTACAGCTGTGTATAATAAGGAAGATGGTATTAGAACTATCTATCAGATTTTAGGAGTGAGAAATTAATGGAATTAAATTTCTATAAACAGAGTGCTACACCAAACAGAATAAACAAGTCAGGTTATTTAAGTGAAGTCGGGACAGTTAATGGAGTTATCATAAAAGAAACAGAGAACTCATTAACGCCCGACTTTATTATGATGACTTCTGATATCGTACTTAACAGTAACTATTTCTTTTGTAGTGCTACAAGTAGATATTACTTTATAACAAGTCACGACTTTCTGTCTGGTGGTAGAATAGTATTACATTCAAGAGTAGATGTCTTAATGACATTTAGGAATGAGATACTGTCAAGTACTGCATGGGTAGAAGTATCTAAAGACACATCTGATGTAGATGATTATAATATGCTTCACAATGATTTACCTTTTAGACAGGATTATACAATAAAGGGAAAAAGCAGTACAGACACAATTTTCCGTGGTGGAAGTACAGATTTATCTGTTGTTTTAATAATGAAATAGTTGCGACATCGCAACTGGAAAGTGAGGATAATATGGCTACATATAATGTTAATACAATACAAGAACTTATTAACGCACTTGCAGGAGTATCTAGTGGTGATATAATTGAAATAAACAGAGACTTGGAATGGAATGATGTGTATGAAACACAGAAAACCGTGGTTACTGTAAATGATGGTGAAGCAATTAACGGTTTAACAATAAATGGAAATAATCATGCAATTAATAATATAACTAAAGGTTTGATTAGCAGTGGTGTTGCTATATTTGATTTTGCAGGTTGTACAAATGTAAAGATAGATAGTCTTTCTTTTTTAAACTGTGCTTTAGGTTCATCATCGAAACCAATTATTAATTGTTACGGTTCATGTACGTTAAAAAATTCTGTTATTCAAGGTAAATTTAAGGGCACGATGTTTAGAGGTTCTGGAATGACAGTTAGAGACTCAATGATAACTGTTAATTATTCAACAGGTTCTGCTGTATTCTCTGGAGCTGCTGGACAAAATGCAAGATATAGAGGTTGTTGGATTTTGTTAGACCATTGTACATTTGAATATGCATCAGGTGGTTATTTCGGTATAGTAGACACTTGTTATATCGAGGGTGATCTTGGAATAACATCTGGTCCAGACGACCCTAAAATATTTAATAGTGCAAATAACTGTTGTATAAATTGTACTGTAAATCCTCTCCAAGAACCTACATTATCTGGATTTATTTCTTCAGCACAAGGCGAAGCAGGTCAAAGTACTAACATTATAAATACAGATAAAATACCTGCATTAAGAGATTTTGAAAGTTCAACTTGGGTAAAACTTGTAACAGATGAACAGATGAAAGACGCTGAATACCTTGCGTCAATAGGATTTGATATAATTCCATAGTTGCGACATCGCAACCAGAAAGGGTGATAAAATGAGTTGGTTTATTCAAGAAGATGTTAATAACGGATATCCTGCTTTGAATACATGGCGTGAGAAATGGCAGACAAGTTGGACTTCTGACAGTTCTCATAGATATCCTGATTATATGTGGAGAATACAATCGGGAGTTAATAAAGGATATCCATGGATTTACCCTTGGTTCAAGGAAACCACAACAGATACAGGTGATATTATAATAGGTGGTTCACAGACTAACTATCCTGACGGATTATCTGGTTATGGCGGTGGTGGAATTGAAGATGATTTCGATGATAATTCACAAATTTCAGTAGAGGGCGGTGCTATAACTAATAGAGTTATAATGAACGCATTAGCAGATAGAGCATTTGCCATTAACGGAAATACAGTTCAGGGAATACTCGAAAATTTAAATGAGGGTACTATAATTGATACTGATGCTATAAACTTAATATCAAAAATATATGGTGCTAATGTATATGATTGTTTCCTTATATGTAAAGCTTTCCCATTTGACTTAACAAGATTATCGTACGGTTCTTTAATAAGTCCTTATTCAGTTGTATCTGCTGACAAGGGATATATTAAAGCTTTTGGTAGATATCAACTATCAGAAATACAATTCAATTTACTTGCTAGTTCATTCGGTTATTATAAGTTCCCTACAATACACGTTAACCCGACTTATGCATGGCAGATAGAAGATATTGATTTCTCAATATATTTACCAATGTCAGGAATTTATCCAATAGATATATTAGCTGAATGTGACGTTGATATATTACTTTATTGTGATTTATTAACAGGTACAGGTGAGTATAATATATATATTAATGGACAACAGTATGCTACATATAGAGTGCTGTTAGGTGTTGACGTTCCACTTAACACAAATGAGGGACGTATGCAGGGAAATATGTTGTCCAATGTAATTTCAAGTTTTGGTACAGTTGCAGGTACAGTAATAGGCGGTGCTGTTGGTGGAGTAGGCGGTGCTATGATAGGCGGAACTATCGGACAAATGACTAGCTTCTTGTCTCCACATTATTCAATGTCAAATCCTGCTATTGGTGGACTTGCTAGTATACAGTGTAATGGATATCCTAGAATATTAGCCAAAATACCTAAAAGATTTAGAGATTGTTATGGATATCAGGAAATATTAGGTGTTAACAGGTCTACTGGATATTCAAGACTTAATGAATGTAGTGGCTATGTAAAATGTAGAAACTACAAGACGGATATAATTGTTGCTACGGATAGCGAAAAGCTTGAAATAGAACAGTTAATGAATAACGGAGTGTTTATATGAGTTGCGACATCGCAACTCATATATAAGAGTTGCGACATCGCAACTAGAATGGAGTGATGAATAATGGCAAAGAAAGTTAGAGTAAGTGATTTAAAAGGTCGTGCTAAATTAGAGCATGAGTACAGAAAGAAAGTTAGATTAGCCAATAAAATTCTTAAAAGGTTCGATGAAGAAAATAAAAGATTTATACTCGATGATGATTATGGTGCAACTTTTCACGATAAAACAATAGTTACTAAAAAAGGAATGTTCAGAAGTAACCCCACAGAGTTAAATGTAAAAGAACTTAATTCCAGATTAGAAATGATTAAAAACTTTATTTGGGATAGCGATGATTATTTAAGAGACGTTGATATGTTGACAGAAGTAGCAACTAAAATGGAAAAGTGGGAACTTAATAAAGAAGATGGTATGCCAGAAATATCACAAGATTTAGCAGACTTTTTTACTTTTGTTAAATCTATGATGGGAGAAACATTTGACCCATCAAAAACAAGTATCTTGCAAGCGGCTAGAGCAATGTTAAAAGAGGGTGGAGAGAAGAATACTTATGAACAATTAAAACAACGTTTCTATGATGCTTGGCAAAATAGTGAAGATACAAGAACGTTATATGATATATTTGCACAACAAGGAAGATATATATGATTTACTGGGAAGATTTTGATTTTAATGAATTACCTGACATTGAAGCAATAAAAGGTAACAAACAGAATTATTATTTAAATTCTGATTTTGCTGTTGATATTGAAGTAAGTTCATTTTATCATGAGGGACAGAAAAGAGCATATCCATATATAATGATGGTTAATATGTGCGGTAATATAATTTATTGTAGATACTTAACAGAGTTATATGAGATATTCCAGAAACTTAAAGATAGATATAAACTATCATATAGAAGACGGATATTAATGTTCATACACAATTTATCATATGAATTTCAGTTCTTTAGAGATATATGTAATTTCACAGAAGTTTTCGCAAGAACAAGACTAAAACCAATGAAGTGTTTTGACTTAAATAGTTGTATTGAATTTCATTGTAGCTATACAATATCAGGATTAAAATTATCTAACCTTGCTAAGAATTTGAAAAGTGTAAAGATAGAAAAACTTGATGGTGATGAATATGATTATAAGTTAATAAGACATAGTGAAACTCCATTAACTGAAATGGAAATGAAATACTGTGAACATGATGTGTTAATATTGCATTATTGGATACAAGAAGAAATAGCTAAGAATGAGGGTAAAATAACAAAAATACCATTAACACAGACAGGATATATTAGGCGCGAATGTAGAGATTATATATTTAATAATACAAATAGAGGTAAATATAAGTACATGATTAAAAAATGTACTCCGTCAACAGATTGTTTTATATGTTTACATAAAGCTTTTGCGGGTGGAGATACTCATGCAAATTATATTCATGTTAGAAGTGAAGTTAAAAATGTGGCAAGTTTTGACTTTGCTAGTAGTTATCCCGCAGTTATGGTTAAATGCAAATATCCTAGAGATTTTAAAAAAGTAGATGTTATGTCAACAGGTATGTTTGAAAATATGATAGAGAAAAAAGCTTGTGTATTTAAAATAGCTTTTGATAAGATAGAAGCAAAAAGACATCATCATACTCTTAGTGTATCTAAATGTGAAACTTACAACAGAAAAACTTTAGTCGTGGATAATGGTAGAGTAGTTAAAGGTGAATGTATTACAACATATATGACCGATGTTGACTATAAAGATTTTGTAAAGTTTTATAATTTTGAGGGTAGACAAATAATTGATTTTTATTATAGTGAATATGAGTATTTACCTACACCATTTGTTGAATATATACTAGAATTGTTTAAGAATAAGACAGAATTAAAAGGATTAAAGGGAGAGTTAGAAGAAGCTTTATACATGAAAAGTAAACAGCACATTAATGGATTATATGGAATGTGCGTAACTAATATAGCTAATGAAAATGCTGTGTTTACAGATAAGTGGGAAAAATATCCTGACCTGACAATAGAAGAAGAATATAAACATTTAACAGATGTTCTTGAAGAATATAAAAACGGATATGGAAGTTTCCTGTTATATCAGTGGGGTGTTTGGGTTACAGCTTGGGCAAGACATTTCTTGCGTGAAACTATAATGAAGATAGAAGATAATTCAGATGATTTGGACGGTTTTGTATATTGTGATACAGATAGTATTAAAATGACTGACTATGAAAAACATTTGAAAATAATAAATGATTATAATGCACAGAATGAAATTGACATGAGAAAAGCTATGGATTATCATGGAATAGTAGAAGATAGATTTAAAGCTAAAACAGTTAAAGGTGAGATTAAAGTTCTGGGTAACTGGGAATTTGAAGAAGAAAGTTTTGCTACTAGATTTAAAACTCTAGGTGCTAAACGTTATATGTATACGACAGTTGCGACATCGCAACCAGAAGAATATCATTTAACAGTTGCGGGTTTGAATAAGAAAAAAGCTTTACCGTACATTATAGAACATGGCGGTTTTAGGTTCTTCAAAAAGGGTATGAGAATACCGCCTGATTATACAGGTAAATCAACACATAGCTATATAGATGAATACTATGATATAGATGTTATAGATTATCTAGGCAATGTTAGTAACTGTCAAGCATATCATTATATACACCTTGAAGAACAGGAGTACAATTTAAGTATTGCTACACAGTTTGAAAAATTCCTAAAGGATACCACAGCAAGTGGTGAACCTATTGAGAATAGAGTTAAACTTTTCAGAACAGGTGCTATGAGTACAGGGGGTCATTTTGCATGAGTGAATATTATTCATTAAAGAAAATTGATAGTAAAAAGTGTTTGTACAACATGATAATAGGAAAGAGAGCAAACGGTAAGACATATGCGATTATAAAAGAACACTGTATTAAAGATTATTTTAAAGACGGTTCACGACTTGCGTATATAAGAAGATTTAAAGAGGACTTAACTCCACGAAATATAGGTGAGTTATTAACTCCACATTTGCCGTTAATAGAAAAGTTGTCTAAAGGCAGATTTAATAGTATAAAGTATTTCAATAGAGAGTTCTGGTTCTGTAAGAGGAATGAAAAGAATGAGATAACTGACATATCAGAAACAAGTGTAATAAAATGTTTCTCATTGAATACATGGGAGAGTGCAAAAGGTGCAGATAATGGTTATTTCAAAACTGTATTCTTCGATGAATTTCTTACAAGAGGTTTCTATCTTAAAGATGAATTTATAATGTTTACAAACTTGCTGTCAAGTATCGTGAGAAATAGAGATGGTACAACAATTTACATGGTTGCTAATACGGTAAATAAATACTGTCCATACTTTGCTGAAATGGGTTTGTCTAATGTTGAGAAAATGGCACAGGGCACTATTGATATATACAAATACGGTGATAGTGGTTTGTCAGTAGCCGTTGAATATTGTAGTGATAGTGTAGCAGGCAGAAAAGTAAATAAATATTTTGCTTTTGACAATCCTAGATTGAATATGATAACTTCTGGTTCATGGGAGTTGGACAATTATCCTCACTGTCCTGTTGATTATGATGAAAACGATGTGGTTTTTCATGCGTTCATTGATTTTAATGGAGCGTTAATTCATGGTGAAGTAGTACGATACATAGATAGTTACACTAAGAATAAACATCTGTTTGTATTTTTCTATAAGCAAACTAAAGAAATTGACTTTGAAAAGATAAAGGTACTATACACTGATAAACCAGACAGCAACATTTTACACTGTCATTTTATTCATGAACAGCCGAGTAAAATGCATAAAATGTTTATTGAATTAATAAGAACCAGAAACGATTTTTACTCGACAAATGAGGTCGGTGAAATTGTAAGAAACTGGAAAATGCACGTTGGTTTGATGACTAAAATTTAAGAGGTGATGAATATGTTGATTGCAATAATTAAAATGTGGACTGTTGTGTTCGCTATAATGTTTGTTGCTGTTGTGAGAATAAACAACGACGACGATGATGATAAATAGTGGTTGCGATGTCGCAACTGGAAGTGGCTATCTCGAAATGGGGTAGCCACTTTTAGTTGCGATGTCGCAACTGAGTTTTGAGCTGTGTGGTTGCGATGTCGCAACTGCACTTTACAGCTGGTTGCGACCGTCGCAACTGGTGAAAAA
>Ga0326511_10004829_pt1 | contig 10700 bp, 25 predicted proteins | sample 0_2496_0518_D_FD_203701 | JGI IMG/M metagenome (GOLD analysis project Ga0326511, IMG submission 203701) | Bovine rumen microbial communities from UC Davis, California, United States - 0_2496_0518 | ecosystem: Host-associated > Mammals > Digestive system > Stomach > Rumen | place: USA... | reverse complement strand
GGCATAAGACTTTATGAGAAAAAAGAGTATTGACGAAATATTACTCTCTCATCCAGTCCCCAAAATCTATCCTTATGGATGCGAAGGTCCTAATGGTAAGGGAATTCGGATGTTCGCAACTGAGGACGAATACTTTGAGGAACTGGATGAAGAAAGGTTAGATAATTCGTCTAACGATTAAAGTCTAATCAAGGAGGAGCCGCTTGTCAAATGATATTTTGATCAGAGGCTCTTTCTTTTCACATTGAACTTTTAAGTGAGATGTGGTGAAATGCGTTGAGTATTGTCGAACTAATCGCAAATAAAGCAGCTTCTTTAATGAAACATTGAACTTTACAACAAAGGAGAAAGAATATGAAATCAACGAGAGGTATTATGATGTCAAGTGAGATTTTTGTGAACGATGCCGTCGCTCTAGCTAAGAAAATTTTAAAACTAGAGAAGGCTGGCAGCGAATACAAATTAGCAATTTCAAAGGGCATTGATAAGGAGGACATCGTAATTTTATATTACGAACCTGAAAATTGGAAACAATGGTTGAGAGAAGAGTCCTGAAACATGGGCTCTTTCTTTTCACTTTGAACTTTGAGTGAGATGTGGTGAGTATTGGCGAACTAATCGCAAAAAAAACAGCCTATTTAACGAAGTTATGTTAACTTACTATAGGAGGTAAGAGAATTATGAAGAAAGACAATAAGAACATTTTTAAAAAGGTAATAAAAGCATGGACGCTTATAGGCATGCTCATTACTAGCGGAGCCATTAGTGGCGGCATCTTGGCATCTCTGGATGCAATATACGAAAACACAGAGATGCTAGATTGGCTACCTAATAAGACATTCACTGCAATGTGCGTGTTTATCGCTGTGCCTATGATTGTGTTACTAGTTGTATTAAATGTAACAAAGTCCTTGTACAAAAAGTACGTCACTAATAGTTAACATACTTCAAGTCCTAAGCATGACTTTAAACTGCTTTTATTTGTGACGCAAAAATTCACGTCCTTTAATGAACAGAACACCTATGTTTAAATAAAGGAGGTTTAATTTTATGTTAGCGACAATTATTGATATTTGTATTGCAATATTTGGCATTGGAATGTTTTTATTGCAATCGGAAGTATTTTAGTTGTTACCATTAACATATCTATTGACATATCTATTGCCATATTTAGAGATATGCATAGGGATCATGTTTACGGTAAGAGAAGGCTCTGAAATATGGGCCTTTTTCTTGTGACTTTCGCATATAAATCACTTCCTATAACAGAAAGGAGGTAACTTATATGTTAGAATATGTGAAATTCAACAGAGCAAAGCCTAAGAAAACGAAACCGAATAAAGTTAAATTTTCTTATGCAGAACTTGACTATGAATTGGACAAATTGAACAAAGAGTTACTGAAAAAGAACGAGGAGCTGTTGCGGAGAAATCCGTAATGGCTCTTCTCTTTTTTTAACGTTAAACCAGAAAGGATTGAGCATGGCTAGAAAAAAGAAAGAGAAGATAACATACGGATTAACGCCAAATTTAACGCTGCAGTATAAGTTCTTTACAGACCTGTACAAGGAATACAGAAGGTGTCACGAGCAAGTTTTAAGAAACGCCAGGTCTATAAAGCTTAGCACGCTTCTATTTGGAGAGAACGAAGAAATTAAACTGAAATGTAATGAAATTGATGCGATTCTTTCTGATATGGAAGAACAAAGAAAGAAACTTTTCTCAGATGCTGCAAAATACAGAATCAATCTTTATGATCTTTGATATTTCAAGGAGGTTTTATGATTACTTTAACGGTTTTGATTCTTTTAGCTGCCTTTATCTTTTTCGCGTTATGTGTTGTGTGTATTCCAATATTAATTGTTCCGGCAATACTGATCGGGCTTTTCTTTATCGTCCTCTTCATAGCTGGATCGGTTCTTGATGCGTTTGTGGCTGTTGGGATTCTTTACATCATCTATCGCATCATAAGATCAATCTTTAAGTAAGTTATCCGTACGCAGGTGACATGCTTCTAAAATACAATGCTATCCATCAACCATTAACAAAGAAAAGGAGGCATTGATATTTATGGAGGATTTTAAACTTGGTTCTGTACCTATTGCTGTTGTGGCACGAGTTTACGGTAAGGACGCTAGTTGGATAAGAGCTGGAATCATACAAGGCTGGCTTCCAATAGGCGTGGCCACAAGAGATGGAAAAGTAATAAAGGATATGTCTGAAGTAAACTCAAGACTTGGACGCATTAACTTTTACATCTCTCCTAAGAAGCTTTATGAAGAAACCGGATTTATGTGGGAGGGAAAAGAAGCGTGAGTACAAACATTCGCCCAAGCATCTCACATAAGAGTCCGTATTATATTTCAAAGCATCGATATTATGAACTTAAGCATTTTTGTCTTCAGTATAAGGAGTGGGAAAAAGAATACGCTGATCTTAGCTTTATTAAATCACATATGCCAAACGCAACTGATGGTAAAAGCAGTATGTCAGATAATACAAGCGCCATAGCTATAAAGATGGCAATCATTAGTAAGAATATGGAGATGGTAAAGAAATGCAGTATAAATAGTGACGCTTCTCTTGCTCCATTTATATTTAAAGCTGTAACTGAAGGAAGGTCATATACGTATCTTTCGAATGTTTTAGGAATTCCTTGCGGCAAAGACATGTATTACGACAGGTATCGTAAATTCTTCTTTTTATTGTCGCAAGAATAGCAAGCGCTTTAATAGAACCTGAACTCATGTTTGATATTTTATAGTAAAAGGAGGAAATAACATGAGCAAAGAAACATTTATGATTGTTTTTAACATCAGAGGTGAGAAGGCACTTAAGAAGGTCGAAGAATATTTGACGAACACTTACGCTTTCAGATATGTTGATAATGTGAAGATCACCGGTCTTCATGACGAATCAACAAAAGAAATCGTAGGAGCATCGTTTAAATTAGACATCGATCCGGATTTGATGGTGTCACTGATCGGAGATGAAATTAACAAGAATGAAAAGTTGAAGGACACGTATCATGTATTTCAACAATTAACGTTGAATCACATGTGGGTCCAGGTTATGTAAAGATCAAGTCCTGAGCAAGACTATAAACTGCTCCTTTTATATTTCGCAAAAATTTATCTTCCTTTAATGGAGGTGAATATTATGAAAAAAGTAAATTGTTGGAAACTATTAACTGGATCATTTGTTGTTGGCATTGGATTCTGGTTTGGAAAGAATACAGCTCACAACTTATCTACATCATTAACGCAGCACGCGTTAACAAGCGAAGGTGCTTTTGCGAATGGCATGAGAATAGGTTGGAATGCAATGTTTCCTAACAACCAAATTAAAATCGAAAAACCAAAAACAAAAGTAAAAGTTATAGGTTTCGAAAGCAAACATTGACCGACAAAGTCCTGAGCATGACTTAAAACTGCTCCTTTTATATTTTCACTTTGAACTTTTAATGAGAAATGGTCGCAAATTCTTCATCCCCTTTAATGAAACAATATGATCTGTTTCATTATGGAGGAAAACTTATATGACAAAAGTTCAGGCATTAGGAGCAGTATTGGTGTTTGTATTCACATACGTACCGATGCTGTCTGTAAAGATGGACGAACGTAAAAAGAAACAGAAAGCCGATGAAGAGGCTGCTTAAACGGCAGTCTCTTTTAGGCTTGCCACATACTTTGTCATACACATATAAATTCGCAAAATTTGCAAGCGCTTTAATGGAACGAAAGATGCAGTTCGTTCCTGACTCCGGCAATAAGCCGTTATAGTCCTGAGCAAGACTTTAAACTGCTCTTATTTTTTTTGTCACTTTCCAAACACAATAACACATTTTAAAGGAGGTAAATGGAAATGACTGGAGTTAAGATGAAGGCTAAATATTCAGAAGAATTTAATGAAGAATTAGTATTCCTGTCAAAACGAGTTGGAGTGCCTATGTGTCCATGCTGCCATTCTTTGGATTATGAGGACACTATGACGCTTGATGTGCCGTGGCTTCTTCCTGCTGAAGCGGTTTGCCCGGTATGCGGCTTTGAAGGATCTGTAGAATACGCTCTTCCTGGATCCTTTGCTCTTATCGATATTGATATTGCAGAAACGATTTCGCTTCTTAACACAAAGGGCTATACCACAAGATACAGCTGTCAGGGTCATGATGATGGTTACAGCTGTATTGCTTATATCTACTTTGAGAATGGGCCAAGAGTTCTAAGAGATTTTCCAAAAGAATGGTATGTCGATGAAGAAATGCACGCTCTTATCCATGGCAAAAATGCTTATGTAATACGAGAGCGATACAGAGAAGAAGACGGAAAGTATATACCGCTTTTCAAAAAGAGGGAAGTCTTAGAGTCCATCTTTAACTGGGCATCTAGCTTGCCGTATAAGACCAAAACCCATTGATATTCCATTTAAAAGGAGGTAAACAACTTGAAGAGAAACTGGACAAAGGTTAGATACTACGAATTTTATGACAACAACACTGGCAAAACAAGGGGACCGACAACGTTAGAGCTATACAAATTCAAACACGCATACGATTGGAGAATGAACTCAAACAACATGAGGAAGTATGCTAAGAAACCTTTCGTAAGAAGGAAGCAATTAACCATAGCACAGGAAATCACAAGTCACAAATTATACGTACAGTAATTAAACAGCATTTAAGAGGACAAATTTTATATTTTTTTAAATAATTTTTTAAACCATTTTAAGGAGGAATTTTTTATGAAGACCATTACTGTTAAAGCTATGTTTCTTGAGGAATCTCTTGGACTGTCTCCGTCTCAGAAGGACATTTATGCTCAGTTTATCGCATCTAATGCACCTGATGCTAAGACTCGTGAGGAAGAAATCGCTGAACGTGGCGAAGACGCTGTAACAGAAGATAAGAGAACCGTATTTACCAAAGATACAGATGGCTGCCCTATGTTCTATGACTATCAGATTAAGGGATTCTTTAAGGATTCCTGCGGAGCTCTTCAGAGAATGAAGGGAGAGTCCATCGCAAAGCAGAGCAACAGTCCTAAGATGAGATCCTATAAGAAGATCATCGACGGCACTATCTTTGTGTATCCGAGGCACATTCGAATTGATACTCACGGGGAAGAAATGGGTATTTGCGAAAGACCGCTTCGTGCATCAACTCCTCAGGGAGAAAGAATCGCTCTTGCATCAAGTGAAACCGTACCGGCTGGATCTGAGATCACATTCCAGGTTATGTGTCCTGACGCTTATGAGGACGTTGTAAGAGAATGGCTCGATTATGGAGCATTCAGAGGAATCAGCCAGTGGAGAAACTCCGGAAAGGGAAGATTCACTTATGATATTTTAAGAGTTGATTCTGACCATATTAAGATTGACCTTGTTGATGGAAGAATTAACGCGAAAGAAAGATTCATTAATCGTGCAACGGAAGCAGTAAATAGCGATGCTGATTCTAAGGAACCTAAGAAGGAAAGAGAGGAAAAAGCATCATCTAAGAGTAAGAAAAAGACTGTCGCTCTTGAAGATCTTAACCTTAAGGCGAGGACATACAACGTTCTTAAGAAAGGCAATCTTAACACAATCGAAGACGTACTGAATTTCGATAATCAGTTCCATCTGTCGTCTCTTACAGGTCTTGGAAAATCTTCATTTAACGACGTCGCAGAAGCTTTTTCAAGATTCGGTTACACGGTATCTTAAAATGACAGCCAAAAGAGAATTTGTTAAAAAGAACTTGTTTCAATGTCAGATCATGTTCTTGACTGGCTAATAACATACGTCATAGTTGGCTGTGATGATTTTGGTAACGTTTACAGAAAAATCATACAAGAGCATGAATATGAACATATTTAATAAATAGTCGCTAATCTATATCTATAGTTTACCTCCATAAAAAGTCCTGAGCATGACTTAAAACTGCTCTATTGAATTGAGACGGAATAGATCGGAACGGATGGAAACGATATGGAATGGGTACGACGTGACTTTATACGAAACGACCGGAAATGGAATGGAGTGGAGTGGAGAGGAAACGGCAGAGATAGGAAATCATTGGACTAGAATTGATATTTTAACAAAAATCTTAAGGAGGCAAACATTATGAGTAAATTTGGAAAGCTTGTATTAATGATAGTGTATGGAGGGCTTTGCGCGTTTGAGATTTCATTAATAAAAAATATAAAACGAGACGAAGCATATTCCAACGAGGGATAAAGATGTATTTAACGCCCGAGAACGCTAAAGATTATATCGGTATGAAATTAGATGCAGATGGAAGAATATTGGGTTGCTACCCATATATGGTCTTTCAATATCCTGATGGTACTTATGCAACAGAGGATAGAGCAGGTATATGTTCTCCGGTTGATAGAGACCCATTTAATCAAGTATGGTTTGATCGTGCAGAACCATATAAGGCAGAATGCGAGGATAAGGAATGACGAAAGCAGAAGCAATAGCACAATTAAAAATGGATAGGGATTTGTGTAATTTCAATTCGATGACTGGCGAAGAAGAGCCAATGAATGAAGATTGTAGAAAATCAGCTGAAGCACTCGATATGGCAATCAAGGCATTAGAGCAACAGCCTTGTGAGGATACTATCAGCAGACAGGCGGCGATTGATGCGCTGAGATATGCTCAACACCGATTTACTGTTGCGGATGAAGCGGGTGGAATGGGAACGGTCAAATGGAGCGAGGATGTTATTTATTTTGCGGCGGCTGAGAGAGTGCTTGCAGAGTTGCCATCCGCACAGGCAGAGCGCACATGCGTAAATTGTGGCAGGACAGTAAACAACGGTGGATGGTATGCAGACGGGAGAACAAGGTGCCCGATAGAAGAACATTGTGCGTTGCCGAAAGATGGGTACTGCCATTTGTGGGAGAAACGGAACGTTACGGATGACGATTATCCAGAAAGGAGAACCGATGAGGAATAATTATATAACAAGACTTGTGCAGATTTGCTTAGACATCGCTAATATTGCAGATGAGCGTGGCGAAGTAGGCAAGCCATATTTTGAAGAACTTGGACTTGGATATAGGGCATTAAGCGAAATCCTTCGCCGTGGGTGTAAAGAAATCATTGATTTACAGAACAACTATCACGGAGCAATCGAAGCAAAAAACCTTGCAAAGATAGGCGAGAAAGAAGCACACGATGTTTTGGAAGAGATGTTCGGAGACAGAGAAGTATACACGATTAACGACAAGGACAAGGAACGGATAAAGGCATTTGTTAGGTCGATTCAAGATGAATGGGAAAGGAGAACCGATGAATGATTTAATCAGCAGAGCGGCGGCGATTGATGCAATTGACGCAGTGTTCCCAGTTGACCCGATGAAGTCAGAATATGCACAAGGGATTGCTTGCGGCGCGGCACTTGCAAAGACATATGTTGAACAGTTGCCATCCGCACAGCCAGAACAGCGGCGGATTCCATTCAAAACTAGACCGTTGACGAAAGCAGAAGCAATAGCACAATTAAAAATGGATAGGGATTTGTGTAATTTCAATCCGATGACTGGCGAAGAAGAGCCAATGAATGAAGATTGTATAAAACGAGACGAAGCATATTCCAACATGGTTCATGCCATTTGTGATAGCGATATGCTTGGATCTCAGAAAGAAAGAGTTCTTTCGGCAATGCCTAATCCAAAAAAGATGAGAAATAGCACGTGTGACGCAATCATGCACATATGTAAGAGCGATATGCTTGGATCTCAGAAAGAACAAGTCATTTTAAATAGGATGATTAAAGATGAACTGAGCGATCAGAAAGGTTAAATAATATGAGCGAAAATCACTATAAAGTTGTAGATGAATGTGGAACTGTTCTTATAACCGGTGCAACAATCGATAACGCTTTGATATTTATGAAAGCTTATTTTGAAAAATATTATCGAGATACTGGCACTAAATTAACAATAGAGTTTGACGATGCAACCAAAAAACTTTGGAACGACATCGACAACCGAGCATAAATGGGGGCAACATCATGAAAATTGATATTCCAGCCCATTTTTTTTGCGAAGGCTGCCAGATGATTGACCTTGAAAAACAAGAGGTTGACGGGTTCGATTTTGTAACCGGAAAAGCTGAATCATTCATATCTTATAAATGCACTAACGATAACTTATGCGCATATCTTCATGACAAATGGACAAAAGAAGACAAACTATGTAACAAACCAGCACCAGCAAAGGAGTAAATAATCTTATGCGTATTGGCGATATCTCCTGGCGTAACTTTATTAAGAATAAACATCTATATCCAAAAGATGCACACGAACAAGAAACTATAAACAAAACTCTTTGTGAGTATATAGCGTATCTAAACAGACGCATTGATATTTTAGAAAAAGAGCTTCTTGAAGTTAAAGATAAGACTTCAGGAGGCTCTTCTATTTCTGTTACTAACATCACTAACAGTGCTGAAGAAATCGCGAAAAAGAAATTCGATACTGTTTTCGATAGATAAAAGGAGGTGTGTTTATGATTAAAGCTGTAGCTCTAGCAACGATTATGGCTACTAGTATTTACCTACAGCCAAAATATGAACCTTTAATCCCTATAGAACCCACTCCGCTTGGAGAGTTTAGAATCACATATTATTGTGAGTGTCCAATTTGCTGTGGGCAATATTCCGGCATGCATAAAACAGCATCCGGAGCTACTCCAACACCAGGAGTAACAGTTGCTGCTGGATCAAACATTCCTTTTGGCACCGAACTTGTAATAGATGGCCATGTCTATACAGTTCAGGATAGAGGAGGCGCTATAGGAAGCAATAACATTGATATTTTGTGTGCTTCTCATTCTGAAGCTTTAGCAGCTGGCACTTATTACACAACCGTTTATTCTGTGGAGTAAAAATGATTACATTTAAAGAATTTAAGAAATTTTGTAACAAAAGAGTCTCTGATGGATGTTGGAATATGGAATCGGCATTGCAGCTTATCAGTATTTATTACGAATGCGATGCTGTATCAATATTTCCAAGAAAACAAAACAAATACTTTCAAGAACATTACGGTGAGGCTATGACAAAATTTGTAAACGATACTTATGCCGAAATGAAAGAAAATGGTTTTTGTTAAATCAAACTAATCGATCTTAGGTCCTTATGGTAAGACATTAAACTGCCATTGATTCGAAAAGGAATTGAACGGTGACGAATTTAAGTGATTGGATAAGGATATGAATGGCAATGAACAGAACATATCTGAGGCCAACAGAAGTGACATGAAAAGGAGCGGAGAGGCATTGACATGATACGAGACGGATAGGAAAAGAAGTGAGTAGATCAGAAAAGGAATTGTATAGATTGACAGGATAAGGAAAGACGAGGAACACAATTGAGGTGGACTAGATACAAATTGACTAGAAACGATTTGAAAAGGATAGGAATACAGTAGACACGAAGTTACATGATACGGAAAAGAAATGAGAGTAGAAGATGCGGAATTGAGCAGGAATGGCAGGGATTCGTAGCGATACAAAAATGAATCGACATGGAAACGAAAGGACGCGAAACGACAGGGATCCGTAGAGATACAAAATGAATCGACATGGAAATGAAGGGACGCGAAATGACAGGAAGAGGAGGCGTTTGGGCACAGAAATCACAAGAACTGGATTGGTAAAGATCTAAACAGAAGCGAAGAGGAAAATCGCAAATAAATCATATCCTTTAATGGAAGGAAAGCTAGCTTAGTGGGAAAGCGCTTTGTTGATTGAGCATTCAGCTTGCTCATGGGAAGAGTCATCGGTTCAAATCCGATGCTTTCCTTTTTGTTTTATATTTTTACTTTACAATATTTTAAGGAGGTAACTTATGAACTTAGGAGCAATTAAAAGAGCAATACCTCTGGTGCTATCGATAACATCAGCGGTAGGAGTGATTGTGACGGCAGTGTGCGTTGCAAAAGAAACTCCAGATGCAAAAGAAAAACTCGAAGATACTAAAAAGGAATTCGAAGAAAGGGGCGACGAATTTACACGTATTGATTGTGTAAAAACAGTCGCTCCTTGTTTTGTCAAGTCTTTGATATTTGGAGGATCAACAATTCTTTGTATCTTTGGAGCTCAGATCTTAAATGCTAAACAAATTGCGGGACTTACTGCTTCTGTTGGAGCTATATGTGCTTACGCCAAAGAGCATGAGGACAAACTAAAAGAACTATCTCCAGAGCTTGCTGATAAGGTCAAAAAACTTACGGCTTTGGAACACGGAACACAAAAAATCCCAGATGAGAAAATTCCGAAAGGCAAAGCAAGGATCATAGATGAGTATTCAGGAAATGCCTGGATCGGTGATGTTGAGGATGCCAAAGACGGTAAGGCTGACGTTTTGGAGAGACTTCGAAACAAAGGATATTTCACATGGGGCTATTTCATCAACACAATGTCTGGCGGAGAATGTAACATAGATGGTTCTATTACAGGAGACGCTTATGGCATAAATCAAGATTACATAGAAGAAGTAAACAGAACTTGCGGTGATTTAAGTCGTGAGAATAGTGGCTTTGATATTTTGATTCAGGATTATGGTAATGATACATATCTGATCTCAACCAATATTAATCCAACTTTGATCCTTCCATTCTAAAGGATAAGTCCCAGGCAAGACTTAAAACTGCCCGAAACGAAAAAGGAAAAGAGACGTTGTGACGTGGAACGAATCGATTTGGAATTGATT
>Ga0326511_10004828_pt1 | contig 10700 bp, 9 predicted proteins | sample 0_2496_0518_D_FD_203701 | JGI IMG/M metagenome (GOLD analysis project Ga0326511, IMG submission 203701) | Bovine rumen microbial communities from UC Davis, California, United States - 0_2496_0518 | ecosystem: Host-associated > Mammals > Digestive system > Stomach > Rumen | place: USA: California... | reverse complement strand
AAATCTATTCTGAAATGACATATGGGAAAAAGCACTGTTCCATTGCTGAAATCGACGGCATGAGGGAAAGAACCATTCTTGTCAACGGCTTTTCAAAGGCGTTCGCTATGACTGGTTGGAGATTGGGGTATGTCTGTGCGCCTGAACCCGTTACAAAACAGATTGTCAAGATTCACCAGTACATCATTATGAGTTCTCCAACAGTCAGCCAATATGCAGCGATTGAAGCCCTTGAAAACTGTGAGGAAGATGTCAAGCGCATGATTAAGGAATACAACCTTAGAAGACGCTACCTTGTAGAAGCTTTCAATCGTATTGGTATGACGTGCTTCAATCCAGAGGGTGCATTCTATGTGTTCCCCTCTATTCGAAAGACTGGTATGACGAGTGAAGAATTTTGTGAAAAGCTCCTTGAAGAAGAGAAGGTTGCAGTTGTTCCGGGGGATGCATTCGGCGCAAGTGGGGAAGGGTTTGTTCGTGTTTCCTATGCGTATTCACTCAAACACTTGATGACCGCTGTGGAACGGATTACTCACTTCCTAGAACGTCACGGAGTGAAACCATGAAAAAGACGATTGCAATTCAATGTTATGCCAAGCTGAATCTTTCATTGGATGTCACCGGAAAAAGACCTGATGGCTACCATACATTAGAAAGCATATTTCAAAGCGTTGGTGTATATGATGATATTAGGATTGGTATGGAAGAAGGGGACAGCCTCACTTTCCATTGTAATCAGTCTAATCTACCTACAGATGAAAACAATCTTGCTGTTAAAGCGGCTTTGGCTTTCTTGCAATACTCCGGTAAACAGGCACAAATTGAAATTGACTTATGCAAGAGAATTCCTTCTGGTGCTGGTATGGGCGGAGGGAGTGCAGATGCCGCAGGGGTTATTTTTGCACTGGATAACTTATTGGATACCCATTACTCGAAAGAAACTTTGTGTGAAATCGGGTTACAAGTCGGGGCGGATGTACCATTCATTCTGATGGGGGGAACTGCCTATGTAGAAGGGATTGGTGAAAAGATTCAGCCATTAAAGCCACTTCCCGAAATCCCTGTTATCATTGTGAAGGGAAATGAAAGCATTTCTACGCCTTTGGCTTATCGTGCCATTGACGCACTGGAAAAGCCCATTCACCCCAATACGAAGGCTTTGCTCCATGCCATTCAACAGCAGGATTTGCAAGCCCTTTGCCAAAATTGTGGGAATCTTTTTGAACAGGCGATTGCTTGTGAAGAAGTGACCCTCGCTAAAAAATATTTGCTGGAATGCGGTGCTTCCTGCGCTGTCATGACTGGAAGCGGTTCAGCCGTTTTCGGACTGTTCCCCAATCTTACTTACACGCAAACGAAAGAGTTACAGCACTCTTTAAAAGGAAATTACGCTTTTGTGAATGTGACAACATTAAAAACTCAATCATTCCACATCATTGATGATGTGAAGAACATTTGAAAAGGAGGGAATTCATGAAACTGAAAAGACTGTTATGTTTTTTGACAATGTTCACGCTTCTTTCTGCACAGGGCATTTCTGCAAAAGCAGCAGGCGAAACGGAAACCGCTCATTTTAACGAAATCGGACAAATCGAAAATGCTATGGAACTCGGTTCTCCTGCCCTTGCACAAGCATCTGCTGAACCTGTTTCACCGAATCCAGAAACTAGTGAGGGTCTGCCTGCTTCATTTGATTTGCGCTCTCAAAACCTTGTTTCCTCTGTCAAGAATCAAGGTAACTATGCCATTTGTTGGGCTGTGGCTGCTGCTTCTTTGATTGAAACTGAATTCATTACCAAGTATCCGGACATTGACCTTTCAGAATGGCAACTCGCTTATTATACCTATTCTAGAAAGTTCGGTTTCCCTTTGCCGGAAACTTCTCCCGACCCAGAAGACGCTTTCGCTATGGGTGGAAATTACTTCGTTCTAAGTCCTATGCTCTTGAATTGGATTTCTCCATTTAATGAGGCGGAATATCCATTTGGAAGAACCGATATTCTCAACCCCGACTTAGATGCTGATACACTCCAAAAACAATCCTCCTACCATGTGACGGACTGTTGTATATTGGATTATGATGTCAATTCCGCTAATTTCGAAACACAAATGAATGATATTAAGACCATTCTCACACAAGGACATGCTGTCGCTATCAACTACTATAATGCTACTTCTAATTTTAGCAATGTCAAGGATAATCAGAACTTCTATAATCCTTCCGGTAATCTTCAAGGCAGTATCTACCACGCTGTGACTATCGTTGGATGGGATGATAATTACTCTGCGGAGAACTTCAAGTCCCCACCCCCTCGGAATGGTGCATGGCTGTGTAAAAATAGCTGGGGCAGTAGTTGGGGGAATGATGGCTATTTCTGGCTTTCCTATGCTGAACCTACTTGTGTCCAGCCTTATTATGTGCTGGCAGAAGAAAAGAACGAACACAATGGGCAATTCTACTATGATGACTTCTGTTGGTGGTCTTCCGTTACATTCGCTGATGGTGCAAATACCGCTTACATGGCGAACGTCTTCACGGCTGAAAAAGATACCATCCTCACTTCTGCAATGTTCGCTACAGCCATGGAAAATGAGAATTACGAAATTCAGGTCTATCAAGGTCTCCGCTCTTCTTCCAAGCCTACCAGCGGTACTTCTACGGCTGGTGTGACCACTGGAACAGAAAAATTTGCTGGGTATCACACCGTTGACCTTGCGAACCCTGTGAAAATTCAAGCTGGTGAAACGTTCTCCATCATTGTCAAGCTCTCCGGTGCTGTCGGTAGCCATCTCACTTGTGAATCCTACGCTGTCACAACGACCGAATATGCCGACGGTACAGCAAAAGTGAATGAGAATATCAAGGAAGAACAACTCATGCAGGGATTCGCCCCTAAACAAAGCTTCTACAGTGCCGACGGTTCTCGCTGGTCTGATATTTACTATGCCTCTTCCATTCTGGAAAGCTATCCCACCGTAGAAAATGCCATGGATGCCACTGTCAACGTTACCACCAAACTTGGGAACGTCTGCGTTCGTGGCTTGACACAGCTCTCCGGTGATACCAACCTTGATGGACTTATCAACGCACAAGATGCCGCTGACATTCTCCTCTACGCTGTCGCTTCTGGTTCAGGGGAACTTCCAGAACAATCCATTCAGTGGCAAAGACGTGCTGATGTCGATAACAACGGCATTGTCAATGCCAATGATGCCGCTTATCTCCTTCAAATCGCCGCTCAATTAGGCACAGGCGAACAGTAATTATTTCGGGAGGTTTTATGCTTTATTCGTTTCTGACTTCTTTATCTGATAGCCCTCGGCTGTTCTTTCTTGTCGGAGCTGTCATCTCCTTCCTTTTGACGATTCTCGGTCTGTCTGTCGGGCGGAACTTCCTACCGAAAGACCAAGGCAGAGAATTCGCCGTTGGGGGCGCACTCTCCAAAGGCAAGGCTCGTGGGGCAGGGCTTATCCTTGTTCTGGTTCTCATCATCTCCAGTACCCTTTTCATTCCCTTTAGTATCGAATATATCATCTACCTTTCCGCCCTCTTCCTCGAAATGCTCAGCGGTTATTTGGATGATGCTTCCGAAACTCCATGGGGCGAACTCAAAAAAGGCTTGATTGACCTCGTTGTGGCTGTGGGGGTTTCCATCACCGTTTACCAGAATCACGGCGGAACGGTCACGCTTCCCATTCTACAAATGCAGTTCGAAATTCCACCCCTTGTTTACATCCTCCTAAGCATCATCCTCATTTGGGCAAGTATCAACGTCACCAATTGTTCCGACGGTGTGGATGGCTTATGCACAAGCCTTTCCCTTGTCACATTCTCTTCCATTTGCTACCTCCTCCCTAAAGAATCCCCCATTCTCTCCATCATCTGGAATACCCTATTCATTCTCCTAGGATACCTATGGTTCAATTGTTCCCCCAGTAGTATGCTCATGGGGGATGCTGGCTCAAGAGCATTCGGGCTGCTCATTGCCCTCGCCTTTCTCCTCAGTGGAATGCCCTTCCTCTATCTCCCCTGTGCCTTCCTTCTTTTGATGGATGGGGGACTTGGATTGCTCAAACTCACCGTCCGTCGCCTTACCCACTCCCAGACCTTCCTCCAATCCATCCGCACCCCCCTCCATGACCACGCACGCAAACACGGAGGATGGAGCGACACCCAAACCGTCACACGCTTCACCATCTTACAAATCCTTCTTTCCTTCTTCATACTCCTGTGTATCCACCCATAAGGAAAGCCCCCATCAAGTGGGGGCTTCTTTTGTTATGGTTCGTGATAGTAAGTGATAGTGTAGGCGAAATTTCCCTCGCAGTCATACATATTGACTTCAATCGGAATATCACCCTCTAATTTGTTGTGTTCCTGACGGTAGGTATTGCGTTCGGGGTCTTCAGGGAACATTTGGTTGATACATTCCAATAATTTCCGGCTGAGTTCGGATTGTTCGAAATTTTCTTGTATGTCCTGATTCGAGGGAAGTTCGCCGAAATCGTCGCTATCCATGGAGATGGTCAGCCTTGACTTTGCAGAGAGGGAACGGCTGGCATTGATGGCTTTATGGTGGGCGGTTGTGGCGATGTAAGAGGGGAGAGAGCCATTCCGGATGGAGTCAAAACGGCGCATGGTCTCTGTGAATACGTCAATTACACATTCTTCAATGTCCATGTGGGGGTGTCCCTGCATTCTGCGGTAGACTATCGCATAGACATAACGGTAGTAGGTTTCGAATATCGCCTTGTAGCCCTGTTCGGGGTCTTCCTGCATCAGGGTGCGGATGTGGGATTCTGTCAAGCGGAGTCCTCCTTTCCTCTTTCTTGAAAGTACTTTCATTATGGTAGACAATTTGAAAGGGGGAAGTGTTGCACGGCACAAAAAAAGCCCCCATCAAGAGGGGCTTTCTTTGTGGGTTATTCAGTGACAGGCAATGTCACAAGGTCAACGAGGGATTTGAGGATGTTCAGGGCATCGGTGTCGTTCACCTTTCCGTTGCTGTCCACATCGGCATTCTTAGAGTGGATGGTAACATCCAAGCCCAGCAAATGCTGATTGATGGTCAGAACGTCCGCAATGTCAACCGTTCCATTGCCGTCAACATCGCCATAAATGACCTCTTCCCCCTCGGAAGCCGTTTCCGTGGGTTCGGGTTCGGTGGGGTCGGGGTCAGTGGGAAGGGGTTCGGTTGTGGGGGGGTCAGTGGGTTCGGGGGTAGTGTAGTCGATACCGTCCACAATGGCATCAAAGGCAGGCTTAGCGGTATAGTCCTCATTGAAGAGCAGTGGATATTTGGAAGCCCTCCAGCTTTGGTCATCCGTCGTTCCCCAGAAGACCACAGCGGAAATATTGTCCTTGTATTCCACAATCGCATCCATGATATCGGAGTAATACTGCGCCTGTTCCTTGAATTTATCCGTTCCGCTAATCATGTGGTCAAGTTCAGTGACTTGAATGTCAAGACCAGTATCGGCGAATGCTTTCAGGGTCTTTCTGTAAAGGCTGACAGCAGGGAAAACGTCTGTGCCAAGGTGAGACTGCATCCCAATGCCGTCAATATAGTGACCGTCGGAATTGATTTCTTCCACCATCTTGACAATAGCGTCTCTTTTGCCGTCAAAATATTCGTTGAAGTCGTTGTAATAGAGTTTGCAATCAGCAGGAGCGTACTTTTTGGCGAATTCGAATGCCGGTTTAATGAAAGAATTGTCGCCGAATACCTTCACCCAAGGGGAATTTGCAGAGCCTTCCTCCTGAGAACCAGCTTTTCTGTAGCTACCGTCATCCAGCCAGCATTCATTGACTACATCGAAAGCGTAGAAATTGACATCGGGATATTCTTCTGCAATGGCAGCGAATACGTTTTTGATGTAGTTCTCCATGCGGACGAGCATTTTCTCTTTGGAAACCCATTCCCCATCATCAGCGTAATTTTCCTTAAAGAACCATGTGGGGGTCTGCTGATGCCAAACAAGGACATGACCACGGACGGGGATGTTGTTATCTCTAGCAAAATTGAGGATAGAACGTGCGCTTGCAAGGCTAACTTGTGGGTTTTCGTCGTCACCTTCCGCAGCGAGGGCAAGGCAAGCGTTTTTATCAAGAATGGCATCTGGTTTCATCTCATTACCGGGGGTAATGCTATTGAAGTGTTTGAGAATCAATTCTTTAGTGGAAGCAGGAGCTAATTCTTTGGTAGTAACGGCTGTACCAATCTTGAAATAATCGGCATAGACATCCTTTAAAGAGGGAATGTCGGTTTGTGGGTGAAAGACAGGAGCAGTTTTGAGGGTGAAATCATCAATGTAGATGTTATCAGAACCGCCCTCGAAATACACATAAACGTCCGTCATATCTTCGGTATAGCTAACTTTGAGTTCAGAGACTTCTTGCCAACCATTGCCGTTGAGGTTTGCGAGATTCTCATAATGCTGTTCGCCACCAGCATCCGTATACTGAAAACTTACCGTAACGCTTGTGTACCATTGCCCCATTACCTGCGCACTGACGAGGTAAACAGTACCAGCGTCGCACTTGTCATCAAGACGGAAAGCAGGGCCATTCCAAGACTTAGAACGCCCGCTTGCACAAAGAGCCTTCGAGCCACTGACAGCATTGTCTTCATTGACAGAAAGAACGGTGGTATCGTTTCCACCTCTGTTTGTCCATGCGGAAGCGTCGCCGTCTTCAAAGTCGGAAGAGTAGATAACCGTAGTATCTGCATCTTCTGCATTGGCTGTGAATGTGGGCATCATAGCCACTGCGCTGGTCAATGCCAATAACCCTGCAAGCATACGCTTGCTCTTCATCTTCTTCATAAAATTCATCTTCTTTCTATGTGTTTCAAAAAAATTTTGATGATTCTATTTTATCATATTTATATGCAATTGTCAATAGTTTTAGGTAAAATTACATATAGTATAACCAAATTTCACAAGGAGAAAACAGTTTTTGGTTTGTCCGCCTACAAAAAACAAGTGTATTCCGGTGAATAACATTCAAAATTTTGCCAAATCCGGTCTTGACTTAATTTTATTAAAAAAATGCCGTCAAAAAAATTTTTTTCTTTACAAAACGGGTTTTTTGTGTTATAATAGTTATGTTCGATAGTGTTTCAGACATATCAGACATACACAAAAATGATTTTATGGAGGTAGATTTTCATGAGCAATGTCAGAATCGGAATTGCAGGTTACGGCAACCTTGGGAAGGGTGTAGAGCTTGCAATCCGTCAGAATCCCGATACCGAATTAGTGGCTGTATTTTCTCGCCGTCCCCCTGAGCAGGTGAAATTGTTGACAGAGGGCATTCCGGTGTACCCACTTGCAGAAGCAGAAAAGCATCAGAATGAAATTGATGTGTTGATTATTTGCGGAGGCAGTGCGACAGACCTTCCCGAACAGACCCCAGCATTGGCGAAGTATTTCAATGTAATTGATAGTTTTGATACTCATGCAAGAATTCCTGAACATTTCGCCAATGTAGACAAGGTAGCCAAAGAAACCAACCACCTTGCAATGATTTCCCTTGGATGGGACCCCGGACTGTTTTCTCTCAATCGTGTTTATGCAGAATCCATTCTCCGTGATGGTAAGACCTATACTTTCTGGGGAAAGGGCGTTAGTCAGGGGCATTCTGATGCCATCCGTCGTATTAAGGGCGTGAAGATGGGCATTCAGTACACCGTTCCCATTGAATCCGCCATTGAAGCAGTCAGAAGCGGAAGTCAGCCAGATTTGACAACTCGTGAAAAGCATGAGCGTGTTTGCTATGTTGTGGCAGAAGAGGGCGCAGACCTTGCACAGATTGAAAACGACATCAAGACCATGAAGAATTATTTTGATGAGTACAATACCACAGTGAATTTCATTTCAGAGGAACAATTCCGTGCAGAACATAATACTCTCCCTCATGGTGGCTTTGTGATTCGCTCTGGTAAGACTGGTGCAAACCTCGAAACCAACCAAACCATTGAATACCGCTTGGAATTGGGTTCTAACCCTGAATTCACTGCTTCCGTTCTGGTTGCATATGCAAGAGCATTGAACCGCTTTAAGAATGAAGGCAGAACTGGATGCATGACTGCTTTGGATGTTGCTCCTGCTTATCTCTCTCCCCTCTCACCAGAGGAGTTAAGAGCGCATTGTGTATGATTCCCAAAATACCATTAAGCTAGGAAAATCAAAACAGGGCTGTTGCACACAGAGTGCAGCAGCCCCTTTTTTGATGAAAATTATTGGAAAATACGGCTGAAATCGTCCTTAAGACTTGCTTCAATTGCAAGAGCCTCATCCATAGTACTAGCAGTAGAAGTATAATAACTCTTGATTTTGGGTTCAGTACCAGACGGACGAATCACAACTTTTGCGCCCTGTTCAAGATTGAACACAAGAACGTTTGACTTTGGCAAAGTGATTGCAGTTTTTTCACCAGTAGCAGTGTCAGTTGTCAGACTGGTTTCATAATCCGAAACAGAAACAACCTTCAAACCGCCAATCGTAGCCGGAGCATTGTTGCGCAGTTCCTCCATAAGGGAGTTCATCTTATTCATACCGCTTTCACCTTCAAAAGCGTAGCTTTCCAGCGAATGATGGAAAATGCCGTACTTCTCATACAAGTTCGCACGTGCCTGCAAAAGGGAAATCCCCTGCGTACGATAATAAGCCGCCATCTCACAAATCAGCATAGAAGCAACAACAGCGTCCTTATCTCTGACATAAGTACCAGCAAGATACCCATAACTCTCTTCAAAACCGAATACATACCGGTTTTCCTCGCCCTTTGCTTCCAAAAGTCCAATCTGTTCACCAATGAATTTGAATCCTGTCAAAACCTCAATCATTTCCAGACCGTAATTATCAGCAATTGCCTTAATCAAATCTGTAGTAACAATGGTTTTCACACAAATTGGATTTTTCGGCATTGTGCCATTTTTCACACGCTGACTGCAAATATATTCCAGCAACAATGCGCCCACTTCATTACCAGAGAACAGAGCATAGTCATCCCCATCAGGCACAGCAATTCCCACACGGTCACAATCAGGGTCAGTTGCAAGAAGTAAATCAGGCTTTACTTTATCACAGTATTCCAGCCCCAATTGTAAAGCTTCACGAATTTCAGGGTTCGGATAAGGACAAGTCGGGAAATGTCCGTCAGGGTTTTCCTGTTCCTTAACAATTGTCACATCATTGATACCAATTCTCTTCAAAATCTCACGAACCGGCTTATTCCCTGTGCCATTCAAAGGAGTATAGACAATCTTTAAACCGCTTTCTGCACAAAGTGCCGTATTGATACCCTGTGCAAGAACATTTTTGTAATATTCCTCAATGACATCTTGTGCAATGTAAGTAATTTTTCCCTCTGCAACAGCTTGTTCAAAATCACAGCATTTCACATCCTTGAAAAAGTCCAGAGAATTGATTTCTTCAATCACCTGTTCAGCTACTTCAAGTGTAATCTGACATCCATCAGCACCATAAGCCTTATAACCATTATATTTCGCCGGATTGTGTGAAGCTGTCACCATAACACCAGCACTGCACCCAAGCGCACGAACCGCCCAGCTTAAACAAGGTGTCGGCATCAATTCCGTATAAATGTGTACATGAATTCCATTGGCAGCAAGTACCCCAGCCGCAGCCTGTGAAAACAGTGTATTCTTGATACGGCTGTCATACGAAATGGCAACACTCGGATTGTCAAAAGATTTCTTGATATAATTCGCTAATCCCTGTGTCGCACGGCGTACAGTGTAAATGTTCATACGGTTAGAACCAGCACCAATGACACCTCGTAAACCACCTGTACCAAATTCCAAATCACGGTAAAAGCGTTCACGGATTTCTGCATCATCTCCCTCAATTGCCTTTAATTCATCAGCAATATCAGGGTCTTCTGTGGCATATTCCAGCCATTCTTTGTAACGTTCTGTAACTGACATTGTAAAAACCTCCTGATTCATTGTCATGGTGTCCCATGCATTCCAATCATATATATTATACCATAAAATTAGAAGTTTGAAAAGGGGGTAACAGGAATTTTTTAAAATTTTTACAACTTTTTCACATTTTCCTTAAATCATCAACCAAATTCTGTAAATGTGCAATCTCTTCCATACTTAAACCAGAAACATCCAAATACTTTTGAGGTTCTAATCCAAGCAAATAATCCGCACTCACCTGAAAAGTTTCACAAATTTTTAAGAACATATCAAGTGAAGGGGTAGCATAACCGCTTTCCCAATTGCTAACTGTTTGTTTAGATGCAGAAATTTTATGTCCAAATTCTACTTGTGTCATTTTATGTGATAGTCTTAATTCTTTAATACGTTCGTAAAACATGATATACCCCCTATACAAATTTTTTAATACTATTGTAAAATAAAACTTGACATTCATTTAATACTATGATACAATATATTTGGACAGGAGGTGACATCATGCCAGACTACAAAGAATTATTCTATCAATCCCAAGCCCAGCTTGCAGACCTAGCGGAAAAGTTGAGAGAATTGTCAGACGAAATCTATCATAAGATGGAATGTGCAGAAGAAGAAATTTTGTCCGAAACAGATAATACTAGCAAAAATAACTAAAATCAAAACAAATTAACAGCAATTCTTTTACTTGACAAATGGGAAAAATTGTGTTATAATAATAAAGCTGTCGGACGAAAGCCCCACAGCCCA
>Ga0326511_10004827_pt1 | contig 10700 bp, 7 predicted proteins | sample 0_2496_0518_D_FD_203701 | JGI IMG/M metagenome (GOLD analysis project Ga0326511, IMG submission 203701) | Bovine rumen microbial communities from UC Davis, California, United States - 0_2496_0518 | ecosystem: Host-associated > Mammals > Digestive system > Stomach > Rumen | place: USA: California... | reverse complement strand
CATCGACACTTCAAAAATAGATAAAGACCCTGCTACTACTGCAAATACAGCAAGTTCTTTGAATACAAAAGCACGTGCTCTTAAACAGATTTTGGCTTCAAACATTGGTTTGAATTATAACACTTACAAAGTTTATCCTCTTCAGACTGTAATTGATGCCTATAACGCTACACAGGCAGAAGAAAATCATATTGCTCTTACAAGAGGCGATAATCTTGTTTTTGAAGGATATGAGACAAATGTTGCTGTTATCAGTGATGAAACATTCACAAAGATTGACTCAGTTTATGATGTTGCTGTAAACTCAGCTGCAATTGATGTAAGTGCACAAAATTATCTTCAGAGAATTTATGATGTTCTTACAAAAGAGAATATTGAAAGTGTTATTGATGCAATCAACAAAGAGATTGAAGAATTCCCAATTTTGAAAGCTTTCATAAGAAATGACTTTGGCCAGATTAAAGACGTTACATCATTCTTCTCATATTGTGATAGTCTTAACCAAGAAAATAACGCGGCAATGAAAGTTATTGATACTTATGTTGCTGCTATTACAGCTGACCCATCATTGAAAGGTGCCGCACTTTGGGAAAATCAGACAGCTCATGAAGATGGTGTTTATTCAACACTTAATCCTGGTGTTTATAATATTGTTACAACGGTAAGTGTTCCATTGCTTGGTGAAGTTCCTGTAACTTTGACTGGAGTTGAATATAGCTACAACGGTACAGATGAGTCAAGAATAACACAGTATAGTGAAAAAGGTCTTACAAGCAAAATTATCAATAATTATAGTCATCTTTCAAACAGCTATAAAAATGCGTTGAAGTGCCTTACTGGAAATATTCCTGCAGCTGTAGCAAATCTTAAGAAATATGCCGACTCATCAAGAGTAATTGATGACCTTCCAAATGAGGATGTCAGACTCGCAATCACAGGTTCAGACTTCGATGCAGTTGTTGATGAGCTTTATGGCTCACTTTCAAGTTCATTCAAAACTGTTGTTACAAGAGCTGATATTGTTACTGCAGTTGAAAATGCTATTGATGATGTTAAAACAAACTTTGGAATGGTTTCTTCAGGTGATGCAGATAAGATTGTTCTTACTTCACTTTTGCGTACATGCAGCGAAGTAGACGCACTTATTAGCGGAACAACTCTTACTACTCCAAAAGAAGTAGTTGGAGACCTTTCTAGTGCTGAGAACCTTTATAACACATATCTTTCAACAGTTGATGCTCTCAATACAGCTATTGCAAACTTCAATACAAAATCTGCAGCTTATGCTGAAGATGAGTATATGAAGTCAGCAAATGAGTCTTCTGGTACAATCTACAGACATGAAGATAAAACTTCTGAAGACTTGACTTTCGACACAAGAAACATTTATGCTCCTGAGAGAACAGTTACAGTTGAATTGTTCCGTACTGGAAACATTGTTGAAAAATATATCAATCCAGAAGTAAATACAGTTCTCAATTTTGGTAACCCAGAAGATGAGCTTTCATTTATGGGTGCAGCTAATTCAGATGGTGATGAGCATATTCTTGCAACAATTGGTGGACATTTGCATCAGGTTGCATATCTCGACGACTTCAAAGACAGCCACCTTGAAAATCTTGATGGTGTTGCAAAAAGCGTTAAAGTCATCGAAGAAGACGAGACACACAATGTATCAGTTGTAACTGACAAAGAACTCAAGACTGTATACACTTCTGCAGAAATTGCTAAAGGTGCATATGGAGTTTCTGAAAAAGAAGGTGGCACACATCTTATCGACTTTGTTGCTGGTGACGGTATCGAAATCAAGAACGAAAGAGGTAAGGTTAAAATCTCTGCTGATAAGTTTGATGTTGTTGATAATGGCGACGGATCAATCAGCCTTGGAAGTGCTGCTGGAAAGACAAACTTTACTTCATCACATGGTGACCTTACATTCAAAAAGGACGGTAATGACGTTGATGTAAACTTGTCAAATATTTACACAGGCGACGAGTTCAGAACTGATAAAATTTTGTCAGACTATGAACGCCTCACTGCAACTGAAGTAAATAACAAAGCTCTTGCAAAAGCGCTTGATGTTAAAGCTGTTCGTGATGAACTCAAAACAGTTGCTATCAACACTCAGACTTCTTTGGACACACGTGTTCCTTCAGCTCCACACCATACAGGTTCATATATGTTGAATGCTGTAGTTCTTGCAAGTGAGCCTGATGAGAACGGAAATGTTGAGATGACATCTAAATATGCTTGGAACGGTGCAATTATGCTTCCAGACACAAGTGAAGATGCACGAGATGACTCAGGTAATCCACTTGTTGTAAGTCCAGATGCTGGTGATGACATTGTTGAATATGGCTTGAAGATGCATATCATCAATCAGCGTATAAAATATGCAGATGGTTCAGAGAAAATAGAAAGAGTTCCTATTCTTACTTGGTCTCGCTTGAACTAATGTAAAAAACTTACTATGAAAATATGGGAACGCAAGTTCCCATATTTTTTTGACTATTTATACAGTAGGAGATTCTTATTAATGGCTGATACAAGAGCAACTGACATAGAAGACGTTACAGACTATGTTGAAAAAACTAATACAAGTAAATATACAACGCTTGAAAATGGATTTGAGGTTGGATATGAAAAATACATTATGAATGTGAACTCGCAAGAAGCTTCAAATGATAATGAAATTCGTGAAGTTATTGAGTCAGTTCCAGAAGCTATCTATAAAGAGAAGAAAAACACAAACAGAAAATCAAAAATTATTGAAGAATGCCGCACTGATAAAGAGGACATTCATAATAAGACTTTGATTTCATATGAAGAGACTTTGCATCAAATTGACGAAGAAGCACAAATGCGTGCTCAATGTGATGAGTCTATTGTTGGACACAATACAGACTATTTGACAGAAAATACAATTGACTACGCTGATGGTGAACATGATATTGCAACTTATGAAAATTTTAAACCTGCAACAAATCAAGGTTTGACAAATACACTTAAAACTTTGTTTACAACTGACCAGAATGATGAAAAAAAATTAAAACTTGATGCTACTACACCTGTGAACGAAAGAATTTATGAGACATCAAGCGAATTGATGAAATATACAAACCAAGTTTCCAAAGGCGTTATTGCTTTGGCTTCTGCTTTGAAAGAAACCGTTGGTGTAGACCTTGAAACACAAATGGCCGAAACATCATTCAAGTCAGTTGAAAATACACTCACTGGAGAATATATTTCAAAGTTTGAGAATAACACAAATCTTGAAAGAGATATATATGACCTTGAAAATAATAAAAAAGCGCATGTTAAAGAACAAACAATTGTAGACTACATAAATGCAATTACAAATGCGCTTCTTGACTATGTTTCTAATCATGAAAATACTAAACTTTCAAGAGAAGTTTATGACCTTGAAGGTGGAAGAACATCAATTGAAAAAATTAAAGTAAAAGACTACATTGATGAATGCATTAACCAGGTTTTAGATTATGTCAACAATCATGAAAATACAGTTCTTTCAAGAGAAGTGTATAATACATCAGACACTAAAAAAACACAGGTTAGTAAAATCAAAGTTAAAGAATACATTGATGAATGCATCAACCAAATGCTTGATTATGTCTCTGACCATGGAAACACAATTTTGGAAAAAGACTTTTATGATGGTAAAAACACAAAGAGCACTGTAAAGGTAATAAATGTTAAAGACTATGTTGACTCTTGCATCAATAAAATTCTCGAATATGTTTCTGGCAATGATGTTGTTCTTTCAAGGGATATTGTAGATGGCACAACAACTGTAGCAAAAGTAAGTGAAACAAATGTTAAAGACTACATTGATGCTTGTATTAACAATGTTCTTAAATACATTTCAGTAAGCAACCAGAAATTGGTCGGAGCAATTAACGCACTCGCATTAGATACAGCTGGTGTTTCAGATTTCATTTCTTTTGAAAGAGTTGATAATGATAAAGCTGTTATCACAAATACAAAAACTCTTAATCAGAATATCGATAGCAACTTCAAAGCTGTTACTGATGCTGTTAATGAACTTAAGAACATTACAACTGGAGTTTCAACTTCATCATTTACTATTACTGAAAATACTGGTCTTGACAAGATTGAACATAATAAAAATACTGTTGGACAATTTACAAGTGATAATGATTACACAGGTGATGATATGCCTATCACAGCTGACAACCTTTATTCTTATGTTCGTAAAGCTGACAAAGCATTGTTTGCTCGCTCATCTAATGATAGTGAAGGTAAATCAGTTGGCGATATTATGTTCGTATCTGAAAACTAAAAACATAAAATGCGCAGCCTAAAAACTGCGCATACTTTTCTTGGAGGAATAAAGATTGGCACATTTTTTAAATGTCAAAAATCAAGACATAAAAATTAAAGCTGGTGCAGAAATGAGAGTTTCTCTTACAACTGATGCAACATTCCATTGTGGAGATAAAGCTTCATTTCTTATAAATGAGTACGGTGTATCACGTCTTAGAATTGGAAAAAAGAAGCTTAAAGTTGATGATAAAATGAACTTATTTTTCTTTTGGCCATCTAGCCCTACAGCTTTGAAATATTATGATGATGGCTCAACTATAGATAAACATAAAGCTGAGTATGACACAACTTTCGATGTTAAGTCTGATAAAGACTTAATCGGTATTGTGTATGTTGATAACGCAAATGGCTCACTCTCACAACAAAAAGTAAATGAGCAAATTGCGAAGTATTCATTAAAATATGCTAAAACACCAAATTTTCCAACAGAAGCAGACGGCTCTTGGATTTTTGATACATGGCAGCAATTTGATAAAACAGTAGACAATTCAATCTCATATTATTTTAAGCCAATATTTAAATTGAATAGAGTAAATGCTCGAAAACATTATTATGGTGGTAATGATAGCGAAGAAATTTATACTGGCTACAATCCATCATCATTTGAGTTGCCTTATGACTATACAGAAGTTGCAAAAAAATATAGAGAACTTAATGAAGATGACATTAATAATTATGGGCTTTTTCCAGATGGGTATTCTAAATCAAAAGATTTAGATAAACTTGAAATAGTGTCATATGATGGATTTGATGATACATACTATTATAGCCCATCAAAGTTTGTAGACAGCAGCCTTGGTGAAAATTGTAGTGCTCATGACTATGAACATGGCCATGATAATGGTGCTGGTGTTAATGTTAAGTTGTCATCACGAGAATATGTTAATACAACATATAAAGAAAACTTGCCAGAGACATTAACTGATACAATGATTGATGTTGACTTTTATCAAAATACTCTTGAAAGAAAATACAAAGTAAGCATTTCGCCAGACGTATGTAAAGATTGCTCTAACAATTCGATTTATTGGACATATAAAGGCAATGAAGAGTCTGAGACAGTTCAATGGGAAGCTAATACTCCAGGAAAAGTTTCTGAAAATGAATTGACACCTCCAACAGTTTCACAGTCAAAATATTTGTTAAACTTCACAAATTTCACAGCAACACCAGATGGAAATGGCGCTTTTGTGCATTCATACGCTGGATATAGCAAAACTGAAGATGAAACGAGCGAGCCTGTTACAAAAGAAAACTCTAGAAATGAAACAGTTGTTTTTAAGAACGAAGGATATGATGACGTACTTCAATATCCTCTTCCAGTAAAATTTTCAGATAATTTTGGTGGTCTGCATAATACACAAAAAGAAGCTCTTATGAATTCAACATGGCCAGATGGTGCAGTTAAAGACTATTGGTTTGTAGCAGATAAAACTGTAACAAAAACTGTGACTACTAAAAAAACAACAACTACAACTACAACTACAAAAACAACTATTCCAGCTTTTACATTAAAATATAATATAAAAGCAGACTATGAAGTTGACTATTACGAGATTGTAGATAATAGCATTACAAGTGTGTCTGGAAAAGACTATGAAAAACTAAAAGCTGAAGGAAAAATCTTACAAACAAAATTTGAAAATAGAGGACAAGCATCAAATATTGTTGAAAGCGGAAATGAGATGTCTTATTATGTTTCTTATAATTCAGATGAGTTTGGTACAAGTGGAAATAAAATGTCATCAAAAACAGCTGCGCCAGGTGATGACATATATGCTGGATATTTGGATGTTTATAACAAGACTATTCAACCAGCAATTGATGCTAAAATGGTCCCAATTGTTACAACGTCTTCAAAAGAAAATGTCGTTGAAAATAAAACCGAAACAAAATATTCTAAAGATGTATTAATCTTTAATATACGGGCATCATTTCAATGATAAAACACTTAGAAGTAAACCTAGACACAAACAATGCTTGTAATATGAATTGCAAGTATTGTTTTCTAGGTGACAAAAATAATTTTCATCAACCGCATTTTAATAAAGAATATTATGATAGCTTAAACCTCAGTAAATGTAAAATTATTGAATTTTGGGGTGGTGAGCCATTTTTGTATTGGGAACATTTCAGCACAATTGCATCATATTTCAGAGATAGATGCCCACAAGCTGATTTGTATGTTCTTTCAAATGGCTCAATCTTAAATGAGAATATCATAAACTTCTTGATTGAAAAAAGAATATTTTTGTCTTTAAGCCATGATGGCCCAGACCAGTATATTCGTGGTAATGACTTCTTAAAAGACACAAATAAAATTGAGCTCTTGAAAAAGCTTCCGTATAAAATTATTTTTTCGATGACGTTGACATCACAGCATGCGCCATACTCTGAGTATAAAGACTTCTTTTATAAATTGTCTGAAACAGGACTAAACTTCACTTGTAAAATTATTCCAGCTCGTGGAACGGATGACTTCAATATGCCATTTGCTTTCACAACAACTGAGCACGCAGAAAATCTAATAAAATTCTTTTCAGACATGATTGACGATTGCAATAGAAGTCTAAAGTCTTCTATTATTTTTTACTATACATTAGCACGTTTACTAGGTCGTTCTAAAAGCAAATATCCATGCAGTACACATGAGAGTGACTTTCTTGCAACAACGACAGATGGCTCAAAAGTTGTGTGCCATACTGGAAAAAAAGAAATGACAAAAATTGCTGGATGCTTAGATTGCCCTGCAGCTGGACAATGTTATGTTTCATGCCAAGTTTTGAATGAAAAGTTTAAGGTTGCTCAGTGTGACGCCGCAAAATTGTATGCTAAAAAAATAAATGAATTAGTTTACAGCATTTGGACTGTCATCGATGTGCCGACATATTTTGTATGCTTAGACGATGTTAAAGACATTTTTGAGTTTGTTGAAAAATATGACAAAACAAAAACAACATTTTATTTTTCTAAATCTAAGCAGCAAAAACAAAGAATTGCAGAAATTATGGAAATTGCTTTACAGCTCCAGAAAAATGATTATGTTTGCCTTATTATGTAATGTCCTAATTATATATTATGGCGAAGACTAAGAAAGTTTATGTACGTAAACCAAAAGTAAAAGAAGAAAAACATGTAACTGAAGCTGCTCAGCACAAAGGCGATTTTCGTAAAACACCACGATGGAAGTTTTGGCGTAGATTTTTGATTGATAAACAGAAAAAAGACCCAATCACTGGAAGTAAACTTACTAAAGGCGCAAACTGTCATCATATGGATATGCGTGAAGAAAATTATGAAAATCTTGATGAGAAGCGCTTTAGGATGTTGAATAAAAAATCACATGATACTGTTCACTTCTTTTTTGCTATGAAAGACTGGCGTGCGGGTGTAAAAGCTCTTGTTGAAATTTTGGAATACATGGAAAAATACAATACAGATAATCCTAATTGGTCTTTCGACGATGCCAACAATCGAGCATGGCCTGTTGAATAGAAGCATTTCGTTTTTTGATAATGTCCTCACTCAAAGAGGACATTTTATTTTTTAAATTATCTTTCATTATTTTACTGTTCTCTTCACCGTATAATGTCTCATATTTTGCGCGATAATTCTTTATCTTATATTTTTCGAATTCTTCGATATTGTATTTTTCCCGCAATTTTTTAAATTTTGTTTTATTATATGCACGAATAGCACAATTTGCAAAATAATATTTTTCATCTTCTACTGATGTTTGTTTGAAACGAGAAACACATAATTTATAATAAACTTCAATTGGAACTTTTAATGAGATGCCTTTATATAAGAAGTTTTCATAATGAGAATAGTCTATTGGAAGTTTCTGTATTTTTTCTAAAACAACAAATGAGTGTTCGAGCATAATAAAGAAGTTGGCGTTTTTCTCATTGACGACTTTATTCCATAAAGTTGTCTCATCATCATACATATTTTAGTTAGTCTATTTTCCATTTTTTGAGAGTGCTCATTAGAATAGCCTAATTATTTTATAAGGAGAAAATTATAGTTATGTATAACGAGAATTCTAAGACTGGTGGTCTTACACATTCACCAACTCTTAAAGGATTGGTAAACTCTGGAGCAGACTTGCTCAAACAGATGTATGATGTTTCTATTGTTTTCCCAGACCAGCTCGACAGTGGTGATGAAAGCGATCTTTTGTTTGGTTACCCTGTAACAGTTCGCTGTACTGGTTTTACAGTTCCTGAAGTTTCTATGGCAACATACGATATTACATATCATGGAATTTCTGTAAAAAGACCTGGTGGAAAACTTGAAGGTGAACGCTCAATTGAGTTGACATTCCGTGAAGATGCTGCTTTCATGTTGAGACAGCGCTTCTCATTGTGGATGATGGCTGTAGCAGACCCTGTATCAGGTGGTGTTTCAAATGCTGTTAACTATTTCGGTACATTGTCAGTTCGTACAATTGCTGGTGAATATACTTCTACACAGCTTGTTAATCCTACAGGAAAGCCAACTGGTAGTGATAATCAAATTCTTAAAGATACTGGTCAGATTCCAGAAAAGTCTAAACAGGGTGCTTTTGCAGATGTAAACCCTGTTGCTGAATGGAATTTCTACCATGTTTGGGTTTCTAAAGTTGGCGGAGTTGAGTTCTCAACAGATGCAGCCGAAGCTAACACATTCCCTGTAACATTCCAGTATCAAGACTGTGACATTCCATTCTTTGGTGGAAATCCAATCTTCTAATGAAACAAATGCCGCTCAAAAGAGCGGCATTTTTTTTTACATTTTTTGAACTTGTACTGGACTTTTCATATATTATATTTGTAAATAGCGAGGTACAAGATGCTTAGAGATTCAATAAACAAATTCTATGAGTCAGCTGCAAAAAAGTTTGCAAAGTCAGGTGTAATTCAGTACATAGATACAGAAACATCAATTATCGAAGATGTGACAGTTGACCGTGAGTTTATCAAATCACTTATGTCTAAGAATGGTGGAAACTTCCGCTATGTTACAGTTGATGGTGGTCGTTACCAATCTCCAGATGGTCGCATCCACAAACTTGTAGACAGAAAAATCTTGATGAATAACTTATACCCAACTTATGTTGGTGAGTTTTACGAAGACACTCTTGAAAAGTTTGGCATCAAGAAAAATGTCATCAACCTTGATGAAGAGGTTGCAAAAATTAAAGCTGCAGCAGCTGCTGAGAAAAAAGAAAACAAAGAACGCGGTGTTAAAGGTGGTATTTTCAACTATGAATACTTCTACAACGTAAACAATTTCAAATGCACACTTAATGAAATCTTGAACAAAAATCCTGGCAAAAAAGTTGTTTGGTACATCGGAAACGCAAAAGATACTTGGGGTTCAAAACGCTTCAGTGATGCCCAGAAAGCTGCTGAGTTCCTTGGTGAAGAGTTTAACTACGTGTTTGTTAAAACTTGTCAGTGTGTTTGGGACAACAACAAAAAGAAATTCCCAGATGTAGATTCTCTTGTAAGTGACATCGCTCATAAGTATGATGAAGCATACAACAAGAAACTTGGAAGCTTGGAAAACTATACAGATGTTAGTTCTTACACAATCAATGACCTTCTTTCAGCTAAAGGTAAAGAAAACATCGCAAATGCTGTGAAAGAACTTGGTGAAAATCATATTCTTGTACAATACATCAAGAAAATCATCGACAATGCTCAATTGATGAAGTCACTTCCAAGCATTGAAAATATTCCACGTGTTGAGCTTCAGAATAAACCTGAGTTCAAAGACGTCATTAAAAAATATGAGATGATTGGAAACTATTTGTGCGACTTTGCAGGTACATTTTACTATGAAAATAAACTTGCAAAAACAATTCGGTACATTAAGCTTGTTGATAAAGCAACTGATGGAGAATAAAGAAAATGAGATACATTAAGTCAACAACTGGAGCAACTGTCATAAATGATGAAGGAAAACTCATTATGTTTCCGCTTGGTACTACTGAGTTTAGCTTCATCGAGAATGATGGATTTAAAGAAGACTTTCCATTCTTGAAAGACTTCTCAATCAAAAATGGAGACAATGTTCTTGAATATTCATGCTCATCTCGAGCTTTCACATTAAACGGTTTTCATGTTCCATTCAGCATCGGAATTGACTTGAAGAATGCAATTTATAAGAAGAATGATGAAGCTGTTGAGACTTTCATGAAGACATTTGGATTGTGTGATTGGTACGTTCTTTCATTCGTCTTCACACATCTTTCAAGTGAACTTGATGCAATTGTTGATAATGCGTTTTCTCTTGAATTGCCTGAAAGTTCAATCATCTCTTACGTTCAAGGTGACTATGTCAGCAAT
>Ga0326511_10004826_pt1 | contig 10701 bp, 7 predicted proteins | sample 0_2496_0518_D_FD_203701 | JGI IMG/M metagenome (GOLD analysis project Ga0326511, IMG submission 203701) | Bovine rumen microbial communities from UC Davis, California, United States - 0_2496_0518 | ecosystem: Host-associated > Mammals > Digestive system > Stomach > Rumen | place: USA: California... | reverse complement strand
ACATGACTTTGAACTTAATGACCTGATTAAAGCAGAGAGCTTCGAGAAACTGTCGTTGCTGAAGAAAGCTGCTAATGCGATGTGCGAGACAGCGGAAATCAGGAAATCATACTGTACGTTTGCTTCTACGTTGCTGAAACTTTGGAAATATCTCGACCGCGAGGACATCACGCCCGAGATGAAACAGCAGAAGGATGCCATTGAAGCTATATACAAGGAGTTGCAGCAAAAGCGCAAACATGCTGACATCACTGATTTGAGTGTGGCTATCAATGAAATAGTGAATGAGCATGTTGAAATAGATCCTGAAGCAACGATGATGGTAGCTGAGTCACGACGTTTCGATATTAGTGGTATCGATTTTGATTTGCTCCGTCGTGAGTTTGCCAAGAGCAAAGAAAAGAATCTTGTATTGAAGGACATACAGGAACTGCTACAAGAACGTATCGCTCAGATGTTGGCTCAGAATCCCTCACGTATCAACTTCTACGAGAAATATCAAGAGATTATTCATGACTATAACCAGGAGCAGAACCGTGCTACAATAGAGAAGACATTCGAGGAACTGATGAAGCTTTCCCACGAACTGACCGAAGAGGAGAAACGCTATATTCGTGAAGGTTTTGAGAATGACGAACAACTCTCCATGTACGATGTGCTGATGAAAGACAACCTTTCAAAAGAAGATATCAAGAAGCTAAAAGTTGTCGCCAAGGAATTGCTGGAGAAGATAAAGACCCTATTGGCCACGATGGATCATCCGTTCGACAAGCAAGAAACCAGAGCATCCATCATCATAACCATTCGTGACATTCTCTGGAAAGAACTTCCCGAGAGCTATTCCGACGAAAGCATCAACTACTACCGCGATGCCGTGTATAACTACGTCAGCCAGCATTATGGTAGTGTAGCATAAACAAAAGGAATTATATGAAGGATAAAAGAATTTATGGTATGTTTGGCCCCAGGATTAAGGCCATGAGACTGGAGCAAGGGTTGAAGCAACGGCAGTTAGCAGAATTGCTGGAGACGGACATGCCCATGTACAGCAAAATGGAGTTGGGAGCACGACGTGTAAGACGCGATCAGGTTCCCAAATTAGCAGAGCTGTATAAGGTTGACGAGAGGGAACTGATGAAACTCTGGCTGGCTGATGGCGTATATGCCATCTTAAAGGAAGAGGACGAAACACTCCGTTTAGATGCCATTGACTTGGCAAAAGAATATTTCTTATCGAATAATGGTCTGTAGGAAACGGGGAAATATTAACTCGACATTTGTTTTCGCAGTCGCACAAGATTGCGAAAACTTGTTTAAAATGGTGCTGAACTCAAACCGATTGTTTTCGCATTGTTTACACAGACATGAAAAAAGCACTTGCGAGAAACTCGTAAGTGCTTGATTTTCAATGTGGACCAGCCAGGGCTTGAACCTGGGACCTCCAGATTATGAGTCTGTTGCTCTAACCAACTGAGCTACAAGTCCGATTTTGCGGGTGCAAAGATACGAAATAAAAATGAAAAGTGGAAATTGAAAATTGAAATTTTTTCGTGTGTGTCTGTTTTTTTTGATTTTTAAGCAAAAAAATGAGTGCTGCCACTCTCACGAGCAGTAGCACTACAAGCCTATGTTTAACTAAAAATCCTTTTTCAGTCAAAACAAATCTTCGGCTGTTTCATTTCGGTTTCACTGCTGCCACACATGGCACGTAGTTGGAAACCTACTGAAACTTTACCAAAAATTTGAAAGTTTAAAAGGGAGCTTCACAGCGACCTCCTGTTATCCTACAGTTGAAAACTTTCTTTTTTACCAATAACTAAAAACCTAAAACTATAAATATTACTACTAACCTAAAACAATCTATTAACCTTTTGACGATGCAAAGGTACGACGAAAAATGTAATCTCGCAATATTTTTGACAGAATAAGTGTATAAATCCCCATCATTCTTGACGTAAATCAATCATTGTGTTCGCAAACAGCGGTATTTTAATGGTTCAAAATGAATAATTACTCATTTTAACAGTTTTAGCGTTGATGGTTCGCTGTTTATTTGTATCTTTGCACTTTGTATGAAGGTATTAATTGTCAATACAAGCGAACATACGGGTGGGGCTGCGGTTGCTGCCAGCCGTCTCTGTGAGGCCTTAATTAATAATGGTGTGAAAGCCAAGATGCTGGTTTGCCATAAAGAGAGCGACAGTCTGTATGTGGTTCCTTCAGGTTCTTGGCTTCAGAAGCGTTTCTGTTTTCTTTGGGAGCGCATTGTGATTTGGTTGAACGATTTGCTGGATCGCACGAATCTTTTCAAGGTGTCGATAGCCAATGTGGGTCAGGACATCACTCGCCTGCCTGAGTTTCGTGAGGCTGACGTGATCCATCTTCATTGGGTGAATCAGGGTTTCCTTTCTTGTCGAAGCATTGAGAAGATCCTGAAAAGCGGCAAGCCCGTTGTATGGACGATGCATGACATGTGGGAAGCTACGGGCATCTGCCATCACGCATACGAGTGCGACCGCTATACAGAAGTGTGTGGCCATTGTCCTTTCCTCAAGCTTTCTTTCGGACATGACTTGTCCTATCATACTTTCCGCCGCAAGCAAAAGATGTTGTCTGCAGCCCGTCAGTTGCATTTTGTTGCCGTCAGCGAATGGCTGTCCAACCGTTGTCGTCAGAGTGCGCTGATCGGTCGGTTCCCCATTACGGTGATTCCGAATGGCATTTCGCTCTCTTCTTTTACTTATACCGAGCGCGATGATGCCCGTACTACTTTGGGTATTGAGGAGCCATATGTCATGGTCTTCGGGGCAGCACGTATTGACGAGCCTATCAAGGGATTCGGTTACCTGATTGATGCGCTGCAGATGCTGGTCGATGAAGGACGTTTCCGTTCGGATGAGGTGCGGCTGCTGCTTTTTGGCACCATTCGCGATCCTCAGCAGCTCCATCAGATACCCGTCCGTTATACTCATCTTGGCTATCTGAAGGATGTCGATCAGTTGTCGCTCATCTATTCAGCTGCTAATATTGTGGTGTCTTCATCGCTTTACGAGACCTTTGGCCAGACCCTGATTGAAGCACAGGCCTGTGGCTGTATTCCTGTTTCATTTGACGGTAGCGGCCAGACCGATATCATCACTCATCAGCAGAATGGCTTCTTGGCTGAGCGTCTGTCTGTGGCCAGTCTTGCCGAAGGCATCGAGTGGGGGTTGCATGCTGATATCCCTGCCCAGCAATTACGTCGCCATGTGGCTCGTCACTATGCTGAGAGTGTGGTGGCCAACCAGTATATCAAACTATATGAATCTATCTTGCATATTACGCTATAAAGAAGAACTATGATTCGATTCACGGTTGTAACGATAACCTATCAGGCAGCGGCTGTGCTGGGAAGAACGCTCGACAGTGTGCTGAGCCAGACCTACGAGGGTGTTGAGCATCTGATTATCGACGGTGCCTCGACCGATGACACGCTACGCTTGGCCGAAGCCTACAAGCAGCGCAACGATGCCTCAGACGGTTCGCACAAGGTGATTGTCCAGTCAGAACCCGATCATGGCATCTATGATGCGATGAACAAAGGACTTGCGCAGGCTTCAGGCGATTATATCGTTTATATGAATGCGGGCGACTTCTTCCCTTCTCCTACTACCTTAGAAGAAATCGTTCGTCGCTGTCATCTGTCCGAGATGCCTTCCGCCAATCTGCCTGCCGTGCTCTATGGTCAGACGAATGTCGTAAATGATGAGGGCCGTTATCTGCGTCCCCGTCGGTTGCAGGCTCCTGAGAAGCTCACCTGGCGCTCGTTCCGTCACGGCATGCTGGTATGCCATCAGGCGTTCTATGCGCGTACCGATCTGGCCAAGAACCTTCCCTACGACACCACCTTCCGCTTCTCGGCTGATGTGGACTGGTGTATCAGGGTGATGCACGAGGGCGAGCGAGCAGGACTGCCCCTATATAATATAGGCATGGTGGTGGCCAACTATACGGAACAGGGAGCCACCACACGCAACCACCGTGCTTCGCTCTTGGAACGCTATCGGGTCATGGAGCGTCATTATGGCCGTATAGACACTTTCCTGATGCATTGCTGGTTTGTCTTGCGCTCGCTGCGGAAACAGCTGTAAGATAAAAAGACTGCCACTCTATTACTTTTCTACCTATGACAAGACTTACCCTCCTTTCCTTTTTTCTCAGCATAGCCTCCTTAGCCTTCTCTAAGATTGAAATAGGAGGAATGAAGGTAGAGAACCTCAGTGACCCTTTAGGTCTCGACACCTCCCGTCCCCGTTTTTCCTGGATAATCCAGTCGCCCGATCGTCAGGATGTTCGCCAGACCGCCTACCGCATCATTGTCTGCTCTACGTATGAGAAGTTTCTCAGCAACGAGGGCGACCTGTGGGATTCAGGCTTTGTCGAGAGCGACCAGCAACTGTGGGTACACTATGGCGGCCGTACCCTCCATAGCAATCAGCATGCCTGGTGGAAGGTGCGCGTGAAGACAACCGCCGGCGAGTCTTCATGGAGCTTCCAGTCCCACTGTTTCAGTATAGGTCTTTTGGGCGAGACGTCGTGGCGAGGCCGATGGATTGGGCTTGAACGCCTGATGCCCGGTGAGGAGGCAGGGGTTACCCACTCGCGGTTGGCAGCCCGGTATCTGAGGAAGGAGTTTCACGTGCGCAAAGCAGTCAACCGTGCCACAGCCTTCATCAGCGGCCTGGGGCTTTACCGCCTCTATATCAACGGGCAGTGCCTGCGCCATTACGAGCTGACGCCGCTGCCTTCTGATTATAGGAAGACCTGCTATTATGATACTTACGATGTGACGAGGTTTTTCCGCGATGCAATCGCGGCCTACAGCGAACCTGAAGGGCAGCAGGCTGAAGACAGTGGGCCAATCCTTAGTCGCATTGCCGTGGGCATCGTGCTCGGCAACGGCCGCTATTTTGCCATGCGCCAGGACAAGCCCTACAAGAACGCCACTTTCGGGTTTCCCAAATGCCGTATGAACCTGATTGTCGAATATGCCGACGGCACTTCAGAACGGTGGGTCACTGACGAGACCTGGCGTCTCACGACCGACGGACCCATACGCGCCAACAACGAGTATGACGGTGAGGAATACGATGCCCGCCACGACCTCGGTGCGTGGACCCTTCCCGGCTATGATGACAGCCATTGGCAGCAGGCGCAGCGTTCGTCACTGCCTACAGGCACCCTTCGCGGTCATGTGTCACCCCGCATGGAGGTGCAGGCTGTCCATCGTCTGCTTCGCCCTGTAGCGATAGGCTCCGATGCGCTTACCTATCCCGAGTTGAAGCCCCTGCCAGGCCGTCCCGACACCTATATTGTAGATTTCCGTCAGAACATGTCAGGCCGCGTCTCCATCATGCCCCGTGGCAGTTGTGGCGACACGATACGCCTGCGCTATGCCGAGCGTCTGAATGCCGACGGCAGCCTCTATACCGCCAATCTGCGCGATGCCCGTTCCGAAGACATCTATGTGTGCAGTGGTCATGAGCCGTCATCAGGTGAGTGGAATGCCAACTGTGCCTGGAGTGCCACTTTCGTGACCCACGGCTTCCGCTATGTCGAGGTGACAGGCATGCCCCATCTGAAAGCCAGTGAACTGGTGGCTGAAGAGATTTATGACAGCATGGGTGGCGGTGGTCAGTTCGCCTGTTCCGATACCACGCTAAACAAAATCGTCGAGAATGCCCGTCGCGGCATCGCCTCCAACTACAAGGGCATGCCGATAGACTGTCCGCAGCGCAACGAGCGGCAACCGTGGCTGGGCGACCGCACGGCGGGTGCTTTGGGCGAGAGCTTCCTCTTCCAGAACGAGCGGCTCTACACCAAATGGATGCGCGACATTGTGGAGGCTCAGCGCGAGGACGGCTGCATACCCGACGTAGCCCCTGCCTACTGGAACTACTATACAGACGATGTCACGTGGCCGGCCGCCCTGCCTTTCATCTGCATGATGCTGAAAGAACAGTATGGCAACAACGAATCCCTGTCGCTCTGGAAACCAAATATTATCCGATGGATTCGGCATATTTTAGATACTTACACCTCGAAAGACGGTCTGATTACAAAGGATAAATATGCCGACTGGTGCGTGCCCCCCGAGCGGCTGGAGATGATTCATAGCGAAGACCCAGCCCGCAAGACCGACGGCTCGCTCATTGCCACGGCCTATATGATTAAAGTGCTGGAACTGATGGGCGATGATGACGAGCAGTTGCGCCACAAGCGCGACGAGCTGATGGCCGCCTTCAACCGCCGTTTCCTCCATTCGCGGCCAGGCAGCAGCGTGCGTCCGGGCCATCCGCTCTATCCTGACAGCACTTATTACGACAACAACACAGCGACAGCCAATCTGCTGCCACTGGCTTTCGGCATCTGTCCCGACTCGCTGCGAAACGAGGTAGCCAAGCAGGTGGTGAAGAATATTGTTGTCGACAACAAGAACCATGTGTCGTGCGGTGTGATAGGCATCTCCTGGCTGTTGCGCGTGCTCTCTGAGAATGGTTATGGCGATGTGGCATACGCCTTGGCCACACAGAAGACCTACCCCTCCTGGGGGTACATGGCTGAGCAGGGCGCCACGACCATCTGGGAACTGTGGAACGGCGACCATGCCGACCCGTCGATGAACAGCGGCAACCATGTGATGCTCCTTGGCGACCTGCTGACCTGGTGCTTCCAGCAGTTGGGCGGCATACAGCAGCGTGGCGATGCCTACCGCCACCTCGTGTTCCGTCCCGACTTCACGATCACAGCCTGCGAATGGACAGACTGCAGTTTCGAGTCGCCTTACGGCAGGGTGAGCAGCCGTTGGACGAAGACACGCCAGCATCTTGACTGGCATATCAACGTGCCCTGCAACACTACGGCTGAGGTGCATTTGCCCGATGGAACCGTCAAAAATATCGGTTCTGGCAGCTACGACTTCTCAGTGGCTATCCCCACCAGCCATCCTGCCATTCTGAAGGACGAGCTGATTCGTCCCGGTGCCCCTTCGTGTCATGCCCCCACCATTGTCGAGACACGCCGAGGCGACCTCGTCGTGGCCTATTTTGCCGGTACTTACGAGCGCAATCCCGATTGTTCCGTCTATGTGAATATCAAGAAGCGAGGTTCAGACTCCTGGGGACCGGCCATCCTTGCTGCCGACGGTATGATTGATGGCGAGAAGACGGCTTGCTGGAATCCCGTGCTGACGGAGATGCCCGATGGCGAACTGTGGCTTTTCTATAAAGTAGGAAAACGCGTGAGCGACTGGACAGGGTGGATTACTAAGTCGCGTGATGGCGGTAAGACGTGGTCGGCCCCTGAGCAGTTGCCTGGGAGGGTAGATTCGCTTGTTCAGAGCCACAATACACTGACCGATTCGCTTGTTCAGACCCCCATCCCCCTGACTCAGGGGGCAATTACTCAGGGGGCTTTATTAGGCCCTATAAAGAACAAGCCCTTACTGCTGGGCGACCAGCTGATTTGCGGTTCGTCGACTGAGGACAACGGCTGGCGCTTCCATGTGGAGACACTCGACCTGAAGACGGGACAGTGGCACTATATCGGTCCTATCGAGAGTACCGTAGCGGTGAAGACAGACGATGCTCAGCCCCACCCCATCGACTGCATTCAGCCCAGTCTGCTACGTCTTGCCGACGGACGACTGAAGGTGCTCATGCGCAGCCATAACGGTCGTCTTGCCCAGTCCTATAGCAGCGATGGCGGGCGGTCGTGGACGCCCGTCACCCTGAGCACGGTCGAGAACAACCAGAGCGGCACCGATGCCGTGACCCTTGCCGACGGCCGTCATGCCCTGGTCTACAACAATTTCGAGACCCTTCCGCTGACCAAGAAAGGCCCTCGCACGCCCCTCTCGTTAGCCTTGAGCGATGATGGCGAAACATGGCGACCCTGGCTGACGCTCGAGCAGTCGCCAACAGGCGAATTTTCCTACCCAGCCATCATCCAGGGTCGCGACGGTTCGCTCCACATTGTCTATACCTACCGGCGGGAGCGCATCGCCTATAAGCAGATCAAACTCAGATAAGTTTTTTTATTTCTTCATGTCGAAGCCGATGCGCACACCGTCGTAGTTCTTCGACAGATCGCCGATGCTCTGAGCCGTCTGGTTGCCGGAGAGAGCCGTCATGGTCTGCAGCACGGTGAGCAGTTTCTTGGCCTCGAAGAGCAAGCCGATGCCGTCGGCATTCTTCTTGGCATAGCAGTTCACGTTGAGCAGCAATCCCTGCATCGTGATCTTATAGTTAGCCTCATCGAAGGTCCAGTTGCCCTGCCATGACTTGCCGGCAATCTTGGCCTTGAACGTGCCGTCCTGGTTGAAGGTCACCTGCGTGTTCGATGCCTTCACGCCCATGGTACTGTAGTAGCCAGCCAGTTTCTCCTTGATGCTCGTAGCCACAGCCTCGCCGCCAGCCTGTGCTAGCAGGTTCTGGCTGGTGAAGGCGCAGCCCGGCTGCTCATATTTCCAAGTGCCGATGAGCGAGCTCTTTGTCACCTTGTCCAAGCCCAGTACGCTGGTCAGCACGTTGCCGATGGTCTGAGGGTTGGTAGCGGCTGAAATCACGTTGCCCACAGCCGATGTAGCAGCCGTAGAGACCGCGGTCACACCCTGATTCACTTCATTGTTCACACCCGTGGCCTGACCCAGTCCGGCCAGTCCTGTTGTTCCGCAGCTGATGCTGAGCATCGTGGCTGCTGCCATAGAAAGAATGGTTACTTTTTTCATCATTGTTTATTATACAGTTTGTTGATTTGATTTTTCAGATAATCGCGAAATTCGTCGCAGCCCAGCACCTCGATATCCTCGAACAATCCTATCACGAAACGCCCTATGCCGAGGAACGAACTGACAGGCATGGTGACGAGCCAGTGGCTGTCGTCCTCGCCGTCAGGCTCAATATAGCGTTCGGCCTGCGGATATTCCTCGCGCAGCACCGACGTGGCCAGCCGTCCCATGCGCAGTCTTACCTCCCACTGCTGTTCGTTGCTGAACATGAACACATCGGTGAACAGCTGCTTGTGGCGTTGCTCATGGTCCCACGTCACGTCGAGCACCTCTACGTCCTGCATGCGAGCCAGCTTGAACGTCTTGTTCATGCCCGATGCCAGTTCATAGCATCGCACCTCACGGTTGCCGTTCATCATCAGGAACGGTTCCACCACGCGGTCGCTCACCGAGTTACTGTGAGGCGACGAGTAGCCGATGATTTTCACCATGCTGCGCTGTTTCATCGCCTGATAGAGAGCCGAGATGTTATGCGCCATCTGCTCCTTCATCTCCACCGAGTTCAGGATCTTCAGGTCGTAGAGCCGCTCCAGCTTCTTTTTCAGGCGCTGCACCTGTGGCGAGTTGTCGTCGGCCTTGTCCAGTATCTGTCGCATGGTGATGGCCTCATCCTCGGTGAAATGCACCACTTCGTCGATTTTCTTGAAGAAGGGCGAGTCCTTCGATATGCGGTAGTAGGGCTTGCAGTGCTCCACGCGGAAGCCTGCCAGCCGGAAAAACTCGAGGTAGTAATACAGATTGCGACGCGAAATATCCAGCCGCTTACAGATGTCGTCCACCGTGTAATTGTGGTTCTCTGTGAGCAGCAGAAGCAGGTTCAGTTCGCGTTCCAGTTTGTCGTGTCGCATTATTCTGTGTATCTTTTCCCCCTTTTTGCCATTGTTCGGCACAGTGTTTAGAAGTCGAGCTCGAGCTGGCCGTCGCCCAGCAAGTTGTAGGTCTTGCGGTGGTAGGGCGTGATGCCATATTGGCGGATGGCCTCTCGGTGCTTGCGGGTGGGATAGCCCTTATTCGACAGCCAGTCGTATTGCGGATACTCCTCGGCCAGACGGTTCATGTAGTCGTCGCGATAGGTCTTTGCCAGAACCGAGGCAGCCGCAATGGCGAGATACTTGCCGTCGCCCTTCACGATGCATGTGTGGGGCAGGGCATCTGGCAGTGGGTTGCCATCGACGAAGGGGTGGTAAGGCTTGAAGCGGTTGCCGTCGACGATGACCGCCTCGGGGCGAACCGTCAGCTGGTCCAGTGCGCGGTGCATAGCCAGAATCGAGGCATTGAGAATGTTGATCTGGTCAATCTCTTCTGGACTGACCACGCCCACTGCCCAACTGATGGCATCGCGCTCTATCTGCTCTCGCAACTGGTAGCGGCGGCGCTCAGTGAGCTGTTTCGAGTCGTTGAGCAATTCGTTTTTATAATCCGTGGGCAGAATGACTGCTGCCGCATAGACAGCTCCCGCCAGACAACCGCGCCCAGCCTCGTCGCAGCCAGCTTCCGTGAGACCTTCGTAATAGTGACTTTGTAGCATAACTGATGCAAAGGTAGGTTTTTTCAGTTAAATAATTTTAAAATCCCGAGTTTTTAACACAAAAAGTTGGACTTGTGAACCTATTGTGCACACTAAGAGGCTTATTTTGCAGTCAAAATCAAATTATAACTTAAAACAAGACAGATTATGAACAACGAAATGATTCTCCATTCCAACAGTCAGAACCTTGGTTTCTCACTCTCTCAGCTCAAGACCGTAGCCGAGCGTCCGATGCAGCTGCTCACCCTATACTATAATAAGGTGTTGGACCGTCAGCTCGATATGCGCCAGATGCGCAGTCTCATCAATGCCCAGTTGGCCTTCTTCATGACCGTCTTCCCAGCCG
>Ga0326511_10004825_pt1 | contig 10701 bp, 6 predicted proteins | sample 0_2496_0518_D_FD_203701 | JGI IMG/M metagenome (GOLD analysis project Ga0326511, IMG submission 203701) | Bovine rumen microbial communities from UC Davis, California, United States - 0_2496_0518 | ecosystem: Host-associated > Mammals > Digestive system > Stomach > Rumen | place: USA: California... | reverse complement strand
TTCAAGAAATACTACTATTCCATCCGCCGCCTGAACCTCACCGAGTCGGCATTCTATGGCCGTGCATACCAGGGCCTCATGTCATCGTTCCTCGATGAGTTGTTCACGGGTACCATCAGAAGCAACCGCTTCTAAGGTATTTTTATACCAGGCACGATTTTCATAATTTCGCAGAAAAATAAACGATATGGCAAAAAAGACACTTGCAGAATTGCTGTCGATGTTCAATACGATCCATGATGAGAGACGGACGCATGCGAACACAGCGGAGAGGATAGGTAACGCTTTCCTCGCCATATTGCCATATCTTGGTGAATACCTCAGGAAAGACCAGCCTGAGACAATGCAACACCTGCTGACACTGCTGCAGGGTGCCGTTATCGGTGAAAGCAACCAGATAACCCTCAATCCTGATGGCAGTATCACCTGTGGCAGCATCACCGCTTCATTGGGTGGTATCTTCAGGAACCTGCAATTCTCTGGAGTCCTGAAGTCAGACGGTGCCACACCGGGCAACGACGGCACGGGCATCTATATGGATGCCACTACCGGCACCATCACCACCGACGGCCTCGATGTCCATGGATGGATGCGCGTCGCCAAACTGGTGTACAACATGATCCTGGTGATGGAGCAGGACTACCAGTTCAGCGGTGGCGGCGATATCGAGCGTGTGGAGATCAACAACGACGGCACATGGACGCTGCACTTCCATAAAGAGAAAGAAGGGCGTCACATCTCGTTTGCCGACTTCGATATCCTCTACGGTAAGATGGACGAACAGCCGGAGCCTGGAGGAGCCTATCAGTACTGGACCTCATGGATGCGCGTCTGCGAGAACGGCGTCACGCTGAACGACGGCATGACACCGGACACCGTGCGCGTAGAGCTGTGGGAGGATAACATGGTACCGGGCGGTAAGAACTTCGGGCCTAAGAAGATGATGACGGTAGCCAAGCGGGGCAACACGCAGGTTGCCAGCCGCCAGTCATTCTGGGAACTGAGCACCACCGATGAGCGCATCACCTACTACTGGCATGTGGACCAGCCCATCCTCAGGGCTGACAACTACGCCCTCTGCCTGGGCATCCTGCCTACCATCCTCGATACTGCTGGTGTGCTGCCCGATACACGCGACCCTCGGATGCCGAGCCTCTATGTCAACACCATCTTCTACGAAAATGCACACCATATCTACTATCCGAGCCGAGTGGTGAAGGAAGACCGTGGTGAATGGGTGCAGAATTCCACAACGACCTATACGGGCATCGGCGGCACATACGACGGCGTGCAGTACGTGCAGGGGCAGACCATCAGTGAGCCGTATCACTTCGAGAGCTTCAGCCGGAACATGTGGCTGATACACCGTCTCTCTCCCGCCCACGCCAACCTGACCGACGAAGAGCTGCTGCAGAAGATGCGCAAGGAATGGCACGTAGACCTCGAGACATCAAGGGTATGGCACTACGGCGCACTGTGGGAGTGCCTGAGGGAAGGAACCACTGAAGAGCCGGGACTGTCAGGCGACTGGGCGCTGATCAGCGGCCAAGGCTTGCGTGTGGAGTTCGCCTTTGACCGTGGTACCGTGGTGTGGTGCGATGACGTGAAGCTCCGGGCAGAGTCACGTATCATGCTCGGGAATGCCGACATAACGGATGACCTGATAGACAGACAGGAGAACGGCGGGCTGAGCTTGACGTGGACATGGGAACGCATGGGCAATGCCGATGACACCCAGACAGCCGCCGACCAGCTGTGGCAGCCCACCACGGAGGCCGGACATCCTAACGTCCTTCTCATCGACCACCGGCTGAATGACCCGTCAAGACGGCAGGACTGCGGCCCGCTGTGGGAAAGTCTGTTGCGTGTGTGCTTCCGGTGTAAGGTCAGGCTGTCATCAGGCATCCCGGCCGAAGGAGAATTTGGAATAGCATGAAACATTGTCAAACTTTATATAGTATTAGTTATGTATTACGTTATCGTACCAAGCGAAGTGTGTGAGCGCCGCCGGGTGTTCACCCACAACCAGCGCACCCCAGACGGGCGTGTGGTGCTGACCCTGAGAGACCTGAACCTGACACGGTTCTCATACGGGCAGGTTGAGATTGTCAACGGCGATGACCTGCAGGCCATCATGTCTGCAGGACAGTCGGAGCCAGGTGTTGAACAAAAAGAGAACGGGGAGGAATAAACTATGGCAAAGATTATCAGTAATGACTTCGTCCTGAACGCACAAATAGCGGGAAAGACACTCATAACAGGCATTGAGGTGGTGGAAGGCAAACTCTATCAGAGCATGGATGCTGCCGGCAACCTCTCACCAAACTGGACAAACGCAGGACCTAAGTTCAAGGCCATCGTGAAGGATACCAACGGAAATATCCACCTGTCACTGGCTGCACAGGAGAAATTGTACTGGAACGGCGTAGAAGTGACCTTTGCCGCTTCTGGTCTGAGTAACGCCGTTGGAACAGCATTCCCTGCCGGCACGTTCAAGCGTACAACGGGCAGTGACGGCACATATACCTACCAGATCATGAAGAATTTCTTCAGTGAGTCCGTCAATGCCGACAGCGACCAGTTCCGCATTGAGGGAAAGATCGAGCTGGCAGGCGGCAGGTTCCAGGACTTCGTGACACCCGACCAGCCTGTGACACTGGTGCGCTACTCCACTGGAGGTACGCCATATATCGTGCTCATCAGTAACGTGCACAACATCACAACGCAGGGTGGAACGGGTTATCTGGAAGCCTTCCTGTATGATGTGGCGACAATGACAGTCGTACAAAATACCACGCCGGAGAAATGGTTCAACGTCGACGGCACGGGTGCTGAGATAGAGTGTACTGCCGCCAACGGCTACACCATCAGTGGCAACCGTCTCACCGTTCCTGCTTCGGAGGTGAACGGCTATGACAACTTCTGCGCCCGCTTCAAGGTGGGTACGGAATACTACCGTGGCTATGGCTTCCTGCGAGACGAGACCGATGCCATCTATGCCGCCTATGACATTATAGGTGACGTGGAGGGTACGGAAGTCGAAGAGGGAGGAACGGCCAGGGTGAAGATCTATGTCGTCGACAAAGACGGCAATGTGCTGACATCCTGGGGCACAAGAACGCTGGTTCCCAACGTCGTGCTGAAATGCGATGACGGCACGGCACTTACCCCGACAGCGTATTCCGGTACTGCCACCGCCCTGGCAAACACTTCTACTACAGTCACGAACATAACTTACAAGGGCGAGGCATGGAAAGGGACGCTGGCCGTGCCATACGACAAACTCGTATCCGTATGTGGCGGCAGGCTGCAGGGATGGATAAGCCTTGACCCGACAAACTCTTAATCCTGAGGCAATATGAAAAAAAGAACATACGTAGGGGCGGTGACACGTCCCATATCGCAGACACCTGCCATCCGGGTGGAAAACCCGTATAGTGAGCAGCATACGAACCAGTACGGAACGCTTACACAGAGCTTCGATTCCCTCACAGGTGAGTACTATCCCAACCGTCAGACCTACCCCACGCTGCTGGGTCTGCACGTTCTGATGGACGATCCAAACACTTCCTCCGCACAAAGCGAGGTTGCTTGGGGAGGACAGAACACCGTGGCGTGGGAGGTCATTCGCAATGGTGTGACCATACCTATCACGGCACAGAGCGTGGGTGACTTTACGTTAAGTGGAACACAGCTTCGTGTCAGACTGAACCAGACGGTGGCTGACGGTAATGTGACTGTCAGGGCTACAGGCACGTTCTACGACAGTGTAGGACGGGCACATACGGCAGTTGCAGTGGTGCCTCTTGGACTCAGCTCATCGACGGCAACCAACCTTACATTGCTGCGCGACAGGCTGGGAACGGCAGGCTACGTCGGAGAGTTCTTCCGATTGAATCCGCTGAAACTCGATACTGTGGCCAAGCTGGACAATAGCGCGAACTGGAAGAAGAAATGTGCCGTACAGCTCTGCGACGGTGCCACGCCAATCCCGGATGCTTTCCCCCTTGGCAACGGAGGCGACTCCATGGACGAAGATGACTACGCCGACACACCTCAGGGATCGGCATTCTACTTCTGGTTCTACCGTACGCCGGACAACCGCCTTATTCAGTGCACAGAGGATACAGAATGGCTCGATGCCGCATGGCTGCCCAGCGGAACGGCTTCGAAGGAAGTCACCGTCGACCTGACGAAAATTCGGCAGGTGCGCCTGGTGTGCCGTGCAGGATACATCCCATACGGTCAGCTAGAAGACTACCTTGACGAAGACGGCCTTGTACGCCCGGAGAAACTGATGCTTGGATTCAGGGAGCAGACATTCGACGTGGGCGTGGAACTACCGGACGTTGAGCGCATTGACACTGCCGATATCGCCCACTGCCGTCTGGAAAGGACGGAGCTGGCCAGCAGCACCATCACAGTCATCAAACGTGCACTGGTGACTGCCGGAGGAACCACACTTAACGATCTCACAGAGACGACACCGCACAATAGCAGCACGCAGTCTTGGGTGGAGAAACTCTATGCCATAGAGTGGTTCGTCACCAGGGCCAACGGTACGGAAGTGAGCCTCGGAACGGGAGAATGGCTGCAGATAACACCTGCTCAGCTGGCAACGCTCTATGGTAGTGCGCTGAATGCGGACTCTATGCCTGCTATGTCGGTCAGCGTTGAACCTCGTTATCCCAAGCTGACGGGTAATAACTACGTGGAAGGATACGTAAGGGGAGCCAGTGCCGTGACACCCAGCCAGCAGCAGGGCAACAAGGGATTCCTGAAGCAGCTTGACTTCTGGCTCCTGGACACCACCGACAACACAGGCACAACGACACGCGGCATGAAGCTGCAGCGAAACAACATCCTTCGCTTCGCAGGTGGCGGCTGGGCGCCCGCAGTCCGCATCAGTCCGGCGATGGCCGCCGATGCAGAGCTGGAGCTGTGGAGAAAGAACACCAGCGGCAGCTATGTGAAATACTGCGATGCCGGAGCGTATAACCCGGAGTCGTATGTGGAGAGTGTACTGCGCCCGTATTTCAGGGGTACACTCAGCGGATGGTTCAGTGAGAGCGACGGCGGTTGGCCGCGTCTGTACAAGAAAGACGGCTCCAACTACGTGGAAGCCCATGCCGTGCTGCCTTGGGAAACGACAGAGACGAAATACACTACGGGCGTAGGCTATGGCTTCGGTGTCTACCTGCTCGACCATCAGAAACGTGAGGACGGTGACTGGGAGTGGAACGGCATCTTCACCGATGTTACGGAATGGGACGGCATTGATTTCTCACGCTTCTACCTGGCACCAACGGCCTTCTCTCCCGGTCCGTCGACGCAGATCACGGAAAACGGAAAGACGGTGTTCCGTAACTTCTTCTACCTGGCACACCCGCAGGGCGGCATCGGCGGAGCATCCGCAGCCGGCATCCTCGGAAGCACGATGTTCAACGAGAGTGGCCGTGCCTACCCGAAGACTGACGATGTGAGCGCCACGACAAATGCCACCAGGGCTCGTGCCAACAACAGCGTGGCAGGCCGAAGCTATCCATTCGCAGAGGGTGGCTTCCACACGCTGAACACGCTCATCACGTCACAGGAGTTGCTCTACTCACGTCGTAACCCGTTCCTCTCAACGCTCTTCGGCAGCGGCATCAGCAGCAACGATGCCTGCGACAGCGAGGCAACATGGCGTCAGAACGGTGGCTTCCGTCATAAGGTGAGCGGCGCTTCCGTCTACGGATATGGCGCCTGGAATACCGACCTTCCCGTGAAGAGTGCCACTAACAGCACTAACAACGCAAGTAACGACATGAACGGCTACGGCCCCAAGGAACAGTGTATGGAGAGCCAGCTGGCAGCATCGTTCGCCGTGGAGTTCGGCATCGCCAAGACCACGAACACAGCATCGCCAAACTACTTCAGGATGTACGGCGGCAAGTACTACTGGATGAAGCCTGACGGCGTGGAGACACTGACTGACGGCTTTATGAACGTGCGTGTGTATAGGGAGCTGAGCGACACACTGACAGGTTACAACTCTGGTGGTACTCAGACAACATGTGAGTTCACGGCCATCCTACGCATGAGCCTGATGGGCGGCATGAACCTCTCCGGCGATATCTATGTATATACGCAGGGAGGTGCAGAAGTGATCGGTGAATGCACCATCGCTCCAGAAACTAGCAAAACGGGCAATCCCATTGCTTCCTATCTCATCCCCGACCAGACGAAGTGGCTCAACGACACGGCCATCACAAAGGACACTCCGGCAAAGTTCCTGATTGAAAACAGCAACGATGCCATCCTGACCGGAGAGGGAACGAACCTCGCTGACGGTTATTATGCTCGGCGCATCGGCTACTCGCCAATCAAGGCACAGGCGGGCGGCGGCTTAAGCAGCTATGAGTGCTGCTACGGCTACACCCGCAACGAGTGGGCGACAGCCGTAGGCAAACGTGCGAGAATCGCCCTCCGTTTTCGCGGCAATGCGAACAGTGCGACCTGTTCGCCCCGCATTTGGAATGCGAACAACGCTGCGTCCATTCCGAATCGCCACTATGGGGGCTCTGCTCAGGCATTACTAGGAACGTAATGCGCAGCAGCGCCGCAGGCGCAACAGAGCCGCTGCAAGCGGCCTGACGACGGCGGCCGTCAGGCCACCTCGATAAAAAAATTTTTTGAAAATTCATGTATAGGCAATGGGTATATCACGATTTTTGACTACCTTTGCCGACAGAAAGGAAAATCCACGGGCGTCGCGTCAACCTCTGCAATGGGACTGAGGCCCTGAAACGCGAGGACGTGGTTGAGCCTGCAAAGGCAATAGGGTGACGTGTCACAGGCCCTCCGTTTTCGCGGCAATGCGAACAATGCGAACTGTTCGCCCCGCAATTGGAATGCGAACAACGCTGCGTCCAATACGAATCGCAACAATGGGGGCTCTGCAAAGGTGAGATCTAAGAAAAGAGACCGTGACACGCACCTGCCCGGAAGCGGCGAACACATAAGACCTGAAGGGGTGGCGGCACTTTACGAGGTGTGACAGGTAAGCGCCCCATGGCTCAGCCTGAGCCAGTGATTTTTTAATTTATAACAATAACAAAATGATGCCGAGGCAAGGAGCATATTGCATGATGAAAGATGTGGAAGCCGGGGAACTGGCTGCCCTGAAAGGTCGTGCTAACAGTGAGGCGGGGAAGGATTGGCTTTCCGACAAGGCCAATAACCGTAACCGCATCCTTGCCGAAGCGTTGTCGCTTTCAATCAGTACGGAGTACCGTCAGCTTGAAAAGACAAATGCCAACGGGAAGGTCAGACAGATAGACGCACCTTCCCTTGACACGCTTGTCATCCAGCACCTGTGGATGGAGCTGGTGATGCCCTATTACATGAGCGTAGAGCCGGGCGTGGCCCGCAATTGCCTGCCTGGGAGGGGTGTTACCGCTGATACCAGGGATGGGAGTGTCCTAAAGGAGGCTAAGCGGCTGTTCTATGACCGCCGTGAGCTGTGCTTCCTGACCTGTGCCGACCATCGGCAGTGCTACCAGCGCATGACTACCAAGTCATACCGGCTGGGGATGAAGGTGCTGCGCGACATGGTTCTCGCCAGATCCAAGCAGGAACGTACCCCGGAGATCATGGCCTACTGGCGGTGGCTCATCGATTTCGGAGAGAAGGTTTCCTTCGTGGACGGACGCCTGCCTATCGGCACTCCTACCAGCCCTCTGGTTCACCACATAGCCATGCTGCCCTTCGACCTTTGGCTAAAAGAGCAGTTCCCGTGGGCCATCCGCTATGCAGACAACGCATGGGTAGCCGCAGAGACCAGGGAAGAGGCAAACCAAGCTGCGTGGCGCATACGCCAGTACTGGTGGTATGTCTATGGCTTGCGCTGCAAGAGACACATGGCTAATGTCCTTCCCATCGACGAGAACGGTGCCGACCTGTGCGGGTTCGTGGTAAAGCGTTTGCCTGACAAGACGGCCACCAGTCACGACAAAGGAGTTACCAGGATGCGCCCTGCAACCCTGCACCGTGCCGTGCGCTGCAAAGATGACAAGTCATGGGCCAGCTACTTCGGACTGATGAAGAATGCGGACTGCTACGGCATCATGCAAAAGACAGAGCAAAGGATGAAACTGACAGAACTGACACAGCGTGTGCGTATCGACCGCGAGATGGATGCCAAGCACATCGACATGAAAGACCTGGAAGGGCAGGTACACAACGTCTACAAGTATGAGATCCGACGGGGCAAGGAGGGCGATAACTGGATGAAGGCCCTCATTGGCATCCCTGAAATCAGCCAGGAGACGGGAAGGGCCACCGGGCGCATACGTGCCTATGAGTACCATGGGAACTATCAGGGAATCATCCGCTGGCTCCGCGAGCTGGAGCAGTCGGGCATCAACTTCCTGCCTATTGAGGAAGGCCGTATCGTCAACGAGTGCGGCTACATCTACGAGGGAAGCACCAATCAGATTCAGTTCATAGAAGAAGAGGAATAGACATGCCAGGGAAGAGACAGAGCAATAGCTTCGTTCTGAGCGCCAAGCCGAAGGACGGAAAAACTGGGAATGAGGGTAAATCTGTGTACGGCCTCTCATTGTCACCAAACTGCGTGAAATTGAAAAAAGATTATGCGAATGTGGTATCTGCATCACCAGCAAATTTCACGCTGTCTTTGCAATACAAGGGAAGTAATGTTTCCCTGCCGAGCGGATATTACCTTTACTATCGTGCTGATGGTAGCGGTTCATGGACTTCGACATCGCTTGGATCAATGAATACGCTGTCGTTGTTCAGCAGTGGTTCCCGTAGTACGTTGGAGTTCGTTATGAGTACTGCGTCGAGCAACCAAGGTGTTGCGGATAGTAATATTGTGGCTCGTTCCTCTGTATCTTCTATATGGGAGATAAATCGTATGCTTATCCCTGCAGGAGAGTTTGAGGAAAAGGAATACACCAGGACTGGAACAATTACACCGCTAGTACATAAGAGGGTGAGCGGCGTATCATCTGAATACTGGTATCTTGATGCGGATACTAACAGGTATTGGGATTCCACTTCCAGCTCATATAAGTGTGCTGCTCCGGCGGACAACAGTGAATATTGGAAACAGGCTACTTCTTTCGAAGTGATCTTGACAAAGATGCTCTTCGCTGAATTTGCCAGGCTTTCATCCTTCATTGTATATGACAAATATTTCTTCTCGCAGTATGGTACATTAGTAGGCCCGAGCAGTGAAATTGTAGTCAATGCATCGAAGGTAAACACGAACTACAATGGTATAACTCCAATTGTTCTGAACGGTAATGGTGAAGATAATGGCGTAATTGTTTATAAGGTAGTATTCTATGCCACAGCGAATTCCCAGATAAAGATTACGCTTACTCCGAGTAGCGAGGCTAATTATGACTTTGGAGCTATAGGAGTTCTTGGAACTGAAGCTTCACCAGGAAATGCCAAATGGCTGGAAAGTGCAACAGCAGCAACTATCAAAAGTTCGACAGAAGGAACATACTTCCTAAAGAAGTCAAGTGGTACAACGGCAAAGGATACGACTATAACAATCAGTTCTACTGGCACATACTTCATAGAGATAGCTTACGCAAAAGATGGCTCCTCAGAAAGTAACGATGACAAAGCCACATTCTTGTTTGAAAAGATGTCAGGGACTGTTACATGGAAGTCGATGACTAGAGTTTCTGGAAACAACGATATGACGTGTAAGGGCTACTGCATGTCAAATGTTCCATATGGATGGTTCGACCCAGATGACCCGATGGCTGAGATAGCTCCGATTACAGGCTACAAGTTCCGTCCCACCAAGTGCATTGACGCACTGACTGGTGAAGAGTGGGGCACGAACGTTCACCTATCTGGAGAAATACATGCCACAAGTGGAGAGTTTACAGGAACGGTCAGGGCCAAGAACTTCTTTCATGGAGTGTGTATAGTATATTCAGAGGAGTGGTATTACCTGAATTACAAGCCAACGGTAACACTGAATGGTGATGGTGACATTAATTGCTCGACGCAGAGCGAGTACGACATGGAAATGGCATTCTGGAAAGATTATGAACAAGGCAAGTATTATCAATGGACTGCAGAGAGAAAGGCATCGTTATATGGATCGCCGCTGTCTAAAATCAAAAACTCTCCATATACGCCAGTGTTTGTGCCATGTACTGGCCCTGCCGACATCGTCGCTATCCCAAACACAGCGAACGATACAGGTGATATTACGATCATTCTTCCTTGCGCAAGTGATTTCGACGGAAAAATTGTGGAAATAGCCGATACGCGCTATACACAGCCGTCATCATCATATTATATCGGCAACTTGCTTGTAAGACAAGCAGATGGTTCATCTAAGATGAAAGGTTCCTTTACGGGTGACCCATCATCTTCTCTCACGATGAATGGTAACTATGAACATGACGGCGAAAGCCATAGGCTTCTTTCGTACGAAGGTTATTGGGTAAAACTGAGAACATCGTAGGAATAACTTAGGATAACATGCAGGTCGCCCAAACGGCGACCTGTATTTTTAAGGTACATCGTTTCATACTACCTTTGCAGAAAAATAGTCAGAGATTATGTTTGAGCAAGTAAAAAACGTTGTTGTCGGTATAGCCATGGCCATCCTGGCTTACCTCAAGCCCATCGAGGGGGAACTGTGGAGTCTCTTCCTGGTATTCT
>Ga0326511_10004823_pt1 | contig 10704 bp, 6 predicted proteins | sample 0_2496_0518_D_FD_203701 | JGI IMG/M metagenome (GOLD analysis project Ga0326511, IMG submission 203701) | Bovine rumen microbial communities from UC Davis, California, United States - 0_2496_0518 | ecosystem: Host-associated > Mammals > Digestive system > Stomach > Rumen | place: USA: California... | reverse complement strand
AGTGAACAGCACATAGAGAAAAATGCAGCGCAGAATCGGTATTTCATAGTGGCAAAACTTCAAGAAGAGGATGACTAAATCTTTCTTTATATTAGCATAGAAGTCACTGTTTTACATACTAAAAAGAACATAATTTGAGCTTGTACACAGGATTTTTGGGAACAGTCTAATATCTTAAAACCAGTCTTTTTTAAGAAAAACAAGGTTACTGTTTTAAAACATAAAACAGGGCGTAATGCACTTAATTTGGTGTCGTCATTTAAGAGAGTAAATGGCAGCGCTCTTAAATGTTGTAAAAGGTCCAAATTAAATTTTCGTACTTAATTTCCCTCAGCCATATTCCATGGCATGAGACTCTCTAAAAGTTCACTCCAAAATGGAGAGAGATTTAACATCGTGTGCTCGGCATGAGCATTATCTATAGGTGGTAAGTTTCATAAGTGCCCGCTAACGGTAAACTTAGCCATGCGCAAGAAGTCTGGCAATATGGGGAATGAAAGATATGAGCAGCAAATCTTCGCTCTTGCTACAGAAATCACTTTTGGTGGATACGGTGGAGGGGTGTGAAAATATCACAAAGTCCCATAGTTAGAAGAAAATCGTATAAGTAAAGGTGGCAGAACTATGAAGAGGAAGAGCATGCCCTTATCAGAGGCGGGCTCGTCAACGTATGAAAGTACAAGGAAAATCGCATGGCTAGAAGTCAGATGAGGTCATAGTAGCGGGTAGTAGGCTGAAGGCTCGTAACCAAGAAGTGTGAATATCACAGGAACTTTGACACAATTAAGCCGCAGCAAGGCGCACAAGGGTGAGCTCTGCATATGAGAATAGAGCAAAACGCCAAGGTAAAAGCCTAAAAAGTGGTCGAAATGTCAAGTATAGACACTAGTGAGTAGCATGAACCTCGCACCGATAACCCTTGAAGAATTCTCAGGAGAGATCCTTTTGAATGCGTACAGGAAAGGTGCTGCAAAAAAAAGGAAGTTCCTAAGTAGACGACATGGAAGTTTTTAACTTGCAAGCTATGATCTTGAGCATCTAAGTGAAATCTTAGAGTCGGAAAGAAGCGGAAAATATAGACCGAAAATGGATCAGGATTTGCGTGTTTGAGGGGCAATAACTGCTATGAGAATGCCCCGTAATTTGTTGATTGTTGTCAGGTTTTTAAGAGGTTAGCAGTAGATATTGCATGCTTGGTATGTTAAAAGTTTATTATGCTATATGAAAGAAAATATTACATATAAATTATGTTTTAGGTAATGCTGAGGTGTTACTTAGAAATATAGGTAATATTTTATTGCGTTTTATCTTTGCGGATAGTATCATTTGGATTACTGCGAGGTAACTATGAAGATTGTAAGTGTAAGCATAGAAGGTTTTCGCAATATTGATATTGCGGGGTTAACTTTTGCGGATGAAATCACATCTTTGGTTTCGGTGAATAGTTATGGTAAATCAAATCTTTTGAATGCTATTCAATTTGCTGTTGATTTTATAAAAGAAGAACCTAAATTAAAAACTCGTATGATGTCATCCTCATATGGGATCCCACTCAACAAAAAGACTGCATTCAAGAATTTTGCTGCAAAACTGCTGCTCCATATGGAAATAGAAAATGAAACCTATGAGATTAACTATGGTTTTGCGTTTTCCTGGTTAAAAAATCTGCATAATCAAAAAGATGGATGTAAAATTGAGAGAGAATGGCTTACAGTACGTGCTTTGCAGAAACATCAAAAAGCCAGCCAATTTATTTTTAGAGAAAATGGAAAATCTTTATATAAATCATCAGAAACCGGACGCTGTGCCAAAATTATAAAAGTCGCTGATAACGAGTTGATTGTTAATCAACTGCTGTCACATGATGAGCTGTTTTATAAAGAGATCATAAAAAATCTTAATGGTATAAATGTACATGTAGAAAAGGACTTTGATGCTGCTGTAAAGTTTTATAAATCACCAATTATACCAAAGGGAGCGGTTGATTTCGATTTGAACAGCGTCGCAGATATTCCAAGAGTAGTGTTCAGACTTAAAGAAACTCATCCGGATAGTTTTTTTTTACTGCAAGATGTCTTTATGCAGCTTTTTCCTAATATCTTAAAACTTGATGTTAAGGAGGTCGATTTTGGCGATATTCATGGCATGAATCCTCCTGATGACGTTCCCTTTATTATTTCCAATAAAATTTATTCTCTTTATGTTCAGGATGTTAATTTAAATCAGCCTCTAGATTTTTTGGGAATGTCAGATGGAGCCAAAAGAGTTTTTCTAATGCTGACATATGTAATTCTAGCCAAAATAAATGGCTATCATCTCATTGCTTTAGAAGAACCTGAAAATTTAATTCATCCTAGTCTGTTACAAAGTTATTTGTCTGTTTTATCTCAGCTTTCGGGAAATTGTCGTATTGTGGTCTCAAGCCACTCACCTTATATTATCCAGTATGTTAACCCTAAAAATATATATATTGGTAAACCAAATAGTAGCGGGATAGCTGATTTTTCAAAAATTGACAATAGTAGGGTCAAAACCTTGCTTATAGATGCTGCAGATAGTAATGATTCTGTTGGAAATTACATCTTTGAATTATTGTCAGGCGGGATTGATGATCACGAGATCCTTTTAACTTATTTGGAAAAATAATATGGCAAAGGCCCCCAAAAATAGCAATCATCAAAAGAAAATATTAGTCGTCTTGTTTATAGAAGGAGATACCGAGGTCGAATTTTACAAAAAACTTATAGACCACCTAAGATATCTTCATGGAGGAAGTTTATCCTGTGAGGTAAAAGTTCTGAATGTAAAAGGTGTTGGTAAATTTCAGTCTAAAGTAAACCGTATCTTTGAAAAAAGAATAAAGCCAAAATATGACGCGAAGGTTTATGAATACCTGGTTTTTCTAAGTTATGATACAGACGTTTTTGAATTTACAAGAAAGCCTTTAGTTGATTGGAAGTCTGTAAACTGTCAGTTGCTTTCTTTAGGTGCTCATGAGGTGTATGAAATAGAGGCAAAGAGTTCCCTTGAGGATTGGTTTCTTTTTGATCCTGATGGCATTCGCTCTTTTTTGAAAATTTCTCAAAGTGTCGATATTTCAAGATATCATGGATTAGACGGATTACAGAAACTTTTTTTAAGGCAAATAAGGCATATGTAAAAGGGGCTTACAGTAAGGGACTTGTGGATTCATTGCATATGGACGTAATTTTTCCCAAAATATGCAGTCAGATACATACTTTGTGTAAGGCTTGTGGCATAAAGTGTAACCGAGAATTATGCCAGGGAAAGTAGTAAAACGTTAAGACTCATCTTTAGGTGTTTAATTTAGTATTCAATATGCCATCATGGCTTAAAGAAAACATAATATAAATGGTGTGGTGAAATGCAATGTTGATGGATAATTAAAACTATGAAGACTCAAACGTCATAGGTTGAGTGTTAACGAAAAAGGGTAGGCATGAATCTTAAAAATTTTCTGTCATCAATTGACGATTTCTGTAATGACGCACAAAAAGATACGCTGCATCTTTGTTTAAGAGAAATGGCCCGTATGGTGCCTCCCGATGAGCGAGAGGCTTGTTTAAACAGGCTGTCTGCCATAGCACAGATGCTTGCATCTTCTGATAAGGTTTTATCTTTGACTGCTCCTCATCAAGGGACGATGGACGCATTAAATCGTGAGGACAGTAACGCAAATTCTGAGGCTTATTCATCTCATAGCCTCAAGAGAACTCATGACAGCACTCACGAGGCTAAATCCTGCGCCAAGATAGAGCGTGCCTGTGAAAAAGTAGCGCCTTGTGAAAAAGTTGAGTCTTGTGAAGATCGGCAGGGTAAGACAGCCTCTACATACCTAAAAACTCGCCTAGTACAAGAAAATGATACTTGCGCTAATCACCCTGGAGCAGAACCAGAATCTAATGAGGGATTGCCAAAGAGACTGAAAACGACGATAAAAAGTGAAGATCAAAAAGCAGAAGAGTATCTTTCCTCTGAAGTTGACCGGGTATTGGATTTCTTTTTGGAACTTGACCTAAACTCACCTCAGGTTTATCTTGATACGGAATTTAAGGAGGGCGTTGACTACTATCATCATAATGATGATGAGGACGCTCCTGACTACGAATTTGTGTTCTCCGATGATTTTGGCTTTATCGTCAATCTTAAAAAATCTTTGGTGTTAATCCATCAGTGTGTGGATTATGAACTTTTTGAAGACGGTTTAAGCCTTGCCCGAAAACTCATGAATCTTACGGTGAATGTTGAGGGCGATCTTAATGAGAATTTTAGTGTTGATTCTCTGTCTTTTGAAGAGTTCTCTGACTATGGCCTCATCACCAAAAAAGAACTTAAGGGCTTTACCTCCGATCTGATGCCGCTCCTCTATTTTAATTATGATGCCAAAACCAGAGTAAAGATGGCAGTTAAGGTGATTGAAAGCAGTCACGGCTACATCCATATTGATTTTAAAGTGCTCAGGGGCATAAGACATGTTGACATCAGAGAGTACGATGAGTTTTTGGTAGGTCTTTTAAAAGCCTTAATTAAAGCAAAAAGTTGTAGCGTAGTGGACTATATCAGTGATGTCATTGACTGTATCTACAACCTGTCGCTAGTCAAAGAGGAGGCCTTCTCCTGTCTTAAAAACTATCCATTGTTGATGAAGCGCTATGTGCTCTTTATGCTTGCTGCCTGCTATGAACATGCCTCAAAAGAAAGTCTGGGGAATGTCACTAATGTAAATGCGGAGCATGCTTTAAATCTCACTTACGATAAAGATAATTACAAAAAGACGGACAAGGCCCTCAACACTGACAATGACTTGAATGACAAACTAGGTCTTTCTGCAAAAAAGAGCATGAGACATGATGAGGACCTGAGTGCTGTGAGGAGTATGGGTTACGAGAAGGCCTTTGCTACAGCAAAAAACTGTCGTGATGAAAAAACTTGCAGTGATAAAGAGCATAGCAGTGCTGAAAACCATGGCCTTGCTGAGAGAAGCGACAGTGCTTTGAAAAGCAGCAGTGATGCAGAAATTAGCAACAGTGCTGAGACAAACACTCGCACTTATAAAACCTGCGGGGGTTCTTCCTTGCAGAATATGAAAAAGGGAGCGGACTCGCAGAACACAGCATCAAGTGAGGAGAACTTATGCAGAATTCTAATGCTGATTAAGGAAGCGGTAGAGAGAATACCTCTAAAGTTTATAGAAAGGGAGGAACTTTTGGAGATAGGAGTGCTGCTTGCCCATACTCTCAAGAAGACGTGTGATGCGGAAAAACTCTGTCATGAGCTGTTCTCAATTGCCATAACTCCTGACAATTACTTAAAACGTAGGTATTATGCAAAGGACTATCATAAATACGATAAGGTTATTCTCAATATTTATGAGAATGCTTATGTTTTAAGTCAGGATAAAAATGACCGTCGTTCTCACAATCAATTGAAAAGATCTGGCTTTACTCTTGATGGCTATCATCTTATGCGCCTGTTAGATGGCAGAGCCTTTGAGTTTTTCTACTGTGTCAAAAATAATCTGACCCTCAATAACTATCACTATTCCCTGTTTTACAGGGGCTTACTGCTTGGCATGCTGCTTTTGGTAAAAAAAGAGTGGCATAAAGAGGCTTTTCTTTTTGTAGTACATGAGTTATCCCCAGTTTTTTCTCTAAAACCAGAGCTGCTTGACGCCTCAGATCTTAGAATTCTAAGTAAAACCGAGTTGTTACAGACCCTTCCTTCTGAGCGCGATCTCATCGATTACTGGGCAGAGCATACCAAGGTTTTAGAGAATTATGAGCCTAAGTTATTAAGTCTTGTGGAGGAGAATCTTAATGCCCTTACAGAAGATGCCTTAGCCTCCAAAAAGCCAGGTTATTATAGTGACATTGTCAACTGGGTAGGGGCTCTTTTGGAAATCTTTAGGCTTTATGAGCAAAAAGGCAAAAGTGAAAAACTTGTGAATATGCTTTTAGAAAAACATCAGGGCAAGAAACTGCTGTGGAAGATGTTTTATGAGCGCGGGATTAAAATAGGGACGATGGGGTAATCTGCGGTTAATCCGCTTAGAGACTGGTAGGAGCTTAGAAAAATTTGGCAATAAAATGATGGTTATTCCTTGAATATAGTCTAGGCTTAAAACAGAAGTTTTGTTTTGCTAAGGCACTTTATAGAACAATTGCAAGAAATTAGTGAGGATCTATCCAATAATAAAACTCACTGGTTAAACAAAAAATCGTATTGAATATCTTTTTTGTGTCTGTATTTAGCCCCAATTTAGTGTCAGTCTCTTTGCGAAAGTGAAAAAATCACTTAAGATGGTATCTGAGGTGAAATATATGCTTATTCGTTTCAATGTTAAGAATGTATTATCTTTTGCACAAAGAGCAAATGGACAGTCTGAAGAATTTTCCATGATTACTGGAAAAGTCCGTAATAAAAAGGAGCATATCTATGATGATGGCAAAATAAGGCTTCTGAAATTAGCGGCTGTATATGGAGCCAATGCGGCCGGAAAATCAAACCTGGTAAAGGCTATGGACTTGATGCGTAAGATAATACTCCATGGTCTTCCAGAGGGGCATACAGAAAATTACTGCAAAACAGCACCTCATAATATCCAAAAACCCAGCTATTTTGAAATGGAGATTTTGTTATCTGGCAGGTACTTTTCATATGGATTTGAAATTATTTTAAGTCAAAGTAGATTTATCTCAGAATGGCTTGTGGAACTTCATGCCAATGATACCGAAAATATTTTATTTACTAGGGATCTAGAAAAGGGTACATACGAATTTGGCGATACTCTTTCAGTTTCTTCCCTTAAAGACATTCTTGATATTTATGCGGGGGATATTGCCAATGATGCCTCAGTTCTTTTTCTGACCTTGATGAATACCAATAAAAAGAAGTTATATGACACTTATAAGGAAGTCTCTGTCATAAAAGAAGTGTTTAACTGGTTTAGGAGCGGACTTGATATAAACTATCCAGATCTCCCTGTATCTGATTATACGTATCTTGTTAAAGCGGAACAGGTAGATGAAGTATGCCGAATTATCTCTGCCTTTGGCACCGGTATTACCGATTTTCGTATAGTGGATGTTACGATTGAAACGGCCTTAAGAGGACTTGCTAAGACTGAGCGGGAAAAAATCGCGTGGAGACTTGAAAGAGAGGCTGCAAGATTAAGAGCAGGAGAAAATGTAGGCAAGGTAGTTTTAATCATGAGATCCAAAGCCGAGTTCTTTATGGTCACTATCGGGAAGGATGGGAAAACCAAATGTCAGACTATAGAATTTCGTCATGGCAAGGACTCATATTTTAACCTTTCTGAAGAGTCGGATGGAACCGTGAGGTTACTTGATCTTCTTGAGATACTTCTTGCAAAGGAAGGGAAAACCTACGTTATTGATGAACTTGACAGATGCCTGCATCCGTCTCTCACATATAAATTCATTGATACGTATCTTAGGCTTGCAAAAAAGAAGAATATCCAGCTGATTGTAACCACACACGAATCCCGTCTTTTGGATTTTGAGCTATTGCGACGAGATGAAATCTGGTTTGTAGATAAAAAAAATAATGGAGAATCCTCTCTCTATTCACTTGAAGAATACAATGCCAGATTTGACAAGAAGATTGATAAGGCCTACATGGAGGGAAGGTATGGAGGAGTACCTATTTTCAGTACCATCTTCCCTGTAAATGAGGATTGATTATGCGTGAAAAGAAATCTTTTGCGATAAGAACCAAAGTGCTAGATCAGATGAAGCGCAAAAAAATATTTTCTGGTATTTGAAGGAGAGAACACAGAAAAGATCTATTTTGAGGCTCTTTCTAGATGTGCTTAAGGCTGAATGATATAATTTGATAAATAATCATTAGTTGGTGAGATCAATATGCTTAAACGACTGACTATAAAAAAATTATTTGAGCTCTACTCATATGATATTAGTTTTAATGAGTCATGGGATGAGTGGAGGGTAGAAGATACTGTAGATGCTCCTCTTTCACAGAATTTTTCAGTAAATATTCTGACAGGACCTAATGGATATGGAAAAACCATGATCTTAAAGATGATTTATCATCTTTTAAAGAAGAATTACTGGTTTTTTCATTTTTTTGAATTTGAAGAAATAAAGTTCGATTTTGAGAAGTTCTTTATTGTTGTCAAAAAAGAGCTCTCAACTAATAAAGATCTACCGGCTAATAACGCTCTACCACCTAGTAAAAAAGGCTTTCTCCCAGAAAAAGATGCTGCTGACTTTACATCTTTTGCTGATCATGGCAACTCTGTTGAAACTATCAGCATGTACCTTGATGAAGACTGTAAAACTTCCCCAGTAGGTTCTTTTGATATTGATGAGGATTTAATTGATAATGTGATAAGTAAAATTAAAAGTAATGGCGCTGCTTTTGATTTTATAAAGTTATCTACCCTTGAAATACTGTCTTTGTATTTTGATTCTAAGATTAGTTTTCCTTATTTTTTAAAAAAACATAAAATTTCTACAGTAAGTTCATCAGATCCTAATTATAATCTTTCATCCGTTTTAGATGATTATGCAGCGTATTTTCAGCCAGCACAGAGGCTTATTAATTTAAGGTTTGATTCTGACTATAACGCCTTATTTAACAATTCAGTGGATTTTTGTATATCTGCTCAGTACGAAATTGATGAAGTAAACGCCAAGATAAAGGCTATGTATCAAAGAGTGCAATTTGACTTTGCCGTTGTCAGTCAAAAGACAGATGCCACATTTATTACAAGATTGGTTGATAGCACAGATGACTTAAACTATTCTCCTAATGACATCAAAAATAAGCTGTCTTTACTAGAAAAGCGTATAACTTGCTATAGAGAACTCAATCTTTTAAAAGATATGACGCAGTTAAATTATCCTTATAAAGAAAGTATTACTGATGACAGTTCTTATCGTCAGTATGGCAAGGTGCTTTCCCTGTATATTGAGGATATGAATAAAAAACTTGATGTTTTTGGTAAACTTTATTTTAAAATGTCCTTATTTTTGGATATGATTTCTAAAAAGGTTTTATCGGATAAGACTCTTAAGATCAGTGAACAGGGCATTAGCGTTTTAAATAGCACCCAAGCCCCTTTGCCAAATCTGCACAGATTATCAAGTGGTGAGCAGAATTTAATCATTTTATATTTTAATCTTATTTTTTCATCAGATGCTCACACTATTCTGCTTATTGATGAACCTGAGAATTCCTTGCATGTTGCATGGCAGCAGGAAATGCTGAATGATTATATAAAAATTGCCAAGACCAATCATTGCCAGATTATTTTTGCAACTCATTCTCCAACCTTTATAAGTAACAGATTCGATCTGACAATAAATCTATATCGTCAGCATCATAAAATAACAGAAGACCAGAATGCAGAGTGAATCATTTGATTTAACTACCTATACAACGAAAAACAAATCTGCGGTTGACTACAAGTTTAACGAGATTTGCAACTTAATTGATCATCCTGCACATGCGGATAAATGTATCTTATTAGTAGAAGGGGCGGATGATTTAGATTTGTATTTCAAATTCTTTGATCCTTTGCAGGTTAAAATCTGTATCTCCAATGGCAAAGGATTTCTTGAAGAGTTATTCACAAGGTTAAAAGAGAAGGATTATCTTTTCTTTGCCATAAGAGATGCTGATTTTTCAAGATTGGACAATGAGAAAATAGGTGACGAGAATTTTTTTCTGACAGACTGTCATGATCTTGAAATGATGTGTTTTAAGCACATCAAGTCGCAACAATCATTCTTTGAAAACAATGCCGTGCCATACGATCCTAATGTAATTTTATCCGTCTTTTCACAATTAAAAGTCTTAAGTTATCTAAGATGGTTCAACTTGCATCAGGATCTTGGTCTTAATTTCAATGCTTTTAGTCCGGCGGGAAAAAGATTAGAAGATCTTCAATCCGTGCGTTATCTTATCGAAGCAACTTTGTTAGATAAAAAGAAGAAACTTTTGATGGAAGGCTGCATTGAGGATGTTATATCCGCTTATCATGCCTTTACTTCTTCAAAAAATAACGCTGATAACTATGAAGTCACAAATGGCCATGACTTCATAAGTAAATTAAGTGAGGAGTTAAAAATTCGCTCTTCTAGCCAACACATTCATAACTACAGACTAAATGTCTTTGTAAAGTGTCTTTTAACAGGATTTACGTTTGATTTATTCAAAGAGACGAGGATGTATGCACAGATTAAGGACTGGAGTAATGCTGTGGGTAGGAGTTTGTTTGCTGATACTAAATAGGTAAAAGACACTGCGACGGAAGGCTAGAATTAGGAAATACCAACATCAAATTGAGATTGGCAGTACCGATCTCCACACATCAATTTGATCGAATTTTAGGAAAAATTGTGCTAGCAATTTATGCTAGGGAACTTAAGATTATGTGATAATGATCAGCTCCATTTGGATGTCGTAAAGAATATAAATGGGATTTCCGAGCAGGATAGGCAAAGAAACGGTAACAGGTAGAAATAAAGCAATTGTCGAATTCATCAATTTCTTTATTGCAAACTGTTACCTTTGACATACTCCCACGACTAAAGTCGTGGGATTCTTTAGATTAACGAGGCATCACCACAGTCTTATAGGAGGGATATAGCCTCGGTTTTCAAGATTTAACGTCTATAGGATTTCAATACCCGTGTA
>Ga0326511_10004821_pt1 | contig 10705 bp, 4 predicted proteins | sample 0_2496_0518_D_FD_203701 | JGI IMG/M metagenome (GOLD analysis project Ga0326511, IMG submission 203701) | Bovine rumen microbial communities from UC Davis, California, United States - 0_2496_0518 | ecosystem: Host-associated > Mammals > Digestive system > Stomach > Rumen | place: USA: California... | reverse complement strand
TTGAGATCAAGGCGGCTGTCAGCGTTCCTGCCGGCTCTGCCAACGGGAAATCTGGCTCCCTGCGCAGCGGCTATAGTGCCAACGCCGAGATTGTGCTGGCCCGTGCCGAGAATGTCATCACCGTGCCTGAGAGTGCCATTGAGTTCAGCGGCGACACCACCTTCGTCTATGTCGTCAAGGGTAAGGAGAATGGCGAGAAGGCTCAGTATGAGCGGAAGCAGGTGACGACAGGCCTCTCTAACGGCGTCGACATCGAAATCAAGAGCGGCCTCACCCTGAAGGACAAGGTGCGTGGCCCAGAGATTATTGCTGATGACGCTGAAAAGTAAAAAGGTAAAACAGTATAATAACGAGTGATTATGAAGGCAATAATATCGATGAAGGTTCAAGGGTGGGTGAAAGTTTTACCTTTTTGCCTTTTTACCCTTTTACCTTTAAGCGCTCAGCGCCAGTGGACACTCCGTGAGTGCTGCGACTACGCCGTGAGCCATAACATCAGCGTGAAGCAGCGCGAGAACACGTTGCGCCAGCGTGAGTTACAACTGGAGACCTCGAAGGCCTCACGGCTGCCGGACCTCAGTGCCTCGGCAGGACAGAACTTCAGCTTCGGACGCGGACTGACGGCACAGAACACGTACGAGAACACCAATACCTCGTCGACTTCGTTCTCCCTGGGTACCAGCGTGCCGCTGTTCACGGGCTTCCAGATTCCCAACCAGGTGAAGCTGAACCAGCTGAACCTCGAAGCCGCCACTGCCGACCTGGAGAAGGCGAAGAACGACATCCGCACGCAGGTGGCACAGGCCTATGTGCAGATTCTCTACAATATGGAGATAGCTGACGTCGCCCGCCGACAGATCAGCATCGACTCCATGCAGGTGGTACGTCTGCAGGCACTTGTCGACAACGGCAAGGCCAGTGGCGCCCAACTGTCGCAGCAGCAGGCTACACTCGCACAGAGCCATCTCACCGCCACCCAGGCCGACAACAACCTGCAGTTGGCCATCCTCACGCTTACCCAGCTTCTGGAAATGCCTTTGCCCGAGGGCTTCACTATCTTCCGTCCCGCTACTGTTCCCGACGGGTCACCGTCGGGTCCCTCCCTTCCCTCCCCCGACGCCATCTTTGCAGAGGCCCTCACCGTGAAACCCGAGATACAGTCGGCACAGCTGGCAGTGACGGCGTCAGAGCGCAGCATTGATATTGCCAAGGCTGGCTTTTACCCCACGTTGAGTCTGAGCGGTGGTCTGGGGTCCAATTACTACACCACCAGCCATTTCCACTCCGACAGTTTCGGCAAGCAGTTGAAGAACAACTTCTCGCAGTACATCGGTCTGAACCTCAACGTTCCCATCTTCAACCGCTTCCAGACGCGCAACAGTGTGCGCTCGGCTAAGATTGACCGTGAGAACCAGCTGTTGCAGCTCGACAATACGAAGAAGACGCTCTACAAGGAGATTCAGCAGGTGTACTACAATGCCGTGGCTTCTAATGAGAAGTACAAGAGTAGTGTTGCCGCCGCCCAGAGCAGTCTCGATGCCTTCAACCTGATGCAGGCTAAGTACGAGAACGGTAAGGCCAACATCACGGAGTTCAACGAGGCGAAGAACAACTATCTCCGTGCTGAGAGCGACCTCGTCCAGGCCCGCTACGAGCAGCTTTACCAGTATGCGCTTATCCAGTTCTATCGCGGACTGCCACTTGACTTTTAAGAATTGAAGAATTAAAGAATTGAAGAATTAAAGTATTATTAGCAGCGGACTTACGCGGGCTAATGTAGACAAAAGCGGCACTTATCACGCGATAAGTGCCGCTTTTGGTTGTAGAAGAACTTCAATTTTTCAATCCTTCAATTTTTCAATTCTTCATCACCTTCCGGGCCTTGCCATTCTCGATGACGATGTTCAGACCGCGCTTCATGCTCTGCTGACGTACACCGTTCAGGTTGTAGATGGCAGCCTTGCCGGCGAAGACATTCTTCACGTTGCTGATGCCGACAGCCTCTTCACTGTAAGCCTTAGACTTCTCGCCGTTGTTCAGGATGTAGATGTCGTAAATCTGAGCCTTGGTGCCGCCGGCAGTCTGGGCTACGCGAACGTAAACCTCGTCAGCACTCTCGTAGCTGGCCTTGGTACGCTTGAAGTAACGCTGTGTGTCAGCCAGCTTAAGGGTTTCGAGCGTTTCCCATGTTTCTCCATCGGCAGAGGTCTGGATATCAAGCGTACCCTTGCCGCTGCTATTACCATTACCACAGTAGACGACGACATCGAACGGACCGGCAATCTTTGCGCTGGTCTCTACACGGGCAGTATAAGGCTCGCCGCTGGTCTTGCCACCGAAAGTGAGGACACCCTTCGTGATGGTGTTCTCAATACCAGCAGGCAGCAGGTCGTCAGCTTCCTCGGCATAACGGCCGGTAGCACCGTTACCGACGGCATACGAAGGAGCCAGCTGCAGCTCGCCTGTGAGAACCTGTCCCTGAGACTTGATGACCCAGCCGTTCTCGTTAAGCGGGTTGATAACCTTGAGAGCCTCGGGGTCTGGCTTGTAATAGTAGACGACGGAGTCGTTACCCTCGCTGTCCTTTAAGGTCTCCTCATGGTCTACTTCTGAAGAGTAGTAGCTCCATGCGTTCTTGCCCCAGAAATAGTAGGCTGAAGCACCACCGCTCTGGTTAGGCAGAATATCGGCATTGTTGATGTACCAGTCAGTCTCATTGGCATCGAAGTGAGTTATGATATCCATGCGGATGTTTGCGGCAGTGATGCCGTCGACGCCAACGAACTGCTGTGCGGCATCAGAGGACAGCATATTCTCTGCCTCAGCAAAGGCATAGATGTCGGTCGGCTCAGTGATAACAACAGGCTCTTTGTACTCTGTAGACTCTGCGGCCTTCTTGACGCCATTGGCATTGAAGCTATAGTAAACCTTGGCACCCTCAGCAGCCGTGATGGTGACGGTCGACTGGCCAGCCTCGCGGCTCACGGCGATGGTCGGAGCGGCGAGCTTCGTGGCGATGGTCACAAGAACGCTGACACCGTCGCTGGTGGTATAGCCGTCGCCGGTGGCAAAGGCACGCACCGTTGACTCCTGTGTCAGTTCGAACGGTTCCGTGTAGACAGGGCTCTTGAGGTCAGGAGTAGAACCGTCGGTGGTGTAGTAGATGGTCTGTGCGTTGGCAGCGGTGATGGTCACAATCGACTTACCGTCCTCCTGCTTGAAGGTGACGCTCGGTTTGCCAACTGCAGCCACGGCCTTCTTGGTCTTAGAAGCAGCGATGATCGCATTGGCAAGCAACTGGTAGAGAGCCTCGGTGTTCTCGTCGACAGGAACGAAGTAGTAGGCGTTGCGGCCAGCAATGTGAACGTGCATGGCAACGGCATCACCAGCCTTGGCCAGTATCTGGTCATTGGCGAAGTAGTCGCCGAGTGTCAGGGCGCTGATGCCTGTAGTCTCGATAGCCTCGTCAAGTCCATCGAAGATAGCATTGTTGGTATCGGCGATAGTCAGCGTTGAGCTGGCGGCCTCAGCTGCGCTACCCTGTCCGAGGGCTGCATAGAGTGCGGGGTTGGTGTTCACCACGGGGAAGAAGGCGATAATGTCCTTCAGGGCAGCAAGCTGAGCATCGGTAGCACCGGCACCGATGACCAGTGCCTCGTAGTTCTCCTGCAGGTCAGCAAGAGCGGGAATGGCGTCAACAACCGTAGCGTCAACAACGCTGGCGTCGAACATGCCAACGGTGAAGTCGTCGCTAGTGCCGAGGTAGGCTACCTTCTTGGCATCCTCGGTAGAGGGGGAACCACCGTCACCGACTTGGATGAAATAGATATGGCAGCCGTTGGACGGCTGAACGTCAACATCGACAGGCTCGCCACCGGCTTCACCGGGAATCGTCCAGGAATACTCGGCATAGGTCGTCGGATAGTCGGCAGGGTCTTTGTCGACCTTTGTGCCATCTACATATAGGTCAATGCCACGTGCGTCACTGGGCTTGTGCGACTCGATGCCCATCTTAATGACTGTGCCGGGATCTACTGCGGGAATCGTAAAGTGTACGGCGGTAGTCTTGCCATTCAGCCAGAGATATGAAACACCGTTGTAAGGGCCCCACTTGTTGGCATCAGTAGTTACCTGGTAATCGAAAGCCATGGCAACCTTCTTGGCGCCAATACCTGTCCACTTAAGTCCCTTCAGTTCCTCAATGACTGCACCTCCAGCCATCAGGTTACCATCTGCGTCGCAGGTTGCATCAATTGTACCGCCGACATTCCACATACAGGCATTGTCGGGTACGACATTCGAGGAACCGTCGCCCTTCTCGTCGTTTGTCCAGTCTGTAGAGCCTTTGACTTGTGCAACTGTTGTGGGGCTCCACTTTGAGAAGTCCCAATACTTGCCATCTGCGTTCACTGTCAAGGCGAACACAAGCAACAATGATAGTGTAAAGAATTTCTTCATGTACTTTTAGTTTTAGTTAATTATTAGTTGATATGATCTCATTTACTACTTTCTTAAAGCAATAATCGGCGCAAAGATAAATAAAAAAGTTGGAAATCAACTATGATTTCCAACTTTTTAACTATACGAAATGAGAAATGGAGGCTATTTCACCAGTACTTTACGGGCTTTACCGTTTTCTACGATGATGTTCAAACCACGCTTCATGCTCTGCTGACGAACACCGTTCAGGTTGTAGATGGCAGCCTTGCCGGCGAAGACATTCTTCACGTTGCTGATGCCAACGGCCTCTTCACTGTAAGCCTTGGACTTCTCGCCGTTGTTCATCAGGTAGATGTCGAACACCTGACCAGCGCTGTTTCCGCCAACATGTGCCAAACGAACATAAACCTCGTCAGTACCCTCGTAGCTCAGCTTGTTGCGCTTCATGAGACGTACGTCCTTTGTTGCAAGCGAGTCAAGCTTGGTCCAGTTCTGCTCGTCGGTAGAAATCTCTACGTTAACCTTTGGCCAGTTGCCTGCGCTACCATTGTTGAAGAAGACAATGATATCGAACGGACCAGCGAACTTCTGGGCTGTCTGGATAGTAGCGTTATATGGCTCTCCGCTCGCTTTCCCCTTGAAGTTAAGCATATAGTTGGTTACGCCGTCTTCACCGTTTACGGGAAGATGGTCGATAGCGAACTCAGGACAGTTGCTGCCAGCGGCACCAACGTTCTTGCCAGGAGTGGGGTTCTCCCATGTCATAACCTGACCGTAGGAAGTGACTTTCCAAGTGCCGGAAACGTTGGGAACAACAGTCTGCTCAACAGTCTTGTAATAGTTGACAATAGAGTCGTTGCCCTCACTGTCCTTTAAGGTCTCAGTGTGGTCAATCTCCTCTGTGTACATGCTCTTTGCACTCTTACCGAAGATATAGTTCACCTTGTTTGAACGGCTCTCTTCGCTGCCCACTTCGCTCCATTCTTCCTTTTCGGCACCCATGTGTGTGAGGATGTCCCAGCGGATGTTGGCTGAAGTGATGCCGTCGATGCCAACAAACTGCTGCTGTGCATCAGACTGGAGGGTGCCATTGCCAGCACCTGTGAAGAACGTGATAGTGGCGGGCTCTGTCAGTTCGATAGGTTCGGTGTACTTCTGTGACTCAGCTTGTTTCTCACTCTTTGTGAAGTTGAAGTACACGTCGGCACCGTCAGCAGCAAGTGTGATGGTCGACTTGCCAGCTTCACGGGCCACGGCGATGGTGGGAGCAGCTGCTTTCGTGGCGATAGTCACCTCCTTGGAAGCAATCTCAGAGTCCGTGTAACCGTCGCCAATGGCGAATGCCTTAACGGTAGCAGCGGTGGTAAGTTCGAAGGAACCGTCATACTTTGTGCTGGCGGTTGTGGGGTCACTGCCATCGATGGTGTAGTAGATAGCCTTTGAGCTTGTGGCTGTAATGGTCACAGTAGAAACACCGTCTCCCAGAGCAAAGGTGATGGCAGGAGTACCAACGGCAGCCACATCCTTCTTGGTCTTTGCAGCGGCTACAATAGCGTTAGAGAGTATGTCGTACAAATCCTGCTCGCCCTCATCGGCTGCTAAAGGAATGTAGTAGTAAGCATTGCGCTTTGCGTTATGAACGTGGATGGCAGATGCTTCACCAGCTGTAGCCAGCACTTGGTCGTTCTCAAAATAGCCACTTAGGTTTACGGCAGTGATGGCGCCTGTGTGGGCTATCTCTTCCTTCTCGTCGAAGATGGCATTGGTCGCATCACTGATGGTAATGTCTTCGCTCTCGGCTGTTGTTACATTGTAGAGAGCATAAAGTGCGGGGTTAGTATTGACCACGGGGAAGAATGCAATAATGTCCTTCACGGCAGCAAGCTGAGCCTCGGTGGCACCTGTACCAATGACAAGTGCCTCGTAGTTCTCCTGCAGTTCGGCAATCGATGGAACCGCATCGATAATAGTTGGTGCCACGATGGCATCATCAAGAATGCCAAGTACAGGATCGTCAGTAGTGCCGAGATAGGCCACTTTCTTCGCTTCTTCAACAGCAGGGGCATCGCCTTTGTCAATCATAAACATGGTGAAGTCGATACCGGCTTCGGGAGTTAACTGGAACTGTACGTCGACGCTGTCGGTCCCATCGGTAACCACTTTCCATACAAAGGTATACGTTCCCTCAGAGCCCTCAACACTACCTCCGACGAAGATGCAGGCACCGCCAGTCTGCGCCGAACTCTCCTCGGCCTGGAACTGGATGTAACTCTGAACAGGGGCAATGCCTCGGTTCGTAGCAGTGGCATTGGCTGAGCGTCCCACTATGGTAATCTTCTGGCCGTTAGCCAACTTCGGGAACGTAATCTTCGTCCCTTTTCGGGTAAGACGCAGCTTGGTGGTTGCCAGATGGACAGAGTTGTCCTTGTTACTGCCGATGTCAATCTTCAGACCGCGAAGCTCCTCTATGACTACACCGTTGGCCATCCAGTAAGCGTCAGTCGACTGTTTGACGGCGTTCTTCCAGTTGTTGGTGTTGCCATCGGCATCAGTGCCGTTGCTGGCCCAGTTGGAGGCATCGGCATTGAGGTTGGCAATGGTCTCGTCGCTAAGTCCTTGGGTGAAGTCCCAGCACTTCTTCTCCTGAGCGCCTGTAGTCAGTGTCAGCCCGACCAGCAGAGCAAGGGTAAAGAACTTTTTCATAAATGTTTTGTTATTATGTTAAAAATAGTAGTTAGTTCTGTTTCTTGTCAACTTACTCCATACCAAGGTTGAATGGTACCCAGTAGCCGCCAGCCATGATGCGTGAATGAACCGTCGAGGCCAGAGCTTCGTCAGTGTACTTCGCACAGACACGGTCGGCAACAATCGACGGGTCGTTATAGCGTACGGCCATACGGTTCATCATCGGGTAGACCTTTCCCTCGCCGGCAAACTCCAACATCGACTCGTCAAGCAGAGCCAGGTCGTTGAACTTCAACGTGCCTTGCTCGCCCAGGTCAAAGATGTTGTCCTTGATGGCACGGGCCGTCAGACCGGTGAAGCAGCAGCGGATACCCATCGACGGGTACTTGCGTGTGCCGTAGTTGGCTGTACCGGTCCAGTCGCATTTTGTCGGGTCGATAGTACTCTCGAAACCTTCCCATTCGGCAGAGCCGGCAACAAAGCAGTCTTCGGTGTCGCCAGCCTTAACACCCTTGTTGAATACGGCGTTCATAGCGGTGAAACGCTTGAGGTGGTTCAGAGCCTCGGCTAGCATCATGTGGTACTGTGTGGCACGGTAGAGGTAGATGTGGCAGTCGTCTTGATAGGCATTGGTACGCACGGAACTGCCCACGGGGCGGAACTTTGCCAGATAGCGCTGTCCCGACGACCAGCCGAAGCAGGCCTTATAGCGGGTATCGCTCTCCGACGTGCCGGGGTTGAAGGTCTTGTCGAGGAAACGCTCGACACCGGCTTCCGACGGACGCAGCCAGTACTTGTTCGGATACTCGTTCGAGAAGTGACGCAGCAGCGTGTTCGTCTGGTTCTTCGTATAGTCGTAGATGATGGCGCTGACAGCCTCGTAGGGGTAGGGCTGCGCATAGTTCCAGATGGGGGAGTAGTGGCCGGGGGTGGCAGCGGAGGGCAGCCAGTAGACGTTGGAGCCAGGGTCGCTGGTGACGTTAATCTGTTCGCCCAACTTCTTCAGCAGCACGTCGGCAGCCTGCTTATAATAGGTGGCGGCAGAACCGCTTCCCGCAGCACTGGCACCATCAAGGACGGCACCCTTCCAGAGGCACAGCTCGGCATAAAGGCCGGCATAGGGTGGCACGATGTAGTTCCACTTGCGGTACTCACTGCTTGACAGAGCTACAGTGTGGGTGGGGTCGAGCCACTCGTACCAGTTGATTTCCTGATCAGTATTAACACCATCGTAGCCACTGTCCATCAGCTGCAGGCATTTGTCCACAAGCTCTGATAGACCGAGCAACTGGAATTTGTCGCCTTGCTTGATTTCCGTGACCTCGGTGATGGCATCGTCGAACCACACGGCCTGACCATAGATCTCGGCCAGTGTCTTGTAGGCCCACACCTTCGTACGGACGGTGGAGGCGACAAGGGCTTTCCATGCGTCGTTGTCGACGTTGGGCTTATTCTTATAGGCCTCCATGTTCTTCAGGTAGTCGTTGCAGGCGATGATGACCTCATAGTAGCCGGCAGGGTTAGCATAGCTGTTGTTCTGCAGGTTCTGGTCGTAGTTGTACAGGGCAATAAGCTCGCTCGTCGACTCATCACTGGTTTCGATGAGCTCGCCACGCGGCTCGGTCAGCAGAATCTCCTTGTCGCCAACCGCCTGGAGCTTCGTCATAACTCCCAGGAAACCGGTGTACATCTCGGTATTGCTCGTGAAACCGTCCTCACCGTTGAACTCGTCGTCGGTCGACGGGTCGAAGAAGTCGGAGCAGGAAGTGAAGAGTGAAGAGTGAAGAGTGAAGAATAAGGCTGCGCATAGCCACTTCATCATCACTTTCATACTTCTCTTCCTATTATTATTTACAAGATTTTTCATAATGCTGTTATTTTTGCGCTACATTGTGCGGTAGCAAATTCTTCACTTTTCACTCTTCACTCTTCACTTAGAATTTAAGGTTCACGCCAATCTTCACTGAGCGGGGAGCCGTGGCCTTAGCATAGTCGACACCGTTCATAGCGGGACTGTAGCTGTAGGCGAACTCCGGGTCAAGACCAAGATACTTGCTGAACGTCAGCAGGTTCTGCCCCGTGATAAAGGCTGTGCCGCCCTGCAGGAAGTTCCACAGCGGCTTCTGCCACGTATAGCTCAGCGTGATGTCGCGCAGCTTCAGGTACGAGGCATCCTCAATCCAACGGTCGCTGAAGGCATTGTTGCCCACGCGGTCGTTCCAACGTGCACGCGGCATATCCGTCTGCTGACCTTCCATGGACCAGCGGCGGTTCACCGACTGAGCCTGGTTGGCAAAGTCGCTGCTCGACTCCGTGATGCGACGAACGGCATTGTAGGCATCGTTGCCCACGCTGTAGGCGAAGGTCATGTCGAGTGCGAACTGCTTATACTCCACGCGGGTGAAGAACGAACCGTAGAAGTCGGGTGTTGCCGAACCGATAATGTCGCAGTCGCTGGCATCGATGACGCCGTCGTTGTTCAGGTCGGCATAATGGACGTCACCCGCCATGAACTTCTGTCCGTTAGCGGTGAGGTTGGCCGCCTCGGCTTCGGCAGTTGTTGCGAAGACACCGAGGGCACGCAGACCGTAGAAGGCATAGGGGTCTTCGCCGGTACGGGTGATGAGCTGGGCATTGTCGTCCAGCGTGCTGATCATTTCTGTGAGCTGTCCGAGTGACTTCACCTCATTGGAGAGTGTCGTCAGACTGCCGCCGATAGTCCAGCGCACATCTTTCGTATAGATGGGCGACAGGGCGATGCTCAGCTCCAAGCCCTTGGCCTGCAGTTCGGCCTCGTTGTTGTAGTACGAGCTGGAACCGAGGACGGCAGAACGCTCGCCGGAGATGAGGGCGTCTTTGGCGCGCATATTGTAGTAGCCGATTCCCAGCTGTACGCGGTTATGCAGCAGGGCCGTCTCCAAGCCGATGTTCATCGTGCGGTCCTTCTCAGCCTTCAGGGCTGTGTTCGGCACGTTGGCACGGACGATGCCGGCGATGGTCTGGTAGGGGTTCGATGTGTAGTAGTATTTTCCGTACTTCGACGAGAAACGGCTGTTGCCCGTCATGGTCAAGTTGCCGTAGATGTTCAGCTTGTCAATCCACTCCTGCTCATTGAGCCATGGCAGCTGCTTGGCCATGAGAACGAGGTCAACGGCAGGGTAGAAGGTCATGCGGGTGGCATCCTTACCGACGCTCGATGCACCGTCGTAGGAGGCTGTCACGCCCACCTTCACGGTGTTGTCGTACGTCCAGTCGGCGTGCAAGTAGACGTTTGCCCAGTTCCATTTGTTGTTATAGCCCGAGAAGTACTTACCCAGCGACTGTGCATCGCCCAGCGTCTGGTAGAAGTCATTGTTCGAGTTGCGTCCGAAGCCGGCATCGTACTCGTAGCTGGTGGTAAGCATCTGCCAACCGCCGTTGAGGTTCAGCTTGTGCTGCTCGCCGACATTGAGTTTGTAAGCGGCGTTCAGGTTGTAGAACATATTGAACGTGTGGTTCGTGCCTACGCGGATGGTGTTGTCCGACTGTCCGTACTGGTCGAACAGCGGCACGATGTCCTGGTTGTCCTTGCCGGGGATGA
>Ga0326511_10004820_pt1 | contig 10706 bp, 12 predicted proteins | sample 0_2496_0518_D_FD_203701 | JGI IMG/M metagenome (GOLD analysis project Ga0326511, IMG submission 203701) | Bovine rumen microbial communities from UC Davis, California, United States - 0_2496_0518 | ecosystem: Host-associated > Mammals > Digestive system > Stomach > Rumen | place: USA... | reverse complement strand
CTTCTTCCAACGCCTTCTTTTTATCTTCCGGCGTACCCTTTGCCGCAGAGATGGGGATAACCTTCGTGTTCTTTTTATCTTTTGCAGCAGCCATTTTCATTTCTCCTCTCATGTGTTTCAGGGCGATTTTTTCCTTCTTACGGTTACAAGTCTACCATAAGAGGTGTCCAATAAAACTCCCAGTGCTATTTTCTTTCCACAAACCATCGGCCGAGATTCCGACCGGTCAAGTTGGTGCTGCGCTCGAAGTAGAGGTAGCTTTCCCGTCCTCCAATCATGATTGTATATCTGTCACCCTGACCGCCAGACCGCATCGCCGCGGCTTGGCGGACTTTTAATACCTTGTCTATCGGATACCGCCTGCCGTCCTCCCACAGGATCTCTGTCGGGAGGATATTTCCTTCTGCATCAAAGCTGGCCTTGACCGGGACATATACTTTCGGCAGCACTGTGCCGTCCTTATTCATTTCATGTTCCTCCTTTCCGAAACTGCAAAGAAAGCGCTCATGGGCATGTGCAGGCCATTGCAAATCCGCTCGATCGTATCAACATTCAGCTGGCCGTGCCGATCTTCCGCGTTTTTCAAAGTGCTGTAGTTCACCCGGCAAAGCTGTGCCAGTTGAAACAGCGTCAGGTCGCGTTCATCGGCTAAAACCTTTACTACTGCCATTGTGTCCAATTCTCATGCTCCTCCTTAACCGGCAAAATGTAGATGCGCAGGGAAAAAAGGGTATAACAATACCGACCCACCGATTGATAGGCCGGTGCATCATAAAAGATGTTCAATTGTTATGGGCTTACTTCAGAACCCGTCCGAAAATCTTAAATGAGTTATAGGGGTTGATCTCAATGGGATCGTACTTGTCACTGTTGTAGGAGATCAGGACGGGCTGCTGGTGAACAGTGCCATAGCTGTCGCTGTACTCGTCCAAGAAAGCCTCGTCGGGCTCCTGCTCGCCATAGACTTTGATGTAGGCTTTGCCGTCGTAGATGAAGATACCGACTTCGCCCTCATTCAGGGTAGTGCACTTTTCAATCCAGACAGTCTGCCCGTCATGGAACACAGGCTCCATAGAGTCACCGGAAACCCGGATGCCGACATCGGCGCGGGGATGAACCTGGTCCTCGGGGAAGCTGACCATTTCGTAGTGCTCACTGTCGTCGAGCAGGTTGCCGGTACCGGCGGCAGCAGGCATATCGGCAATGGGCATGTCGATATAGCGGATAAGCTTGGAAACTTTTCTGACCGGCTTATAGTTGCCGCTGCTGATCAGGTCATGCTTGTACTGGTCAACTTTCCGGAGACCTTCTTCATTCAGCTCCGGTACGTAGTTCTTTCTATAAAAGGAAAGGTGCTCGTCCATACCCAGCGCCGAGCATACTGCCAGGAACTGATAGGCATTGGGGACCGTCTCGCCGGTTTCCCATTTGCTGATGGCTCCCTTGGTCAGCTCAACACCGTGCTCCCGCAGGGAATCGGCGAAAGCAGTAAGGTTCCACCCGCGGGTCTTCCGCGCGGCAGCGATCTTAGCGCCGATTACATTTTCAGAGCGTTCTGTGCCTGCATTGTACTTTGTCCCGATCGATACGACCTTTCCATCCTTCGCCTTCATGAGGATACCATCCTTTCGCTTGTCATTTGTATCTGTCCTCTGGCGCGATTGTTCTCGTGAGTTTTTCTCTGTGTCTCGAATTATATATCGGGAAAATACATCTGTCAAGAGAAAAATATAGTTTCACTCTACAAATGCAAACTTGACGTGTAGAATTACGAGATGCTATTATGTGGGCCACATAGGGAAACTAGATACCCGGAGGTGGTTCGATGAACGGCAGAGCAATCTTGCACAGCGATCTGAACAGCTTTTATGCCAGCGTCGAGATGATGCTGGACCCGCGGCTGAAGGGAAAGGCTGTGGCAGTTTGCGGTGCGACTGAGGACCGGCATGGGATCGTGCTGGCCAAGTCGGAGCTGGCGAAGAAAGCTGGCGTCAAGACCGGCATGGTCAACTGGGAGGCAAAGCAGAAGTGCAAAGACCTGATTCTTGTGCCTCCACAATATGATCAGTATTTAAAATACAGCAAGCTGACCCGCGCGATCTATAATCGCTACACGGATATGGTGGAGCCCTTCGGCATGGACGAGTGCTGGATAGATGTGACGCAGAGCGGCGTCTACGGTTCTCCGATGGAAATTGCCGAAGAGATCCGCCAGAGCGTCCGGGAAGAGCTCGGCATGACGGTCAGCGTCGGTGTGTCGTTTAACAAGATTTTCGCCAAGCTGGGCAGCGACATGAAGAAGCCGGACGCCATTACGGAGATCACTCGGGAGAACTTCCGGGATAAGGTCTGGCCGCTGCACTGCTCGGAAATGATTTACTGCGGCCCGGCCACCACCCGGAAGTTGGAGAACTACGGCTATCACACGATCGGTGATGTGGCTCACGCCGATCCGGCCTTCCTGAAGCGGCTGCTGGGTATCAATGGCGTAGCGCTGTGGCAGTATGCCTCTGGGCAGGATATGAGCCGGGTGGCGCATAAGGATTATGTCTCGCCGATCAAGAGTGTCGGGCACGGCATCACCTGCATCGCGGATCTGGAAAACGACGAAGAGGTCTTCCGGGTAATGCTGGAGCTGGCCCAGGACGTCGGCCATCGCCTCCGCGTGCACGAGCTGACCGCAAGGGGAGTGCAGATCTACGTCCGGACCAATGACCTATACGGGGCTCAGTTTCAATGCAAGCTGCCGGTCCGTACCCAGCTCCCGGCAGAGATCGCCGCGGCAGGCTTCCAGCTCTTTCAGGAACGGTACAAGTGGAATAATCATGTCCGGGCTGTCTGCATCCGCGCGATCGATCTCGCCCCAAAGGCGCTGCCGGACCAGCTGACGCTATTCGATGATGCCGAAAAGCGTGCCAAGATGGAGCGCCTGCAGGATGCGATCGAAGATGTCCGCAGCCGGTATGGGAAGAGGGCGCTGACCTATGCTACGTTGCTGAAGGATCTGAAAATGCCGGATGACGGCAGAGACAGCGTCAAGATGCCGGGGCTGATGTACAGCTGAGATATTGCTCATGGGAAAGGTCTTTTTCAAAAAGGAAAGAAAATCTTCATAAATGTAAACATTCTTTCAAGAAAACAATTTCTGTTCAAATACCTCTTGACTTTTTCAAAGGCTTCAACTATAATACAGACATCTCAAAAGAGAGGTGTTTGTCATGAGCAAGGTATACGATAAGAAGCTCTGCCTGAAGAACATGGGCATTCTGATCGACCAGAAGAAAATCAAGATCGGGCAGCTGGAGCAGGCCGTTGGTGTCAGCGCTGGCTATCTGTCGAGGCTGTCGAAGGATGATAATACGACGAAGATCAGCATTGAGCTGCTGGCGGCTTTGTCGGAGCAGCTTGACGTTTCGATGGACACCCTGGCCTGCACGGACTTGGAGGCCATGACGCCCACGGAGCAGTATATCTATCTTTTCATAGAAAAGCTCATGCAGGAGACGCAGTTTTCCAATAGGAGCTGGGAAAAGGAGACGCAGGGAGCGCTGGCTACGGTGAAAGCGTACGGCGGCGGGGAAACATCACATCCGTTATTCCGGTATGAGGACGGGGATATCTACTTCAATTCCTTCTTCAACCCAGACGGACCCTACTGCAGCGTCGGCGGAGATATGTTTCATACCAGAATCTCGGATGACACGCTGATATATCTTGCGAACGTGAAATATAACAGCTACAGCAGCAATGACTATGAGCTGTACATCGTTGAAGAAAATCAGTACAACAATGACACCAGCGCCAACCCGGTATGTGCGACAAACCCGAAGAGCAACTCTGCTTTTGACAGCAAGCTGAGGCTCCTATACAACGTGGTCGCGGATTCCTGTAAGCATGTCTCCGTGAGCCCGTATGTGCGCGGCGTGATCGACAGGTTTATGTCTCCGCCAGCAGATTTCGATGATGGCGAATTGCCATTCTAAGCCGTATTCTAATTGTTGGAGGATATAGATGGAAAAGCGCGAAAACAAGAGTAAGAATCAGCCGAGGGGCCTGCTGCCGGGGGTGGACAACGACAAGATTGTCAGCCAGCTCGTCGAGATCACGTCAAAGGCGGAGAACCACGCCAAGGTCAGGCGAACAAAGGACGGGCGGCTGTGCATCAGCGCCGTCAGCGAGAGAATGGTAAGTTGAATATCGTGCCGTCAGCGAATTGGCGTTGACGAAGGACCAATCGGGGTCGACAGACATAGTTCTGCTTTAGTCAGAGCATAGTCTGTTGGCCCCGATTTTTTTATTTTGGCAGATTTCATGCGGAGGAGGTGACAGAGATGAGCGCAATTTCAAAGGACCATCAGGCCGTCGGCCTGGAAATATCGAAGCTGCGGGAGCAGCAGGGCCTGTCCCAGATCGACCTGGCGACGGACACCGGCCTGAACAAAAACACGATCGGCGCGATGGAGCGCGGCGAGTCCGACTTCGGCATCAGCAAGCTCATCTCTGTGTGCGAAGCGCTGCAGGTGTCACCCAATGACCTCCTCCCGGACAGGCTGAGCCGGAACGATACCCTGGGCAGCGACATGCAGAAGCTGCAGGATAGGCTGAGCCAGATGTCGCCGTACCAGCGGGCGCAGTGCATGGCCATGATCAACGCCATGCTCGACGGCGTCACCAATATGCTGCCCTGAAAACCAGTATTCTGGTTCACCGGCCGGAAAGCAGCCCAGCAGGCTGGGTAAACATTTTCAGATTCTATGGGAGAATAAAAGCGTCCCAAGGACAAGCCGTTATGCCGCTGCAGGGCAGGCAGCTCCGAGGGCAACGGAGACGCGTCTTACAACAAAGATATGGAGTTTTTACGATGTACGAAAACGATGCACAACTTCTGGCCCCGGTCAGAGCAAACCTGTATAAGCACCAGAGCGAAGCCTTCCTGTTTGTGCTGAATCTCTACGGCGCACTTGACGGCACACCGCCGGAAAGCAACGGAGCGGGCCTGCTGTTCGAAATGGGCTGCGGCAAGACGATCACCTCGATCGCCATCGCTGGGTTCATGTATCAGATGGGCTTGGTCAAGCGGCTCCTGATTGTGGCCCCGCTGTCGGTGCTGACGGTGTGGCAAGAGGAATTCGCCCGGTTTGCTTCTTTTCCGTTCTCCCTGACGGTCTTGTCAGGGCCATCGCAGAAGAAGAAACAGCTCCTGCGGACGGTTGCGACAGACCGGCTGGATGTCAAAGTCGTCAATTATGAATCGGCTTGGCGGCTGAAATCAGAGCTTCTGGCTTACAACGCCGACATGATTATCGGGGACGAGCTGCACAAGACGAAGGACGGCCAGACGGCGCAGTCGAAGGGCATGCACGAGCTGGGTGACAAAGCCCGGTACAAGCTCGGGCTGACCGGCACCCTGATCACCGGTTCTGAGATCGACGTGTGGTCTCAATTCCGGTTTATGAATCCGGAGATCTTTGGAAAGAGCTTCTACCGCTTCCGGAACAGATATTTCTGGATGGGCGGCTTCGAGCAGCATGTGCCGTATTTCCGCAAGGAGACCGGTGGTGAGTTCCTCAGTCTGATGCACAGCATTACCTACCGCGTCACGAAGGCGGAGGCTCTGGACCTGCCGGAAGTCACTGAGGAGATCCGAAACGTCGACCTTGAGCCGGAGACCATGAAGCTCTATACGCAGCTGCGCAATGACAGCTATGCCGAGATCCTGAACAGCGAAGTGACCGCGGCAAATATCCTGACCCGCTTGCTGCGGCTCTCACAGATCTGCGGCGGACATATCACTGACGACGACGGGAAGACGCGCTGCGTGTCCACGGCCAAGCTCGATGCGCTGGGGGACATCTTGGATTCGGCTCAGGCGGGCGGCCAGAAGATCGTGGTCATGGCCAGGTTTACAGCGGAGCTTGATGCCATCGAGGCTCTCCTGGCCAAAAAGAAAATCGGCTACGGTGTGATCCGCGGCGGCGTGAAGAATCGGGATGAAGAGATCCGGCGCTTCCAGAACGAGCCTGACTGCATGGTGTTCGTCGGGCAGATCCAGGCCGCTGGCGTCGGCATCACCCTGACCGCGGCGTCGACCATGGTGTTCTTCTCCTTGGATTACAGCATGGCCAATCACACCCAGGCGATGGCCCGTATTCACCGTGTCGGCCAGCGGAACGCGTGCACCTACATCTATCTGTGTGCCCGCAACACGGTCGACGGCAAGGTGATAAACGCCCTGCAGAACAAGCAGGATCTGGCCCGGGCGCTGATTGACGATTACCGAGTGGGCATCAACCCGTTCGAATGAGGGGAGGGAAACAAGATGGGCAATGACCAGATTTTCTCGCTGGCAGACAAGCTGCGTCAGCTCCGGGACCGGAAGGCCGAGCTGGAGGATGAGTTGAAGGCATTGACCGCGGAGATCGATGCGACAGATAAGGCGCTCTCTGATCAGATGGCCGAGGCCGAGGTGCCGAAGTTCAGCCACAGCGGTATGACCTTTTACCTGAAAAGCAGACTCTTTGCTTCACCGCAGGCCGGTCGAAAAGAGGACCTGTTTGCTGCACTCCGTGCGCACGGCTATGGTGACCTGATTACCGAGAACGTGAACGCCAACACGCTCAGCTCCTTCTGCAAAGAGCAGATCGCGGAAAGCGGGGAAGCGGAAACGCTGCCGGAATGGCTATCGCAGGTGGTCTCAACTTATGAGAAAACCAGCGTCGGCGTCAGGAAGTCCTGAGCCCCGGCGCTTCAAAGATACAACGATGCAAAGATACTAGGACCCGGCAGGTGCCGATTACAAAAATCTTTATTTTAAGGAGAATTACTACAATGGCTAAGACTGAAACGATGGAAAACACTGCGATGGTGAAGAGCGGCTATGCGGCTCTGGCAAACAACGATCTGATGGCGGAGCTGGCCGAAGACTTGACCGGCCTGACCCTGCGGTATGACCGTGTGAAGATCCCGTCTGCAGCAAGCCCGGTGTTCGAGGTCCCCGGCGAGAATGGGGAAAGCGAGATGGTGAAGGAGCTCCGCGGGGTAATCGTCCTGCAGCATCCGGCGAACAGCTACTACAAGGATGCCTACGTCGGTGGGCAGAATCCTCCCGACTGCGGCAGCTACGACGGCGTGACCGGCAGTACCGGCCAGGAATGCGCCACCTGCCCGTATAACCAGTTTGGCTCTGGCGGCGGTCAGGCGAAGGCGTGCAAAAACAAGCGCCTGCTGTACATCCTCCCCGAAGGGGAACTGCTCCCGCAGCTCTTTGCGCTGCCGACCGGCAGCCTGAAGCCCTTCACCGATTACCTGAAGCGGAACCTGTCCAAGGGCCGCAGGCTCTCCAGCGTTGTGACTAAGATCACCCTGAAGAAGGCGACCAACGCAGGCGGCATCGGCTACAGCCAGTGCGTGTTCTCTTGTGAGCGCACGCTTGACCCTGCGGAGCAGGCGGCAATCGCGCCGGTGATCGAGCAGGCGAAGACTTATGCGTCCGGCCTGACGGTGGCGCAGATGCAACAGTACGAAGATCTGCCGGTGGCCGATCCCGAGACCGGCGAAGTGATCGAAGCCCTGACCTGATAAATAAGGCAAAGCCGAGGGCGGGACCATCCCGTCCTCCGGCAGAGCCGGAAAAGGACATCAATATGAATACAGAATATCGTGTTGTGAAGACCCTCGCGGAGATCCAGGCATATATCGGCGACCACAAGATCGTAGCTTTCGACTATGAGACCGCGCCTGACCTGGACTATCGCAATGAGGACCGCGCAGCCCTTGATCCTGCAAAGTCCCATATCTGCACCATGTCCCTGTCGGTTGAGCCGTTTACCGGCATCATGATTCCAGTGCAGCATCTGATCGGGGAGAACATGCCGAGGGATGAATTCTACAGCTTTCTTCGCCGCTTCCTGACTGACAGCAGCATAACCAAGATCGCCCACAACCTGGCCTTTGAGGCGATGTTCAGCTATAAGCAAGGGATCGTGGTTCAGCCGCCTGTGTATGACACCATCGCGGCCAGCCAGCTTACCCTGAAAGCGCCTATGGAGTTTCGCTCCCTGTCAGACTCCGGCCTGAAGACGCTGGCGCTGAACCTCTGCCATGAGCCGCTGCCGTCTTTCACTGCAGTGACCGCGGGCAGGCACTTTGACGAGCTGGACCCGGCCGACCCGGAGACGATCCGCTACTCCTGCGCCGACAGCGATTTTGCCCTACGCTTGTATCACCGGTTTAATGAGTGGTTTGACCGCTATCTGCCGCGGCATCGCTGGATCGTGGAGAACCTCGAATCCCCGACAGCGGTCTTTGTCGGCATCATGAAATGCAGCGGCATCCCCGTGGACATCCCGGCAATGCAAGCGGCAAAGACAAATGCGGACAGCAATATCGATCGTCTGCGGGCGGAGATCGCAGAGATGATCGGAGGCGTTGAGATCGGCGACAACTGCAGTACCGGCGCGTTCAAGAATTACCTGTACAACGTGTTGGAGCTCCCGGTCCTGAAAATGACCGAGAAATACTCCCCGTCGGTGGATGATGAAGCCATGCTGCTTTTGAAGGATCACTGCGCCGAACACCGGCCGGAGCTGACGCCTCTCTTTGATAAAGTCCTCGAATACCGCAAGTGGCAGAAGCTGAGAAGCACCTACCTCGACGGCTATTTGGAGTTTATCAATTCAGCCACCAAGCGCATACACCCGGACCTGATGCCGCTGGCAACGGAGACAGGACGCTTTGCCTGCCGGAAGCCCAATCTGCAGAATATGCCGCAGAAAGGGCAGGACCCGGTCGGCATCCGGAATTTCATCACAGCTCCCGCGGGCTGGACTCTGCTGGAGGCGGACTACTCGCAGGCTGAAATCAGGCTCTGTGCGTACCTGTCTCAGGATCAGGTGCTGCTGAATGCCTACCGGCAGGGCGCGGACATCCATGCGATCACAACCTCGGCCGTCTTTAATATCCCCATGGAGCAGGCTGCGGACCATTCAGATCCACAGTACAAGCACCGCCGCACGGTAGCGAAAGCGACTCTGTTTGGCATCATGTACGGCATCGGCGGCCCGGGCCTGTCCCGGAACCTTTATACCAATGCCGGGGTGACGCTCAGCAGGGAAGAGTGCGATCAGTATATCGCGGGCATCCTCGGGAAGTACACCGGCATGGCGGCATGGCAGAAGCAGATGAAGTCTGCAGCGGAGCACGCCTGTTATATCGAGACGGCGCTCGGTCGACGGAGATATCTCCCCGGCATCCGTTCCGAGGACCGCAGGCTGAAAGCGACCGCACAGCGTATGGCGATGAATACGCCGGTGCAGGGGCTTGGGGCAGATTGCCTGAAATATGCGATGTCGCTGCTGGTGCAGGCCATGAAAGATAAACCGTATATCCAGCCGATCCTCACCGTCCACGACAGTATTGTGTTTCTGGTACGCGAGGACAAAGCAGATGAGGCCGCAGCACTGATAAAGAGCTGCATGGAGACCCAACCGCCGCTGCCGGATTTCATGCCGCTTGTGGCGGAGGTGTCAGTCGGGAAGCGATACGGCGAAATGGACTAAGGAGAAAAGATATGAGCTACAAAAACGCTGAAGGATATAAGGACCCGACCGTCGGTGCTGTGCTGGCCAAGGAGATGAAAGAATTCCGGCAGGCCCAGCGCCAGAAGTATCAGGATAAGAACCGCTGTAAGGTTTACGTGGCGTCAGCCTATGCCGGTGACACTGCAGGGAATACAGCCCGCGCGGTGCAGTACTGCCGTTTTGCTATTGAGAAGGGCTATCTGCCGATCGCCAGCCACCTCCTGTATCCCCAGGTGCTCTCTGACGCCGTTCCGGCCGAGCGGGAGCTGGGTCTGCTTTTCGGATTGGCGCTTCTGGCCACCTGTCAGGAATGCTGGTTCTTCGGAGACATGTCTCCGGGGATGGAGCAAGAAATGCAGGAGGCAAAGCGGCTCCGGAAGAAGATCCGCCGCTTTGATCAGCAGATGATGGAGGTCTCGTCATGAAAGGTTTTCCTGAAGAACTGAAAAAGCTCCGGCGCTGGGTCGGCTACCGCCTGGTACCGGTCGAAGACGGCGGGAAGCCGAAGAAGGTGCCCATCAATGCCGTGAACGGGAAAAACGCTCAGTCCAACAACCCGGCCTCATGGTGTGATTACGAGACCGCCCGCGCAGCCGCTGACCAATATGGCTACAACGGCATCGGCTTCATGTTTCTCCCGGAGGACGGATACGTCGGCGTCGATGTGGACCACTGCTATGATCCGGAAACCGGTGCTTTCAATGAGACCGCGCAGGCGATCATGGCAAGGCAGTCGACGTATATGGAGTTCTCGCCCTCCGGCGATGGGATTCATCTGTGGTTCAAAGGGACCAAGCCGAAGGGCAGCAGCAAGAACACCAAGTCCGGCGTTGAGATGTATGACCGGACCCGGTATTTCACGGTGACGGAGAAGCCGATACCCGGCTGCATGGATTCTGTGGCCGAGGCCCTGCCGGATACACTGACGTGGATTCAGGAGACCTTTATCACGCCCAAGAAAGCTGAGAAGAAGCGCAAGAAAAAGCGCGGTGCCGTCGAGAAGCTCAGTGACGAGGAGATCTTGGAAAAGGCCAACACCACGGGCAATACGGAGCTCTTTGCTGATCTGTGGGCCGGTAACTGGCAGGAGCATTACCCCTCGCAGTCGGAAGCGGATATGGCGCTGGC
>Ga0326511_10004818_pt1 | contig 10709 bp, 10 predicted proteins | sample 0_2496_0518_D_FD_203701 | JGI IMG/M metagenome (GOLD analysis project Ga0326511, IMG submission 203701) | Bovine rumen microbial communities from UC Davis, California, United States - 0_2496_0518 | ecosystem: Host-associated > Mammals > Digestive system > Stomach > Rumen | place: USA... | reverse complement strand
ATGTTTCAGGTTCTGTAAGTAAAGAAATCATCGACAACACAATCTTGATGTTTGGTGACTTGTCTTCAAACTTCGGAAAAAACTCACGTCTTATCTTGTGGGACACTTCACTTTGTGCAGACAGAAAGTTCAAAGACTATAAAGATGGAGTTGTAACATATGGTGGTGGAACATACATCGCGTCTGGAATTGAATATGTAGCTAAAAACTACTTGAAAGGAAAGAGAAACAAACTCTTTGTAATAAGTGACTTTTATGACACACTTATGGACTGGAAACGCGTGATTAAAGAGAATAAAATAACAGATATTTATGGAGTATGCTGGAGCCCTGAAGCTGTTGAAAATAACAAGTTTATTGAAAAGAGCTTCAAGAAAATCTACAACCTCGCTGTCTGATCAGCTGGTTCGAGTTCAGGAGACTGCAATGATTGAATAAATCGTTGCAGTCTTTTATTTTTAAATCCTTCAACTTCTCTGAACGAGAACATTTTCATCATAATGCTTTGTTTCATTAAAATAACCTGAGGATTTTTTTCTTTTTTAAGTTCTTTATATAACTTGTGAGCCAACATCTCAGGAGTAGTCATATCATTATAATACGAAATTATGTAACCTTCACGAAGTATACATGTTGTTGTAATAGTAACCATCACTAAAAGCAAAGAAACATCCAAAACTCGACCTCCATGCGAGTATGGATAAACTAAATATGCGTTTATTATTGCAGGAATAATTAACTGCCATGTGTTTCCTTTTGCTTTAAAAGGTTTGTCTTCCATGTAGTCTACAAATAAAGCTAATATGATAAAAATAAATGGTGGAACAGTGCAAATACCATACGAAAGAGGCGTAAAGTCTCCATTCATAGAGCGTGCCAAAAATGACACAATTTGAGAATATTTTTCAAAAGGTGAAAGTTTGAATAAGAATACATATGTTGTGTCTGTTGTCATCGCGAAGAAAAATGTTGTTGCCCAAAATAATGTCAAGCAGCCCAAGAATAAAATTGTGCGTGTCATGCGAGATAGACGAATTGCAGCTTTTCCAGTAAACTTTGTTTGGGAATATAAAAAACAATTTACAAACACAAAGACTTTGAACGATATTATGCAGAAGTCATTTGCGCATCCAAATATCATGTATAAAACTGACTCAATTAATACAACTGCAATATACGCCAAAGACTGAAGTATGAAAACAACTCTAATGTCACCTTCTTTTATATAATAAATTGTATTTTTTATAATTGAATACAATACACATGCTATAAGTGGCAATCCTACGAGAAATTCTATAATTTCAAATGTTCTATCTAAAAATAAAAAACTAGTCATTCAAAAATCTCCCTTTCTCTTTGAAAACATTTGTCATAGTTAGGATAATACAAATCGTTATTGCAAGCTCATATGTTAGGAAAAACATAGGAAAGAGCCCAACAACATAATATGACATCAAGAAAAGTCCCAACGATATTTGTAAAATAAACTTTGTCCAAAGCACTGTTTTCTTATATGGCAAACGTTTCATCGAAAAAACATTAAGTATTAAAGCGCTTGTAAACTCAAATAAAAACGTGTAATTTTTAAGACTATAAATAAAACTATATAAGTTATGAGACTGTAGCGAATAGTTTGGCCCCATTCTATTTACAAAAATGTCCATTACAATAAACATTGTTACAAGCCCAAAAATGAGGTGAGAAACCAATATAAAAAGTCTCATTGCTTTTTCAATGTGATTTGTGCCATATTTTGTTGTAAAAAGCATAAAGTACATGAATGAAATATACACGAGCCAATGGAGCACATCATAATATTCTGGTCTCATCTTAATAATACCTAAACATGTGAGAAGATTATATGCTTGAATGGTAACGAAACATATCAATGATTGTGAAAGCCACTCAAGCTGATATGGCATTTTATTTGAGCGAATTATAAAGATGACACGTGGAATAAAGAATAAGCTGAAAAACAACTCGATGAATGAGGCGATTATAAATATGAGCTTAACATTATTTGTCAGTTCCATTACCATTTACTTCGTCTCCTCCTTGAATAGTAAACTTCAATTTATTATTCAAGTCTTCATTTCTAGACTCAACCAATTTTTCAATCTCATCACGTTCTTCTTTTGCGTATGTTGAGAAGTTTCTAAATGCATCACGTAATGATTGCGCGATATATTTTGGTGAGTCATCATAAATTGTTCTCAAACTTGCCTGGTCTTTGATTAAACGATATTTAATCAATCTTCCTTTCAGCTCAAAAACGATTTTCTGAATTGAGTGCTCAATTAAGTTTTCAATTTGTGCTTGTGTAATGTCATCATCATAAAAGTCTTTTAATACATCAAGAATAACATCATTAACGTCTCGTTCAAGATATAACTCGAGTATGCCAACATCAGAATTGTCATATGCTGGCATTTTCGTCTTCTTTTCAACGATATTTGAATATTCAATCAAAATATTGTTTACAAGTGAAGAAATACAACTTTTTCCAGAGCGGTTAATTTTTTCAGTATACTCATTGTGTATTTCTTTAGACTTATATTCAAATATTGAATAAGCATCTCTTATAAGAGAAACTAGGTTATTTATGTCGAGTTGGTTAAGCTTACCACTATCTGTGTTTTTACTTGCCCTTTTAATACTGAAAGGCTTGAGAGTAATCTGCAAATTAAAAGAAACTACTATTAAAAGAAAAACAAGAAAGGCGCTTAAAACCATCAATAGCGCAATAAGGCCGCCCGAAGTTTGAACTCCATCAATTGCTTTGCCTAATACTCCTTCTGACAATTTGTAAAGCCTCCTTCTATAAATTGAATTGGTTATTAATCTAGTCTATGGAATATTAAAACTTTGGAAACTAAATAAACATTATGGTGATAAATGAGAGTGTTTTATTAGAGAAGTTGAAAAATTGGAAAGCTGCAATTGAGTCTCGAAATAATGAAATTGCACATTTAAATCAGGTGTTGGCTCAAAAAGAAGAAGAAATACGAAAGCTTAAAAGTGGAGCACCACAAGTGTCTATTCCACAAAGGCAAGAAGTATTCTCAGATGAAAAAATCGCTTCACATCCAAAGAATTTTGTATTCGCACGTTCTACAAAAGAAACAGCAGATAAATTCGAAAAATTTATTAGAAAATGTGTTTCACATGAGGCTGGAAAAGCATTTATAGTTATGCCAGAAACTGCTGCTATTTATGCTGATATTTCAGTAAAAACTAAAGACAATTTTATGAGAATTCTTCAAAGTATGTCTTTAGACAATAAAAAATTGGTTATAAAATCAGAAGGTAGATATTTTGCAAATTTCACTGCAGATGAAATATGTGCCTATCTTTTAAAGGAGATTTAATATGAAATTTATGGTGTCTGAAAATGGAAAGTCATTTGTTATTTTGGAATTGAAAGAGGCCATAGAAAAATATGGAATCTCTACAGATGACATGATGACTGCACTTGAAACCGGAGCTGAAATTAAGTCTCCATTAACAGGCTCATCAATCGTTGTCGATGAGCCATTTGATGAAGACTAAAATTCTTCATCTGTTCGAACACGAAGTCTCATAAATTGAGAAATGCTTTGCCATGTTCCAGCAGCTGACATAAAGACTGATTGTGATGACACTTCATCTTGATTATCACCAAATTTTTCAGAAGTAATTGGCTCCAAAGATGTTGCTCCATTATATGAAGTGTCAACAGTGCCATCATTTTTGAAGTCTTTATGGAGTTGTGAAACAGTTCCAGCATTTTCAGTATAAGTATCTTTTCGAAGTATTTTTCCAACTGAACCAACGCGAGTAAAATATAAACTTGCATATTTTATAACGTAGGCAATATTGAATTGTAAACCACGGATAAGTGACTCCAATTCACGAAGTGAGTATGCTTTTTCAGATGGTGTAATTTTTTCAAGTCCATTTATAATATTTAAAAGATTATCAAAATTTTCAAGTGTTTCTTCATCCAAAGATAGATCAGTAGACAATAAAACTTTAAGTTCATCAATGACATTATAATAAATTTTTGTTGGGTCACTTACAAAACTTTCAATTGAAAACGTGAGAGGATTTCCGTCTTTATTGTATTTAATTTTTAATGGGTCTCCAATCTTTTTTCCAAATTTGTATTTTCGAGCGTTTACAGGGCGTGTATCTACTTCAGTTGATAAATTACCTTCAGCATATGGATAACCAATTTCATTAGAAGAATGAACATCAGCATCAGACTTACGACCAAACTCAATTCTTTTAATTGCTTCCCAAATCTCGTCAATTGTAGTTGAAAAAATACGGCCATCAATAAGAAGATTGCCATCTTTTGGAACAATAATTGGAGGGTCAATATAATCACTTTTTTGATTACGAGAGTGTGGGTCATAATATACAGGTGGTTTTGAGTCATTAAAAGCCGCAGAAGTAAATGGTTTTTCGCCTTCAGAGATTTCAAAAGTCTCAGTTTGTAAAGAACCTAATTTGTCTTTATTCTGTTCATCAAAAAGGAACTCTATCGTGTCTGTTTTAATTGTGTCTGCTATTCCATCAATTAAAGGCGTAGTAACTGGAATATATGGACGAGTTGTTTTCGATGTGTCTTTATTATCATCTGAATACTTATCAAATCTATTAAAGTCTGCTGTTCCAGACAAAATTAAATTTCTATGAACAACATCTGAGTCTGGAGCCAAACTTTGGTTAAAGTCTTTATAGTCAATAATATCAGCATAGAATGCACACAAGATACTAACGTAACAATTTTTAAGCATATATAAGATGAGTGAGTCTTCGATCTTTGCTTCTTTTAATTGTTTCTCGATAAAATTGCGGACATCAAATGTTGAGTTTTGAATATTATAGAAGTTAACAAAAATATTGTTAAACAGATTAGAGTTAAAGTCTATAAATACACCATTAAATGCTAATAAATTAGAATATTCTTTAAGATACTTTGTTTCAAATACAGCATCTTTATTTGACAAATAAATATTTTCTTTTTTTGAAACATCACTAGTATATCCAATAGTTGAGTAGATATTATTAGTTTCTTTCAAAAAAGAGTCAGTGTCAACATACTGCATAAAAGTGTCTTTATCAAAAATTTTTACACCTGGTGAATAGCTTTTTCCAAATGAAGATTGATAACTATAATAAAAATCACCATTTTCAATCGCACCAATTTTCAATGTATCAATTATGTTTTTAAACTCTATTGCTGAATAATTATTTAAAAATTTTTGAAAGTTTTTTTCATGTAAAAATAATGGTTTTGCTCGAAGGTCTACTTCAGGAATAGCAATTTTTACAGCAGTTTTTGGGTCTTTTTTATCATCGTCATAGTCATATGCGATGACAGTATGGCTCAAACTCAAGCCTTCAGTAGAGTCTCGAATATAAATTTTATTATTTTTTTCAAAAAAAGCCAAATCAAAGAGAGATACATTTTCACTATGATATTGAAATTCTGTAACAGACAGTCCCTGTTTCCACTCAGTTGATATGCGTGACATTAAGTTTCTCCTTGTAAATCTATAAAAAATTAGTTAATATAATACTATTATTATGAAGAAGCTTTTTGTACTTGGAGATATGCATTTTTCTGGTCGCAGAGATTGGGACCATGAGTCATTCAAAAATTTTATAAATTGGTTTAAAAATTATGAGTTTGGAAAATATGAAGATTGTGAATTGCTCCAGCTTGGAGACGTTACAGAAAAGGCTCAAAATTACGGAGATACTTATGCTTTGGCAACTGAGTTCTTTTTGTGCGCATTGTCTAAGTTCTGTAAAATCTATGTTATCGGCGGCAACCATTGTGAAAAATATGATACTGAGAAAAATAAAGAGTATTTTTCAACTGAGTTTTTGACAGAGCTTAGCAGTAATATTAAAACAATCTATAAAGAAGAAGTTTTCTCAGTTCTTGGTGGAAAACTTTCTGTCTTGGCTTTGCCATATAAATACACAGCAATTCCATTAGACGATTATTATAACACAAAGTTGCCACAAGATATTTATGATGACCATTATGAAATTATCTGCGGCCATGAGATGATTTATGACGAAAAATTTAAGATTGCTGGCGGTATAGACCTTAAAAAATTCAATTATGACCATGCAGTTTTTGGGCATATCCATAACAGATTTGGAAATAATGCATCAATGTACACTGGCTCAATTATGCCATTCAGAAAAAGTGAAGAAAAAACTGAATTGCCACGATGTATAAAAGTCTATAGTGAAGATAATATTGAATTGCCAGAAATCGTGTTGCCAATTTTCAGACAATATCATGTTGTTGACTTCAGACAAGAAAATCTAATTTTGTACAAAAAACATTCAGGACAAGTCGTGCATGTTTATGAATTTACAAATTGTATAAATGACACAATTGCATTCAATAAATATCCTGATGTTTACATTAAGAAGTCTACAGCAGTTAACATTGATGACATTGATATTGACATTGATGATGAGAACTTTGATAAAAATATTTTACTTGAAGATGACTTTACAATATTGGAACAAATGTGCAAAGAGCAAGGCATAACTCTTAAAAGAAAAACTAAAGCTTTATTAAAGGAGCTTTTGACAAAAAATGAAAGAAAATAAAACAAAAGTGCTTTTTCTTGATATTGATGGCGTATTAAATTCAGATGATTTCTTCAAGTCAGAATATTGTAAAAAATTACGTCAATCAAAAGGTGAGCAAGGTTGTATGCATGACCCAAGAAAAATTGCACTTTTATCAGAAATTGTGAAGAAAACTCACTGTAAAATTGTTATGAGTTCATCGTGGCGTTATTTTTATTTTGGTAAAGATGATAATTGTAAAATGCTTGCAAAGCAAATTAAGAAAGACTTCAAAAAATATGGCATCAGAATTAAAGAACATGTGAATAATGCTATTGATACTGAATATGCAAAAAAGTATGATGATTGGTTTTGGTCAGAAAGAACTGAGCCTTTTGAAGTAACACAATTTTTTGAGCGTGGATTAGAAATTAAAAATTATCTGAAAGCACATCCTGAAGTGAAACAATTTGCAATTTTAGACGATTGTGATGGCGACTTACATCTCCATGGTGAGCATTTTGTTCAAACAAATTGTTTAATTGGCCTTACAAAAAAAGATGTTGAAAAAGTAATAGAGCTTTTAAAATAAAAATGGGGGCGAAAGCCCCCATTAGTTTATGTTACATCATTCACAACAAGTTTAAGCCTGAAGATTATGAACCATACGGAGTGTAACAGTCTCTGAGTATGGAGTACATGTGATAGCAACTTCAATAACGAAGTCACGCTGTGCTTTTGTATATGCGTTGTTAACACCTGCAATGTCACATGTAGCTGAAGTCCAAACTGGATTATCACCTTCAAGGCGTTTTGCCAAGATAGAGTCAACCTGTCCCTGACGTTTTGACATGTAATAATTATTGATTGGCTTCATAATCTGCTTTCTCATTACTTTATCACGGATTTCACGACGAACTCTCAAGAATGAAAGAGCATGACCTAACCAAGACCAGTCACTCAACATGTTAGGGTCACGTGTTGTTTTCTGAGAAACAATCATAACACCTTCTTCAGCTGCAAGAACGATTGGGTTTACGCCTTTTTTGTCAAGTGTTTTTTCAGCATCCTGGTCAATCTGATAACGTGAACGAAGAGCTTTAACATCTGTCAACTGACCACCAATGTCACCTTCATTTGTCCATGCTGGAGCTGCTCCACCATAACGTTTGTCAAGAATACGAGCAATCATCAAAGCAACTGAACCAATTGGCTGTCTCCAGTACTTAGTCTTTGTTACTTCGTCATAAACCTCGAACTCACCAGCATAAAGTGCGTTAGCGCCTTCGTTTACACGGTCATTTACAACAAGTTTATTTGCGATTGCGTCTGTAACGATACCTTTTTCGTTAGGCTCCAAAATCTTTGGAGAAATTGTAGCAGCATTTTCCTGAAGTTTAGAAATTTTAGCGATGTAAGGCTTGAAAACTTCTTGGCCTGTACACTCAACGAAAATCCAAGCATCATCATATTCACCAAGAGTAGCTTCTGTCAAACCGTCAATGATAATCTGTTTGTAGTTATCATTCCAGATACCACCCATTTTTCTCATAACTTTGTTGCTCTGCATTACCAAAGTTGTGTAACGGTCACCTTCAATGTAGAATTTCTTCTCAGTTGGTGAGCTTCCATCTTTGTCGATGTCATATGGGTCAATAATACGTTTCTGCTGATAGAATCCATGCTCATCAAGGTCACTTGCATCATCACCAAACTTTCTCAATACACGAACACAAACGAATGTGTCGTCATCGGCAATCAATTCTGGATAATAGTTTGGATTACCATATGTGTTTGTACCATTAGGGTCAAGAGAACCTGTGAAAATACCACCTGAAACTGGCTGGTTATTTACAGTCTCAGTAAACTCGATTGTGATATTATTGAAATTTGGATTCAATGGAACAGCTTTTAAAGCAGAAAGGTCTGCCTGATAATTAACTGGACCATCAATCTCACCCCAAAGCTTAATCTCTTCTTCTTCAGTAAGAACGTGAGTTACTTTGTTACCAGCATCTGGGCGGAAGAATGTATGGTAAATAGAAGGAACACGAGAACCAACCAATGCGTCCTGGAATGAAACAAATCTTGTGTTCAAATCTTCTGTTACAGCATAGTAAATTGTTCCATCATCGTCTTCTGTGTACTTACCGATGTATTTTACAGCTTTATCAGCTTTTTCTGGGTCATAGAAACCAAGATATTCATTAGCTTCGATAGCTTCTGCCAATGCTTCTTTTTCTTCTGAATTCAAAGCAGCAACTGACTCATCAATTACAAGATGTCCAGTCTTTTTGAATTCTTCTTTATTATATGGAGCATAGTTCAAAAGTTTCTCGTAGTAGTATTTGTCGTATCCAATTGCTGTGATATGGCATGTTGTTTTCTCTTCTGTTGGTGACTGCTGGAACCAGTAAGCGATAACTTCATCTTCGATTGTTACAGCGAATGTGAATGTGCTCTGAATTCCGAATGCGATTGAGTATTCTTCATCATCGATGTTTACACCACCATTGATAAGCAATTTTGCAAGATTTTTTGGCTCAGCAACAAGAGCTTCATACTCTTCGCCATGGAAACCAATCCAATCTGCCAAAGCGTTGAAGTCTGCAGCTGCAAGCTCATCAGCGTCATAGTCACGACCGAAGTTTTTCAAAGTAGCTGTCTGACCTTTGAATGTCCAAAGACCATCTTCATCGCCCCAGTAAGTTCTATCTGTACCAGCAGATGAAACCAAACCTTCACGCATTGTGTCGTAGTCAATAGCTTCTACAGCAAGCTTCTTATTTTTTGTGAAAGAAATAGCATAGTCTGTTCCTTTTTCTGTTTTCTTCATAGAGAAGAAACCATATCCAGGCTCACCAGAAACTGGCTCATAGTCTGGAACTGTAGGACCAGAAACTTCAATCTTTGTAAGTTTATTTGCAAAGTCTTTCTTGAATTTGTCTTCTTTACCTGGAACAACTTTTACGTTGAAAGCGTTTCCAGTTCCTTTTTCAAGCTCTTCTTTAGTTGCTACATTGTAGAACTTCTGAATACCGTCTTTTGTCAAGTAGAAACCACCAAAATATGATGGGTATGAAACTGAGTTTCCTGCAGGGGCAGATACGTAACAAGGATATTCAGTATTGAAAGCTTTTACCTCGTAGATGTCTGGCCAATCAGCTGAAGGCTTACCAACCAAAGCATCAATAGCTTCGCTGTTATTCTTCGAAAAATAGATTGGTCTTTGATTACCTTTTGGTGCACGTACAACGAAATATCCGATAACTTCATCTTCTGTTTCATTTACTACGAAAGACTTGTCGATGTCTATAAAACGAAGTCTCCAGCTTCTTTTATTATTAAAAGCCATGTACTTTCCTCCTATATAATTTCTCTAATTATATAGAAATTAGTTTTGGTCTTTTAAAATGATTCATATTATTTATAAATAAAAAAGGTGAGGAATATTCCTCACCTTGAAGTTTTTAGTCTTTATTATAAAAGTCATCAAACTCTTTTTCATCATAGTTTTTTCTGATTTCACCAACAATGTCTTTTAATGGAAACATAAAAGAGTCTTTCTTATCGATGTCTTTAAGCGAACCTTTATGGTCGCAATTCATACAGTAATATGTGCATGAGTTTTCAAGCTTAGACTTAAGGTAGACCATAATTTTACCTTTTCCACAATGTCCGCATTCTCCAATCATCATAAGATTGTTTGCAATGTCCATCGTAGCATTATGTATTTTTGCTGCCAACTTCTTTTTCTGGCTGTTTGACATTGGTTTTTCTTCATTTGACATATTAAATATTCTCCTTTTATTTTGCATGAACTTTTCCAAACCATGAAGTAGCATCGAGGCCATAAATAGCTTGGCGTATCATATCATTAAATTTTTGGTTTTCTTTATTAAAGTGGATAAATTGTGAGACGTCTTTACCTTCAAGCAAAGAACGAATAAGCTGGATATTCTGTTTCATCTTACCAACAACGTTTTCTTTTTGTGATGCGATAGAAAACTCGATGGCAAGAATTTCTAAGTCGGATTTTTCTTCTTTTTTTGAAATTTGGATATAGTCTAATGAGTCAAACTCTTTTAGAAACTCATCAATAGTTATTCCTCTGTTTGATACAT
>Ga0326511_10004817_pt1 | contig 10710 bp, 10 predicted proteins | sample 0_2496_0518_D_FD_203701 | JGI IMG/M metagenome (GOLD analysis project Ga0326511, IMG submission 203701) | Bovine rumen microbial communities from UC Davis, California, United States - 0_2496_0518 | ecosystem: Host-associated > Mammals > Digestive system > Stomach > Rumen | place: USA... | reverse complement strand
TTTTTTATGCCTAAAAGTTAAAAATGACAAATCTGATATATTTTCTTAATGAAATATTTGGTATATTCAAATAAAATGCTTACCTTTGCATCAGAAATCAAAACAATAACAATTTAGAACACCGGCGGCAACGGGTAACAGCGGCAAAAGAATTATGAAGTTCTACACTTACAAAAACGGAGAAATTGCATTTTTTGAGAACAACGAAAAAATGCTTATTAGCAAGGAAGAAAAAGAAGCCTTGGTGATAGACGATTTTACAACTACAGTTCTTGCTTATTGCATTGAAAAAAAAGTTGAGAAAAGCAAGTATATGATTGTTCCTTTTAGTAAAATTTTAGATGAATATAGAAAAGGCAATTTTACGGTTGAGAAAAAAACTATAAATGAATGGAACATCCAAATTGTAAGAGAAAACGGTGAGGTCGTTGCATTAGCATCCTCGGACGGAGAAGGACACAATAACATCTGTATGAATTACGACTCTTGGTTTGAGGATGCAAAAAAAGAGTTAGGTGTTGAATAGTATTTGAACATAATCGTACCGTGTGGAATTGGCGATATTGCCAAGAACTAAAAACATTTTGAATATGAAACGTATAGAATTTGACGAAGAAAAAATGCGCGTGTATGCTTATGGTTATGGCTGCACAGGTTCTCCTTACAACGGTGATGCAGAGGTGGAAATAGATATGCAGGAATATCTTGATGCAGAATATAACGGTCAATATGAGGTAAATGAACAGGCTTTTTATTATGAAGAAGAAGACTGCTGGTCTGCTGCTGTGTGGGATAATTATCTGGACTAAAAAATGCGAAACCTATAAATATTTAACAGTTATGATTTCTATTGACAACTACAGAGAGATTACGAATGAGGGGAGTTATTCCATTATAACTATACCCTTCGTGAAAGACTTTCCGCTGCTTCGCTTTAACTTCGACGTAGACAATGCAGAAGTGGAGGTAGACGGCAAGCAGTACACCGTTGTTGACTGTCTTGTGAGCGACAACGGAGAGTGGATTAACCTGGTGGCCAACCGCATCTTCGACGAGGTTGGTGAGCGAAAGCGCATAGGCCGGCGCATAGCTGAGATTCGCAAGGAGCAGAACTTGACGCAGGCACAGTTGGCCGAGCGGTGCGGCGTGGCCCAGGCACACATCGCCCGCATCGAGACGGGCCGCTACAGCGTAGGTCTCGACACGCTGGCACAGATAGCTGCAGCAATGGGCATGAGCGTGGACTTTATCAAGAAAAGTTAATAACAAATGTCTTAACAGCAAAGAATGACATCACAAGGCGAAGGGCTACCGACCCTTCGCCTTGTTTCTATCTTCGGTAAACCCTATGCCACGTTTCTTGCGAATAGAAAAAAGCAAGAAATGGCAATACACTGGCAAGTAAAATTCCGTTCACTGCGAGCGAACACGCTCTACACGGTGAACATCTACGACGACAGCTACGCGGGCAGCCCCGTGCAGCTGACGGGTGCTGCCGAGCCGTTCGTCACGGATGAGGACGACAGCAAGGACTTTTTTACACAGGTACGCATCCAGTCGGGCTACCTGCGTATCGTCGACGACGGATACATACCCGACGGCGACGATCCTTTCGACTGGCAGGACCTTTTGCCCGAATCGGTCACGTCGCGCCCTGTAGTGCTCCGTAACGCTGAGGGCAATTCGGAGGTGCTGTGGACTGGGTTCATACAGCAGCAGCAGGCCGATAACACACTGTTTGAGTACCCGATTGAGCGCGACTATGCCGTGTATGACGTCCTTGGTGCTTCATATCACATAGACTTCAACACCGGCATCACAGGGCCGACGTCGACATACGTCAACTTTGCGTTCCTCATCAAGCGTTTTGTCGACCTGCTGCCCGCCGAGGTACGCCCAGCCAACTATTATTTCCAGGACTACGACCACGCTGCACAGCGGCTGCTGTGCCAGGTCAACCCCCAGCTGTTTCACGACGTCGACGTAGAGGCACGACAGAACCTTGCCGACACTCCGTGTCACTATACGTGCGGCGAGGTGCTGGAGGAGATAGCCAAGTTCTGGGGGTTCACCATCCGCAGCCACGGCAATGCCATGTACTTCACGCAGGACTTCTCGGCTGTCGGCAACGGTCACTCCGACTTCCTGAAGCTGACCTACAGCCAGCTGTCGACGATGGCCGGCGGGACGTCTGCAGGCAGCCGGTACTATGCTCCAAGCGCGGAGGGCATTGGCGGCAGCGAGACGGGCAGTACCGAGAACTATCTGGCTCCCGCCGAGCGGTACGACGAGACACTGGTGACTGCTGACATCGGCGAACACACCGCCATCGTCACGATATTTGACGAAATGCTGAAGACCTGTCTGCCTGCGGCCACGTTCGGGAGCAAGGGTGCAAACCTTATTGTGGCCAGTACCCAGGCCGACGGCTACGTGTTTGACGGTGTACTCTTCAACCGTCCCACCTTTTCGATATGGCAAGGCAATCTTTACGGACTGATGAACGAAGATGACCCGTTCAACTTCGCTACGCAGATGCACTACGACTACATGGCCGGCGACGGACTTCCTGCCGACTACGTTGCCTCGCTGACGAACTACATCAAGCTGGAGCAGCTGTGGCCGTATTGCTACAGCGGCTGCAAGATGTCGATGGAGGCCACTTTCTTCAACACTGACGGGAGTCTGCTCAACGCTCCCGAGGAGAACACCGACGTCTGGGGGCCGGTTGGCACGAAGATGCTGCACATGTCGATAGCATTTGTTAGCAGCAGCGGCACCGTGTACTTCAACGGTTCAAGATGGAAGGATACCGATGATGGCTGCTACTGCCGTATTGGTGGCAGCAATAACTATATTTATCCGCTGTCTGGTTCCCCGCGGCTGCCGAACCTCAACCCTGCAATGTTGCGCAACAGGATGCCGTCGCGCTATATCGTCATGCCAGACGGTACCGGGCGTTTGGTTATCAAGATATACGGAGCCTACAGCGATGTCAGCGCACCTTTATCTCCTAATGATGTACGTCCGATGTCGTTAGGCATCGGCAACTTCACGGCCAAGGTTGACCGCATCGTGCGCGACCAGTTGGACGCTGCGGACAGAAACGAGTACTACAATGGCACACGTGGCAAGGCTGACAGGGACGTTGCGTCGATATGGAGCGTTGACACCATCTTCGCTTCCGACAACCTGAATCAGTTCGGACTGGGCACCGTGCTCGACGGCAACGGCAGTCCGCTGACGACGCTGACCATCCATAACAAGGAGTACCGTCCTGAGGAGTGGGTGTCTGAACTGGCCTACACCTACTACACGAAGAAGCGCATGGTCATCGACCTTGACCTGCGCGACGACATCAACCACGTTGTACGCATCAGCCCTGCGAGCCGCTTTACGTTCAAGGGCATGCTGTTTCACCCCGTCAGCATCAGCCGTCAGTGGAACGACAGCACCGTGCGAATCATCGGCATGCAGGTCAACACCGAAGGCTACCGCACCTACAGCGTGACGCCGCTGGCCGGTACAGGCATTGCGTCGGTCAGTGGTGGCGGTACCGTCTACGAGGGCGACCCCGCACAAGTCAGCTGCTATCCGTCGGAGGGGTATGCCTTCCGGTATTGGCAGGACGCTCAGGGCAACGTGCTGTCGTACAACCAGACGTACAGAATACCCCAGGTGACGGGCAACATGACGCTGACGGCTGTCGGCGTGGAAGACACGCGCACGTTTGCCGTGCGAGTGCTCACGGCTACAGGTGTGCAGTCAGTCAGCGGCGGCGGCGAATACCGCATCGGCACGCTCGTTACCATCGGCTGTGTTCTGGGCAGTGACTACACCTTCACTGGATGGCAGCAGGACGGCCCATACGGCGAGCTGGTCAGCATGCAGCAGACGTTCCAGCTGCGCGTCCGTCAGGACATCACGCTCTACCCCATGACGGCCTACGCCGGCACTGATGCTGTGTTCCGCATATTCTTTGGCGTGGAGCAGCCAGACTTTGGCTACATCCGCGACGACGACAACGACATTGTGTATCATAACGGCGACGAATACGAGATGCTGGACACGGAAGTTCGCAATTTTACTGCGGTACCCAGCATCGGCTATGAATTTGACAAATGGAAGCTGGACGGTGAAGTCTACGCAACCAAGAACCCCATCATCGTAACTGGAGAAGAGCTGCTGGCCGACCAGACGCTGACGGCTGTCTTCAGAAAGAAGATAGTGGTCACCGATTGGACGCTGACGCTGCGCGCCGTGCTGCGCTACACCCGCATAACGGTACGCGTCGACGACTATACGCCCCAGACGTTCGAGTTCAGCAACGTCTCCGACGTGTTCACAATCCAAGTGCCTGCAGGTGCGCAGGTTCAGCTTACGGCAAGTTACAACGGATTCGAAGCCGTCACGTTTAAATGGTGGGTAGACGCCGACTCGCCTGCTGTCCACGAAACATCGCAGGCACTCTCGATTGACATGGACAAGAACAAGGACATCACTTGCGTCTACGAGTAAACCTGCGTCGCGTAGTCAACCGATAAGTAGAAAGATAACATACAAAGCAACATGCAAGACGTATCAATAGACACCATCATCAGCATCCTCTCGCTGCTCATCGGCGGCGGGGGCGGTGCTTTCTTCACATGGAAGTACCAGCAGAAGAAGGCCAAGGCCGAAGCCAAGCAGGCCGAGGCAGAAGCCGAGAAGACGAAGTACGAGGCCATGCAGGCCAACGCCCAGCTCATAAAGGACATCCAGTCGAGCTACCAGCAGCTGGCCAACGACCTGAAGGCCAACCTCGACACCCAGCAGGAGTACAACGAGGAGCAGAAGCAGTACATAGCCGAACTGAAGGAGGACCGCCAGCACCTGCGCCAGGAGCGCAACGAGCTGCGGTCACGTCAGGACAGGCTTGAAAACACCGTGCGTGACCTCCAGTTCGAGGTGGCCCGCAACTCACGGCTGGTAGCCTTCATGCGCCCTTTCCTATGTGGCCGCGAGGGTTGCGCCATCCGCGTCCCCGTGACCATACCGCAGGAAGGAAGTGCTGAGAAAGACGCTGCCGCACGGCAGGCGTCGGACATTGAACCCGTAGAGCAGGAGGCACTATGACACACATCAGCAAGAACTTCACACTCGAAGAGCTGACGGCCAGCCAGACGGCCAAGGCCCGCGGCATCAACAACCAGCCCTGTACGGCGGAGATTGTCAATCTGGTGTATCTCGCGGCCTACGTGCTCCAACCTCTTCGCGACGCGATGGGCGAACCCATCAAGATAGGCTCCGGCTACCGTTCGCCGGCACTGAACCGTGCCGTGGGCGGCGTCGCCAACTCGCAGCACATCAAGGGCCAGGCCGCAGACCTCTGCATCGACGGCGACCTGAAGAAGGGCATGCGGTGGTTCGAGTGGATCAAGCAGCACTGCAAGTTCGACCAGCTCATCTGGGAGCACAACGACAAGGGTTCGTATTGGGTGCACGTCAGCTACTGTGCCGACGGGCAGAACCGCCAGCAAGTCATCGGCAACCTGCTGAAGAAACAACAAGTCTTCACTAATCTGCATGCGTATCTCGCTGTGACAGCACGTTACGCACACGTCCCGTAGAAAAACACTCGTAAGTAATGATTAGTTATTGAAAGTTTGATAGTATTATTTGTTTTAGTAGGTTAGGATTAGTGATTAGTAGCGGAGCCACAGCGGTGGCTCCTTTTTTTTGCCTTTGCGGTAAACCCATGAACCCATTAAGCCCGATTAGTGAGAATGCCCACTAATCGGGCTTTTCTTTGCAACTATGGCATTAGTAATCAACGACACACTCATCAGCAACGTGGCGGACAACCTTCAAGCCGCTATGACAACCGATCCGAAGATGCGGAAGGCGATACAGCAGCATATCCGTGAGGCAATATGGGAAGCCCGTAAGGAGATGATAAATTCTGCAACCTTTGCGAATGGAGACCCCCGTCAGTCGCTACGTGCCATCCGCAACTCCGTTTACGACAAAATACTGGGTGGACAAATCAACATCAGGAAATCCAAGTCAGATCATGGAGGCGGCAGCGGTTACATGCCACCGCGCAAACTTATCCCAGGACAACGTGGCGGCAACCGACGACCAAGAAGTGAAAGAACGGAGCAGATAAACAGCGGCTCACCCCTTGACAGAGGATGGATTCTCAATATACTGAACAAGGGAACCAAGACCCGCGCCATCGGCTTCCGCAACACTGTCAAGGCCAACCGCACACGTTACGAGAACCTTGTCTATCGCATACATCGAGGCGACACATCCCGCACTGGAAACCGAGGTTCGATAGCTGCCCGTAACTGGTTTATGCCAGCAGCAGAAAGAGCATTATCAATGGCTATGCAGAGAATATCCGAAATGATAGAAATCGAGGCAGCAGCCATCGCACGGGGAGAAACATAAAAACTCAACCAGATGATAAGTAAACCCACAACAACATAACGCCCGATTAGTGACTGCCCACTAATCGGGCGTTATTGTATCTAAATGGCAGATAATATACTTAGATTAAAAGTCGAATCTTCAGAGTACGACGCCAAACTGAAGAAAGCCGCCGAGGGCATCCGCCACATGGCGGACGTAGCTCATAAGGGTGGCGGCGAACTGACGGGACTGGAGAAGGCAGAACTGGACTACATCAAGGCCCTGGGCGAGATGGAAACCAAGAGCCGTTCGGCCAGCGGACAGGTGCGTGAACTATCCAGCACCTACAAAGAACTGAAGGTGATATATGATCAGCTGAACGAGGTGGAGAAAGCCGATGAAGGCGGCAAGGCTCTCGCTGCCGGCCTCGAAACGCTGAAGCAACGTGCGCAAGCGGCTAAGACACAGCTCGACTCTGCCACCCTGTCACTGCAAAGCAATGGCGAGGCGGGCAAAGGCACCAGCAGCATCATGGAGATGCTGAAGGAAAAGTTTACTGTGAACATTGACGCCGTCAAACTGTTCAACATAGGACTTCAGGCGGCAGAAGGTGCGCTAAACGTAGCCAAGGATGCTTTCTTTAACAACGAAGAACAGCTTGACGAATGGGGGCGTATTGTTGAGTCATCACACAGTTTATATAGTGGTTTCCTCAATGCGTTGAATACTGGCGACATCAGCGGTTATCTGAACAATATCAGCCAGATAGTGCAAGCAGCCCGTGACGCTTACGATGCACTCGACGAACTTGGCACTTACAATGCCTTCAACCAGATAAACGTAGAGCGCACCCGCACAAACATGACGGAGAGCATAGCCGACTTCCGAGGCGGCAAAGGCTCGAAAGACAGCGTGAGGGCAGCAGGCGAGGCATACAAAAAAGAACTTCAAGACCGCAAGCGTCTGGAGAACGAAGCCTACCTTGCAGCCGTAAAACGAATGGCGGCAGAGCGCGGTGTCAGTGCAAAAGACCTGACCGACGCGCTCAGTGGCACATATGGACACTACCAAGACCTGAAGAATGTGCAGCCGACAGGAGTCCGTCAGACCGTCGTAGGTGCCGGTATGTTCGCCCGTGTAGGTACGGAAACATTCGCTCAGACCAGACAGGAAAAACTCGGAGAAGCCCTGCGCCACCTGAACGACACCGAACTGCAAAGTCTGCAGGCTCTCGGAGCGCAAGCACAGCGCACGGGCAACGAGATAGCACAGGTTGACAAGCAGTTGACCCGTGTGCTCAATGGCCGACAGCCTGGAGAATCCGGCGGTTCTGGCGGCAGAGGCACCACAACAGGCGGCAAGAAGCAGGATCTCACTGAGCTGCAGAAGAACCAACAGACTATCAACACACTTACGCAAGAGTATGTACGGCTTGGCGACGAGAGTACAGAGGCGGCACGCAAGCGGCAAGAGGAGATACAGAAGGAGATTCAGCTGCTCGAAAAGCGAAACGGACTGTTAGGCCTGCGTGCCGAACAGGCACATGGGCGATGGTCGCTGCCGTTAGACACCAATCAGACAACAGGGTTGGCAAAAGACGGGCTTCAGCTGAGCAATCCGTTTGCGTCGGACGACAAGGCTTCGTCGCTGAAGTTGCAGCTTGACGATAAGGCAATGTCAACCGTCACCAAGCAGATTGATAAACAACTGAAAAAACAGCAAGAAAGTCCCAAAGAGGTGAAACTAACCGACGTCATGGGCCAGATGGGCAGCGGTATCAGCAGCATAGTAAGCGGCATAGAGGCCCTTGGCATAGAAATTCCACAGGGAATGAAAGACGTACTTGGAGGCATCCAGACTGTAACGACCATACTAAGTGGAATTGCTACCATTGTGGCAGCAATAGAAGTCATCAGTACAGCAAAATTGCTTCCATTTGTAGGTGCCAATGGCGGCGTGATCAAGGCCGCTGGCGGCTACCGCGTGCCCGGGCGCACGTTCAGCGGTGACATGATCCCCGCACGGCTGAATGCTGGCGAGACAGTGCTCAACCAGGCACAGGCGGGCGTGATTGCCAACGCCTTGCAAGACCGCGAGTTCGGCGGCGGCAGCGGCACGATGCAGCCCTACGTTGATGGAGAAAAGATTTTCCTCGGCATGAACAATACATCGAAGCGCATGGGGCGCGGTGAGATTGTGACCACCGGAACGCTTCGGCGGCTCGGCTTAATCTAACATAAAAACGGAAAAGATATGGCAATCATACATGGCAGACAACTCATCGTAAAGCAGAACGGCACACCAATAGCCGTACAGAAGTCGTGCGACATCGACGTGCGCTCTGCGTCCATTCCCGTCAGTTCGCCGACGCAGGGACAGTGGGAGAACAATATAGCCGGACGGAAGTCATGGTCGATGACGTGCAACACACTTGTCACTTCCATCAAGAGCAACGTGGACATGGTGGGGCAGACCGTCACCATCAACTGCGGCGTTGGCAATGACACCGTGAGCGGCACGGCCCTCATCACCGGTTGGAAGGTGACGGGCACCATCGGCAACCTCGCCCAGGCCGTGGCCACATTCCTCGGCAGCGGTCCGCTGACGTGAGTAAACCCAAAACACAAAAACAGGCAACAAGAAAAGGAAAGAACTATGGAATTGTTCGGAAGTAATTTCAATTTTTTTCGCAAGCGCGAAGTGGCGAGTGCCAACGGTACGCCGGGCACCATCACCACCACCGACCCTGCCGCGCCGGAGAACCAGCAGCAACCGAAGGGCGGCAACTGGGCGGCCAACGTGGTGAGTCCGCACGGCATGTCGTCGCTCATGGTGCCCGCTTGGCACCGTGGCGTGAGCCTTATCATGCAGACGATGGGGCAGATGGAAGTGGAGTACCAGCGCAAGGACATGGAGGGCGGCAACTTCGTGGAGAGCCTTTACGGCGATAACGGCAAGCTGAACTACCTGCTTCAGGTGCGGCCAAACCCCTACATGTCGGCCTCGCAGTTGCAGGAACAGATAGAGTTTCGCAAAATCTACTTCGGTAACGCCTACGTCTATCTGGAGCGCGACATTCCCGGAGAGTGGCCCCGTGCTCTGTGGCTCTGTCAGGCAGGAGTCATCAACACGGGGACAGACACCTACACCATTCAATACACGCCCAAGCCGGGTGTGCCTGTGGTCAAGACGGTGCCGATGGAGGACGTGCTGCACTTCCGCAACACCTTCCTGACGCCCGACCTGCTCTACGGCATCCCGACGCTTCAGTTCGCCATGCGGTCGCTCCAGATTTCAGCCACGGGCGACGAGCAGACCCTTCAGGACATGGCCAAGGGAGGCCGTTACAAGGTGCTGCTCCAGGAGAAGGAGGCGGCACCCGTCGGCACCCGTGGCCGTGCCAACGCGAACCAGCTGAAGGAAATCACGCGGCGGTTCCGTGAGGACTGGGCCAGCAACGACGTTCTGCTGCTCGACAACGTGGCGGGTGCTCAGATGCTCAGTCAGACCTCGCAACAGTTGCAGCTCTTGGAGAGCCGTGGCTTCGAGGTGAAGAGCCTGGCGCGTCTGTTAGGCATTCCCCTGGCTATGATGATGGAGGGCGACGGCGGCTCCTACAAGATGCCGGAACTGGCCACACAGGAATTTATGTTGCGCACCATCCAGCCCCGCATCCGTGAGCATGAAGACGAGATGAACAGTAAGCTGCTCAGCGTGGGAGACTTCGGCAAGCGTCGAATCCACATCTGCGAGAAAGCCCTGCGCCGGCTTGACCCGATGCAGCAGGCCAACCTCGACAAGGCCCGGATGGAGACAGGGGCTATGACCCCCAACGAAATTCGCCAGCAGTACGACCAGCCCGCCGTCGAAAACGGCGACGAGCCGCTGGCCAGTGCAAACCTGATGACGCTGAAGGCTCTCATCGCCAAGAGCGAGGGCGCAACGGAGCTGAAGCCGGGTAACTACACCGTGAGCGACCCTGCGGAAAAACCGCAGGGCACAGCGGCCAACGGAGAGGAGGGCGCATAATGGGTTACAGCAGCGGAATGTTGGATAAGAAGGTCGGCATCTGGTCGGTTGACCGCCAGGCCGACGGCCAGACGGGCGTGAGAGGCACGGGCGGCGTGAAGTACGTGTGCAACGGATGTGTGTGGGGCAGCGTGAAGTGGAACAAGGGGCAGCGAGCCATGATGGAGGGCGCACTGGAAAGCTACGACGTGGTGATGATTCGCATGAGGTGGAGCGACAGCCGCTCCCGCAACCTCGACAAAGACTGCCGACTGACCGCCGAGGGCAAGACCTACCAGATACTTC